>Ga0066388_100000229_pt1 | contig 23718 bp, 26 predicted proteins | sample PanSoiMetaGPlot6_FD_64539 | JGI IMG/M metagenome (GOLD analysis project Ga0066388, IMG submission 64539) | Tropical forest soil microbial communities from Panama analyzed to predict greenhouse gas emissions - Panama Soil - Plot 6 (Hybrid Assembly) | ecosystem: Environmental > Terrestrial >...
GGGGCCGTGAGGCAAAGACCTCCTGGCACACTATTGGCCATGTTGATTCATCATAACTGGCTCTTGATCGGCGTTAGCGCCTGCGAACTTGTAGTCGCTCCAGTCACGGGGATCGGTTCTCGCGAATCAGCTTTTTTTGGCCCTCGCGGCAGCATGAGGCAACCCACGAGAATCTGAAGGCGAAACAGCCGCTCGACTATGGATGGCTCGGTGAATTGTTCGGTGTGAGCAAGTGAGTGGACCGACCAAGCTCGCCGCTTTGACGCGGATGTCTGGCTTCACGGCAGTAGGGGCGCCGTAGAAATACCCGAAAGCTCCGCCGAGGGCCGTTCAAATGGAGTCCCAGTCCAAGCCGGACCTGGTCGTAGCAGGACGTGGCTTACCTGTTCGCGGGTTATTCCTTGCGTGCGGGAGGCGTCGGATTCGGCGCGTTCTGATCCGCGCCGGGATTGACGCGGGCGCCGCCCTGGCCGCTGGTCTGGGCCGGCGGATTGGCGGCTGAACCGCTGTGTCCGCCGTGAGTCGCCCACAGGTAGGCGCCGCCCGCGAGCAAGGCGAGCACCAGGATCACTCCACCAATCCAGGCAGTGCTCCCCGATCGTTCATGCGGGGATTGCTGGTGACGCGGCGGATTGGTGCCGGGCGGGTCGTATCGGCCCGGGCTGCCGGGTGGAATGTAGGGATCTTGGTTCGTCATGGTATTCTCTCCAGTCGGTGCATGCCGGAGCAACGCCTGCGCGCGACCCCAAGTTCCGAGCGAAGTGATGAACCCGCGCAGACGCCGCGCTACCGAGAGCCCGTGCGCTCGAATCGGATCAACGAGAACTGCCCGAGCGGCGGCATCGGACGGCGCTCGATGACGCGCACGCCGCCGTGGCGTGCGGCCCAGCGGGCCAGCCGATCCCAGCCGAATTCCGGCCGCCAACCGAGCCGCCGCGCGAGCGGAGCAAAGCCCTGCTCGAAGGCGCGGCGCACGCCGGTCTCGGCGCCGAGATGATTGACCAGGATGATTTCGCCACCGGGTCGAGTGACGCGCGCGAACTCGTCGAGCGTCTTCTCGGGGTCGGGCACCGTGGTGATGACGTATTGCCCGACCACCGCGTCAAAATAGCTATCGGCGAAGCCGAGCTGCTGCGCGTCCATCACCGCCAGCGCCTCGACGTGGGCGAGATTATGCGCGCGCACCCGCTCCTGCGCCTTGCGCAGCATCGCCTCGGAGTAGTCCACCCCGACGATCCGGTTCACCGGCGCGTAGTCGGTGAGCGAAATCCCGGTGCCGATGCCAACATCGAGGATGCGTCCGCCGATGCGCTCCGCCGCCGCGATCGACGCCTTGCGGCCGCGCTCGAACACCTTGCCGAAGACGACATCGTAGACCGGCGCCCAGCGCGCGTAAGCCCTCACGACCCTCGCATTGTCGATTTCGCTCGCCATCGCCCTAACATGCGCCCCGAGGGCTAGGTCAGGTTTGCGCCTGACGCCACGCGCCGCTCGCGCGCGGGCGCCGTCTCGGACAGTGCCACCGCGCTCTGGATGATGCCGCCGCCGAGGACGCGCGCCTGCCCCTGCGGCGCGTCGTAAAACACGCAAGCCTGCCCCGGGGATACGCCGTCTTCGCCGGCGACGAGATCGACCTCGATGCCGCCATGAGCACCGCGACTCAGCCATGCTGGCTGCGGCGGCCGGGTCGAGCGCACCTTGACGAACACCTCGTGCCACCCCGCGCACAAGGCATGATCGATCGAGCCTTCGCCGATCCAGTTCACATCGCGCAGCTGCATGCGGCTCGTGCGCAACGCCTCACGCGGGCCGACGACGACGCGTCGCATCCCCGCGTCGAGCCGCACTACATAGAGCGGATGGCCGGCGGCCACGCCGAGACCGCGGCGCTGTCCGACCGTGAAATGGATGATGCCGTCATGGCGGCCGAGGACCCTGCCCTCGAGATCGACGATCTCGCCCGGCTCGGCCGCTCCCGGCCGGAGCCGTTCGATCACTTCGGTGTAGCGGCCGGTCGGCACGAAGCAGATGTCCTGGCTGTCTTGCTTGTCGGCAACCGCGAGGCCGAAGCGGTGCGCGAGTTCGCGCGTCTCGCTCTTGCTGCGTTCGCCGAGCGGGAAGCGCAGTAGGTTGAGCTGCTCGCGAGTGGTCGCAAACAGGAAATAGCTCTGGTCGCGCTCAGCCTCGCAGGCGCGATAGAGCGCGCGGGCGCCGTCGGTCAGCGGCCGCGACGCGACGTAGTGGCCGGTCGCCAGCACGGTAGCGCCAAGCTCCTGCGCGGTCGCGAGCAGGTCGCGGAACTTGATCGACTGGTTGCACTCGACGCATGGCACCGGCGTTTCGCCGGCGAGATAGCTGTCGGCGAAACGGTCGATGACGGCTTCCTTGAACCGATGCTCGTAGTCGAGCACGTAGTGCGGAATGCCGATGCGGTCGGCGACGGCGCGGGCGTCATGGATGTCCTGGCCGGCGCAGCAGGCGCCCTTGCGGTGCGTCGCCGCGCCCTGATCGTAGAGCTGCAGCGTGACGCCGACGACGTCGTAACCCTCAGCCTTGAGCAGCGCCGCGGTGACTGAGGAATCGACCCCGCCCGACATGGCGACCACCACCCGGGTGGCGCCCGGGGGGCCCTCGAGATCAAGCGAATTGCGCATGCCGACCACGACGTTCGCGCTCCTGGAGGGGGCCGGGGATCCGGCCTCAACTCCATATTATAGGTAGTCGCAGGCGCGTCGGCCACGCATGGCGATCCGCGCCGGCACGGCCCGGCAGTTCTTGCCGCAGGGCCAAAAGATCGTGCCGGCAGGCGCGGGCCCCAGCCCAGCGCTACCACCAAGCCATTGAAAACATGATCCTCCCAAGAGCGGGCCGGGGTGCCCGCGGATTGCAGAGGACGCGGCGGTTTCATCGGAGAAGCCTCCCGTGCCGCGCGTCGCGTCCGAACCCAGCATCCATCCATAGGCCGCATCACCGCCTCGGTCCGCACAATCGCGCGGCCGGCGCCTGTGCGCAGGAGACGGCGTCTCCGTTCGCGCTCCTGGTCGATTCGGGGGAACCGCCTCCCCTACCGGCAAGCATCCTCCCGTCGCGCGCCCACCCGCCAGCCGGCTGTCGGCGTCCGAAGGCATACCATCCAGACATGAACAAGCGATTCCAGCAGCTTCACCATGAATGCCAGCCCGCAAAATTTCACCTGGGACGGCCGCGATAACAGCGGCGCACTGTGGCCGGACGGCAATTCCACGGCCTCGATCAGCGGCAAGGATGCGAGCGGGCAGGTGGTGGCGGCGTCGACCGCGGTGAAGGGCATGGTCGATTCGGTCGACCTGACCCAGGCGCCTTCTGTGCTCTCAATCGGCGGCCAGAGCTTCACGCCCGACAAGATCAAGCGCGTGGCGCGCTCGGGCTCCTAACCGCCGCATCGGCGCGACGCGGCACACGAGCAAGCGCGTCACGGATCGTGCGCTCCAACGCCGCCAACTCGAATGGTTTGCGCAGGATCGGGAAGCGCACCTCGGCGGCCGCGGCAACGTCGCTGTAGCCGGTCGTCAGCACAACCCGCATCCGTGGATAGCGCTCGCTCACCTCCTGGGCCAGGTGAATGCCGTTCATGCCGTTTGGCATGACGATGTCACTGAGCAGGACGTCGACTGCACTGCCGGCCTGCAACTGAGCGAGCGCCTCCGTGGCGCTCTCGGCACGCAGGACGCGATAACCGATCTGCTCCAGCAGCGTCGCGGTGACGTCGCCGACCTCGGGGTTATCCTCGACGACGAGGACGGTGCCTTCCGCCGGCACCGCATCCTCGGCGCGAGCCGGCTCTTGGCGTTCAGCAACGACCGCGTGGCTGCGAGGCAGGCACAAGGCGATGGTCGTGCCGGCGCCGACCTTGCTTTGCACGTTCACGACGCCGCCGGACTGATGGATGAAGCCGTAGACCTGCGACAGGCCGAGTCCGGTACCCTTGCCGACCTCCTTGGTGGTGAAAAACGGATCGAAGATCTTCTTGATGACGTCGGGGGCGATGCCGGTGCCGGTATCGCTCAGCGCGATCTCGACATGATCGCCGGCAAGCGCACCGGCGCCTCGCCCCGACGGCACTGGCACGTTGCCCGCCGCCAAGGTGAAGGTGCCGCCATCGGGCATCGCATCGCGCGCGTTGACCGCGATATTGACCAGCGCCAGGTCGAACTCCGCCATATCGACCTTCACCGGCCAGACATCGTCCGGAATGTCGACGACAAGGGCAATGTTGCCGCGCAGGGAGCTGCTGAGCATCGGCCGGATCGCCTCGACCCGGCGACGTAGATCGATCGCCACCGGATTGAGCGGCTGGCGCCGCGAGAAGGTCAACAGCTGACGGGTCAGGCCCTCGCCGCGCCGGGCGGCGGTCCGGATCGCCTCGAGGCCCTGCAAGGTCTTCGGGTCGGAGGCGCGCCGCCTGAGCATTTCGGCATGACCGCTGACGATCATCAGCAGATTGTTGAAATCATGCGCGATGCCGCCGGTGAGCTGTCCGATCGCCTCCATCTTGTGGACTTGCGCGAGGTGTTCGCGCGTTCGTTCGAGCGCGCGCTCGGCCTCCTTGCGATCGGTGACGTCGAGGCAGACCCCATGCATGCGCACTACGCGGCCTTGTTCGTCCTTGAACATCTCGACGCAGGTTTGGATATACCTGACCTCGCCATTCGGCCGCATGATGCGCCGCTCGGCGCCAAAACCCTGGCCCGTTACGATCGCGCGCGCGACCTCCTCGCGAACCCGCTCGCGGTCGTCCGGATGGATACGCTTCAGGTAGCCCTCAAAGGTGCCAGCAAACTCCTCGCCTGGCTCGATTCCAAATATCTCGTACAGTTGCTCCGACCAGGTGACCTTGTTCTGCTCGAGATCGCGGACCCAGCTGCCGAGATTGGCGAGGCGCTGCGCGTCCTGCAGGAACGAACGCTGCTGAGCAAGCTCGCTTTCGACGCGCCGGCGGTGCTCCACCTCGCTCTGCAAGGCTCGATTCATGGCCCGCACCGCGGCGGTCCGTGCCTCTACCCTCTGGTTGAGTTCGCCCTGCGTGCGGTGAAGCTCATGCTGGGCTTCCTTGCGCATCGCCACGTCCGCACTAAGGGCGAGACTCGGCACCGCCGTGCTGATCATGAACATCAGCACCATGAGGACGGATTCGTTGAGGGATTCGCGCGCGAACGGGCCGCCGCCGGCGAACGTACCCCAGACCGCAAAGCCCGACAGAATAAGTGCGACCGTCGCGGTATCGCGTTGATCAAAGCGCAGCGCCGACCAGAGCAGGGGCACGATCGCCAGGAACCCGAGCGGCGCCCGTTGTGCGCTCTGCTCCACGAGCGGACTAAAGGCAAGGATGCCGATCGCGGCGGTTCCGGTGTAGAGCGCGAGCGAAGCGACCAACCGATGTGCCGGAAGCGACCCGGGCATAAACCTCGCCCACAAAACGATAACCGGTGTGACGACAAGGGCGCCAGCAAGATCACCAAGCCACCAGGTCAGCCAGATGGAACGAAAGTTCCCAGAGTCGGCTAAACCCGCGACCGCGAGGCTGCCGATCGTCGGGCTTAACAGCGTGACCAGAAAGCAGATGAATGCAAACCGTGCGACCCCGCCCGGCGTTGTCAAGACATCGCGGCCACCGGCCCAGCGATTGACCAGCCAGACACCGGCCACTGCTTCGAGCATGTTGCCGACGCCGATGGCGGCCGACGTGGCAACCGACCCCGCGGTGATGACGTTGGCGGCGAAGGCCCCGATCAGGATCGCCGGAGCGACCCGGTAGCCGCGTAGCAGAACTGCGGCGAGCGCCAACCCGGTCGGCGGCCAGAGCGGCGTGGCACTGGGATTGATCGACGCAAGAGTCAAACCGATCTTCGCAAGCGCGAAGTAAATGACACCAATGACGATGAGCTCGAGCGCATAGGCCAAAACCCCGCGAAGGCGGGAACCCTCGTGTGCGACCACACTGTCGGACCTCATAGCTGGCTATTCTCGACCCAACGCGCCCGCAGCATAGCACAACAGCGGCCGCTCATTTCCCTTCCAACCGACCGACCGTGTTCACCGCTTACTAAAAGATGAATTTGGAACTTCCAATGGCGTCTGGCGCGTTTCGGCGGCGCCGCTGCACGCCAGCCTTGCGCAAAAAGCGCTTCGCGCTTCCGACTGTCATCACTTCTGGATTACCACCCAAACAGCCCGCAGGAATTTCCCAATTGATAAGATGTGCTTAGGTAAATTTTAAGCGGCCAAGCGTAGTTTGGGGCGAAAGTTGGTCAGTCGAGTGCGTGAGTTGATGCATGAACGAGCCCCTTCGACCAAGGGCTAAATACGTCATCGGACCCGATGGAAGTCCGCTGACAATTGCTGATTTGCCGGCGCCAGGGACAAAGCGGTGGGTCATCCGGCGCAAGGCCGAGGTGGTCGCTGCCGTGCGCGGCGGTCTGCTTTCGCTTGAGGAAGCCTGCGCCCGCTACACGCTGACGGTCGAGGAGTTCCTCTCCTGGCAGTATTCGATCGACCAGCACGGCCTCGCCGGCCTGCGCACCACGCGCATCCAGCAATATCGTCAATAGACGTCCGCAGGTATCTTGTCCCGATTGCGGGGCCGGCTCACTGGGCCGGCGCAATCGCTTTGGGCATCTGCGGCTGATCCGCGGCGACCGAGCCTCCGGCGAGCACCCTTCGCACGTGCGGCATGACATGGTCGGCGACCAGCGCATGAGCTTCGGCAGTCGGGTGGAACGCACCGCTGTAGAGCGCCGCGATGGCAGGTTGCAAGATATCGATCAGCGGTGTCTCACCACCCTTATGCTCATTGGCCGTGAGGAACGCGTCATTTGGAGTGCGGAACAACCGCTGATGGGAGGCATACGGCCGGTAGGCGCCTGGCAGGAAAGGCGAGAAACCGCTCGATCCCTGTTCACGCGGCATCCTCATGAGGCTCGCGTTCTCCGGGCCGCGCGCACACACGCCTCGGCGCAGGAATTCGGGCTGATGTTCGACCACCAGTGTGAAGCCAGTTCCGCCGCCGGCCGGGCTAAAGCCACGACAGCTCGGCCCAGGCTGGGCGATGCATTGCATGCGATCGAGCAACCGCGTGGTGAAGCCAACAACTTCGTTCACGCGTGTGCCGTCATATCTGAAGCGGGAATGGACATCCAACCCGGCCAGGGCGGTGGCTTCGGTCCGTCCGCACGGGTTGCCCTGCTCGTCATTGAGAGCTTGCTCATAGGACACGTGGACGACCTTGTCCCGATTGACACCGAACCCGCCGTTGAGCGCTTTCGCGACCGCATCCAGCCGTTCATCGAGAACGGCAAGATAGGCGCCCCCAACATTCGTCCCAAACCGCAATTGTTGCTCTCTCACTCGGGCGACGGCGGCGATGTCGCTGACCTTGTCGAGGAATGTGTAGGCGGCGATCTGGCTGAAACCCACATCGTTGCCGCCGATCGACAGCAGCACCAGGTCGATCTCGCGCCTGCGCTGGCTTGTCGGGCACGACCTCAGTCGAACCTGCTGCACCGTCGGTTGGGTGCTGCCGGGCGCGAAAACCGTCATGGGCCGTTCCGTCGTCTCTCCGCCGGTCCGGCAGATCAGGCTTGTCAATTGGTCGAACTGCGATGGGACCTCGGTGGTCTTTGACCCGGAGCGATTCCAATGTTCGCGCGCATCCATCTTGTGGAACAGGCCGTTGATCACTTCAGCCCCGGAGCAGCCGAAGGTGGCGAAGGTCACGGCGCGATGGCGGTCCTCGAGCGCGATCTGCAAGGCGACGCGGAACGGGAAGGCATATTGCGACCGGTGGCAGTCCGGACTGAGCCATTCGGCCGATCGCGGCCAGAAGGCATCAAGGAATTCCTGCGTGTCGTAGTTGTAGATCCTGCCGATTTCCTCGTCCCGCATGACTCGCTTGGGCAGCACATAGGACCCATCGCGAGCCCGCCGCTCGCTCTCCGTCAGCGCGTCGGCTCCCTGACGGACGGGCTCGTAGTTCATGCTGCGGGAATTGCTGAACCTGACCGGCTTGTCTGGATTTCCCTCGCCCGATGCAAACGAATCGCCCAACGCCACCACAAACACATCCTCGACAATGACGTCCTCCGAAAGCCGGCGCCCGTCCGGCAGTCGCACCTCGACTTCGAGGCCTGACGAGGCGCGGTCGCGCGCGTAGGGAACGTCGCGGATCAACATTTTCTGGCTGCAGGGCACGGTCGCCAGCTGCACTGTCGCGCCGCTGCCTGCGCGCGGTTTCCAGCTCCAGGTACAGTTGCCATTGCCCGCCTCGGTCAGCCGCTCGGGCATGAGGCCGATCTGCACCGAATGGAAGGCCGGCAGCACGAAGTCCTCGGAACGGCCGTTGCGCTGGCAGGTGGCGGGATAGAAGCGAGGCCGCGCCGTCTGATCGAAGCACGTATCCTCGAACGTGCTCGACGCCCAGCCCCGTTGCCGATTGAAGTCCATCGCCTGCGCCAACCCCTGGCACACGGCGAACGACTCCGGATCGGCGGGATCCGGATCGTTCAGGCAGCGCTCGATTCGCTGGATGATGTCGGCAGGTGTGGCGGCCGGCCCCCGCACCGCATTGAACGCGCGCTCGTGCAGGCTGAAGGATTTGCTCTGCCGGTAAAGGCGGAAGGGATTGACCACCTCCCAGCTCAACTCGGAGGCGCTCGCTGACTCGCCAACGAAGACGGCGGCGAGCAGCAAAGCAGCCAGGCGCAGGCAATATCTGGACATGAAACCTCCCAAACCGGGCTCATGCCCCCCGAACCTATGATTTTAACCTGACAGTAACCATAAACCAGGCAATTCTTGCCGGGCAGACAGGACCGGACGGGACAGGTGCAGGGCTTCGTCGAGTTTCTCAAATCGCTGGGGGCGGCGCGAAATGGTCGAGGACAAGCTCGAGGTGGCCATGACGGAAATCATCAAGGCGGATCGCAGCGAGCAGCAAAGTGCGAAATAGCGAAGCAGCGAACAGCGATGAAGGGATTAAGCGGCTCGCCACCCGCCGGTTACGAAGAAAAGGAACCACGATGCGCCTCTTGATCGTCGGAAGTCTCAACGGCCAGCTCACCACTGCGACCAAGTTCGCGATAGACAAGGGTGCGAGCGTCATCCAAGCGGCGACGATCGATCAGGCCCTGGGCGTCCTGCGCTCCGGCCGCGGCGCCGACCTCCTAATGGTCGACGTCGCACTCGACATCCGGGACCTGGTGATTCGGCTTGACTCCGAGCGCATTGCGGCGCCGATCGTCGCCTGCGGCGTGGGCAACGACGCGCACGCTGCGGTGGCCGCCATCCATGCCGGCGCCAAGGAGTACATCCCGCTGCCGCCTGATCCGGAACTGATTGCGGCGGTGCTTGCCGCCGTGTCCGACGACGCGCGCGAGCTCATCTACCGCGACGAGACCATGGCCCAGGTGGTCAAGCTCGCCCAGCAGATCGCGCCGTCGGACGCCTCGGTGCTGATCACCGGGGAGTCCGGCACCGGCAAGGAGGTCCTCGCGCGCTACGTCCATGCGCGATCAAATCGGGCGCGCGCGCCGTTCATCTCGGTCAAGTGCGCAGCGATCCCAGAGAATCTCCTCGAATCCGAGCTGTTCGGCCACAAGAAGGGCGCCTTCACCGGCGCCGTCGCACGCCGCGTCGGCAAGTTCGAGGAGGCCTCCGGCGGCACGCTGCTGCTCGACGATATCTCCGAGATGGACACGCTGCTGCAGGCCAAGCTCCTGCGCGCGATCCAGGAGCGGGTGATTGACCGCGTCGGCGGCACCCGGCCGGTGCCGGTCAACATCCGCATCATCGCCACGTCCAACCGCAATCTGCTTGACGCAGTGCGCGATGGCGACTTCCGCGAGGACCTGCTGTTCCGCCTCAACGTGGTGAACTTGAAGATCCCGGCGCTGCGCGAGCGTCCTGCCGACGTGCTCGAGCTCGCCCAGCATTTCAACAGGAAATACTCGGAAGCAAACCGCGTGCCGGTACGGCCGCTGTCGGCGGAAGCGCGCCGCACGCTGGTGCTCAACCGCTGGCCCGGCAACGTGCGCGAACTCGAGAACACCATCCATCGCGCCGTGCTGCTCGCAACCGGTGACGAGATCGGACCCGAAGGGATCCTGACCCCCGACGGCGTGCGGCTCGACCAGGCTAGGAACCCGCCGGCGGTGGCGCACGCCGCCATGGCGGCGGAAGCGGTCACCCGGGCACTGGTCGGCCGCACGGTCGCCGACGTCGAGCGCGATCTCATTCTCGAGACGCTCAAGCACTGTCTTGGCAACCGCACCCACGCCGCCAACATTCTCGGCATTTCGATCCGCACGCTGCGCAACAAGCTCAACGAATATGCCGGCGATGGCGTGCCGATCCCGCCGCCGGGCAACGGCGAGGTGCGCGGCGCGGCGTAGCTGGGCGGTCACGATCGGTCTGTCATTGCCGTGACAATTGCGCTGTAAAACAATGGCTTACGAATAAATCACCGCGGCACAGCGTGGCGTGCTACGCTGGCCGTACCTGAAAGGGCGAGGCTTCGTCATCACGGCGGGAGGCGCTTCCTTTCTCGCTTCCGGGGAGTCCTCTTGAGCGAACACAAATTCAAGGTCGGGCAAACGGTCCGTTTTACATCGGGGCCCTATGGCCGCGGCAGCACCACTGATACCTACCAGATCACGGCGCTGCTTCCGCCAACGGACGACGATCGGCAGTACCGCATAAAAAGCGCGAACGAGCCGCACGAGCGGGTCGTCAGGGAAAGCCAGCTCGATCGCACGGCCTGAGCGCCGGCCGCGCAGCGCGAATGCGAACGATGACATTCGACTACGACAGGCCTGCTGAACTGTTCGTGGCCAAGCGCAGAGGCGGCGCCAAGCAGCCGCTGCGCTATCGTCGCTTTGCCACCGCCGCGGAGGCCATCCGCTTCGCGGTCGAGGAGTTTCCCGCCGTTCGCACACTCGGAGCCTGGATGCAGGTCGGCGACGACCGCTTCGACAGCGACGGCATTCAGCGTTTGTACGAAAGCACTGATTATCCGCTGCGGCGCGCGCCACATTGACCGTCCAACCCGCTCATGCAGTGCGCGCAAAAACTGCCGCGCGCTTCCGCAATTGTCACCGCCCGACCCACCACATCAGCCCGCTGAGCAGGACGCTCAGCACGAGGCACGTCGCGACAATGATGTAGAGCTTGCTGAACGGGCGATCGACCGCGACGGCACTCGTCGGCCGGCCGAGCCCGAGCCGGTTGAGGTAAGGCCACACGATAATGAGGATGACAAACGCGATCCCGAAGATGACGAGAAATCGCATCATGGCGGTCGATCCTTTTGCGACTTACATATCCGCTCGCTGCAGTTCAATCTAACAACGCGGATCGGATTTCACCATGACCGACGGCAAGCACAATAAGGCCCTCATCGTCGGCGTCGGCGCCGGCCTGTCGGCCTCGCTGGCGCGGGCGCTTGCGCGCGAGCGCATCACGGTCGCGCTGGCAGCACGCTCGCCGGGCGATCTCGATCCGCTCGTACGCGAGATCGGCGCCAAGGCCTTCGCCTGCGACGCCTCGCGGCGCGCCGACGTTGACAAGCTGTTCGGCGACCTCGACGCCTCGTTCGGCGCGCCCGATATCGTGATCTACAACGCGAGCTTCCGCACACGTGGTCCGCTGGTCGAGCTTGATCCGGCCGACGTGGAGCGGTCGCTCGCCGTCACCGCTTATGGGGCGTTTCTGGTGGCCCAGCAGGCGGCGCGCCGGATGCTGCCGCAAGGCCACGGCGCAATCCTGTTCACCGGCGCGTCCGCCGGCGTGAAGGGCTATCCGCAGTCGGCGCCGTTTGCGATGGGCAAGTTCGCGCTGCGCGGGCTCGCACAGAGCATGGCGCGGGAACTGCATCCCCTGGGCATCCATGTCGCGCACATCGTCGTCGACGGCGGCATCAAGAGCGCGCGCCGCGAGGAGCCGCCCGACAAGCCGGCAAGCCTGCTCGACCCCGACGCCATCGCGGCGACCTACCTCCACCTCCTCCACCAGCCGCGCAGCGCGTGGTCATGGGAGGTGGAAGTCCGGCCCTGGGTGGAAAGGTTCTAGGCCTGTGCTTCCGGGCTCCCAGCCGGATTGCTATAGTTCATGGGTCGAGTTCCGGCCGCGGGGCGTCAGCTGAAGCTCGATATTCGGACCCACCCGCGGTTTGGCGGGTTGGACGGAGCATCGCAGACAGAACAAAGATGACGGAGCGCAAGCGCTCCCGAGGGAAGCCCGTGGAGATGAGCCGCAGCGGCGCACAATTGCGCCGCCGGAAGATGGTTGGATTCGTCGCTGTCCTGGCGACGCTTTCAGCCGCCGGTGTTGCCTACTGGTATTGGCCGCGAACGACGGAGACGGTGCGCGCCGGCGGGCGTCCTGCCGTGCCGGTCAGCATTGCGATCGCGCGGCGGCAAGACCTGCCCATCTATCTGACCGGCATTGGCACGGTGCAGGCCTCCTATACCGTCAGGATCAATTCTCAGGTCGAGGGCAAGCTGCAGGAGGTGCTGTTCACCGAAGGGCAACGGGTGAAAAAGGGCGACGTGCTGGCCAAGCTCGACCCGCGCCTGTTCCAGGCCGCGCTCGATCAGGCCAAGGCCAAGAAGGCGCAGAACCAGGCGCTGCTGGTCGCCGCCGAAAAGGACTTCGCCCGCTCGAAGACCCTGGCGTTGCGCGACTACACCTCGCAGCAGAACGTCGACCTGCAGCAGAGCAAGGTCGACCAGCTCAAGGCCGCGATTGCCGGCGACGAGGCCGCAATCGAGACCGCGCAGACTCAGCTTGACTACGCCACCATCGTGGCGCCGAGCGATGGGCGTATCGGCATTCGGCTGGTCGATCCCGGCAATCTCGTGCGCCCGGCCGATGCCGGAGCGATAGCGACCCTGATGCTGACACAGCCCGCGGCCGTGGTGTTCACATTGCCGTCGCGGGCGCTCGGCGACCTGCGTGACGCGATGGCGCGCGGTCCGGTCGAAGTGCTTGCCTACGACCAGAACAATCGCCGCGCGCTGGCTTCAGGCAAGCTCCTGCTCATCGACAATGCGGTCGACCAAGCCACCTCGACCATTCGCCTGAAGGCGATGTTCCCCAACGACGACGAGCGGCTGTGGCCCGGCGATTTCGTCAATGCGCGCCTGCTCTTGGAGACGCAATCCAACGTCCTTGCTGTGCCCTCCCCGGCCATCCAGCGCGGACCGCGCGGCTTGTTCGCGTGGATCGTGACCGCGAACGACACGGCCGAGCCGCACGCGATCGAAGTCGGCATCACGACCGGCGATCTGACTGTGGTCACCTCGGGCTTGCGGGAAGGCGACCGTGTCGTCATCGACGGACAATATCGGCTTGCGCGCAACGCATCGGTACGCTTCACCGCGCCGCAATCAGCCGAGGTCGGGAGAGCCAATTGAACCTCTCCGAGCCGTTCATCCGCCGCCCGGTCGCTACTTGTCTGCTGATGGCGGCAGTTGCATTTACAGGCATTGCGGCGTTTCCGTTCCTGCCGGTCGCATCCCTGCCGCAGATTGATTTTCCGACCGTCCAGGTTCAGGCGACACTAGCGGGGGCGAGCGCGGAAACCATGGCCTCCTCGGTCGCCTCCCCGCTCGAGCGGCAATTCTCGCAAATCTCGGGCGTGACCCAGCTCACGTCGCTGAGCGCGCTCGGCGCGACCGAGGTCGTGATTCAGTTCGATCTCAATCGCAACATCGATCTGGCGGCCCAAGACGTGCAGGCGGCGATCACCGCGGCCGCAAAATCGTTGCCGCAAGCGATGTCGACGCCGCCGACCTATCGGAAGGTCAATCCGGCCGATGCGCCCATCCTCACGCTCGCGTTGCGCTCGGAGACGCTGCCGCTCACGCAAGTCCAGGACAATGCCGACAACTTCCTGATCCCGGCGATCTCGCAGGTGCCCGGCGTCGCCCGCGTTTCGATCGGTGGGGACCGCAAGCCATCGATCCGCATTCAGGTGGACCCGGCCAAGCTCGCCGCCTCAGGCCTCACCCTCGAGGAGGTGCGCTCGACCCTGGTTACCGCGACAACCAATGCCGCCAAGGGCACGCTCTACACTCCGAAGACCTCATTCACGATGTCGGCCAATGACCAGATCAGCGAGGCGCAGCTTTTCGAAAACGTCATTCTGGCCTATCGCAACGGCGCGCCGATCCGCGTCCGCGACGTCGGCCGCGCGATCGCCGAAGCATCCAACCGGTATGTCGCCGCCTACCAAAACAACGAACCCGGCATCCTGCTCAACGTCTACAAGCAGCCCGGCGCCAATGTCGTCGACACTGTCGACCAGATCAAAGCCCAACTCCCGCGGTTGACAGCCAAGATCCCGCCCGCGATGACGGTCGAGACCATCCTCGATCGGACGCTGACGATTCGCGCGTCCGTGCACGAGGTGGAATTCACGCTCGTGCTCACAATCGGGCTCGTCATCCTGGTCATCCTGCTGTTCCTGCGCAACGCCTGGGCGACGATCATTCCAAGCCTGACCATACCGCTTGCCCTGCTCGGCTCGTTTGCCGCGATGTACCTCCTCAACTTCAGCCTCAACAACCTGTCGCTTATGGCGCTCGTGATCGCCATCGGCTTCGTGGTCGACGACGCCATCGTCGTGGTCGAAAACATCTATCGCCACATGGAGCGCGGCGCGACCGCGGTTCAGGCCGCGCTCAACGGCTCGCGCGAGATCGCCTTCACGGTATTGTCGATCAGCGCCTCGCTGATTGCGGTGTTCATCCCGCTCTTCCTCATGGGCGGAATCATCGGCCGCCTGTTCCGAGAGTTCGCGCTCACGGTCACGGCGTCGGTTGCCGTCTCCTGCCTGGTATCGCTCACGCTCGCACCCATGCTCTGCTCGCGCTTCCTGAAGGTGCAGGCCGAGCATCATGGGCGGGTTTACCGCTTCATCGAGGCGGGCTTCGATACTTTGGTTTCGGGCTACCGACGTACGCTCGATGTCGCGTTGCGTCACCAAGCGGTCACGCTCACCGTGTTCTTCGCCACGCTCGCTTGCACCATCGCGCTGGCAGTCCAGATCCCGAAGGGCTTCTTCCCGATCCAGGATACCGGGCTGATCGCCGGCGTTTCGGAATCTGCGCAGGAGACGCCCCCCGAGGAGATGATGCGCCTGCAGCGCGTCCTCGGCGAGGTGATCATGCACGATCCTGCAGTCGAGGTAGTCGGTTCGCAGACCGGCAGCAACGACTCTCCTTCGACCGCCAATACCGGCCGCTTTTTTATCGTGTTGAAGCCGCGCAGCGAACGCAACGCGACGGCGTCGGAGGTCATTGACCGGTTGCGGCCGCAGCTGGCGCAGGTCCAGGGCGCCAACCTCTCGCTGCAGGTGTCGCAAGACATCAATGTCGGCGGCCGCATCGGGCGCAGCAGCTTCCAATACACGTTACAAGCCGTGGACGTCGATGAGTTGAGTGAGTGGTCGCAGAAGATGCTTGAGAAGATGCGGTCGCTTCCGCAACTTGCTGACGCCTCGACCGATCTCCTGGCTAATGCGCCACAGCTCAAATTCGCCATCAATCGCGACCAAGCCTCGCGCTTCGGCATATCACCGCAGCTCATTGATGACACGCTCAACGATGCGTACGGGCAACGGCAGGTGACGCAGTACCTGACGCAGCTCAACGCCAACCCGATCATCCTCGAGATCCTGCCTGAACTGCAGGGCGACCTGTCCTCGCTCGAACGTCTGTACGTGAAATCGCCGTTGACCAGCGGTCTGGTGCCGCTGTCGGCGCTGGTGGACATCGATTCGAGCAAGGTCGGGCCGCTGTCGGTGACGCACCAGGGCCAGTTTCCCTCGGTGACGCTCGGATTCAATCTGCGGCCAGGTGTTGCGCTCGGCGAGGCTGTCGATGCTATCACCAAGGCAGCAGGCGAGATCGGCATGCCGGGATCAATCGTCGCCACCTTCCAAGGCAATGCCCAGGCCTTTCAATCCTCGCTCTCGAACATGCCGATCCTGATCCTGGCGGCGATCATCGTCGTCTATATGATCCTTGGCGTGCTCTATGAGAGCTTCGTCCACCCGCTCACGATCCTGTCGACACTGCCGTCGGCCGGCGTAGGTGCGCTGCTCGCGCTGCAACTCGGCCACATGGACCTGTCGGTGATCGGCATCATTGGCATCATCCTGCTGATCGGCATCGTAAAGAAGAACGGCATCATGCTGGTGGATTTCGCGATTGCCGCCGAGCGCGACGGTCACATGCCGCCGGTCGCGGCAATCCGCGAGGCCTGTCTGCTCCGCTTTCGCCCGATCCTGATGACAACCGCGGCGACCATGCTGACCGGCCTTCCCCTGGCGCTTGGCACCGGCACCGGTTCGGAACTGCGTCAGCCGCTCGGCTACGCCATGGTCGGCGGACTGGCGCTGAGCCAACTGCTCACTCTCTACACCACGCCTGTGGTCTATCTCTATCTCGATCGTTTGCAGGCTTGGCTGTTGCGCCACCGCCGCCACGATGTGAGCGAGGCGGAGGAACCCCCCGCGGTCGCTGCGGAGTGACCGTCCGCCAGGTCAGCGGCGCGCGTTGAAATAGCGCAGATCGGGCGGCGGCTGGTCTTTCTTCATCGGCATCAGTAAGCCGTCGGCGCTGAGGAAATAGGCCTCGCGGCCGATGCGGATCTGCGCGTTGTGTTCCGAGCAGACGTCATAGTTCCAGACCGGTCGCGGGCTCTTGGTGTGCACCGCTTTCTTGTGCAGGGTCCAGGGCCGCGTCAGCGCATTGTCGATAACCGTGATGTCGTCCCAGAGCACACCGCGAGGATCGTCCTTGTCCAGATAGATCCGCTCCTTGACGATGGTCTTGTTGTCATCGTGCAGCGGCAGGCCGGTCGATTCGAAAGCGCGCGGTCCCGTGAAATAGCGCGTCTCGACTTCGAGCACGTCGTACTTGCCGTCTCCGTCTTCGTCGACCCACTTGCCGATCGAATAGCCCGCGTAGGTGTGTTCGACCTCTTCGGCCGCCGGCCAGTCGCGGCCGTCGGTGAAGATGCGCCGATAGGAGTCGTTGATGTGGCTGATCAGAATATACGTCGTGTCGGGCGTCACCACGATTTCCATCGGATCGAACAGGTTCATCATCGCCGGCATGCCTTGCGGGATGCAGAACGTCGACGGCCAATTGCCGGTCCCGCCCTCCTTCTGGTCCGCCAGAATGGCCTCGTAGCGGGCCTGATATTCCGGCGTCAGCGGCGCCTTGTGGCCGCGCTCAAGCCAGCGCGGCGCGCCGACGCGGCTCCATTGGCCTTTGAAATCGGGATACTTCGATTCGTCAAAGGCCTGGACGCTGCCCATGCACATAACCGACAGCGCCATGGCCCCGATCACGCTTCGCGCGAGCATGAATGTCCTCCGATGATTTGTTCTGTCGCTTCCGTCCGACTTGCACGGACGATTGGCACAGGACCGGACGGAAAGCGCTCGTGGCCGATAATCGAGAGAGTATTCTAGGCCAAGACTTGCGAAACGGCCATGGTCTGGTCTCCGGCAGCGCGCGGGTCTATGATCGCGTCCGCCGCCGAGCCGCCGCGAACCAACAGATATTTCCGGAGGGGGGAGATCATGAGCGCCAGGCGGTTGCTCATCGATGGCCTGGCGGCTGCCGCTGCCCTGTTCCTCGCGACCGAAGCGGCGCCGGCGCAGAACTACCCGTCGCAGCCTATCAGGATCGTCGTGCCGACCGCGCCGGGCGGCGTTGCCGATATCGCCGGCCGCAGGCTTGCGCAGAGATTGAACGAGATCGGGAAGATCGCGGTGGTCGAGAACCGCACCGGCGGCGGCGGAGCGATCGCCGCTGAGTTTGTGGCGAAATCGGCGCCCGACGGCTATACCGTGTATGTCGGGCTCCACGCCACACAGGCGATTCTACCGCATCTGCAGAAGCTTCCCTACGATCCGGAAAAGGACTTCAGCCCGATCACGATCGCGGTCAGGTCGTCCAACGTGCTCGTGGTCAATCCCGACGTCCCTGCGCATTCGCTCAGCGAGCTCATCGCCTATGCCAAGGCCAATCGCGGCAAGCTGACCTATGCGTCGCAGGGGAACGGTAGCTCCGGGCACATCGTCGCCGAACAACTCAAGCAGGTCGCCGGGATCGATCTTGTTCATGTCCCCTATCGCGGTGCGGCACCGGCTGTGCAGGATCTCATCGCCGGCCATGTCTCGCTGACGTTTGACATCCTCACCCTCGCCCTGCCGCAGTTCACCGCCGGGAAGGTGCGCGCGCTGGCGATCACCTCGCCGCAGCGCGACCAGCTGTTTCCTGGTGTGCCGACAACCGCCGAACTCGGCTTCCCGCAGCTTCAAGGCGGCCCTTGGTTCGGCTTCTTCGCGCCCGCGAAGACGCCGCGTCCGATCATCGACTGGCTCCATGCCGAAGCCAAGCAGGCCTTTTCCCCGCCGGAGATTCGCGCGCAGCTTGCGCAACAGGGTCTCACGGTCGTGCTCGGCACGCCGGAGGAGACCGCGGATTTTGTGGTGGCCGAATCGGCACGATGGGGCGAGGTGATCAGGCGCGCGAACATCCGCATCGAGTGACGCGAAGACTCATCGCACCGGGAAATCGAAATACTTGTCAGGGAACGGTTCGTTGCCGAGCGTGAAGTGCCACCACTCCTTGTCGTAGGCCAGAAAGCCACCCCGCCTCATCGCGTCGGCGAGCAGCGCCCGGTTTGCCTGCGCTTCGACGCTGACGCTCCTGTCGGACGGCCATGATTTCGGGCTGAAGAAATCGAACAGCGTGCCCATGTCCAACTCGACGGTCGCGGAGCCGGTGCGCCGCGCCAGCGTGAGATCGACGGTCGAGCCGCGTGAATGGCCGGAGCGCTCGGCGATGTAGCCGAGCTGGAACAGATGGCGCTTGTCGATGGCGGGATAGTACTCGGCCTTGCGCTTCACGTCGGCGATATCGCGCGCCCAGCGCACGAAATGCGTGACCGCCCTGGTTGGCCGGTAGCAGTCGAACACCTTGAGGCTGAGATCGCGTGCGGCAAGCTCCCGCTGCACTCTGGCGAGGGCCGCTGCAGCCTGCCGCGTCAACAGACATCGCGGCTGTTCGTAGCCGTCGATCCGCCGGCCGACGAAATTTTCGTTGCCGAAATAACGCATGTCGACGACGAGCCCATCGACCGCGCTCGCGGCATCGACGAACTCAGCTGGCATCGCCGCCCGACCAGACGGTGGCGTCAGCACCACCCCGAGGACCGACGCGACCGCGGCCGTAGCGCGCATGGCAAGGTTCATGGCAATTGGCTAGCATGCATGGAGACGGCGGCAATAGCAGCTGCTGATGACCGCATGAGGGCAAGCCGCTGCTGACCCGCGCTTTTGCCGCGGCGCCTCGGCACGCCGGAGGATGATGATGCGAGCAATCACCATGGCGAGCCTCGCGCTGGTGACCGCCCTGGCGTTGTCGGTCGCCAGCGCGCAGCACGAGCATGAGGATGTGCCTCCCGCCGTCACCGGCGGCTACGCGCCGCGACTCGGCGAGCTCATGATCCTCCAGCAAATCCGGCACTCGAAGCTCTGGTTCGCGGTTGCAGCCAGCAACTGGGAGCTCGCCGAGCACGGACTCTATGAGCTCAAGTCCGGCTTCGCCGATGTGACAAGGATCTACCCCAGAGCGTACGGGATCACATTCGAGCCAGTCGTGAGCGCGCTCAACGCGGGCGAGCTCGCCGAGCTGGCCAAGGCCATCGAGGCCCAGGACCGCGTCAAGTTCGCCATCGCGTTCGACCAGCTGACCGCCGCGTGCAACGCCTGCCACCAGGTCACCAGGCACGCCTTCATCGTGATCCAGCAGCCGATCTCACCGCCGTTCAACAACCAATCATTCGGACCGCCCGGCGGGCAGCCGCCTCCGCCCGGAGGCGGCGGCCACCCACATTGACCACCCACGGGAGTCCCACCTAAGAGCAAGCGCGCTGGCTTGGCCGCGATCCTGCTCTTGAGCCTGGCGTCCACCGCGACAGCGCAGGAGGAGACGACCGTGCGGATCGGCAACGCGCCGTCGATCGCCTCGGGCGCCCTGCTGATCGCGATCGAGCGCGGCTATTTCCGCGAAGCCGGCATCAAGGTCGTGATCGAGCCGCTCGACACCGCGTCGAACGCGATCACGCTCCTCGCCAGAACCAGTTCCAGATGATCGAAGGCGGGCTCGCCGCCGGCTATTTCAGCGCGCTCGAACGTGACCTGCCCATCATCATTGCGATGTCGCGGGTCTCGACCCCGCTCGGTCACAATCTGATGCTGCGCGCCGATCTCAAGGACCGGATCAAGGAGATCCGGAGCTCAAGGGTCGGGTGATCGCCACCAACGGACCGGGCTCGGTCTCGACCTACGAGATCGGCAAGATCCTGGAGACGGCCGGTCTCACGGTCGCCGATGTCGAGCTCAAGGTCATCCCGTTCGCGCAGTATTCGATCGCGTTCGCCAACAAGGCGATCGATGCAGCGCTCGCCATCCACGCCTTCACGTCGCAGCTGCGCGACCTCAACCTCGCCGTCCCGTTCGCGGATTCTGACGAGCTCATCGAACCTGGCCAATCTCGATCTCGGTCAACATGGTCAATACCGACTGGGCTAGGCGCGAGCCCGACGTCGCATACAAGTTCTACCTGGCCGCGCTGCGCGGCGCCCGTGACTACTGTCAGGCCTACCATGGCGGCGCTGTCCGTGCGGAGGTGATCGACCTCCTGGTCAGGAGCGGCACCGAACGGGCGCCCCGAGATGCTGCACCAATACCCGTGGCCTGCGCGCCACCCGAACGGGCGTGTGAGCATGCGCAGCATGCTCGACATGCAGGCCTGGTACATCCGGAACAAATACGTCAGTACAGCGTCGCCGCCCGAACGCCTGCTCGACCTGCGCTACGTTGGGGCGGCCGCCGGCAGGTTTGGACCGTTCAAGCTTGAGAACACCGGGAGCAAGCTTGCCGGCTGCCTCTGAAGTCCGGTAACGGTCTGATTTCGTAATCGAATCCGGTTGCTCCCGCCGCAGTCGAGGGCCCGTACAAATCGCAGGTGACGGTTGCATCGCAATATGCGAAAGCTCTGGCCATCCGCCTCCCGCCGGCCGTTCGCCGGCGCGGTCCGACCGTTCGTTGCCGCATGGACGTAGTCGCCACCCGCAGCCAGCTTGCCGCCGCACTCGCGCGCGTCGCCAGTGGCGACCGAGCCGCGTTGCGAATCGTATACCAAGACACCTCGGCGAAGCTTTTCGGCGTCTGTCTTCGTATCTTGAACGACAGAAGCGAGGCCGAAGACGTGCTGCAGGACGTTTACGTGACGGTCTGGCGCAAGGCCGCGAGCTTCGATCCGGCGCGCGCCAGCCCGATCACCTGGCTGGTTGCAATAGCGCGGAACCGGGCGATCGACCGCCTGCGCGCGAGCGCGGTGTCGAGGCGCGCCGAGCCGATCGAGACCGCAGAGGACGTGCGCGACGAGGCGCCGGCGGCGCTCGACCTGGTGGTGGCGGCCGAGCAGCAGGCGCGGCTCAAGACCTGCCTGGGCGAGCTCGAGGAGCGCCAGTCGTCGGTGATCCGATCGGCGTTCCTCGACGGCATGACCTACGAGCAACTGGCCGAGCGCATGAAGGTGCCGCTCGGCACCATGAAGAGCTGGATCAGACGCGGGCTGATGAAGCTGCGCGCCTGTTTGGAGCGGTGACCGACCGGAGCGATGAGCGAGACCGACCATAACGGCACGCCCGGAGACGACGGCAGGGTGGTGGCGGCGGAATATGTGCTCGGGGTGCTTGACGCCACGGAGCGTCACGCTGCCGCGCAGCGGATCGAATACGACGCCGATTTCGCGCGCGAGGTCGCATTCTGGGAGGAGAAGCTCGGCGGGCTCGTCGACCAGGTCCGCCCGGTCACGCCGCCGGAGACGGCGTGGTCGCGCATCGAGGCCGTGATCAGCGCGCCCGCGGTGGCGCCGCAGCGCGGTGGCCTGTGGAACAGCCTGCCGTTCTGGCGCATCTTCGCAATCGGATCGGCGGCGGTAGCGGCCGCCTGCATCGCCGCCTTGGTGTTTCTCGGAACCGGGGTCCTGCGCGACGAGCGCGCGCCGCTGCTGGCCAATATCCGGCAGAAGGACAGCGGGCAGCCGGGGTTCGTAGCCGCCGTCGGCGCGGGCGGTACGCTCGTGATCGTGCCGGCGTCGCTGCTTACCGCCGATCAGAAATCGATGGAGCTGTGGCTGATCCCGGCGGCACCCACCGGCACTACGGCCACGCCGCGTTCGCTCGGGCTGATCGCACCGAACCAGCCGGTGCGCATTACTGTGCCGCCGCAACTCGTGCCGCTCGTCACACGCGACGCCTCGCTCGCGGTCTCGCTCGAAGAGCCCGGTGGTTCCAAGACCGGCGCGCCGAGCGACCAGATCATTGCGGTCGGCGGGCTCACAAACTTGTAACCGTGGCCGCCCGCACGCCTGCATCCGTCGCCCTTCGCCTCCCGTAGCTCGTGCCGTGACCCGATGACGGGAACGACACGAACCAACAGGAGACTACCATGAAGCATGCACGCATCACGCTGGCGACCGTCGCCGCCGCCGCGCTCGCGCTCGGCGCCATCGCCGTGACGCCGACGTTCGCGCAGCAGCGCAAGGAGCAGACCGTAATGGTCGGGGGGGCGCCGATGTATCCGTCGAAGAACATCGTCGAGAACGCGGTCAACTCGAAGGACCACACCACGCTGGTGGCGGCGGTCAAGGCCGCGGGCCTGGTCGAGACACTGCAGAGCCCCGGCCCGTTCACGGTGTTCGCGCCGACCAACGCGGCCTTCGCCAAGCTGCCCAAGGGCACGGTCGAGACGCTGCTGCGTCCGGAAATGAAGGAGAAGCTCGTGGCCGTGCTGACCTATCACGTCGTGCCGGGCCGCATCTCGGCCAAGGACCTGATGGACGCGGCGCGCCAGAACGGCGGCAAGGCCAAGTTCAAGACCGTCGAGGGCGAAGAGCTCACGGTCGAGAGCAAGGGCAACACGCTCACGATCTGGGACAGCAAGGGAAGCGCCGCCAAGGTGACGATCCAGAACGTGTTCCAGTCGAACGGCGTCATCCACGTGATCGACACCGTGCTGCTGCCGAGCGGCTAATCCCGCTCCCGCGGGTCGATCGACGCAGCAATCCCCCGGTTCTGCCCGATCGCCCGGGCCCGCCGCCGGAAGTGCGGCGGGCCACTTCGCCGCCGATCGATCAGCGCAGGACTTCAACGATCGTGCGGGTCTCCAAATCGACCAGCACCACCATGTTGTTCACGGCCACGTAGCCGTAGCGGCGGATCGCCGGATCCGTGATCGTCGGCGGAAATCGGTTGAGGTACACCGCGCTCGGCAGCTCGCTGCCCAGGACGATGTTGAAGCCCGGCGGCCGGTGCGGCTCCGGGGTGCGCTGCCTGATGATGGCGCCATAGGCCTCCCTGCGCTGGTCGTCGGTCAGCTTCGCCTGCGCCAGAGCCGGCGCCGCAACGGCGACGAAACCCGCCGCAATGAACGGGACATACACGGGATGTCGCATGATCGGCTCCTGCCTGTTGGCGGCGGCCAATGCATGAGCGGATGTCGAAGTTCCAATGGTCCTGGCGCCGCCCGTCTTAGGGGAAACAAAGGATTGACGCCGGAGACCGGTTCTCCTGCTAGAGCGAGATGCCTTTTCT
>Ga0066388_100000230_pt1 | contig 23670 bp, 19 predicted proteins | sample PanSoiMetaGPlot6_FD_64539 | JGI IMG/M metagenome (GOLD analysis project Ga0066388, IMG submission 64539) | Tropical forest soil microbial communities from Panama analyzed to predict greenhouse gas emissions - Panama Soil - Plot 6 (Hybrid Assembly) | ecosystem: Environmental > Terrestrial >...
CACGCCATCAACGAGAATTACGACTGGACACAGGCGTCCGGCGGCATGAAAATGTTCGTTCGCTATTTCCAATTGCTGAGTGAAATGAAGCAATGAGCCACGCTTGGACGCCCTCGAGCAACGTTCTGCCACTCGAGGGCAACCAGGTTCATGTCTGGAAAATCAACCTACTGCAACCGCCCGCTAGAATTGAGCAGTTGAAGCTGGTGCTTTCGCAGGCGGAGCTGACTAAGGCAAATCAATTCCACAAGGCTGACGACGGCAGGCGGTACATTGCAGCACACGGCGCATTGCGCGAACTGCTGGCGCGCTACTTGCGGATACGAGCTGATGCCCTCACATTCTCCGATTCGGACAAAGGCAAACCCTCCCTTTCAACTGAGTACTCTGCTTCCGGTCTCCAATTCAATCTGTCGCACTCTCACGAGCTTGCGCTGCTGGCAGCGGTCAAGTCCAGAAAAATTGGAATTGACGTCGAGCACCTGCGTAACCTGCCGAACGCAGAGGCGATCGCAGGAAGATTCTTCACTGTCGAAGAAAGAGAGGCGCTGGCGCGATTGCCTGCCTCTAACAGAACCGCCGCATTCTTCATATGTTGGACCCGCAAAGAGGCACTTCTGAAGTCCACTGGGGAAGGGCTTTCAAAACCAATCGATACCTGGAACGTGTCACACGATCTTTCCGGCTCGGCCGGCAGCGTGGCGATCGCTTGCCGGACATGCGCATCTCTCGTGTGGGAATTGACCGATCTCAGGCCTGCTGACGGCTATGTGGGCGCCTGCGCTGTCGAGGGAACAGGTTGCGCGCTAACGACATTTGAGCTTGTAGGTGCGTCGTGATCTACTTGTTGCCCGCTGCGTGGATGCCGGCAGCTGAGCTTACGTGGACGTAGCTAAATGACCACGTCTGACACTACTTTGCTCTGGTACCAAAGCTTGTGCTGCACTTCTGTTGCGGTCTGCTCCATTTCTTTGAGCTGGCGAGTAATCTCATCGCTGCCCGAAGCCAACTGGGCATTAGAGACGATTTCTTCCAGGCGGCGAATTAGATTCACCAAGTCGGCATTTTCGCGAGCGGACACTTGTAGGCCTCCTGTAGAGGTTGGTTTGCACAGAAGCACATTCTTCAGTATCAACCATCCGCCGGGGCCTGACAACCCCCTTCGCTGCGCGACCATTTCTCGTGATCATCTCGTGATCATCTCGTGATCAGATATAGCGAACACCCTGACAGGGTGTCTACTATACAGTTGCGCCACTCGTTGGATTCATTAGAGGCCGAGGGAAAAGATCTGATTGATCTTCTAAGTGCCTTGGTACAACAACTGATCTGTTTCGTCTGCGTCCTCTGCATCGTGATAGTTTTTCTCGGCAGTTCCTTCCGCCAGGGCGACAAGTTGCGAAACCTTCAATTCGAGGGCATGCGCAATTACTGCAAGAGTCTTCAGAGAGACATTTCGCTCCTTCAGTTCGATATCACCGATGTAGGCTCGCTTCAGTCCGGTACGTTGGGCAAGCCCATCCTGTGTCAGTCCCAGTTGTCTTCGGCGTTGTTTGATGGCAAATCTAATCGGGGGGAGTTCTAAGTTGTTCTGCATTGAATCACCAGGGTTTCCATTGGCTGATTGGCTCAACCAAGGACCTTATACCCGCAAGACGCTGATGTGTAGCCTGCCGACGGTTGTCTGCATTACATTTGAAGTGGATTTTTTCCAGCGCCGAGAATTGAGCCCTGACACTGGACCTTATTGGATACCGCATAATCCCGCCCGACACTTGTCCAAAATTGCTATAGCAGGGTTTTCTAATCATCCGGATTGACTCGCGCCGACACTCTTGATATCCTGTCTTAGCTTTGCGCCTTAAGCCCAGGGGCGTAATTGGCGAAGAGACTGACCAGTTGAAGGCAGTCGGCTCTTCGCCAAGATTCGACGCCTGGAAAACTTAATCGGCGGCGAATTAGAACTGGCCCTCGCCTTCTTGGACTCGCGTACCCGGGGAGGAACTAGCGATGTTCGAACGTTGGCCGGAAGATCTGCCAGAACTAGCGCAAAGACATGTAGACAATTCGTCACGCTCGCGCTTCTCGACACGCGTCGAAATTTACCGCCGGCTTTATCGCGCCCGGGATTACATCGATTCGTGCTCAGATCGCAAGCTGCTTTTGAAGGATATGGCAGCGATAGCCGGTCTGTCTCCCCATCACTTCCTCAGATTGTTTAAACAGGCCTTTCAGGCGACACCTCGCCAATATCTCATCCACCGGCGCTTGGCACGAGCTCAGGAACTCCTGCGGAACACCGACCTGGAAGTTTCACAGATCTGTTTTGAAGTAGGATTCGAAAGTGCCAGCTCCTTTTCCACACTATTTCGCCGCCGTCTCGGCGCATCACCACTGCAGTTTCGACAGACGGTCAGACGCTGAGCATAGTGGACAATAGTCTACTTTAAGTGCATGTTGCGGTTGGTTGGTCGCCAAACCACAACTTGTCCAGCACATTTTCTTTCATCTAAATTGAGTATTGATGCCTGCTGCAGACGATTGTCTACTAATGGTCGCGCACCAGATGCATCGACATGTCGTACCAAGTCTACAGAAATTCAAACAACTCCCAAGGACCTGAATTGAGTATTGATGCCTGCCGCGGACGATTGTCTACAATGGTCGCGCACCAGGTGCATCGATGTGTCGTACGAAGTCTACAGAATGATAGATCGGTCTTGCAATCGTGCAATGCCAATCTAGCAGCCAACTTTAAGAGTCCATCACCTTCGCAATAATCGTTAACAATAGCACCAGCAATGCAGTCTGACAGCTATGGTAGTAAAGAAGGCGTTGTTGGATCCCCCCAATCCCCGCTGTACATCCGAATCTGGCGTGGTTTACAAAGTAGAGTATCGTCTCCATAGATGGTCGGTAATCTGTAGCGGTTGGGAAATTTCACAGGCACCACTCCTGGTGCATCGTCTTTGAAGAACGTCCGTACGAGGCTCAAGGCAGAGCCCAGGTAGCCGAGCGGCATAAATCGCCCGGCAATAGAAACGCGTTTCGCGACTTTTTTTGGAGTTGCCTGGTTGGTTGCGCGCATTTCTAACCGGAAACAGGGAGACATCAAATGGTAGTTTGGAACCCCAATGTAAATCGAAGCGCTTCCAATCTCGATTTCCAAACAATAGTCGGCGCCTTGCGATGGAGAGCTGAGAACCAACCAGATCAGGTACTCTACAGATTTCTCGAAGATGGAGAAGTAGAGAGTTCCAGCATCACATTTGAGCGGCTTGACAGCGCAGCACGATCCATAGCGGCGTCTTTACAGCTATCGAGTCCAGCCGGCACCCGAGCGCTTCTTCTCTATCCGGCAGGCATTGATTTCATCGCAGCGTTTCTTGGCTGCCTTTATGCCGGAATCATCGCGGTACCCGTATATCCGCCCAATCCGCAGCGTCCCGACCGTGGGCTCGGAAAATTTACTGCCATCGCGCTTAATTCTGGTGCCACTTTAGCCCTGACCACTTCAGACCTGCTCGCAATCAAGGACAAGCTTTTCTCCCGCGTTCCTGACTTGCACGCAATCGAGTGGCTGGCTACCGATCGAGTATCAGAGGACCTTGCCTCTCAATGGAAAGACCCGAATGCCACCAGCGAAACAGTGGCATTGCTTCAATATACATCGGGTTCTACAGGCAACCCGAAAGGCGTAACAGTTACGCACGGGAATTTTATCGACAACCAAAACATGATCCACAAGTCGTTTCAATCGTCCGAACAATGTATTGGTGTGAGCTGGCTGCCGATGTACCACGATATGGGACTGATCGGAACGACCCTGCAGCCGCTATTCGCTGGTTATCCCTTCGTGCTCATGTCACCGGTAGATTTTCTTCAGCGTCCCGTGCGCTGGCTGAATGCTATCTCGCAGTATCGAGCCACTACCAGTGGTGGTCCGAACTTTGCATACGACCTCTGCGTTCGCAAGGTCACACCCGAGCAAATCAGCGCGCTGGATCTCAGCTCCTGGGTCCTAGCCTTCAACGGAGCTGAACCTGTGCGATCGGAAACTATCGAAGTCTTTTCGGAAAAATTCGCACCGTGTGGTTTCAAAAGAGAGGCCTTTTATCCATGTTATGGACTGGCGGAAGCAACCCTGTTTGTGACAGGCGGGATCAAGCAGGAAGTGCCGACAGTCGTCAACGCAGACGCGGCAGCCTTGCTGAATCATCGCTTTGTAGAGGCTGAACCGGACTCGCCGGCACGCACCTTAGTAAGCTGTGGGCGGCCCTGGCTCGCACAACGAGTTCTGATTGTGGACCCCGATACTCTCTGCACGTGTCCACCCGGTCAAGTCGGAGAAATCTGGATCAGTGGGCCGAGCAAAGCTCAGGGTTACTGGGGTCAAGCCGAACTTAGCGAGGAGATATTCCAAGCCTATACGGCCGACACTTGTGACGGTCCTTTCCTGCGCACCGGCGATCTTGGTTTTCTGCGCAATGGAGAACTCTTCGTCACCGGCAGGCGGAAGGATCTCGTAATCGTTCATGGACAGAATCACTATCCTCAAGATATCGAGCGCACGATTGAGCACGGTCATCCCGCCATACGATTCGGCTGCAGCGCAGTCTTCTCTGTGTCTATCAACAGAGAAGAGCGACTGGTCGCAATTGCAGAAGTTGAACGCACATATCAGCGTGCCCGAGAATCTGCAGGCACGGAATATTCAGACAGCAGCTCAACTCAGTATGACACCGTCCCAGTGTCAGTAGATACGGAAGCACCTAAAACCCTGCAGGAGATCGCTGCGGCAATCAGGAGGGAGGTTGCAGCCGAGCACGAGCTGCCACTGCATGCGGTGGTACTGGTGAAGGCTACGACCATACCGAAAACGTCGAGTGGAAAGATTCAGAGACATCTGTGTTCATCTGGATACCAGCAAAAATCGCTGACAGCGCTTTATTGGGACGAACCCGCTGCGACATGAGACAAAGGAAACACACGAGAGGGCTGCCAAATGACTATTCAACTGTTCGAGCAACGGATAAAGAAAGGATCTGCTACCGCCGATCGCACTGTGGGAATCGGCATATCGACTGCGCCTGCGACAACGGCCTCCGACATACATGAGTGGCTGGTCACCAAGGTCGCTGAGCTCGCAGGGGTGGATGTCAATCACATCGACGCCAACGAGCCGGTAGCTTTTTATGGACTCGACTCCGTTGCCGCCGTCAGCCTTTCAGGAGAGCTGCAGGATTTTCTCGGGCGCCGGGTGCCGCCGACTCTGGTCTATGACTGCCCGAGCATAGACGCAATGGTCAACTATCTGAGTGCCGGCAGTTGACGTTCAAAGCCGATGGGAGTCCACGATTATGCTGAAAGAAGAATATCGTGAGCAAGCCGAGGCTAGCGATTCCGGGTCGTCGACACCACCAGTGGAGCAGCCTCAGGAGAGAGAGAGAGAGCAGTACGACGCAGACAGCGAAAAGGCGGCAGGGCAGGTCTGCGAAAAATCTCGGCGACCACCACGAGAGTTGTTTCAGAGCGACTACATGAAACGGCTCTTGCACTACCACTCGCTTGCCGTTGTCACAATTCCCGCTGTCGGATTTCTGGCGGCGCTTGTCCTGGCTGCGACAGACGGCGTCGGAATGCCGGAAATTGTGGCGTTGGTCGTTGGCTACACATTCACCTTCATAGGAGTTGAAGTTGGTTATCATCGGTACTTCGCGCACAAAAGCTTTCAAGCCAAACCGGTTTTGCGGCTTTCGCTGGCAATCCTTGGCTCAATGGCTGCTCAGGGTCCGATCATCTATTGGTCCAGCGTTCACCGCCACCATCATGCTTACAGTGACCGTGAAGGGGATATCCACTCCCCATCGCTGGCCGGTAAAGGCTTATTGTCCAGCATCAAGGGACTGATTCACGCACACATGGGTTGGATGTTCGATCATCAAATTCCTAACGCCGGTTTTTACGTACGCGACTTACTACAGGACAAGATGATTTGCAGAGTGAATCGCCACTACTATGGTTGCATTCTGGCCGGGTTGCTCATCCCGGCCTTAGCCGGCTGGGCCGCCACGGGAACTGCGATTGGCGCCTTCAAAGTCTTTCTCTGGGGTGGTCTCGTCCGCCTTTTCCTGGTCGATCACTTTACGTGGAGCGTCAATTCAATTTGCCATTTCTTTGGCAGCCGTCGATTTGCCACGCGGGACGACAGCAAGAATAACATCTGGCTGGCGATACCGACGTTCGGTCAATCCTGGCACAACAATCATCACGCCTTCCCATGGTCGGCCAAGGTTGGTCTCAGGTGGTCGGAAATCGATCTGGGCACACTAACAATCCGCATTTTCCAGATACTCGGTCTTGCATCGCAGGTCAAGGCTCCAACCGCAGCCATGGTCCAGGACAAGCAGCTGGAGATATCACGCGCCGGCGAGCAAAACCAATTTTCATTTCCCTGGTGAGGTAAGCAAGAAACGGGCGGCGCCAAAGGGCATCAGTCAACATTTCCCGGGAGGGTTGCATGTCGGGTGACAGAGATCCAAATGAAATGACAGGTGATGAGCTGGACGCTCTCACTTCTAAAAAGACAGACAAAACGGCGCCTGAAAGCCAGGTGCGGAAGAAACTCGCGGCATACCTGTCTGAGCTAAGCGTTAACTCCGCAGGCAAGACTGATCCGGCAGATACGAACTCCACGGGCATCACCGAAGAAGACATCGCAAAACAGAGCGCAACTCAGGAGTTTGCGGCCTTGATCCGCGAACGCTTCTCGCATGGCTCCCCGCCCCCCGAAGCGAAGCCACGGGAAAAGAAATTGCTGCTGCCGGCGCTTGCGGCCCTGCCTGCGATGCTGCTGGCTGTCCTTCTTGCGATTAACCTGTCGCATCCGCAGCAATCGATGAAATTGTCCGGCACGATCGAGGCCAAGGAAATCACCCTGGCATGCAAGGTGACCGGGCGTGTCAACAACGTGCTTGTCGAGGAAGGGCAGGTTGTCAGGGCAGGACAGCCACTTGTGGAAATAGCCTTACCCGAGCTGCAAGCGCAGCGCGAGAAACAACAGGCGGAGATCGAATTGCGTGAGGCACGATTACTCGAGCTTAGGAACGGCGCGCGTTCAGCGGAGCTGGCACGAGCCAGAGCTCTGGCGGACCAGGCTTACCTCAACTGGCGAATGCTGAAGAGCGGTTACCGGGCCGAAGACATTGGGATGGCAAACGCGCAGCGGCAGGAAGCCGAGCGACAGCTGGCGCTTCTTCAAACTGGATATCGGATTGAAGAGGTCGATCAGGCACAGGCTCAGATGGAGGAGAAAAAGACGCATCTGCAGTGGGCAGAGCGAGACTACGAGCGTTACCAACTGCTGGCATCGGACGGAGCAGTGTCCGTCCGCGAAGCAGACGAAATGAAAACAAGAAGAGACGAGGCAAAAAGCGCCCTGGATGCCGCCTCAAAGAATTATGCGAAATATCGCGTCGGTCCGCGCGCCGATGAGATTCTTGCTGCACGAGAGCGCCTCAAGTTCTCTCAAGAGCGCGAGCACATGATGCTCAAGGGCCCGCGACCGGAGGAGATAGGCATGGCCTGGCAACAATACGCCCAAGCGAAAGCCGCTCTCGATCTTTTGAGTGAAGGCACGCGTTTCGAGCAGATTGCTCAGAGCAAAGCGGCCCTTGAGGAAGCTAAAGCGGCTCTGGCAGAACTCGATGCCCAATTGGAGGATAAGACAATTTGTTCACCGGCAGACGCCGAGGTAAGTGTCATGGATCTGCACAAGGGTCAGATTCTGGCCGCCAATAAGCCGGTTTTGAAGCTGACGCGCCTGGACAACATGTGGATTCGACTCTATATTCCGGAACACCAGCTTTCGCGGGTGCGCATGGGTCAAAAGGTCGATTTGACTGCGGATTCATTTCCCGGCAAAACCTTCCACGGAAAAATTGTTCAAATTCCGAGCACGGCCGAATTCACCCCACGCAACATCCAAACGAGCGAGGAGCGCGCCTCGCAAGTCTTCGGGCTTAAGGTCGCCATAGACAATCGCCAGCGCTTGCTTCGTGGCGGCATGAACGCCGAAATCGTCTTGCCCGCTGCCGCCCCAGCCCCCCGTTGTTTCGGAGGGTTAGCGCTATGGCCGCAATAATCGCTGAAGAGCTGACCAAGAAATACGGGCAGCAGGTAGTCGTAAACGGGGTTTCCTTCCGTGTGCAGGAAGGAGAGATCTTCGGCTTTGTAGGGCCGAACGGTTCGGGAAAAACGACAACCATAAGAATGCTCTGCGGATTGACGGCGCCGACGGGTGGAAGGGCATGGATTAACGGCTACGATGTCTTGTCGTCTCCGAAGCAATGCAAGCTCAGTCTCGGATATATGTCCCAGCAGTTCAGTCTTTACGGGCACCTGACCGCCGAGCAGAATCTGGACTTTTACGCCCAGATTTATGGTTTGCGCAGGGCAGAAGCCATTTGCAGAAAGCGATACGTAATTGAGCTGGTCGGTTTGGGTCAATACCTGAAGGTACGGGCATTCAACCTTTCCGGCGGCTGGCGACAACGACTGGCCCTGGCCTGCGCGCTCATGCACGAACCGGCGGTTGTCTTTCTCGATGAGCCGACGGCGGGCGTCGATCCCGTAGCCAGACGCGCCCTCTGGGACCTAATAACTTCGCTGGCCGCCCATGGAACAACCTTCTTCGTGACAACTCACTATTCCGATGAGGTCGAGCGCTGTCATTCCGTCGGATACATCTACCGTGGCAATCTGGTCGCCGCTGCCAAACTAACCGATTTGCGTTCCCTGCCCCAGCTTCACCAGTCAAAATTCAAACGCGTCGAGCTTCGTTGCTATGACAGCACCAGCGCTGCTGAGTTTTTCAAGTCGAAAGACTATGTCTCGGATATCAGCATCTCCGGGCGATCGGTAATTCTTTTAGTGCCGCAGACGGTCACGACCTCTGAAATCTCGAGGGATGCCGATTCTTCCGGCATCGTAATCGAAGAGATGGATATCATTCGACCATCCATCGAAGACATATTTGTCACCCTGACCGATCTTGAGGAGTCCAGATGCTCGACTTGAAGAGTACCCAAGCTATCCCCTCCGCCGAGAGCTTGAAAGACAGGTTCTTTCATCAAATCTGGGGCTTCTACCCGGTGATGATTAAGGAATGGATTGAAATCTACAACGACAAGCATTCGCTGTTCTTCATTCTAGGCGTGCCGGTTGTCCAGATCATTCTCTATGGGTACGGAGTCAGCTATGACGTGCGCAACGTTGAGACAGTTGTCTTCGATCAAGATCATCGTGTGCAGTCTCAGAGAATTCTTGACCAGTTGATGGCCACCAACTATTTTCATTTAGGCAAGCAAGTGTTCTCTCGTCAGGCCGTCGAAGAAGCAATCGTCGCCGGGCGTGCCAAAGTAGGCATCATCTTTCCGCCCGATCTCTCGGACAACATCCAGTCCGGAGACCCAGCCCAGGCTCAGATTCTCATTGACGGCTCCGACGCTACAGTGGCAAACGCAATTCACGCCGCTGTAGTGGCAATCGGACAAGATCAGTCGATCAAAATGCTGACGACAGTGGCAGAGCAGAAGGCCCCGCCACTACCACTGGAGATGCGCACGCGCCTGTTGTTCAATCCAGAAGTGCGCACCACCAACTTCATTCTGCCGGGGGTGGTGGCTTACATGGCGCAGATGCTGACCATGTTCGTCACTATCCTTTCGGTCGTTCGCGAGCGTGAAGCGGGTACCCTCGAGCAAATCTCGGTTACACCGGTAACCGCCCTCGGTTTGATGCTCGGGAAACTTGTGCCCTACCTGCTAATCTCCTTTATAGGCACCAATCTTCTTTTGGCAGCCATGCACTTCCTCTTCCACGTACCAATACACGGGAACCTCTTGGTTCTGGAGCTGTGCATGGCGCTCTTCATCTTTGTCTCTCTAACTGCCGGCTTGCTGATCTCCGCATCGTCGCAGAACCTGGCTCAGGCTACGCAAGCGGCCATGTTCACGATCGTTCCGACCGTCTTGCTCTCCGGTTTCATATTTCCGCGGGAGACGATGCCACTGCCGCTGCAGTGGCTGGGATTGATCATCCCGCTGACTTACTTCCTGCAGATTGTTCGAGGCATCATTCTTCGCGGCGCCGGTCTCCAGGACTTGTGGATATGGCTTGTACCGCTGGTTCTTATGGGTGTAGCCATGCTGTACCTGAGCATAAAAAGATTCAAGGCCATCTTCTCGTGATTGTGCACTTGTATTCGGGAGGAATTCCATGGCCACACAAGATGTCGAAGTGCTCAAAAGGCATAATGAGCGGATTGGTACAGTGCTTCAACTTGCAGCGCAGCGATTCTTTTTGATTTGCATGTTCGGCACAATCGTTTATCCATTGCTGCACTGTCTCTTCAGGTTGGAGGTGCGCGGTCGTCAGGTGTTGGACGACGTAGGCGATCGATTTGTCTATGCTGCTCAGCACTACTACGAGTGGGATCCGTTGATGCTCTGGTGCGCCGGTATCTGGATTCTGGCCTGGCGCCGCCACCACTTCATTGCCAACTCGATTGCCGGCCCATTCTGGTCGCAGACCCCTCTGCATCGAGCTGCGTCCTGGTTGCTCGGCATCATGTTCACGATCAAGGGTCATGAGCCGGAATCAGGAGCAGTTGGGCGGGCAGTCAGACTTCTTAACGGCTCGCTGCCTGTAAGCATTGCCGTCTATCCGACCGGTCCCGTGGGCAGGTCCCGCAATTGCCGCTTCTATCCAGGAATCGCACTTTTGACGGAAGCGTGCCCGACGGTGCCGATCATACCCGTCTCCCTCAAAGGTCTGGAGAACATCACGATGCGCGAAGTTTTGCAGTTCAAGAGGCCTCGGCTGTTTGTCGAGTTCGGTGCACCGTTTTTCGGCGCCGAGTTCCTACACATTGCGCTGGAAGAGAGACTACAAGCATTGCGAGAGAAACTCGCCTCCGCCTGGGGCGTGCAGGAGCTCCTCGTAACAAGGCAGGATGAGGCAGTTACAGCGTTAACGGATCAACCGGTCTGGCAGAGCGTCAGTCAGTAAAGCATGCTTCCGCTTTTCGATTGAGACACAATAGCCAGACAGACTTCACTTCAAAGGAGCTTGTCGTGGAACCCATTGCAGTAATCGGGATTGGATGCCGCTTTCCGGCGGCAAGTGGCATCGGGCAATTCTGGCAACTGTTGAAAAATGGTGTCGATGCCATTTCGGAGGTGCCAAAAACGCGCTGGAATATCGACGCGCTCTACGACCCCGATCACACACGAGCGGGCAAGATGAACACCCGCTTTGGTGGTTTCGTCGATGGCATGGACCTCTTCGATCCTGAGTTTTTCCGAATATCGCCACGCGAGGCCTCGCGCATGGATCCACAGCAACGAATCCTGCTGGAGGTGGCCTGGGAGGCGCTCGAGACTGCCGGCGTGGTGCCCGACACGCTCAAAGGGACCTCCACCGGCGTTTTTATCGGTGTTGCCTCAGACGATTACTGCCGGCTCAACTTGTCTAACCTCAACGCCAGCGATGCATACGCTTGCACAGGGTCAACCTTCAGCATCGCCGCCAACCGCCTTTCCTATTTCTTCGATCTGCACGGACCGAGCATGGCCATAGATTCTGCCTGCTCCTCTTCGCTTGTGGCCATTCATCTTGCCTGCAGGAGCCTGTCTGACGGCGAGAGCACGCTGGCTCTGGCCGGCGGTGTTAATGCTCTTCTCGACCCGGCGCTGACCGTGAACTTCTCGCGAGCAGGCTTCATGTCCCCAGACGGCCGCTGCAAGGCCTTCGATGCCACCGCCAATGGTTACGTGCGCGGAGAGGGTGCCGGCATTGTAATATTGAAGCCACTTTCAAAGGCGGAAGCTGATCGAGATCCAATCTTCGCCATCATTCGCGGCACTGCCGTCAATCAAGACGGGCGCTCTAACGGACTGACCGCGCCCAATCAGGGCTCGCAAATTGCCGTCCTGCGCGAGGCCTACAGGAGAGCAGGCATACCTCCTTTAGAGGTGCAATATGTGGAGGCTCACGGCACCGGAACGGCATTGGGAGATCCGATTGAAGCAAAGGCTCTGAGCACGGTTCTCTGCGAGGGCCGCTCACCGGAAAGCACCTTGCGCATAGGCTCTGTCAAGTCAAACATCGGACACCTGGAGGCAGCAGCCGGTATTGCTGGATTCATCAAAGTCGTCCTTGCTATGCAGAACCGTCAGATTCCTCCCAGCCTTCATTTCAGTGAAGCAAATCCCTACATTCCCTTTGATGAACTCAGGCTCAACGTGCAGGCCAAGCTGGGCTCATGGCCCGATGACAGCAAACAGCTTGTCGCCGGGGTCAGCTCTTTTGGGTTCGGTGGCACCAACGCCCATGCCGTAATCCAGGAGGCACCACCGGCCGGTTCTAGCGCAGAGAGGGTGAGCGCCGAAACCGGCCGCCAGTACTTTTTGCCTCTGTCGGCCCGCACTCCGGAGTCGTTGCTCGAGCTCGCTGGAGACTATCATAAATTCCTGGCAGAAAACACCGGGCCTTCGCTCAAGGATGTCGCCTACACAGCCTGCGCGCGACGCTCGCATCACGATCATCGCCTGGTAGTGATTGCCCCTTCCGCCGAGCAAGCCCGCGAAAAATTGGAGGCCTTTGTACATGGAGAGGTCTTGAACGGCATGTCCTCGGGCCACCGGAGACGGCAATGCGGCGTGGTTTTTGTCTTTCCCGGGCAAGGTCCACAATGGTGGGCGATGGGGCGGCAACTGCTGGCAGAAGAGCCGGTGTTCTTAGAGACCATCGAAAACTGCGATCGAATACTGGCTGGCTGGGCTGACTGGTCCATCCTCCAGGAGCTTTCCGCCGATCAGTCCGGTTCGCGCTTGAACCAGGCGCAATTTGTGCAACCGGTGATGTTTGCATTCCAAATTGCTCTTGCTGCGCTATGGCGCTCCTGGGGCATCGTCCCATCAGCGGTAATCGGGCACAGCTTCGGCGAGATAGCAGCCGCCTGCGTGGCAGGAGCCTTGAGTCTGGAGGATGCCCTTAGAATCGTCTATCACCGCGGGCGCCTCATGCAAACGGTTGCCGGCCCGGGTAGGACAGCAGCAGTGGCACTGCCGCTGGCGGAAGCGAGAATTTTAATCGAAGCAGAGGACAACCACCTGTCGATTGCAGCACACAACAGCCCGTCCTCATGCACCGTATCCGGCGATCGCCAGCAGGTTGAGGTGCTGCTCGAGCGTCTGCAAAAACGGGGAATCTTTTGCCGTCAATTGCCTGTGGATCTGGCGTTTCACAGCCAGCACATGGACAGGATCATGGCTCTGTTGGCCGCGGAGCTCAAAGACCTCAGGGCGCACGAGTCGGAAATACCGATCTATTCGACCGTGACAGGCAGCCTCATTTCAGGCAGCGAACTAGATGCTGATTACTGGCGTCGTAACATGCGAGATACAGTTCAATTTGCCACCGCGATCGACAAGCTGGCCGGGCAGCAGCCGCAGATTTTCCTGGAGCTGAGTCCCCATCCGGTTCTGGCTGGCAATATCTCTGAATGTCTTCGCGATGCTGGTCTGGAAGCACACACGCTTGCCTCGTTAAGGAGAGGCCAACCAGAGCGGGCCAGCATGCTTGAATCACTGGGCTATATCTATGCGCAGGGCGGCAAAGTGGACTGGCAAGGACTTCTGGGGGAAGTAGGCAGCTGCGTGCAGCTGCCTACTTACAAATTCAAGCGAGAACGTTATTGGCTCGAGGCAGGAGGCAACGCACAACCAGAATTCTCGCCACCGACCAAGACCGAGGACCAAGCGGTGCACCCTCCCGTGCCGGCGCCGGCATCGACCTCCGATGCCGGAGCTGAAACTGCAAGTATCCCTGGATTCGATATTGACGATTGCGCATATGGCATAAGCTGGACGCAAAAAGACCTCGCTGGCAAGTGTGACGGAGGCGGCAGTTGGCTGATCGTCGCAGACCAGGGAGGCGTAGGAGAAGCGCTCGGAAAGACGATCCGCGAACTAGGCGGCAACAGCTACACGGTTTCCGCCGGCGAGCTGCCGGCCGGTGATATTTTCGAAGCGGTGCCCGAAGGCGACCTCCGAAGCTTGCGAGGAGTTATTCACCTGGCCAGTCTCGATTTGCCGGTCAGCGCCCAGGATGATCGGGGACTGGAAGCAGCCATGAAACTGCTGACCGGAGATCTCTTGAATCTGGCCAAACAGATTGCTGCTCGGACAACCAACCTGTGTCTTGTCACTCGTGGGGTTCACGTCCTGGACAGCCAAACCACAGCCCCTAACCTGGCTTCATGGCCCATCTGGGGACTGGGACGGACGCTGTCTTTCGAGAATCCAAACATAAAATGCAAGTTGATCGACCTGGATGGGCAAGGCCAGGACAATCCGCAAGCGCTGCTTGCCGACATCTCAGGCGATGATGAAATGCAGGTTGCCTATCGCAACAAGGAAAGATATGTGCTCAGGCTGACCAGGGCCCCGCTCGCTTGCACAGAAGCCAAGCCAATCTCGAGCACGGGCACCTATGTGGTAACCGGTGGCCTGGGCGCGCTCGGTCTGAAGTTGAGCAGCTGGCTTGTCGAGGCCGGCGCCAGGCATCTGGCGCTGGTAGGCAGAAGTGAGCCCAGTCCGGAAGCAAAAGCGCTGTTAGAGCAGCTGCGCAAACAAGGCGTGGAAATAGTGGTCACCACTGGCGATGTCAGTTGCAGAGACGACCTGTCCTCGGTTTTGTCCAGCATCCGGCAAGCAATGCCTCCGATCAAGGGATTGATTCATGCGGCCGGAACCCTCGACGATGGGCTGCTGATTAACCAGAGCGAGGAGCGTTTCTCGAAAGTCCTCAAGCCCAAGATTCAAGGCTCCTGGAACCTGCATGCGTTAACGAGGGACGATGATCTGGACTTTTTTGTCCTCTTTTCTTCGCTTGCTTCAGTGCTCGGATCTCCCGGGCAAGCCAACTATGCTGCTGCGAACGCATTCCTCGATGGGCTTGCCCACTACCGCCAGGCCCTGGGGCTTAAGGCACTGAGCATCAACTGGGGGCCCTGGTCTGAAGTCGGCATGGCTGCCCGGCAGGGAAGCGGCGCGCGGCTGGCGTCGCAGGGTCTATCCGGCATTCCACCCGCTGTCGGCGTCCAATGGATGAGCAGCCTTCTGGCGCAGGAGAACGCCGAAATTGTTGTCGCTGCTGTCGATTGGCCGGGATGGGCTAAGGCCATGCCGCTCGCTGCAGTGCCGAGCTGGTTGGACAATCTTTGTGTTCCTTGCCAGGACGGCGGGCAAAAGCCTGGTGCCGGGGGCAATGGTCATGGCACGCGAGAGCAGCTGCTTTCCATGCCCACTACGGAACGCTCTCAGGCCGTGCAAGACTACATGTGCGGTTATCTGTCGAAGATCTTGAAAATGCCCGCCTCCAAAGTTCCAAAAGATCAGCCCCTGAACAATATGGGGCTTGACTCGCTGATCGCCCTCGAGTTTGAAGACAGTCTTCACACTGAGCTGGGTACGACAATTCCGATGTCCGAGTTACTGCGTGGTCCGAGTATTTTGGAGCTCAGCGAACTCGTACTTTCGCAACTGAGTGTCGAAGCCCAGAGTGCCCAAGGAAGCTTAGCTACCCATGATTGATCCAAGCAATCTTTCAATTGCCGAAAGCGTCTGGATGCCATACTGCCAGGAAGCTCCCGGCGCCCGCCTTACCCTTTTTTGCTTTCACTGCGCAGGAAGCGGGGCCTCGATGTTCCGGGCCTGGAGACAGCACATTCCCAAAGACATTGATCTTCGACCCATTCAGCTACCGGGCCGAGAAAATCGCCTCAAGGAAACACCGTACACGCACATAGAGCCGCTGGTGGAAGATGCTACCCAGGCGCTCAAACCGCACCTTTCAAGGCCATTTGCCATTTTTGGCCATAGCATGGGTGCTCTGGTGGCCTTCGAGGTCGCCCGTAAAATTCGCAGCACGTTAAGGCTCGAGCCCGCCCATCTCTTTCTGTCCAGCTATCCTGCCAGCCATCTCGTTCGGTCCCGTCAGGCAGTGGCAAACTTGCCGGAAGACGAGTTTTTGGTGAGAGCCGCTGACTACCACTGGATCCCCGAGCAGCTCCTGCGAAATCGTGAGTTGACAACGGCAATAGCAGAGATCTTGAGGGCGGACGTCGCCACGTGCGAATCGTATGCCTATCGGCACGACGCGCCTTTTGAGTGCCCAGTATCCGTCTTTGGCGGGCAGAAAGACCCTTATGTCAGTCGGGACGAACTGTTGGCTTGGCAAGATCACGCGCTCGGTCCTTTCAAGCTCAGGCTCTTTCCCGGTGATCACTCCTACCACCAGGAAAGCAGGCAACGGCTGCTGTCTGTAATTTCAGCCGAACTCGAGCAGGCATAAAGTCGACTGCGATAGCCACTTACTTCTGGGCGCGCTTTTGATCTTTATGCGCAAGTTTGCTGGCATGGTCATCCAGATCTTTGATGCGCTTGTGGATCTTGTCCTTCTGCTTAGAAGACAAGCCTGTCTCGAGCGACAGGTATGCTCGGTACTCGCGGGCCGAGTCTTGCAAGTTTTGCTCGGAGGATTTGCCGACCTTCTCGAGTGCTCTAGCAAGTCCCAACCGGGCGGCACCGTATTTGGGGTCTGCGAATATGGCGGAGCGGTATTTGTCCACAGAGCTGCGGTACTGCTTCCTGGCCGCGAGATCGTTTGCCATGGTTAGAAGCTGTCTGGCAGACTCTCTCGAAGCAGCGACATTACTCAGTCCACGGCGAGCACGGTCCTCGCATCCCTGAGAGCCAAGCGCCTTTTTGTAGCCGGCCTCGGCACTGTCGAGATCCTTGATCATCAAGGCCAGATCCGCAACTGCCAGCACCGCAAACGGGTCTGCACTCGAGTCGATGACCGTCTTCATCTGATCGGCGGCCTCGCTAAATCTGTTTTGGGCCAGCAGAGCTTCCCCGTAAGCGACACGCTCTCCGTCCGTCTTCGGCACGCCAATCGCTTTGAGATCAACGGCCTTGCCGGCCAGCAGGTTGATTTTTGCCTGAGCAAGCCTTAGCTCGTAATCATCAGGCGCGAGTTGCAGCGCCTCGGCGATCAAGCGCTCGGCCTTCTCAAATTCATTCGACGATACAAAAGCAGAGGTGGCCGCCTGGCGTGCCTTGATCGTATAGGCTCTGGCCAGCCCCTTAGCTGCTTGCACGCTTGGCGGGTCAAGGCTAAGCACGGTGCCGTATGCCTTTATGGCATCATCATACTTGCCGACGCGCATGCTTTGCTCCGCCACCCAGAGGTTAAGCTCCGGGTTGTCCGGCATCACTTCCAGCCCCGAGCGCAGCTCGGCAATCGAGTGCTCTATGTCGCCGCGCTTCTGCCGGATCTGGGCAAGTCGAACATATGCCAGCGGGTTTTCCGGTTTGATCCGGATTGACTCCTGGTACTCTCTGACGGCGGCAACCGTGTTACCCTGAAGCTCGTAAGCAGCGCCGAGGGCTTCCCTCACCGGTGCGCTATTCGGAAATTGATAGAGAGAAGTATTGAGTTCTCGAATCGCTTCGTCGACGTGTCCCTGTTTCAAATAGATTCGACCCAGCCCGTAGTGAGCGGTAGAATTCGCGGTGTTGAGCGCGATCGCTTCTTTGAAATCCTCGCTGGCAGAATCGAGATCGTTTTTGGTGATCTTGATCATCCCCATCGCCACCAGCGCCTCCGAAAACTTCGGATCCAGTTTGAGCGCTGCTTGAAGCTCGGAGACAGCTTCGTCCATGCGGCCCTGATCCTTGTAGACGAGACCGAGCGTCAGGTGGGCATCGGCAAGCGATGGATCTGCTTCCAGCGCTCTCTTGCACTCCTCCTCAGCTTGCTTGAGAATGCCATCCTTGTTTCGCAAAATGGTAGCGGACGACGATTGCAACCTGTTGATCAGTACAGTCGCCTTGCCGCTTCGGGCCATGGAGTTATGGGGATCGAGGGCAAGCACCTTGTCGAACTGCTCCTCAGCACCATCGAGTTTAAATTGTTTAGCCAGCGCCATTCCAAGCCCGAGCAGGACAGGCACGTTCTTGGGGTTGCGCTTGGCCGCCTGGCGGTAGAGATCGGAGGCGTCCGCGTACCGGCCTTTGAGCATGAGTTGATCGGCCATGGCTACGTCGCGCTCGACACGGCCCTTGAAGGCGGCGTTATCAGAGTCGGCCTGGGCCAACCGAACCGGATAGGAAAGAACTGCGGCAGGAGCCACGATTAGAAGAGCGGCCGCCAAACAGCCAATCTTCAAAATGTTCAGCGCCAGCGCCGCTCGATCTTCTCGTTGTCCCATTTTTCGCTATGCTCCATGGTCTCGACTCACTCCCCCTTGAGCCGCTCTACCTATTCAATAAGCGCTACCGCTTGCACAGCGATAGCCTCCCCACGTCCAATTGCTCCCAGCCCCTCGTGCGTAGAGGCTTTCACACTCACCTTCTCCCAGGATACCTCCATCGCGTCGCCAAGACGCTCCCGCATGTCGGCAAAGTAAGGCGACAGGCGCGGTCGCTCGCAGATAACGACGGTATCGACGTTGACGACGCGCAAATGCTCCTGCCGGAGAAAGTCGCGCACCAACCGCAATAGCTTCACACTGTCGGCGCCAGAGTATTCCGGGTCACCGGGAGGAAACCACATGCCGATGTCGCCCAGCCCGGCTGCGCCCAGCAGGGAGTCCATCACCGCATGAGCGAGAACATCGCCGTCCGAATGTCCCTCCAACCCCAGCTCGAAGGGTATGTGCACCCCGCCCAATATGAGCGGTCTGCCGACCACGAGCCTGTGGATGTCGAAACCGTTGCCGATGCGCATCTGTCTCCTCAGTCACCCAACACGAGCAGCAGCCCCGAGGCTTCCACGGTTTCTCCGGGTTGCACTTTCAAGCTGATTACTCGGGCAGCGCGATCGGAAAGAATCTCAGATTCCATTTTCATCGCCTCGACGATCAGCAGCTTCTGACCAACGGCTACCGCCTCTCCTTCTTTCACCAGAACTTGTTTGACGATGCCGTGCATGGCCGCCCGTATCTCGCCTGAGTGATTGGGCTTGCCAGGAGGCGATGTGGCAGCGGCGCGCGGCTTTGGCGGGCGACCCGCCGGTGCAGACGCGCCGTTTTTAGCGGCAGGTCGCGCGCTGTCAGCCGGCTGTCCGGAGGAAACCAACTCGGTTACAGAAACATTGAAATGCCTTTGATTGAGGTTTACCTCAAACCGCCTGGTGGCCGCGCGCGCCACCTCCGGCTTGCCTTCGCCGCCCTGGGCGGCGGCGGTGGCCGGCGAAGCCGCTTCCGTCTTGCCGAGATTCATGTACCGCTCTTTCATCTCGCTTTCGACGTAGGTCGTGTAGACCCCTCCAGCCAGAAATGCCGGATCGGAAAGCAACAGCAGGTGGAACGGAATGGTTGTCGACACCCCTTGAATCTCGAAGTTTTGCAGAGCCAGTCGAGTGCGCACGATTGCTTCCTGGCGGGTGCGTCCCCAAACCACCAGCTTTGCCAACAGCGAATCGTAAAACGGAAGAACCTGGTAGCCGGTATAGGAGGCGCTGTCGACCCTCACCCAGGGCATCTGCGGTTCGCGGTAACTGGTTATCGTCCCCGGAGACGGCATGAAATTCTTCGATGGCTCCTCGGCGTTGATTCTGCATTCGATGGAGTGCCCGCGGAACACGACGTCAGACTGATTGAAAGACAACGGTTGACCGGCGGCGACTTGAATCTGTTCTTTGACAATGTCTACTCCGGTGATGAACTCGGTGACCGGATGCTCGACTTGAACGCGGGTGTTCATCTCGAGGAAATAGAATTCGTCGCCGGCGACCAGGCATTCGACGGTACCGGCGGAGGTGTAGCCTATCGATGCCGCACCGCGGACGGCCGCCTCAAGCAACCTTTCTCTGACTTTCGGGTTGAGTCCGTAGCCCGGAGACTCCTCCAGCAGCTTCTGGTGCCGCCTCTGGCTCGAGCAATCCCTTTCGCCCAGGTGGACGACATTCCCGTGGTGATCGGCCAGAATTTGCACTTCAATATGGCGCGGTTTATCGAGGTACTTCTCGACGTAGACCATGCTGTCGCCGAAGTAGCTGGATCCCTCACGTTGCGCCCCTGCCAGAGCCTGCTCGACATCTTCCTCGCCCCTGACGACTCTCAGCCCCCTGCCACCACCCCCGGCACTGGCTTTGATGGCTATGGGGTAACCGTATTTGACACCAAGCTGTTTGACTGTTTCGACGTCAGATACAGGATCCACGCTGCCAGGAACGACCGGCACGCCTGCCGCTTCCATCATGCGCCTCGATTCGACCTTGCTGCCCATCTTGCCAATCACGTCAGGCGCAGGACCGATGAAGGTGATACCAGCGTCGCAGCAAGCCTGAGCAAAGGCGCCATTTTCGGCCAGGAAGCCGTATCCAGGATGGATCGCCTCCGCTCCTGAGCGTTTTGCTAGCTCGATGATCTGGGGAATATCCAGGTAGACGCGAGCCGGTTGTCCCTCGAGCTGCCACGTCTCATCCGCTAGCATGACGTGCCGGGCATGCTTGTCCGGCTCGGAGAAGATCGCCACTACCTGAACACCTAACTCGCGGCAGGCATTTTCGATGCGAACCGCAATTTCGCCACGATTGGCAATCAATATCTTTTTGAACATGACAGCTCTCTCACTGGAGTCGGGGGTGCCTGCGCACCCCAGCACAGCTATATCAGATATTGAGCCGGGTTTACCCCATCCATAAGTAAATATTCTGGAAACTGTCACGCCCCGCCGGCTCTAACCCGCGGCAGGCAACGCCATACATCACCGCTTGCAGGGCAAGGATTTCAGGCCGGGCGACGCATGGCGTCGCCCCTACAACATGAGGTATTTCATATTGGCCCGGATGGTACGATCATCGGGTTCTGGAGTTCGTCTCCCTTGGCAAGACTCCGTCTCAGGGACTCCGGAAGGAGAACGCTGTCCCATGTCATTTTCCACAGTATTTGTCGCAGGCGCCGGCTTCATGGGTTCCGGCATCGCATACCTGATCGCCACCAAGACTAAGGCGCGCGTACTCCTGTACGACATATATCCGACATCGTTGGAGAAGGCTCAGGCTGCCATAGAGAAGATGGGGACTAGCTCGGTCGATAAGGGCTTCCTCGAACCGGACCAGCTCGCCGAGGCTGTGAAGCGCATCAAGTTTACGGAAGACGACAAAGAAGCGCAGGAAGCCGAACTCGTAATCGAGGCCATCGCCGAAGACATCAAGGCCAAACAACAACTGTTCGCAGTGCTTGACAAGACCTGTAAGCCTCAGGTCATCTTCGCCTCCAATACGTCGTCTCTATCGATCACCGCCCTGGCCGGCTCGACTCAACGCCCCAAGCAATTCATCGGCATGCACTTCTTCTCACCGGCACACGTGATGAAGTTGCTCGAGTTGATCCCCGGTCTCGATACCTCGATCGAAACCATGGAGAAGGTTCGCCAATTCGGGCAGTCGCTCGGCAAGGTGATCATCAGCTCCAAGGACTTCCCGGGGTTCATCACCACCCGGCTCGGACTGGTGCTCATCAACGAAGCAGCTTTCGCGCTGATGGAAGGGCTGTCCACCCCGGAAGAGATCGACCTGGGCATGACGCTCGGATACAACCATCCCATGGGGCCTCTGGCCCTGGCGGACTTCATTGGTCTGGACATCTGCCTGCATGTGATGGATGTGCTGGTCGACGGATTTGGCGACCCGAAATACCGCCCCTGCCCTCTAATCAAACAGAAGGTAGCGGCCGGTCATCTCGGCCGGAAAACCGGCCGGGGCTTTTATGAATACGGTGGAGCTGGATAATGGTGCTCAGTTCGATATTGCTTAGCACGCTGGTGGTGGCCGCTCTCGCGGGACTGACTTTCGCCTTCTACGCCTTTCTGCGCGCCGTACCGAGATCGGCGATTGCCGACCGCGACCTGCCGCTGGTATCGGTTGTGGTGCCGGCCAGGAACGAAGAGACCAAAATTCGCCGCTGCCTGGAGTCGCTTCGCAATCAAAATTACCCTAACTTCGAGATTGTCGTCATCGACGATCGCTCCACAGACAACACCGGGGCAATTATCGAAGAGCTCTCGAGGCTGGACACCCGCATCAAGTTCGTGCAGGGCAAGTATCTGCCCGATGGTTGGATCGGAAAGTGCAACGCCCTGGTCCACGCCGTCGGCTATGCCTCAGGCGAGTGGCTGATTTTCACGGACGCCGATACCTGTCACGCCACCAATTCCATACGAGACTCCGTGTCCTATGCCATCACAAACAAGGCGGACCTCGTCTCCTTTGTACCGGTTCAGGAGCTTGGCAGCTTCTGGGAACGGGTTGTCATGCCGGTTTTGCTTGGTTCTTTCTTGTGCGGCGATCCCTTCCACACCGTCAACGACGCCAACAGCAGTCGAGCTTACGCATACGGGCAGTACGTCTTGGCACGCCGCAGCGCCTACCGTGCCACCGGCGGGCATCAGGCCATTCGCGACGAGATTGTCGAAGATCACGCCCTGGGGCGCCTGTTCAAGAGCAATGGTCACCGCATCATGGTCGCCGACGGGCGAGACCTATATACGGTGCGCATGTACACCAATCTCGAGACACTGTGGCAAGGATGGACGAAGAACATCTATTCACTGATCGAGTGTAGACCGGTCAACCTGATTCTCGTTCTGGCAATGATCAATTGTGCGGCGTTGGTGCCGTTCCTGCAGCTAGCAGCGGTGACGTCTTTAACGCTCAGTGGCGAGCCCGTCGAACACTTGAATCGGCTCTGGATTCTCCTGGCCCTGCAGTTTGGGGTGTTGATCGCCTGGTATCGGCGTACAACCGATCACTACCGGGGCGTCAATCTCTTGCACTTCCTACTTGTTCCCTTGGGTAGCCTGACCGTCACCTTCTTGTATCTCCATTCGGCCTATCTGGTCATGGCTGGGCGCGAAGTAAACTGGAAAGGCCGGCGCTATCGGGTCAATTCATCGAAGACCATTGACTCCGGCGAGCCATCGCTCAGCCCGAAGCTCGACCCGGCGCTGGACACCGCCCTGGCTCCCAAATCCGGGGAATAACCCTTATGTGACGGTAGCAAGGACCAAGGCATGACGACCAACAAGGATGGCAAAGGTCCCAGTGTTGCTGAGCTGCAGCGGTTCATCCGCGAGAAGTCCAGGCTGGAGTTCCTGCTGGCTAACGGCGACCGCCTGGTCGGCACACTGCGCTGGTTCGACGACCAGGCCTTCTCAATCATCCCCGAAGACCAGCAACCAATCACGCTCCTGCGCATCGCTGTCTTGGCATACAGACATTGTTCGTGAAAGCGGTTACATTGCCAGGCGCCTCGGTGCCAACGGCACTATTTGCGGGGCCGGACGGGGGCAAATGACGAAGAACCGTGACACGTAGGGCAAGGCAACACTACTTCCCTTTATAAGGTGCTAGACTGTATGCGGAATCGTGGCGTGGAGCGCGGCGTCCGGGAGCTGAACGTGGACTTGTTCAAAGGGTACTTTTGCCAGTCGATCGGTATCGACCTCGGCACCGCCAATACGCTTATCTATGTTGACAAGCGCGGCATAGTTCTGCGTGAGCCTTCGGTGGTCGCGGTCGACGATGACACCAAGA
>Ga0066388_100000231_pt1 | contig 23616 bp, 21 predicted proteins | sample PanSoiMetaGPlot6_FD_64539 | JGI IMG/M metagenome (GOLD analysis project Ga0066388, IMG submission 64539) | Tropical forest soil microbial communities from Panama analyzed to predict greenhouse gas emissions - Panama Soil - Plot 6 (Hybrid Assembly) | ecosystem: Environmental > Terrestrial >...
GGCCGCAGGTGGATCCGCGAGCACCCGGGCGAGGCCGCCGTCCTGTACGCGGAGAAGGTCGCCAACAACTTCAGCTTCCGCAACGAGCTGGCCACCTCCGGCCAGCGCAGCCCGGTGCAGGACATGGTCTCGGCGGTCAGCTACTACCCGCTGCTCGCCCTGTTCGCGCTGCGCCTCCTACTCGCCCACCGCCGGAAACTGACCGGCCTGGAGAAGCTGCTCGTCGCCCTGGTGCTCGGCAACGTGCTGCTGCTCGCGGTCTTCTACACCCGGCTGCGCTTCCGCGTCCCGCTCGACGGCCTGATGCTGATCACCTCCGCCGCCATGCTCGCCGAACTCGTTAGACGCCAGGTTGCATCATCGGGTACCCTGAACACATGATCGAGATCACCGCGGCGGAGGCCGAGGCCCGCGGCCTCTCCTCGCTGCTGGACGAGATCGAACGCAGCGGCGACACCCTCGTGATCACCCGCGACGGCCGCCGCATCGCGACAGTCGAACCCGCGCAGGGCGGCTCGGGCAAGACCCTCAAAGAGATCATGCGCCGACACGACCTCGACCCCGACTTCGGACGGGACATCGCGTCGGACTACCCGCAGTACACATGACTTGATCATCGCGGCGACTGCGGTCGCCCGTGAGCGGACGGTTCTCACCACCGACCAGAAGGGGTTCGCCGACCTGCCCGGCGTTGACGTTCAAGTGCTCAAGGTATGACCGGGGCGCCGTCGGTGTAGCGGTTGCCGGTGAACGTGTAGGTGCCCTCTAGGCGCAGCGGGCCGTAGACGTAGTTGCGGGTGAAGACGTTGTTCCGGATCACCCGGTTGCTGCCCTTCGGGTCCAGGTAGATCGAGTAGTTGCCGCCGTTGAGGTAGTTGTTCTCGATGAGCACATTGGACGGTGCGCCGAACTCGCCGCCGACCAGGATGCAGGACGTCTGGTCCTTGGGGTTGTCGATCCGGTTGTGCCGGATCGTCAGGCCCGAGCCGCCGGTGCTCTGCGCGCCGTCGTGGTGCGGGTCGTCCACCTGCTGGCCGTTGACCGTGCCGTCCCAGAAGTCGTGGACCCAGGAGTCCTGCAGGGTGGAGCCGTTCTCGATCCGCACGCCGTCGCCGCAGCCGTGGATGTCGACCCGGATAGCGGTCCAGCCCTCGTAGCCGATCGCGGCGATGCAGCCGCCCGGCGAGCCGTCGATCTCGGTGTCGACGATACGGGCGCCCCGGCGGCCGTCCTCGGTGCGGATCGGCAATTCCGTACCGGTGACCACTCTGGACCGTCTGACCGTCACGTTGTCGGCGCGGATGAGCAGCCCGCAGCGGATGTCCTTGCCGTCGATGACCGTGCCGGGCCGGGTGATCTCGGTGACCCCGCCGGAGCAGGAGAAGCGCGTCAGCGACACCCCCGTGTGCCGCCACCCGGTGTTTGCCGCGCCTGGCCAGCCGCCGGTCGGTACCGAGGTGGCGGGCGCGCTGGGCTTCGGCTTCGGCGGTGGGTGTAGCGAGCCGGCCCGCGGCAGCGGTGGGGCCGGGCGCTGCCTGGGCTCGCTGGGCTGGGCGGTCGCCGCCGGGGCGCTCGGCGTCGGAGTGACCGCCGCCGTGGTGGACGGCGGCTCGGCCACCGCCGGCGAGTCGGCGCCCGGCCCGGCCGAGATGCGCCAGCCGATCTCGACACCGCCGGCGGCGACCGCCAGCGCCACGGCCGCGAGCACCGCCCGGCTGCGGACGCGCGTGGCGAGTCGCATCGGCCCTTCCTACCGCAGGACCGGTGCCTACCGGACACCAACGGGCCCATTTCCTCCGTCCGGCTTGCCAAGCTTGCACCGATGTCCCAGTTGGCCTGCGCGATCGGGGGAACGGCAGACGCGGGCGCCGAACGTACGGGACACTGGGCACGGAAACGGTTCCGTGACTGGGGGCAGCGGCTTGGGCGCAGAGAGCACGTCGGGTGCCACTGTGCCTGCACCGGCGTCCGCCCCTGCAGGGCTGGGCGGGCTGGTGCGCCGGGGCCTCGCGCTGAGCTTCCTCAACACCCTGGTCGGCCGTGCCGGCACCGTGGTGGTCGGCATCGTGCTGGCCCGGCTGCTGGCACCGGAGGACTTCGGCGTGTTCGCGGTCGCCCTGGTCGCGCTCACCGCGGTGCTGTCGATGAACGAGCTCGGCGTCAGCCTGGCGCTGGTGCGCTGGCCGGGCGACCCGCGCCGGATCGCGCCGACCGTGATGACGATCTCGCTGGTCTCCAGCGGGGTGCTCTACCTGGGCTGCCTGCTGGCCGCCGGCCCGTTCGCGACCGCCATGGACGCGCCGCAGGCCGCCGGCGTCGTGCGGCTGCTGTGCCTGTCGGTGCTGCTGGACGGCCTCACCGCGACCCCGGCGCAGCTGCTCACCCGGGACTTCGAGCAGGGCAAGCGGATGGTCGTGGACCAGGTCAGCTTCGCGCTCAGCACCGGGGTGACGATCTGGCTGGCCGTGGCCGGCTACGGGGCGTGGAGCCTGGCCTGGGGCCGGCTGGTCGGCAACGTGCTGTCGGTGCTGCTGCTGTTCCGGTTCGCGGCGCTGTGGCCGCGCCCCGGGTGGGACCGGCGGCACGCCGGCGAGCTGCTCCGGTTCGGCCTGCCGCTGGCCGGCGCCAGCCTGCTGGTCTTCGCGATGCTCAACGCCGGCTACGTGGTGGTCGGCCCGCTGCTCGGCACCGTGGCGCTCGGCTTCTACCTGCAGGCGTTCAACCTGTCCAGCTGGCCGGTGAACGTGTTCTCCACCTCGGTCCGCCGGGTCTCGCTCGCCGCATTCTCCCGGCTGCAGGACCAGCCGGCAGCGCTGGCCGCCGCCCTGGCCCGGTCCGGCACCCTGCTCGCCGCGGCGACCCTGCCGGTCTGCGCGCTGCTCGGGCTGCTCGCCACCCCGCTGGTCAGCGTCGTGTACGGGCAGCGGTGGGCGCCGGCGGCCCAGGCGCTGCAGTTCCTGGCCGTCCTCGGCCTGATCCGGGTCGTGGTCGAGCTGCTGTACGACTTCCTGGTCGCCGCCGGCCGGTCCCGGCAGACCATGCTGCTGCAGGGCCTGTGGCTTGCCCTGCTGGTGCCGGCGCTCGTCGTCGGCGCCCACCTGGACGCCCTGCGCGGTGCCGCGCTCGCACAGGCCGCGGTCGCGGCCGGCGTGGTCCTGCCGCTGTACGCCCGGGCCGCCGTCGGCGTCGGCGTGCCGCTGGCCCAGCTGCTGCGCCCGCTCGCCCGCCCGGCCGCCGCGACCGTACTGCTCGCCGCCGCCGTGCTCGCCGTCCGCGCGGTCACCGACCCCGGCCTCGTCCAGCTCGCCGCCGCCGGCCTGGCCGGCCTCGCCGCGTACCTCCCCGTCGCCGCCCCGCTCCGGCACCTGGTCCGCGGCACTCCCACGCCCGTCTGACTCGACAGCGTCCACGTAGCCTCGGGTCCACGTAGCCTCGGGCCATGGCGGCGCATCCCGAGGTAGGCAGCTGGTTCCGGGTTCCCGACGTGCTCGAGCTTCCGGAGGATCTGCGGAAGCTGTTCGCGAAAGCCCGGGAACGGACAGGCTTCGTGCCGAACGTGTTTCGCGCCTACGCGTTCCGGCCGGAGCGGCTGCGGCTGTGGTTCGCCCACTTCAAGTCGCTGCACGAGCCGACGCCCAACCTGTCGGCCGCCGACCGGGAGATGATCGCCGTCGTCGTCTCGATGGCCAACGGCTGCCTGTACTGCCTGGTCGCGCACGGCGCGGCGCTGCGGGAGGCTCTCGGCGACGGTGTGCTCGGCGACCGCATCACCTTCGACTGGCGACGCGCCTGTCTGGACCAGCGGCGTCGGGCGATCTGCGCGTTCGCCGAGAAGCTCACCGTACGCCCGCGCGAGGTCGACGAGGCCGACCTGCAGACCCTGCGCGGCGCCGGGCTCACCGACGAAGAGGTGTGGGACGTCGCCGAGGTCGCCGCGATGTACAACTTCACCAACCGGATGGCGATGGCGACGAACATGGTGCCGAACGAGGAGTACCACGCCCAGGGACGGTGAGGCCCCGGCGGCGGGAGGGTCGGCCGGAGGCGGCGTGGTCCTAGGCTTCGCGGAATGGCGAGGTTCTTCGAGGTGCATCCGGTCGACCCGCAGCCGCGTGTGATCGCGCAGATCGTGCGGCTGGTCCGCGACGGTGGGCTGATCGCGTACCCGACGGACTCCTGCTACGCGTTCGGCTGCCAGCTCGGCAACCGGGAGGCGATGCACCGGATCCGGGAGATCCGGGGACTCGACGACCGGCACCACTTCACCCTGGTGTGCCACGACTTCGCGCAGCTCGGCCAGCTCATCCAGGTGAGCAACGCGGTGTTCCGGCTGGTCAAGGCGTCGACCCCGGGCAGTTACACGTTCATCCTGCCGGCAAGTCGCGAGGTGCCGCGCCGGCTGCTGCACCCGAAGAAGAAGACGGTGGGGGTGCGGATCCCGCGACACGCGGTCACCCAGGCGTTGCTGGCCGAGCTTGGCGAGCCGCTGGTGTCGAGCACCCTGCTGCTGCCCGACCAGCCGGAGCCGCTCACCCAGGGCTGGGAGATCAAGGAACGGCTCGACCACGTGGTCGACGCGGTAGTCGACTCCGGCGACTGTGGGGTGGAGCCGACGACGGTGGTCGACCTGTCCGACACCGAGCCGCAGGTGCTACGCCGGGGGGGAGGCGACACCCGCCGCTTCGAGTAGCGCACCTGGCGTCGATCGAGCAAATGTTGGTGGAACGAAATCCAACGTACTGATTACTGTAGCTCTGTACCAGGAAGCTGGTGGAACTACGTCGGGTACCGCCGCGTCACCAGGATACGGCCCGCAGGGGGCGGGTCTGGTGTCCAGAGCGAACGAGTAGGACGGGATGAAGGAGCCGGGACTCGCGGTGAGATGTCAATGAGGCGTGCGGTCAGCATCGGGCTGGCGGCGGTCCTGACGGTCGGGGTGGTGTACGCGGTCGTCCGCTCGGTCCGGGGCTCGGACTCGCCGGCTCGCCCGGCGGCGGCCACGGCCGTCGTGCGCGGCATCAGCGGCTCGGAGAAGGAGCCGTTCTTCCGCGACCCGGAGGTGGCTGCCGCCTTCGCCCGGCACGGGCTACAGGTCCAGGTCGACTACGCCGGGTCGCGGCAGATCGCCACGCTGCCCAACCTCGCGCAGTACGACTTCGCGTTCCCGGCCGGGGTGCCGGCCGCCGAGAAGATCAGTCGGGAGCTCGAGGCGGTCGGCCGGCGCGAGGCGTTCTACACGCCGATGACGATCGCCACCGTCAGGCCGATCGCCGACCTGCTGGTCCACAACAAGATCGCCCGACCGCTGGGCACCGGCTACTACCAACTGGACATGGCCGCCTACCTGAAGCTCACCGAGCACAACGCCCGCTGGTCAGACCTGCCCGGAAACACCGCTTACCCGGCGCACAAGTCGCTGCTGGTGTCCTCGACCGACATCCGCACGTCCAACTCGGCGGCGCAGTACCTGGCGATCGCCTCCTACGTGGCCAACGGCGACAACGTGGTGCAGAGCCGCAGCCAGGGCGACGCGGCTCTTGGCGCGGTCGCCCCGCTGTTCCTGCGCCAGGGCTTCACGGCGGCGTCGTCGGAGGAGCCGTTCGATGACTTTCTTTCCATCGGCATCGGCAAGACCCCGATGGTGATGATCTACGAGGCGCAGTTCCTGGCCCGGGCCGCGGCCGCCGACCCCGCGCTGACCAAGGACATGGTCCTGATGTACCCGACGCCGACGATCCTGACCAAGCACACCGTGGTCGCGCTGACCGCCGACGGCAACACCGTCGCCACGCTGCTGGCGACCGACCCGGAACTACAGCGGCTCGCGGTGAAGTACGGCTTCCGCATCGCCGACGCCGACGCGCTGCGCCGGTACCTGGCCGAGAAGAAGGTGACCGCGCCGCCGGCGCTGGTCGACATCGTCGAGCCCCCGGCGTACGAGATCCTGGAATACATGATCACCCGCCTCGACCGGCAGATCAAAGGTTCCTGACCGCCCGGTGCGGTGACCTGCGCCCATCCCCTGCTCGCGAAGGAGCTTCTCGTGACCGATCCCACGGCGCCGGGTGCCGTCCACTCCGCACCCGCCGCCACCTCCACCGCCGGCTCGCCGGTCACCGCGCCGGCCCCGGCCGTGACGCCGGGGACCGAGCTGGTGCTGGTGCCGCCGGCACCGGTCGCCGTCGTCGAGCCGGCGCAGGCGAAGACCGCGGTCCCGGTCGACCCGGCGGTGGTCGCCGAGCTGGCGGCGAAGGCGGACGCGTTCGCCGACTCGCTGGTCGGGCTGGACGCCCGCTCGCCGGAGTTCTCGGCGAAAGTCGGCTCGGTCACCACGATGGGCGACCGGGAGATCCGGGAGTCCTCGGCGGTGTCGAACCGCATGCTGGAGCGTCCGGTGCGGGCGATGGAGGGCGGGCTGCTCGACGCCCGCTCGCCGATCGCCAAGACCCTGGTCGACCTCCGCAACACCGTCGAGAAGCTGGACCCGTCCGGGCATGACCTGCTCCGCCCGCGCCGGCTGCTCGGCATGATCCCGTTGGGGAGCAGGCTGCGCGCGTACTTCGACAAGTACCGGTCCGCGCAGACCCACCTGAACGCGATCATCAACGCGCTCTACCGGGGACAGGACGAGCTGCGCAAGGACAACGCCGCCATCGAGCAGGAGAAGGTCAACCTCTGGACGGCGATCGGCCGGCTGCAGCAGTACGCGCTGCTCGCCGAGCGGCTGGACGGCGCAGTCGAGCGCAAGATCGGCGAGCTGGAGCCGGCCGACCCGGAGAAGGCCCGCCGGCTGCGCGAGGACGTGCTGTTCTACGTTCGGCAGAAGCACCAGGACCTGCTCACCCAGCTCGCCGTCAGCGTGCAGGGCTACCTCGCCCTGGACCTGGTCCGGAAGAACAACCTGGAGCTGGTCAAGGGCGTGGACCGGGCCACGACGACCACGGTGGCCGCGCTGCGCACCGCCGTGATGGTCGCCCAGGCACTGGCCAACCAGAAGCTCGTGCTCGACCAGATCACCGCGCTGAACACCACCACCGGCAACCTGATCGAGTCGACCTCCCGAATGCTGCGCGAGCAGACCGGCAAGATCCATGACCAGGCGGCCAGCGCGACGATCGACGTCGAGCAGCTGAAGAAGGCGTTCGCCGACATCTACGCGACGATGGACGCGATCGACACGTTCAAGAGCACCGCGCTGACCAGCATGCGCACCACGGTCGACGCGCTGAAGACCGAGGTCGGCAAGGCGGAGAGCTACCTGGAACGGGCGAACGCACAGCCCCGCGTCGACCTGCCGGCGGTCGCCAGCAACGAGCTGGCGCTGCCGCCGGCCGCCCGGAGTTGACCCCTCCAGTGCGCCACCACCACGCTCCGGCCCGGCGGGCATGGGCCGTCGCCATCCCCCTGATCGTCCTGCTCGCGGCCACCGGCTGCATCAGCATATCCAGCGGCGGCAGCGGCTCGACCAGCGGTCGCGGCGAGACCAGCGCCACCCTGCCGCCCGGCACGCTGCGGGTCCTGGCCGGGTCCGAGCTGAAGGACGTCGAACCGCTGCTCGGCGACCTGCGTGCGGCCACCGGCGTCAACCTGCACTTCGACTACACCGGCACGCTGGACGGCGCCGAGCGGCTGACCAGCGGCGACCAGTACGACCTGGCCTGGTTTTCCTCGGCGCGCTACCTGATGCTGCTCACCGAGCAGGGTGGCCGCGGCCGGCCGGTGGCCTCCGAGCGGATCATGCTCTCGCCGGTGGTGCTCGGCGTGAAGCGGTCGGTGGCCGGCCGGTTCGGCTGGACCGGGTCGAAGCCGGTGACCTGGTCGGACATCGCCGCCAAGGCGAAATCGGGGCAGCTACGGTACGGCATGACCAACCCGGCCGCGTCCAACTCCGGGTTCGCCGCCCTGGTCGGTGTCGCGTCCGCGTTCGCCGGCACCGGAGGTGCGTTGCAGACCAAGGACATCGACACCGCCCGGCTGACCGGCTTCTTCTCCGGGCAGGCGCTCACCGCAGGCAGCTCCGGCTGGCTGGCCGACGCCTACGTGGGCGCGCAGGACCGGCTGGACGGACTGATCAACTACGAGTCGGTGCTGCTCGGCCTGAACGCCGGTGGGAAGCTGCACGAGCCGCTGCAGCTGATCTATCCGAAGGAGGGGATCGTCACCGCCGACTACCCCCTGCTGCTGATGAACACGGCGAAGCGGGCCGAGTACGACAAGGTGGTCGGCTGGCTGCGCAGCCCGGACGTGCAGCGCCGGCTGATGAGCACCACGGCCCGGCGGCCGGCGGTGGCCTCGGTACCGGCGGACCGCCGGTTCGGCACGCAGGTGCTGGTCGAGGTGCCGTTCCCGGCCAGCCGTGCGGTGGTCGACCAGCTGCTGGTCGCCTACCTGGACAAGCTGAGCAAGCCGGCGCACACCATCTACGTGCTCGACACGTCTGGGTCGATGGAGGGCGACCGGATCGCCAGTCTGCGCTCGGCGTTCGCCAACCTCGCCGGCGCGGACACCTCACTGTCCGGCCGGTTCGCCCGGTTCCGGAAGCGGGAGCGGGTGACCATCCTCCCGTTCTCCGACCAGGCCGGCGAGCGGCGGGACTTCACCGTCGACGCGACCACACCGGACTCGGCCAGCCTGGCCGATATCCGCCGCTACGTCGACAGCCTGCAGCCGGAGGGCGGCACCGCGATCTTCACCGCCTTGCAGCAGGCGTACCAGGCGGTGGCCCACGACGCGGCAGCAGACCGCGGCTACTACACCTCGGTGGTGCTGATGACCGACGGGGAAAACAAGTCAGGCCTGACGGTAGACGACTTCTTGTCCTGGCAGCAGTCGCTGCCCGAGGACACCCGGGCGGTGAAGACGTTCGCCATCCGGTTCGGCGAGGCCGACGCGGGCGAGCTGCGGAGGGTCGCAGACGCCAGCGGCGGCCGGCTGTTCGACGCCAGCAGCGGGGCCCTGCAGGATGCGTTCAAGGAGATCCGTGGGTACCAGTGACCCGGGCCGCCTGCGGCAGCGGGCGACCCAGTACCTGTACTCGAACAAGAACATCGCCGGCTGTGTGGGGGCGCTGGTCGGCCTGGTGCTCTTCCTGGCCGGGGTGGTCGGCGCGCTGTGGCCGGTCGTGGTGGTCGGGCTGTACGCGATCGGCGCGCTGATCCTGCCGCCGCCGAAGGTTCTCGACCTGCGCTCCGGGCTCGAGCCCGCGGACCTGCAGCGGGCGATGGACGAACAGATGACGCGGATCGCCGGCAAGGTGCCCGACGACGTGCTCGCCCAGGTCCGGCAGATCCACGCCAGCGTCCGGGACGTGCTGGCCCGGCGGGACAACCTCCCGCCCGGCTCGCCGGACGAGTACATAGTGGAGCAGACCGTCCGCGACTACCTGCCCACCGCGCTGGAGAGCTACCTGCGGCTGCCGCGTGCCTACGCAAACCGGGTGGTGGTCAGCGACGGCCGCACCGCCAGACAGATCCTGCTCGACCAGCTCGCCACGATCGACCGGGAGATGCGCAACATCGTGACTGCGGTCGCCCGTGGCGACACCGACCGGCTGCTCGCGCACGAGCGTTTCCTCGCCGACCGGTTCGGCACCGGCGAGCTGGGCCTGAACGGGCCGACCCCGTGAGCGGCCCCGGCCCCGGCAAAGCCGGAGTGGTCACAGCGGCGGTGAGTCGCTGCCGCTCCGCGGTCGCCCGGCCGTACTCGGTGCCGGAGCGACTGGGCCTGTCGGGACTGGCCGCGACCGCGGCGGCGTTCTGCTACCCCACCGTCAGCGGCCATACCGGCTTGACGCTTCCCTGCCCGCTGCGGACGCTGACCGGCGTGCCGTGTCCGATGTGTGGGATGACCACCGCGGCGACCCGGCTGGCGGCGGGTCAGCTGGGCGCAGCGCTGGCGGCCAACCCGTTCGTGCTGCTGCTGGCAGGGCTGACCGCGGTCACCTCGGTGCTGGTCGCCGTACGCAGCCTCGGCCTCGCGCCGCCGCCGGTCCGGTGGGCCGAAGCCGGGCAGCGCAACGCCAGGCTGGTGGCGACCGTCGTCCTCTTTACGAGCTGGGTGTTTCAGCTGCACCGGTTCGACTGGATCTAGCCGGCCGGATGCCGGCAGTATGACCAAGGAGGCAAGCTGATGTCTGAACCGCCCTACGGACAGGAACCGCGACCTCGGGGTCCCGACGATCCGCAGTACCCCTCGCCGCCGCCCGGCGGCCAGCAGCCGCCCGCGTATGGTGCACCACCGCCGTACGGCACGCCGCCGCCGTACGGGGCACCGCCTGGCTACGGGGCACCGCCCGGCTCCGGGGCACCTCCTGGCTACGGGCCACCTCCTGGCTATGGGCCACCGCCCGGGTACGGGGCACCAGCCGGGTACGGGCCACCGGCCGGGTACGGGGCGCCGCCCGGGTACGGCAGCCCCCGGCTGGCGAACTGGCTCCAGCGGGTCGGGGCCTACCTCCTCGACGCTCTGATCGCCGCAGTGCCGGCCGTCATCGCGGCTGTCATCTTTGTCGTCGGGAGCACGCCGGCCACCTCCGTCGTCGACGAGAACGGCACCACCATCAGCACCACCCCCGGCTCCGGCCCAGGCCCCGTCCCCCTGACCATCGGCATCCTGTTCTACCTGGCCTCCTTCGGCGTGACGATCTACAACCGGTGGATCCTCCAGGGCAGGACCGGTCGGTCATGGGGCAAGCAGGTCCTGAAGCTTCGCCTGCTGGGCGAGGAGACCGGGCAGCCGATCGGCGGCGGGATGGCGTTCGTCCGAGACCTCGCCCACTTCCTGGACAGCCTCGCCTGCTACCTCGGCTGGCTGTGGCCGCTCTGGGACACCAAGCGGCAGACCTTCGCCGACAAACTGGTCAAGACGGTGGTCACGGCCGAGGGCTAGCACCGGGGGGTGGCCGATGCCACCCTCACGGCCCCGATGACGCGACGAGCACCGGGACCAGTTGCTCGTCGGGGGTGAGCGAGCCGTGGTGCCCGAGCAATGGCGCCAGCCGAGGCTCGGCAGCCGAGCGGACCATGGCGATGTCGGTGCGGGCGGCCACGACGAGGTCGCCGATCCGGTCGCGGAACCGGTCGGCGACCGGGCCGCCGAACCAGCCGGCCTCGATGGCCTCGTCGCGGGTGGCGACCCAGGCGCGGTCGCCGAGCAGGTCGGTCCAGGCGGCGAGGACGTCGTCCGCCGCGCCGGTCTCGGCGTAGAGGTACCGGGCCCTGGGCTCGCCGGCCACCAGCCGTAGTCCAGCCTGCAGCGCCGGTGTGGTGTCGATGTCCAGCCGGTGCTCCTCGGGGATGCCGACCATGCCATGGTCCGCGGTGACGACCAGCGCGGTGCGCTCGGGCAGGCCGCCGGCGATCGCGGCGGCCAGCCGGTCCACATGCGACAGCTGCAGCCGCCACGGCGCAGATCCCGGCCCGTACACGTGACCGACCAGATCCAGGTCCCCGTGGTAGGCGTAGCTGAGCGCCGGGGTGTCGCCGGCCAGGCCGGCCAGCGCGACCGCAGCCAGGTCGCCGAGGGCGTACACACCATGGAAGTCGCCGCCGCGCATCACGGCCCTGGTCAGGCCGGAGTCCCGAAACTGGTGGGGGACGGCCAGCCGCACCCGTGCCCCTGCCGCGGCGGCGCGTTGCAGGGCTGTCGGCAGCGGCTGCACCTCCTCGGGGACGAACCGGCTCCGGGCGTCGACGCTGCGGCCGTCGCCGCGGGTGGACCAGTCCAGAGGGTTCAGCACCAGCCCGTCGCCGATCGCGAAGGAGTACCCGACGATCCCGTGCGTCCCGGGCGGCAGGCCGGTGCCCAGCGCGGCGACGCTGACGGCGGTCGTCGTCGGGAACCCGGCGGTGATCGGCTCCGCGTTCTGCGCCAGCGACGCCAGGAACGGGGCGTCCCCGGCATGCTCGCGCAGCAACCGCCAGCCCAGCCCGTCGACCAGCAGCAGGCACACCCCGCGCGTGCCGGCCGGCAGCAGCCCGCCGAGCACGGCTGTCGTCGCAGCGAAGCCGGGCACGCCCACGCCGGCCAGCAGCGAGGGCACCAGATCGCTGAGCGAAGCGGTGGCCAGTCGGGGCAGCGGAAGTCGCATCGGCCCACCCTACGGCCCGCCGCCGCGCACCGGTGCCGGCCCCGGGCAGGCTCATGGGGTGGTTGCGGTGAGATGTCGGGCGGCGAGCGCGGGCAGGATGTCGCGCAGGGCGGCGAGAGTCGCGGCGCGGTTGCCGTAGCCGTCGTGGAGCAGCACGACCGCGCCCGGGGCGACCTGGTCGAGCACTCTTCGGGTGATCAGCGCGGCGGGTGGCCGGCGCCAGTCGGCGGGGTCGACGCTCCAGCCGAGCGGTCGCAGCCCGAGGCGGCGGGCTTCTGCCACGACGGCCGGGGACCATCGGCCGCCCGGCGCGCGGAAGTACCGCGGCCTGACGCCGCCGGACGCGGTGACGATCGCCGAGTAGGTGCGGTCGATCTCGGCGCGGATCGTCGCCTGCGGGCGGTCCGGGAGGTGCTCGTCGTGGGACCAGGTGTGGTCGCACAGCGCATGGCCCTGCGCGGCGATACGGCGCACCAGCTCCGGATGCTCGGTCACGTGCTCGCCGACCAGGCAGAACGTCGCCCGCACGCGGTAGCGGTGAAGCAGGTCGAGCACCGCCGGGGTCCACCGCGGGTCGGGCCCGTCGTCGAAGGTCAGCGCCACCGCGCGGGTGCGACCACCCAGCCGGCGTTGCTCGCGGCCGCCACCCGCTGCCGGCCGCGCGGCGGGCCGCCGGCCGCCGGCCGGGGCGGCCACCCGGGGCTGAGCTGCCGCGCGCCGGTGGGACGCGGGGCTGCTCGCGGGCGAATGTGCGAGCCCGAGCGCCACCAGGCAGCCGACCAGCAGCACTGCCACCGGACCGTTGCCACGGGAGCCGCCAGGCTTCGGCATGCCGAAATCGTCGCACCCGCCTCCGGCCGACCACGCGGTGGACCCTCGCGGTTGCGATCCTCGGCCGTCTGGGTGTAAAGCCCTCTGCCTCGGCCAGCCGGTTCCCGACCTTTGTCTCGTTGCGATCCTCGGCCGTCCGGGTGGACGGCCGCTGCTGACGCGCAAGGACGGCCACGCGTCGGGCCAACCGAGTTGCGATCCTCGGCCGTCCAGGTGGACGGCCGCTGCCCGTCTACCGGCGAGAGCCTGGACTGGGTACGCCAGTTGCGATCCTCGGCCGTCCGGGTGGACGGCCGCTGCCCGGCCGGTTCGCCGGCGTGCCCGCCCGGGTGGTCGTTGCGATCCTCGGCCGTCCGGGTGGACGGCCGCTGCCCTGCACGGTTAGGGACTACGGCAGGCGGCGCTACCAGGCCGTCGAGGGCCTCCTCCATTTGGGAGCGTCAGCCGATCACCGTCGTCAGCGTCACGCCGGCCGGCACGTTCTCACCGTCGACCGACACGTGGTAGTCGGCGAAACTGCGGGGCGTGGCATCCGCGGATCGGTCGCGCGAGTCCACCCGTACCCGTTCGGTGAGGGTGTGCGCGGGCGCGGAGCCGAAGGCATCGCCATGGCTGAACACGTACAGCCCTCGGGCGCTGAGGCAGCCGCGGGTTGCGGAGCGGTCGTGGTCGAACATCATATCCAGGCTGCGGTAGAACAGCTTGAGGTCCCGCCCCGTGACGCCGGTCTGCTGGCCTCTGGTGGCCGAGTAGTAGATCTCGGCCCGGTAGAGGCCGTAGGGCACGGTCCACTTACCGCCCATCTCGGTGCTCTCGCCCTTGTCGATGTCTTCCTGCTTGGTCTGGGTGACCCGGGTGATCGCGTGGTCGATGGGGAACACCGGGTGGATGCTGCGGGCCATCGTCAGCTGCAGCGGGCCGCGGATCTGCCCCAGCGCCTGAGTCTTGCCCACCGACAGCACTGCGCCGAACAGCCGGATGTCGGCGTACTTGTCGCACAGCCATGCGCGGGCCTGCGCCGCCTGCTCGGCGGTGACCTTGGACTTGGCGCCAAGCTCAAGGCCCTTGGCGAGATAGGACTCCTCCAGCCTCGGATTGAGCGCGTACCCGGCCTGGACGAACACGCCGTAGCGCGGGTCGTCGCCGGCAGCGAGGCTCAGCGTGTCGCGGATCTTGCGCTTCAGCGCCACGTCGGTGACCAGGCCCTGGCCGGACTCCTCGTCGGTGCGCGGCCGGTTACCCGCGTCGGGGTCGCCGTTGGGGTTGCCGTCGACGACATCGAACAAGAACACCATGTCGTGCCGTACGGCCGGGTCGAGGTGCGCGGCGGCCGAGACTGTCGTGGTCATCAACTAGTCCTCATCTGAGTCGGTGGTGTCGGCGGCGCTGGTGTCGCCGTGGTTCTTGGCCGGGATCGACGCGAAGTGCGCGGCACGCTGGTGGTGGTAGCCGAGCAGGAAGGACGCTTGCTGGCGCAGGTTCGTGCGGGACGGGAGCCCCGTGCCGGCGTCCAACAGGCTGAACAAGCCGTCGAGCTCCTTCTCGTGATACGTAGCGGTACCTCGGCGGGTGCGGCGGAGCTTCTTCAACCAGGCATTGGCGTCGCGCCGGCCGTTGACCAGGGCAGCGCGGGGATTGGTGACTGCGCCGACGAAATGCCGGTCTGCGTAGGTGGTGTTCAGCGCGCCACCGGAGGCGTCGTACTGGATCTGCTCCAGGACGGCGAACGTCCGGCCGGCGACGTAGGCCGGGTCGGTGCTGGCGGGATCGAGGCCGCTCATGGGCTTCTCCGAGTCGGGAGTGCTGGGATGGCGGGTAAGGCACAGCCGGATCAGGGCGGCGCGCGGGTCGTCCAGCCGGCCGTCGGTGGTGACCCGGTGCACGAGGTGGGCCAGCAGCGACGGCGGCAGCGGCACACCCCGGACCGCCGCACGCAGCAGATCCCGATGGACGTCAGGCGGGCGGTCGGCACCCTTCGCACCGATGTCGGCGTACCGGTTGCGGTCGCGCTGCCAGCGACCGCTGGCAAGCACCAGCTGGAACAGACCGTGGTGGCGCCGGCCGCCGGTACGCCGAGGGGTGATCTCCTGGTCTGCCAGCCATTCCGCCACGTTCTTGTTGAGCTTCCGCAGCGACATCTCCACCCAGTCGCGCACCATGACCCGGGCCACGTTGCCGCCGATGCTCAGCGAGCAGAACACGGTGGTGTCCACCGTCGTCCGCGGAGCACCTGTCCGGACGGCGTCGAACAACGCCTCCACCCGCGCCGGGTCGGGGTCGCTCACCATGCTCATTGCGTCGAACTCGTCCGGCCCGGTCACCCACCACGCCAGCCGGCTGTCCTGGTCGCCATAGGACACCGAGTACGGCGACTCCAGCACACCTACCAGACCGGCGGAGAACGCCTCTCCGCAGGTCAGGCACAGCGGCGTGTGCTCGAGCTGTGTGGTCAGGTCATAGCCGAACACCCTCTCGTTGACGCTGACCAGCGCCGCGTCGTTGCTCGCTCCGGGCACCAGCGCAGCGCGGACCTTGCCGGGCACGGTGTCCAGCAGCGGTCCGACCCTGCCACACACCAGGCACAAGCCCCGGCTTCCGCCTCCCTTCCGGCGTGCCACCTCGGCGGTCCAGAAAGGAATGACGGACGGGGCCAAATAGGCCGGCTGGCCGTCTACCGCGATCACCACGCCCTGCTTGGACGTGAACTCCTCCGGTTGGAGCACGGCGGCCACAGCGCCAGCACGGTAGAATGCGGCGACCGCCTGGGCGAGCGGGTCGGCGCGTCCCTCGGCGCTGTCCGCCCACCGCAGGGTCAGGTCGACGAACGCGGCGTGGCACTCGGCCACCCGGCCCGGCTTGCTGTCCGCATCGGACCAGCCCAGAACGTACTGGACGTCATCGGCGGCGAGGTTGGCCGCGACTCCCACCGTACGGACCGCGGACGGCGTGACGTGCGAGACACCGCGGGGCCGGCCCTTGGCGTCGGGCGCGTTCAGTGAGGTGAGCTGGCGCGACCGCAGCGAGCCGTCGCCGGCCAACTCCAGCTGCCAGGTGTAGACCCGGTCGCGGTGGAACGGCGGAGCCGCGCCGTCGGCGCGGGCGGTCGCATACTCCACCAGCCGGTGCAGCAGCATCACGCCGCCCCGTGCGCCGGGATTCCGGTCCGGGGGACGTGCAGCACGCCGTGGTCGAGGCGCGCGGTGAACCAGGTGAACGACTTCGGGCTCGTGGAGTGGTCGACCGAGTGCAGCATGATGCCGAGATCCTCGGTCAGCTCCGTCCGCGCCGGCCGCCCGTCGGAGTCGCCGAAGAACGCCGAGAACTCGCGAGTGCCCAGATACGGCTGGCTGAAGCAGGCTCCCCGGGTCACTCGGCGGCGGAACTGGTCGCGGTAGGCCGCCTCAGTGTTCGTCGCGTGTGGACGCAGGTCGACGTGCGCATGAATCCGGTAGGCGACGTCCCGTAGGTACACCGCGTTGCGCTGCACCCGGCGCGCCACCGTGTCGATCCGGCGCCGCCCCGATGCCGCGTCCGCCAGCGATGCGAGGTCGGTCGTCTCATTCCGCCGCTGGGTTGCCTGCTTGATCTCGTTGAGCACCTCGATCGCGACCACCCGCCAGCTGAACTCCGGCTTCCAGAAGATCGCCTCCAGCACGCCGACGGCGGCCGACGGCGTCATGCAGGGATACGTCACCCGCTCCACCTTCAACTCCGGCCGGGTGAACAGCGCGCCATCCCCCCACACTTGCACGACAACCGGAGGCGCTCCATCACGCGAGACCGGCAACTCGATCACCACACCGATCCGTCCTTCCTTCTCGATGGCGCGTACCAGACCGCTGCGCAGAACGTCAGGTGAAGTGCTCACGACGCTCACCAGATGGTCTCGGAGGCGGTGTCGCCGTCGTCGATGCCCACGGCGTCGTCGTAGTCTCCGACCCACTGCCAGAGGTCGCCCACCACTGGACGCAGCAGCGCCTGCACGTCGTCTCGTTCTGCGATGTGCCTCGGCAGCGACACGACGTACGGCTGGGGCGCGCGGAAGGTCTCCCGTCGAGCACCGTCAGTCGCGCGGAGCTCGGTCAGCAGCCGGTCGACCAGGCCGGGTGTGCCGTAGGAGCTGACAGCGACCGGAACGGCGTCGTCGTCGAGCATCCGGAACGCGAGCGTGCGGTCCCGCACTGGTTTGGCGCCGCCGCGATCCAGTAGCGGCCCGTCCGCGACCGACTCGAAGTTCAGCCCTTTGTCCCGCCGGTCCCGCCCGATGCGGTTGGCCTGGATGGTCGTGCCGCGCTTTGCTCGCTCCAGGTTCAGCGCGTTGTACAGCCCGGTGTAGTAGCGCTCCAGAGCGGCACGGTCGTCGGGATCGGCCTTGCCAGGCCCGAAGTGCAGCCGGGTCTGAGCCACCGCGGTGCGGTAGAACGGCGGCACCGGCGCGTCAGCGGCGTCGAAGACCACGACCAGGCCGGGGCCGGGCTGGCGGCCCTCCCGGTTGGCCCTCCCTGCGGCCTGCTGCAGTGAGTCCGCCGGCGCGACCGCCCGGAACACCACCGGGAAGTCGACGTCCACACCGGCCTCGATGAGCTGCGTGGACACCAGCCGCACCGGGTCGCCAGCCGCCAGCAGGCCGCGTACTTCGGTGAGGACGGCCTGCCGGTGCGCCGGACACATCCTGGCCGACAGGTGCCGCACCACTCCGCTCGCGTGCTCCCGCAGCAGCCTGAACATACGGCGGGCAGCGGCGACCGTGCTGACCACGACCAGCGCCTGGTCATGGGCGGCGACTTCGCCGGCCACCTGGGCCAACTCGGGCTGCGGTGGGCCGAACCGCCACTCGTACCGCACCCGGCGCAGCCGCTGGTACAGATCCGCGGGATCGGGAATCACCTCGTGGATCCGCTCCTGCAACGGCCGCCACACAGACAGTCGCTGGAACGCCGGCTGGGTCGCCGAAGCCAGCAGCACGGTCGTGCCGAAATGCTTGGCGAGCACCCGCAGCCCGTCCAGAATCGGCAGCAGGAGACTGGCAGGCAGGGCCTGAACCTCGTCGAGCACCACCACCGCGTTCGCCAGCCGGTGCACCTTGCGGGACCGCGCCGGCTTGCGCCCGAACAGCGAGTCGAACAACTGCACCGTCGTGGTCACCACGAACGGCGCGTCCCAGTTTTCCGCGCCCAGCCGGGCATATCGCTGCTCGGAGTCGACCGCCGAGTGGTGCTCCAGCACGGCGTCAGCGCCCAGCAGGGCACGGTAGACCGCCGCGTTCTGCTCGGTGATCGTGATATACGGAACCGCCACGATCACCCGGGACTTGGCATGCAATGCGGCGTGGCGCAGACCGAAGGCGGCCGCAGCCATCGTCTTGCCTGCACCTGTCGGAGCAGGCAGCCGGTAGATCCCTGGCGGCCCGGCCGCCGCCACCACCGCCGCCTCGTACACCTCGGCCCGAACGCCATCGACCGGAGACACCGGCCGGTCGGCCAGCATCTCGGCCCGGGCCAACTCGAACCGCCCCAGCAGCCCAGCCATGTTGGCCTGCTCCCGAACCTCCCAGGCGCGGTCTCCGCGGAAATGGGCCGCGGTATCGAGATGATCGGCATCCACCAGCGCCGAAAAGGACAGCCGCAACCCTATCTCCAGAACGGCCCGGTCGCGCCGCCACAGCGTCGGCAGCAGAGCCTCGGGCTCCGCCAGCAGTGCCGCCGCCTCCGGGACCGCATCCAGGAACGCCTGCCGCGCCTCCATCGCATCAGCGTCCAGTCCGTGGTCCGCAACCGTGCACCACGCCGCGCGGTCGTCCAACCCCCCATGGTGGCCGAGCACGCACATCGCCGCCGGCCCTGCACGCTCTTGCAGCAAACAAGTCCCGAGCTGCTTGTGCGGCAGACCGACGCGCCTGCCCGTCCCCTCGACGGTCAACAGCCTCCGCTGCCACGCCGCCGCCGCCTTCCCCGCGTCGTGCAGCAAACCCAACGCACCGCACAACTCCGCTGCCCCGAACGACTCACCGAAGCGGCGGCCCAATGCCGCCGTCGCCCGGGCATGATCGGCCAACTCGTGACGCTCCCCTCGATCGTTCACGCTATGTGCCCACACCACTTTCACTAGATCAGACCCTCACGATCGCTACGGAACTGCGACAGCGCCAGAGCCTAGGCGGCTACACCGACAAAATAGGGGCCGACGCGCGTCCGTACCCTTCTCGAGCTGGATGCCCTCGACCCCTCCCCCCGCAGCCGACGATCGCAGAACTCACCATACGTTACTGATCGTGTACGGTCCCCGCTTCGGAACCGCCAGCGTCGGTCGACACACCGGGACGATCCCAACCTCTCCCTCGGCGTGTCCTACCCTTTCGTCTGGTTGGTCCCAGCAATCACGGGCGCTGTCCGCCATACTCACTGCTCATGCAGGGCAGCGGCCGTCCGCACGGGCGGCCGAGAATCGCAACCGCCGATCGGCTGCCCGGTCTCCTCGCCCAGCAGGCGAGCAGCGGCCGTCCGCACGGGCGGCCGAGAATCGCAACGCGTTCACCGGCACCAGCGTCACCGTCAAGCTGCAGGCAGCGGCCGTCCGCACGGGCGGCCGAGGATCGCAACGGCCACCATCCATGTCCGGCCACAGTTGCTCGGCCGCAGCGGCCGTCCGCACGGGCGGCCGAGGATCGCAACGACGACTCGACCCTGACCCTGGCGCGGCCCCGGTGCAGCGGCCGTCCGCACGGGCGGCCGAGGATCGCAACGCGTAGGAGCCAGAGAGGCCCGTTCCATCCAAACGGCAGCGGCCGTCCGCACGGGCGGCCGAGGATCGCAACCATAGGGGTTCGCATTGTGAGGAGACTCGCGGTGGCAGCGGCCGTCCGCACGGGCGGCCGAGGATCGCAACGGACCTACGCGCGACCCTCCCGGGATCGCGCGGCTGCAGCAGCGTCCGCACGGGCGACGGAGGATCGCAACGACACCGACCCGCGGGCCGCGAAGCAGGCGCAGCGGTCGTCCCCACGGGCGGCCGAGGATCGCAACGAGTCGCGGACCGGCTCATCGAGATCAGCGAGGAGGCCTCGGCCGTCGGCCCGGACGGCCGAGGATTCCAAGGGACAGGGTGACCGAAGCCGAATCGAGGGTCGAGCAGTGCCGTCCGCCAAGGGCCGGCCGAGGATCGCAACGAGAGGTCACCCAGTTACGACCTCGCGGTATTGCAGCAGCCGTCCGCAAAGACGGCCGGGGAGGTCGGTGCTGGCGGTGCCCTTCCGCTCGTCGGGATCGCCAACGGGGGCGGCTCGCGCGCCGGCCGAGGTCAGACCGGGGCGCTGTGGTGGCTGGCCGAACGGAGGGTGTCCAGGCGCTTGTGGTACTCGTCCTCGTCGATCTCTCCGCGGGCGGACCGATCGGCAAGGACCTGCTCCGGCGTCGGCCTCGGCTCGGTGGGCGGCGGCCAGGTGGGCTGCCCACTGCGGCCGAGGTAGCGGACCAGGGCGACGATGCCGCGACTACCAGCGCCCAGAAGACCACCGTGCTGACTGTCATGAGTGCATAGCCCCAGCCGCTCACGTGGTCGCTATACCACATCATCGCGGAGATCCTCCGTTCGACGTTCCCGCCGCCAGCGCGTGTCACAGCCGATCATGAGCGGGCAGATCCGACACCGCCACAGTTGCTCGCCCTTCACGACCTGTCCGGCCGGATACCGCCAACTCTCCCGGTCGGTTGACCGGTGACCACCGGCGCAGGACCCTCCGGCACGGGTCGAAAGTCCCGGCACTCGACCCATCCGGCCGAGACGCCATCGAGTGGTACGGACCCCTATGGAACGGGTCGGAGGCCGGCGGTGTCGGAGACGAGGGTGTAGGTGGTGGCGCAGGCGGGGCAGCGCAGGGTGGCGTCGAGGCGGTCGCCGCAGGCGCAGACCCAGCCGCGGCGGGTGGCGGGGTTGCCGGCGACGAAGGCGTAGGCCGGCACGTCCCGGGTGAGGACCGCGCCGGCGGCGGCGAACGCGTACTCGCCGAGCGTGGTGCCGCAGACGACGACCACGCCGGCGCCGAGCGAGGCGCCGCGGCGGACCAGCGTCGGCAGGAACGCATCCCGGCTCTTCTTGACGTGAGAGCGCGGCCGCAGGTCGTTGGTGAACAGCACGTTCGGCCCGAGGAACACGTCGTCTTCGCAGGTCACGCCGTCGAAGACCAGCGTGCCGTTCTTCACCGTCACGTTGTCGCCGAGCACGGCGCCGGTCTCCACGAACGCGCCGTCGCAGACGTTGCAGCCGGCGCCCAGCCGGGCGCCGGGCAGCACGTGCGCGAACGCCCACACGCGCGTGCCCGGGCCGACGTCGTCGCTCTCGCACAGCCCGGCCGGGTGGACGAAGACGTCGCCGTGTCCGCTCATTGCAGCGCGCCGGCGAGCGTCTCGACCACCCGCTCCTGCTGGGCCGGCGTGATCTCGGGGTACAGCGGCAGGCTGAGCAGCTCGGCGGCGCACCGCTCGGCCACTGGGAACGCGCCCTCCCGGTAGCCGAGGTAGGCGAACGCAGCGGTCAGGTGCACCGGGACCGGGTAGTGGATGCCAGCGCCGACGCCCGCCGCGTGCAGCTCCTTCAGCACCCGGTCCCGCTCCGGCACCCGGACCACGTACAGGTGCCACACGTGTTCGTTGCCGGGCAGCGTGACCGGCCGCAGTACACCGTCCACTTCGGACAGCAGCGCGTCGTAGCGGGCCGCGGCGGCCCGCCGGGCCGCGTTCCACTCCGCCAGCCGGCGCAGCTTCGCCGAGAGCACCACGGCCTGCAGGGTGTCCAGCCGGCTGTTGAAGCCGAGCGCCGAGTGCTCGTACTTGCGCGGCGATCCGTGCTCGCGCAGCAGCCGCACCCGCCCGGCCAGCTCGGCCGAGCGGGTCAGCACCGCGCCGGCGTCGCCGTAGGCGCCGAGGTTCTTGCCGGGGTAGAAGCTGGTCGCGGCGACATCGGCGAGAGCGCCGGGGCCGGCGCCGTGCCGGCGGGCACCCTGCGCCTGCGCGGCATCCTCCACGAGGCTCGCGCCGACCCGGTCGGCCACCGGGTGGAGCAGCTCCACCGGCGCCAGCTGCCCGTACAGGTGCACCGGCAGGATCGCCCGGGTCCGCGGTCCTGCCGCAGCGTCCACAGCGGACACGTCCAGCAGGTAGCTGCCGTCGTCGGCGTGGTCGACCAGCACCGGCGTGGCACCGGCGCGGGCGACCGCCTCGGCGGTGGCGACGAACGTGTTCGCCGGCAGGATGCACTCCGCACCCGGACCGACCCCGAGTGCACGCAGCGCCAGTTCGATCGCGTCGGTGCCGTTGGCCACCCCGACGCAGTGCGGCACGCCGGTGAACGCTGCGAACTCCGCCTCGAACGCGGCGACCTGCGGGCCGCCCACGAACGCGGTCCGGGCCAGCACCTCCGCCCAGCCGGCGGCGACGTCCTCGGCCACCACGGCGTGCTGGGCGGCAAGGTCGACGAGCGGTATGGGGTCGACGAGCGGTATCGGGTTCATCGTGCTCCCTGCGGGTCGGGGCTGCGGACCGTGCCGTGCAGCAGCGCGGCCGCGTTGAAGTCGTCGGTGGCGACGCTGCCGCGCAGCCGCTGCCACTTGCGCCGAAGCTGGTGCCGCGTCACCCCGGCGGCGCTGCGCGCGGCGTCCGCCGCGACCCTCACCGTGGCCCGGCCCGGCGCAGCCGCCAGCGCCGCTGCGTAGACCTCCTCCTGCACGGCGGCGGCGCGGTCGAGGCTGAACCGCTCCACCACCAGCTGCCGGCCGTAGGCGCCCAGCCGCTGCCGGGCCGCCGGGTCGGCGAGCAGGCCGGCGAGCACCGCCGCCAACCGGTCCACCCCGGTAGCACTGTCCACATCGGATCCTATCCCGTACCAGCCCTGGTCCAGGAACGTCGGCGCGGACTCGGGAGTGAGCAGCCGCCAGAAGCCGCGCTCCCCCTGCACGACCAGCGGCACGCCGAACGCCATCCCCCGCAGCGCCGAGCCACCCATCCCCAGCAGCACGCCGGCGGATGCGTACGCCGGCCGCGGGTCGGCCAGCTCGCCGGTCAGCACCACCACTCGCCGGCCGGCCGCCGCGTTCGCCGCCGCCGCGGCCGCCGCGACCTGCGGCCGTGCCGGCCCGTCACCGACGACCGCCAGCTGGACGTCCACTCCGGACACGGCCAGCCGCCCGACCGCGGCGCAGGCCGCGAGCAGCCCCTCCAGCTTCAGCTCCGGCACCAGCCGGCAGACCACCGCAACCAGCGGGATCTCCGGCGCCAAGCCGTACCGAGCGCGGAACGGGCCGGGGTCGAACGCCGGCGCGTTGGCCCGGACATCCACCGGCGGCTCGAGCAGCGTCACGTCGGCGTGCCCGGCGGCCTGCGCCCGGCGCCGGATATCGGCGGTGCCGACGACCAGCGGCATCCCGCGGGGCAGGAACGGCGCCACCGACATCGACATCACCGTGCACACGGCCGGAACGCCGCGCCGCAGCCTCGGGCCGAAGAACGCCTCGACCGCGGGCGGCCACTCGTACCCGTGCACCACGTCGATCCGGCGTTCGGCGGCCAGGCTGGTCAGCTGCGCCATCGCCCGCGGCGACGGCCGGCGGCGAGCCCGGGGGTCCAGCGGCACATAGTCCAGGCCGAGCCGGCGCACCGCGTCCACTAGAGACCCGGCCTCGCCGAGCACGGTGACGTCATGACCCC
>Ga0066388_100000232_pt1 | contig 23600 bp, 25 predicted proteins | sample PanSoiMetaGPlot6_FD_64539 | JGI IMG/M metagenome (GOLD analysis project Ga0066388, IMG submission 64539) | Tropical forest soil microbial communities from Panama analyzed to predict greenhouse gas emissions - Panama Soil - Plot 6 (Hybrid Assembly) | ecosystem: Environmental > Terrestrial >...
CGATGTTGGCGCCAACGAGCGTCTTCGGAATCATGAGCCCGTCGGGATAGACGTCCTTCAGGACGAGCATCTTCCCCTTCGGCTCGTACCGGATCCAATCCGCCTCGCTCTCCTTGTCGTTCAGCCAGACGGAGCGGATCCCATACCGGTCCAACACCGGCTCCAGCTTGTTGTTCCGGATGCCGACGTGGGGGTCGACGACGACCGTCGAGTTCTGCGCCGCGAGGATGCGCTCCGCCGAAAACCCGGCGTTCTGCAATCCGCGGATCACCCCTTCGAGCTGCCAGGGGCTGGTGGAGCACGCCGGATAGTAGACGTGCCAGGAGATGTTGACCTTGAGCAGCGTGGTCCGATCGGGCCGAAGCTCGTCCTGGACGCCGGCCAGCTCCATGAGGCGGCCGATGTCCTCGACGACGCTCGCCGCGCGGGTGCGAAGGACGGCGACTTTCGATTTCACGAGGCGCTCTTTCCGTCTTTGGGGTGCAGTACCGAGTTGGCGATCACGATTCGCTGAATCTCCGAGGTTCCCTCGTAGAGCTCCGTCACCTTCGCGTCGCGGTAGAACCTTTCGACCGGGAACTCCCGGGTGTAGCCGTATCCCCCGTGGATCTGCACGGCGCGATCGGCCGCCATCTGGGCGACCGCGGAGGACTTGAGCTTCGCCATGGAGGCGTGCGGCGCGTACGGGATCCCCTGGTCCTTCATCCAGGCGGCCTGCAGCGTGAGCAGCCGCGCCGCCTCGATCTCCGTCTTCATATCGGCAATCATCCACTGAATCGCCTGGAAATCGGCGATCGGATGTCCGAATTGATACCGGTCGCGCGCGTAGCGCGACGCCGCCTCCAGCGACGCCTGGGCGATCCCGAGCGCCTGCGCGGCGACGCCGATCCGCCCTCCGTCCAGGGTCTGCATGGCCACGCGAAAGCCGTGCCCTTCCTCGAGGAGGCGGTTCCGCTCGGGCACGCGACAGTTGTCGAGCGCGAGCTCCACCGTGTCCGAGCCGCGGATTCCCATCTTGTCGATCGTCTTTCCGATCTTGAGGCCGGGAGCGTCGCGCTCGATCAGGAAGGCGGTGATCCCCCGGTGCTTCGACTCCTGGCTGGTCCGGGCCATCAGCACGAAGAGATCCGCGAACTGCCCGTTCGTGACGAACGTCTTCGATCCGTTCAGGACGTAGTCGCCGCCGTTCTTCTCGGCCCGCGTGATGAGCGCCGCGGCGTCCGAACCGGAACCGGGCTCGGTGAGCGCGAATGCGCCGAGCTTCCCCTTCGCCAGCTCCGGAAGCCAGCGCTTCTTCTGATCGTCCGACCCGAACCGGCAGATCGGCCCCGCGGCGACCGAGTTGTGGACCGAGACGGTGATCGCGACCGCGGCCGAGGCTCGCGCCAGCTCCTCCATCACCACGACGTAGCCGACCGCGTCGACCCCGACGCCGCCGTACTCCTCCGGGATCAGGAGGCCGAAATAATTGTTCTCGCGGAGCTTTTGGCGGAGGGACTCGGGGATCGACTCGGTCGTGTCGATCTCGTCGGCGAGGGGAGCGATCTCCCCGTCGGCGAATTCCCGCGTCAAAGCGCGGAGCATCTCCTGCTGCTCCGTCAGCTCGAAATTCATGGGCGGCTAGGAACCGGAGTACTCGTAGAACCCCCGACCGGCCTTTCTCCCCAAGCGGCCCGCCGCGACCAGGGTGCGGAGCAGCGGGCAGGGACGGTACTTGTCATCGCCGAAGCCGCGGTGCAGCACTTCCATGATGTCGAGGCATACGTCGAGCCCGATCAGATCGGCGAGCGCGAGCGGGCCCAGCGGATGGTTCATCCCGAGCTTCATCACGGTGTCGATCGCCTCTCGCGTCGCCACTCCTTCCGAAAGCGCGTACGCCGCCTCGTTGATCATCGGCATGAGGATGCGGTTCGAGACGAACCCCGGGCGGTCCTCGACCACGACCGGCGTCTTGCCGAGCGCCCTGGCGAGGTCCAGGACGGTGTCCACCGTCGCGGAGGAGGTCTCGAGCCCGCGGACGATCTCCACGAGCTGCATCACGGGAACCGGATTCATGAAATGCATCCCAATCACGAGCGGTGCCCGCGAGGTCGTGGCCGCGAGCTCCGTGATCGAGATCGACGACGTGTTCGTGGCGAGGATCGCGTCCGGAGGGAGGGCACGGTCCAGCTCGCGGAAGACCCCCTTCTTGAGGTCCGCGCGCTCGGGCACGGCTTCCACCGCGATCGCGCATTCGGAGAGGTCCCCCTCCGCCCGGATACGCGCCAGGATCGGGTCGCGCGCGTCCGCCGCGAGCGCGCCTTTCTTCACGAGCCGGTCGAGGCTCTTGCCGATGGCCTGAAGCCCTCGATCCAGCGCGGCTGGATCCGCGTCGCGCAGGAGGACGCTCTTCCCTGCCGTCGCGAAGACCTGGGCGATCCCGTTCCCCATGGTCCCCGCCCCGATCACCGCGACCGGGCGGGCCGCCGTGGCCACCGCCATCAGACCGCCTCCACGCTCAGCGCGACGGCGTTGCCGCCTCCGAGGCAGAGCGTCGCGAGGCCGGTCTTCGCCTTCCGGTCGCGCATCGCGTGCACGAGCGTCGTGAGGACGCGAGCCCCGCTCGCGCCGATCGGATGGCCGAGGGCGACCGCGCCTCCGTTCACGTTGAGCCGCGCGGGATCCCAGCCGAGCTCCCGGGCGTCCACGATCGCCTGCGCCGCGAACGCCTCGTTGGCCTCGATCAGGTCCCAATCGTTGGGCTTCCGCCCGAGCTTCTCCGCGAGCTTCCTCACGGCGACGACCGGAGCATAGAAGACCATCTCCGGGGCGGTTCCTCCGGTCGCGTAACCGGTGACGCGCGCCAGGGGGGTCGCCTTGGTCCGCGCGACGGCGGCCCCCGACATCACGACGACCGCGGAGGCGCCGTCGTTCAGCCCCGGCGCATTCCCGGCGGTGACCGTCCCGTCCTTCTCGAAGGCGGGGCGGAGCTTCCCGAGCGTCTCCATGCTGCTGTCCGCGCGGGGACGCTCGTCGACGCAGAAGCATTTCGGCTCCCCCTTCTTCTGGGGAATCAGCACCGGGACGATCTCCTCCTTGAACTTCCCTTCCTTCTGCGCGCGGACCGCCTTCTGATGGCTCTCGACCGAGAAGCGGTCCTGATCCTCGCGGGTCACGTGGAACTTCCGCGCGATCAGCTCCGCGGCGCTCCCCATGTGGAAATTGTTGAAGGAGTCCCAGAGCCCGTCGTGCACGACCCCGTCCACCAGCTCTCCGTTGCCGAGCCGGTAGCCCTGCCGCGCCTTGGGCAGGAAGTACGGCGCGTTCGACATCGACTCCATGCCTCCGGCCACGAGGACGTCGGCGTCCCCGGCGCGGATCGCCTGCGCGGCGAGCATCACCGCCTTGAGCCCCGAGCCGCACACCTTGTTCACCGTCATCGCGCCGACGGTGTTCGGGATGCCGGCCTTGATCGCCGCCTGGCGCGCCGGAGCCTGCCCCACGCCCGCCTGGACGACGTTCCCCATGAGCACTTCCTCGACCTGTCCCGCGTCGATCCCCGCGCGGCTCACCGCCTCGCGGATCGCGACCGCGCCGAGCTCCGGCGCGGTCACGGAGGACAAGCCGCCCAGGAACTCGCCGATGGCGGTTCTCACGGCGCTCACGATGTAGGCGTCACGATCTGCCATGATTCGAAATCTCCTTCCTCGGTCGGCGGTCGGAGCGCTAGCGCGCGAGCCCTTCCGCCTCCCGCAACAATTCCCGGGCGATCACGAGACGCTGGATCTGGGACGTCCCCTCGCCGATCTCCATCAGCTTCGCGTCCCGGAAGTAGCGCTCCACGGGATGGTCGGTCATGTACCCCGCGCCGCCGTGGATCTGGATCGCCGTATCGGCCGCCTTCATCGCCACGGTCGAGGCCATGAGCTTGGCCATCGCCGCGTGGCGGGTGATCGGTCCTCCTCGATCCTTGAGCCGCGCCGTCTGGTACACCAAGAGCCGCGCGGCCTCGATCTCCGTCACCATGTCGGCGAGGAGGAGCTGGATCGCCTGGAATTCCGAGATCGCCTTCCCGAACTGCCTCCGCTCGCGCGAGTACCGGAGCGCCGCGTCGAGCGCGGCCTGCGCGATCCCGACCGACATCGCGCCGATCGAGATCCGCCCGCCGTCGAGCGTCTTCATGAACTGCTTGAACCCCTGGCCTTCCCGCCCGTCCTTGTCGAGCAGGTTCGCCGCCGGCAGCGTCACCTTCTCGAAGAGGAGCTCCACGGTGTCGCTGGCGCGGTGCCCGAGCTTCTTCTCGCGCGTTCCCGCGCTGAAGCCGGGGGTGCCCTTCTCGATGATGAAGGCGGAGATCCCCTTCACGCCCACGCCCGGCGTCGTGACCGCGGTGAAGACCGCGGTGCCGCACACCGAGCCGTTCGTGATGTAGATCTTCCGGCCGTTGACGGTGTAGTGGTCCCCTTCCTTCACGGCGCGGGTCTTGGTCCCCCCCGCGTCGGAGCCCGCCTCGGGCTCGGTCAGGCCGAACGCCGCGAGCTTCTCCCCCGAGCAGAGCGGCGGCAGGAAGCGGCGCTTCTGCTCGGCGTTTCCGAAGTTGAAGATCGGGGACGTCCCGAGCGACACGTGCGCCGCGAGGGTGATCCCGGTCGATGCGCACGCGCGGGAGATCTCCTCCACCGCGATCACGTACGAGAGCGTGTCGAGCCCCAGGCCGCCGTATTCCTCGGGGAAGATCATCCCGAAGAGGCCGAGCTCCCGCATCTTTTGGATGTTCTCGGCCGGGAATTCGTTTCGCTCGTCGAGCTTCGCGGCCGCGGGGGCGATCTCACGGTCGGCGAAGTCGCGCAGCATCTCCCGGAGCCGGGTCTGCTCCTCGGTCAGCTCGTAGAGGTCGTGGGACCGCTGCTCGGAGATCGTGGTCATGCGGCTCAAACCGGCATCTCGCAGACTTCCTCGACCAGGAGCTCGGCTTCGGTCGACCGGAGGATCTCGTCCACGCTCACCCCGGGAGCCCGCTCGACCAGCTTCAGGCCCTGCGGGGTGACCTCCATCACCGCGAGGTCGGTGATGACGAGGTGGACCACCTTCTTTCCCGTCAAAGGGAGCGTGCATCGCTTCAAGATCTTCGACGCCCCGTCCTTCGCGGTGTGGAGCATCGTGACCACGACCCGCTTCGCGCCTGCCACGAGGTCCATGGCACCCCCCATCCCCTTCACCATCTTGCCGGGGATCATCCAGTTCGCGAGGTTCCCGTCCTGGTCCACTTCCATCGCCCCCAGGATCGTGAGATCGATGTGGCCGCCGCGCACCATCGCGAACGAATCGGCGCTCGAGAAGAACGAGGCGCCGGGAAGGACGGTCACCGTCTCCTTGCCCGCGTTGATGAGATCGGCGTCCTCGTCTCCCGCGTACGGGAACGGCCCGACGCCCAAGATCCCGTTTTCCGACTGGAGCGTGACGTGCATGCCCTCCGGGATGTGGTTCGCCACCAGCGTGGGCATCCCGATCCCGAGGTTCACGTAGTAGCCGTCTCTAAGCTCTCGCGCCGCCCTTCGGACGATTCGTTCTCTTTTCGATTCGCTTGGGTCCATAGCTCCCCTGGAAGATCGTGCCGATGTACACGCCGGGAGTGATCACCGTGTCGGGGTCGATCGTGCCCGGCTCGACCAGCTGCTCCACCTCCGCGACCGTGTGCTCCGCGGCGGTGGCGAAGATCGGATTGAAGTTCCGCGCCGACATGCGATAGACGAGATTTCCCTCGCGGTCGCCGCGGAAAGCCTTCACGAAGGCGAAGTCTCCGCGGATGGCCGTCTCGAGAACGTACTCGCGGCCGTTCAGGACGCGGAGCTCCTTCCCCTCCGCGATCAGGGTCCCGACCCCGGTCGGCGTGTAGAAGCCGCCGATTCCTGCTCCGCCCGCGCGCACCCGCTCGGCGAGGGTGCCCTGCGGGTTCAGCTCGACCTCGAGCTCTCCGCTCAGGAACTGGCGCTCGAAGGTCTGATTCTCCCCGACGTAGCTCGATACCATCTTTCGGATCTGCTTCGTCTGGAGGAGGAGCCCCAGTCCCCAGTCGTCCACCCCGGCGTTGTTCGAGACGCAGGTCAGGTCGCGCACGCCGGAGTCGCGGAGGGCGAGGATCAGGTTCTCGGGGATGCCGCACAGCCCGAAGCCGCCGAACAGGATCGTCGCTCCGTCCTGGATCCCGGCCCGCTCGAGCGCCTCGCGCGCGTCCTTCACCACTTTGTTCATCGCGTCTTCCCGGCCACGGCTCTCGGATGTGTTTGGACCCAGGAGCGGATGGAGTCGATGATGGCGCCTGTCGGCGTCCCCGGCCCGAAGAGCTCCCCGACGCCCATCTGCTTCAGGGTCGCCATGTCTTCCTTCGGGATGATCCCGCCGCCGGTCAGGAGCACGTCCCCGATGCCCCGCTCGCGCATGAGCTCGAGCACCCGCGGGAAGAGCGTCATGTGCGCCCCCGAGAGGATCGAGAGGGCGACCGCATCCACGTCCTCCTGGACCGCGGCCTGCACGATCATCTCCGGCGTCTGGTGGAGGCCGGTGTAGATCACTTCGAATCCCGCGTCGCGCATCGCGCTCGCGACCACCTTCGCCCCGCGGTCGTGACCGTCCAGGCCCGCCTTCGCGACCAGCACCCGAATCTTGTGTACCATTCCGCCTCCTAGAAGACCGCGGGCTCGCGGTACACGCCGTACGCCTCGCGGAACACGTCCGCGATCTCCCCGAGCGTCGCGTACGAGCGGACCGCCTCGAGCACGTAGGGGACGAGGTTCTTGTCGCTCATGCACGCGTCGCGCAGCGCATCGATCGCGCGATTCCACCGTGCCGCGTCGCGCCGCTGTCGCAGCGCCTTCACCCGCTCGATCTGACGGCGCTCGATCTCCGGATCGATCTTGAGCACCGGGATCGGGATCTCCTCCTCGCCGCCGAAGCGGTTCACGCCCACGATGGTGCGGCGCCCCTCCTCCACCTGTTTCTGGAAGCGGTACGCCGAGTCTGCGATCTCCTTCTGCGGGAATCCGCGCTCCACGGCCTGGATGATCCCGCCCATCTCGTCGATCCGCCGGATGTACCCCATCGCCTCCGCCTCCATGCGGTCGGTCAGCGCCTCGAGGAAGTACGAGCCGCCGAGCGGGTCGACCACGCTCGTGACGCCGGTCTCGTGGGCGATGATCTGCTGGGTGCGCAGGGCGACGGTCGCGGCCTCCTCGGTGGGAAGCGCGAGCGTCTCGTCCATCGAATTCGTATGGAGCGACTGCGTCCCGCCGAGCACCGCCGCGAGCGCCTGGATCGCAACGCGCGCCACGTTGTTCAACGGCTGCTGCGCCGTGAGCGACACGCCCGCGGTCTGGGCGTGGGTGCGGAGCATCCAGCTGCGCGGATTCGTGGCGCCGAAGCGGTCGCGCATCAGCTTCGCCCAGATGCGGCGACCGGCGCGGAATTTCGCGATCTCCTCGAAGAAATCGTTGTGGACGTCCCAGAAGAAGGAGAGGCGCGGCGCGAACTCGTCCACCTCCATGCCCCGCTTCCGGCACTCCTCGACGTATCCGATGCCGTCCGCGATCGTGAACGCGAGCTCCTGGACCGCGGTCGCCCCCGCCTCCCGGATGTGGTAGCCGCTGATCGAGATCGAATTCCAGCGGGGCATGTGCTTCGCGCACCACTCGATCATGTCGACGCAGATCTTGACCGAGGGGCGAGGCGGGCAGATCCACTCCTTCTGCGCGATGAACTCTTTCAGCATGTCCGCCTGCACCGTGCCGCCGAGCTTCTCGGGTCCGATCCCCTGTTCCTCGGCGACCGCAACGTACATGGCGAGGAGCACGATCGCCGGAGCGTTGATCGTCATCGAGGTCGTGACCTGGTCGAGCGGAATCCCCCGGAACAGGATCTCCATGTCCTCGAGCGAGGAGATCGCGACCCCCTCGCGGCCGACTTCCCCGAACGCCATCGGGTGATCGGGGTCGTACCCCATGAGGGTCGGCATGTCGAACGCGGTGGAGAGCCCCGTCATCCCCTGCGCGAGGAGGTAGTGGAAGCGCTGGTTCGTGTGCTCGGCGGTGCCGAATCCCGCGAACTGGCGCATGGTCCAGAGCCGCCGGCGGTACATCTCGGGGTGGAGGCCGCGGGTGTAGGGAAACTGCCCCGGCTCGCCGCGTCGCTCGTCGAGCCCCGGCGCGACCTGCGCGGGCGTGTAGAGCGGCTCGACGGGGATCCCCGAGAGGGTCTCGAAGAGCGGCTCCGGCGCGCCCTTCACCTCCGGCTCGCTCGAGGCGGCCGCGGGCGCTTCAGTTCGGGTTCCGTTCGCCATGGTCCGTCATCCTTTCGATCAGGTCGCGCGCCGCGCGATAGGGCGAGACACGTCCCGTGAGCACATCGTTCGCCGCGCGGTCCAGGAGCTCCCCCAGGCCCCGGCGGTTCCACGCCGTCTCCAGAAGACGCTCGCGGATAGCGTTCCGGAGCCGCGCCCGCGCCTTCTCGAGTCGGATCCCCGAAGCCACCGCCGGATTCGCGAGGTGCGCGCGGTGCGACTCGACCGCGGCGTACAGCTCCTCGATTCCCTTCCGCTCCGTCGCGACCGTGGGCACGATCGGCGGCCGCCACGGAGCTTCGCGGCGCAGCGCGAGCGCGGATCGGATCGCCGCGGCGAGCTGATCCGCGCCGGAGTGATCGGCCTTGTTCACGACGAAGACGTCCGCGATCTCCATCAGCCCCGCCTTGAGGGATTGGATCGCGTCCCCCGACTCGGGAGTCAGGACGACCACGGTGGTGTCGGCGGCCTGGGCGACGTCGAGCTCCGACTGCCCCACGCCGACCGTCTCGATGAGGGTGAAATCGCTGCCCCACGCGGAGAGGAGCTCGCAGAGCTCTTCCGTGCGCGCGGCAAGCCCCCCCAGGCTTCCCCGCGTCGCCATGCTCCGGATGAACACGTCCGGGTCGGTCGAGAGCTCGCTCATGCGGACCCGGTCGCCTAAGATCGCCCCTCCCGTGAAGGGGCTCGTCGGATCCACGGCGATGACGCCCACCTTGTGGCCGCGGCGGCGCAGGAGCAGCGCGTATTCCGCGACCAGCGTGCTCTTCCCGGCGCCCGGGGGACCCGTCATCCCCACGCGCGGCGCGGCCGGCCTTCGTCCGTACACCTCGTCGAGCAGCGCGTCCGCTTCCGGCGCGCCGTTCTCGACGAGGCTCATCGCCCGCGCCAGCGAGCGCGCGCTCCCGCGCAGCAGATCGTCGGCCAGCATGGACGCCGCTCCGCGCTCCGGCGGAGCGGTCAATATTCCATCCCGGCGCGCGATTCGATCCCTTTCCGGTAGTGGTGCTTGATCTCGCGCACCTCGCTCACCGTGTCGGCGAGCTCGATCATCGCGGCCGGAGCGTTGCGTCCGGTCCAGATCATGTCCATCCACCGCGGGCGCGCCTTCGCGAGCTCGAGCACCTCCTCGGTGGGAACGAGCCCGAAGTCCGCGACGACGTTGATCTCGTCGAGGATCACGAGGTCGTGCTTCGCTTCCCGCACCAGCTGCCACGTCTTGTCCAGCCCCTGGCGCGCCAGCTCGCGGTCGCGGGGGTCCGGGTTCTTGGGATCCACGAACGCGGCGCGGCCGAATTGCGAGACCTCGACCCGCGGCATCGAGCGCAGCGTGTCCAGCTCGCCGTAGATCCGCCCCTTCATGAACTGGACGATCGCGATCGCAAATCCATGCCCGTGAGCCCGGAGCGCGCATCCGAACGCCGAGGTGGTCTTTCCCTTGCCGGGTCCGGTGATGACGAGGAGGACCCCCTTGCGGGTTTCGCGGCCCTCACCCGGCGCGACCGATCCCTCTGTGGCGCTGCGATTTGCGACACTTTCGGACATCAACGGATGCTAGCACCCGCACCGGGGGGTGTCAATCGGCTCAGGATCGACTCGGCCACCCGGAACGCGGACCGAGGCTGCCCGATCGAGGCCGCTCGCTCCTTCATCGCGTGGAGCTCGTCGGGATGGGCGATCAGGCGGTCGAGCCGGCGACGGAGATCCTCGAGGTCGCGGGCCCGGTCCCCGGCTCCGGCCCGGCGCAGGTACTCGCAGTTCCGCTCTTCCTGCCCCGGAATCGGGCGCAGCGCCAAGACCGGCAGCCCCGCAGCCATCGCCTCGCTCGTGGTGAGCCCCCCCGCCTTGCCGATGAGGAGGTCGGAAGCCTCCATGAATCGGTGCACGCGGTCGGTGAATCCGTGGATTCGAATCCGGCGCTCCTGGCCCGCGACCCGCTTCTCGAGCGTCCGGCGCAGCGGCTCGTTCCGTCCCGCGATCACGAGCGCCTGCACGCGCTCCGGGAGGGCGAGCACGACCTCGACCATTTCTGCCATCGGCCCCCAGCCGAATCCTCCTCCCATCACGAGCAGGGTCGGACGGGCGGGATCGGGATCGAGGCAGAGCTCGCGCCTCGCCTCCGCCTGGCCCACGCGGTCCCCGAACTTGGGATCGACCGGGATGCCGGTCACCTCGACGCGATCGGGGGGAACGGCGCCCGTCGCGACCAGCTCCTCCATGGAAGCGGCGGTCGCCACGAAGTAGCGGTCGACCGTGGGATAGACCCAGATGGGATGGATGAAGTAGTCGGTGATGGCGCACGTGATCGGGATCGGGAACCCCTCCGCGCGGAGCCGCGCGTAGACCTCGACCGGAAGGAACTGGGTGCAGAGGATGAGATCGGGTCGATCCCCTAGCGCCGCTTCCGCGAACCGGCGGCACGCCATGGCGAGGAGCCGCGAGCGGAGGCGCTGGCGGGCGCTCCCGGACGGCACCGCGGAGTGATGATAGAAGAACCCCCACACGCGGGGAAAATGGTCGACCAGCCGGTTGTAGGTGGACGCGTAGAAGCGCCGCAGCAGGGGGGAGGCGTGATCGAGCGCGTCCCGGACGATCGGCTCGCACGTGGGATCGAGGATCGTGAGGGCGGACTCCACGGCGCGGGCGGCGCGCTCGTGTCCGACGCCGGCCCGGACGTGGAGGATCAGGACCCGCTTCGGCCGGTTCGCGCCGCGCGGATCAGAAGAACTGGTTTCGTCCCCCCGGGTAGGCATTGGTCACGTGCTGGACGAGGAGCTCCTCGCCGCCGGCCCTCCAGGTGATTCCGATCACGTCGAAGCGGACCGGACGGTCCAGGAGACCGCGGCGGGCGAGGTAACCTGCGGCTGCGCGCGCCACGTCCTCACGTTTCTTGACGCCGACCGCCTCGAACGGGCTCGCGCGTCCTCCGGCGGTGCGGAACTTCACCTCCACGAACACCACCTGGCCGCGGTCGCGTGCGATCAGGTCGATCTCACCCCGCCCGACCCGCACGTTTCGGTCCACGACTTCGCATCCGCGGAGTACCAGGAATTCCTCGGCGATCCGCTCTCCGCACCGGGCTGCCCTCTCCCGCCACATGGTCCCCTCCCGTCACCAACCTTCGATGATCTCCTGAACGAAGAGGAGCTCCCGGACGGGGCGGAAGCTCTTCCGGTGGATCTCGCAAGGTCCGTGGAGGCGGAGCGCTTCGCAGTGCTCGGGGGTGCCGTACCCCTTGTTGTGCTCGAAGCCGTAGAGCGGGAACTGGACCGCCTGCTGGTCCATGAGGGCGTCGCGGGTCACCTTGGCGAGGATCGAGGCGGCCGCGACGGCGAGGCTCTTCGCGTCGCCGTCCACCACCGCCTCGCAGGGCACGTCGCACAGGAGGGCATCCATGCCGTCGACGAGAAAGCCCTGGGGAATCATCCCCAGGGCCAAGACGGCGCGCCGCATCGCGAGGAGCGAGGCCATGCGGATGTTGAACGCGTCCACTTCCTGGACGCTTCCCACGCCCACCCCGGTCGCGACCGCGTGCTCGCGGATCCGCGCGAGCGCATCCTCACGCTCTTCCGCGGTCATGACCTTGGAGTCGCGCACGCCGCGCAGGCGGGTGCCGGGACGGAGCACGACGCACGCGGCCACGACGGGGCCGGCCAGTGGGCCGCGTCCAGCCTCGTCCACTCCCCCCAGGAGCTCGCCCCAGCGAGCCCGATACCCATCATCGAAGCGGCCGAGCCGCCTCCCTGGCATGGGCGCCCCGCCTCCCTCCCGTTCGGGCGTCCGACGCCCGCGACGTCACGCTCCTTCGGGCGTCAGCTTCTCGCGCTCGCCGACCTTCGCAGACTTGCCGCGCTTGCCGCGAAGATAAAACAGCTTCGCCCGGCGCACCTTCCCTTTTCGAGCGAGGTCGATCCGGGCGACCGCGGGGGAGTGCAGCGGAAACGTCCGCTCCACGCCGACGCCGCCGGACACCTTGCGCACCGTGAAGCTCTGGCGCATTCCGCTTCCGCGGATGTTGGTCACGACTCCCTGGAAGATCTGGGAGCGCTCCTTCTCGCCTTCGATGACGCGCACGTGGACCTTCACCGTGTCGCCGGGACTGAACTCCATCTTCCGGTCGGTCTTGAACCGGTTCTCGAAACGCTCCACCGTGCTCATGGTTCTCTCACCTCCTTTTGAATGTCTCGCAAGAGCTTCGTATCTTCGTCGCTCAACGCGCGTTCCTGTAAGAGATCGGGGCGCTTGAGCCACGTGCGGCGGAGCGCTTCCCGGCGGCGCCAGATCCGGATCCGCTCGTGATTGCCGCTCAAGAGCGGTTCCGGCACGCGCCGGCCCTCGAACGTTTCCGGGCGAGTGTACACAGGCGCGTCCAGCAGCGGCTCCGAAAAGGAGTCGCTCTCGGCCGACTCCGCGTCCCCGAGCACGCCCGGGATGAGCCGCGCCAGCGCGTCGGCGATCACGAGCGCGGCAGGCTCCCCGCCCGAGAGCACGTAGTCCCCGATCGAGATCTCCTCGGCGCCGAGCGCTTCGATCGCGCGCTCGTCGATGCCGCGGTAGCGCCCGCAGAGGATCGCGAGCTCCGGCTCACCCGCGAGTTCGCGCGCCCATTCCTGCGTGAACGGCCGTCCCTGCGGTGACGTCACCAAGAGGCGCGGCGCTCCCTCGGCGCTCCGGCGCACGCTCTCCCACGCCCGCGCGATCGGCTCCGGCTTCATCACCATGCCGGCGCCTCCCCCGTAGGGGTAATCGTCCGTTGTGCCGTAGCGGTCCGCCGTGAAGTCCCGGATCGCGACCAGGGCCACCTCGAGCAGCCCCTTCTGCCGCGCGATCCGGAGCATCCCCTCGTCCAGCGCGCCCGGAAAGTACCCGGGATTCAACGTCAGGATCGAGATCCGCATGCCGGCCCCCGAAGGGCTATTCGATCAACCCCGGCGGAACCTCCACGACCATCTCGCGCCGAGCCACGTCCACCGACAGCACCACGCTGCGAAGCGAAGGGAGGAGGATCTCTCCCTGGGCGCCGCGGACGACGATCACGTCGTTGCTTCCCGTCGCGAAGACGTCCGCCACCGTGCCGAGCTCCGCCCCCGCGCGCGTGACCACGCGCAGGCCCAGGAGCTCGAACCGGTAGTGGGTTCCCTCCGGAAGGGGCAGAACCTCCTCGGGATCGACCGTCAGCTCCGCCCCGTGGAGCGCCTCGGCCTCGGTGCGCGAGGTGACCCCCTCGAAGCGCGCCAGGAGCCGCGCCCCGAACGGGCGCGCGCTCAGGACCACGAGAGGCCGCGGGGCGCTCCCCGGGAGCCGCGCGGTCACCTTGGCCCCGGTGGAGAAACGCTCCGGGGCGTCGCTCCACACGTCGACCACGACTTCTCCGGAAATGCCGTGCGCCCGGGCGATCGTGCCGACGAGGACCGGCCGCCCGGGATCCTCAGTCGGCAATCTCGAGGACGGCGCGCATCTCGGCGGCGCTCGCCGCTGCGTTCAAGAGCGCGCGCATCGCGTGCGCCGTCTTGCCTTCCCGCCCGATCACCTTCCCGAGGTCGCTCGGCCCGACGCGCAGCGTGTAGACCGCGGTGCCGCCGCTCACCCGCTCGTCCACATGGACCAGATCGGGATCGTCGACCAGGTTCCGCGCGCAGTATTCGATGAAGGACTTGAGCTGCGCCGAGCCGTTCACTTCTTCGTCTTCGCCTTCTTGGCCTTCCGGGGCTTCGCGATCCCGGCGGCTTTCTTCGCCTTCGCCTTGGCCCGGGTCCGCGCCTTCTTCTCGCTGCCCTTCGCGGTTCCCTTCGTCTTGCGGGCCGCCTTGGACTTGGCGGCCGCGGGCTTCGCCTTCCTCGTCTTCTTCGGCTTCTCCGCGGCCGGGGCGGGCGTCGCCTCGGGCAGCGGGGTGATGGGCGGCAGCGGGGCCGGACGGAGCGCGGCCGGGGCGTGCTTCGCCATCATGACTTCGACCGACTCCGAGGGGCGCGCGCCGCGACGGATCCACTGCTCGAACTTCGCCGCGTCCACGACGAACCTCGCCGGCTCGGTGAGCGGGTCGTACCAGCCGAGCTGCTCGATGTAGCGGCCGTCGCGGGCGAAACGGGAATCGGCGACGACGACGCGGTAGAACGGACGCTTCTTCGCGCCCGCCCGCTTCATGCGGATGACGACTGACATTCCTCTTCCTCCATCGTAATCGTGGAGCGGAGCGCCGGGATCACCGCATCCCCATCGGGAGCCGCCCGCGCTTTCCGCCGAACCGCTTCAACATCGCCTGCGTCTGCTCGAATTGCCGGAGCAGGCGATTCACGTCCTGCACCGTGGTGCCGCTGCCGCGGGCGATGCGCTTGCGGCGGCTGCCGTCGATGATCTGCGGGCGCTCCCGCTCGCCGGCGGTCATCGACTGGATGATCGCCTCGGTCCGCTTGAGCTCCCGCTCGTCGATCTGGGCCCCGGCGGGAAGCCTCGCCCCCGGGATCATCTTCATGAGCTCGTCCAGGGGCCCGAGCTTCTTCATCTCCTGGAGCTGCCCGAGAAAATCCTCCAAGGTGAAGCGCTCCTTCCGGAGCTTCTTCTCGAGCGCTTCCGCCTTCGTGTGGTCGAGGCGCTCCTGCGCCCGCTCGACCAGCGTGAGCACGTCCCCCATGCCCAGGATGCGCGACGCGAGCCGGTCCGCGTGGAACGGCTCGAGCGCGTCCACCTTCTCTCCCACGCCCAGAAACCGGATCGGCGCTCCGCAAACCGTCCGGAGCGAGAGCGCCGCTCCGCCGCGGGCGTCCCCGTCCATCTTCGTGAGAAGGAACCCGGTCACGCGCAAGCGCTTCGTGAACGCCTCCGCGATCTGGACCGCGTCCTGCCCGGTCATTCCGTCGAGGACGAGCAGGGTGTCGGTCGGGTCGAGCGCGCGCTGGACGCGCTCGACCTCTGCCATCAGCTCCTCGTCCACGTGCAGCCGCCCCGCCGTGTCCGCGATCAGGAGATCGAACCCCTCCCGGTCCGCACGATGGCGCGCCTGCCCCGCGAGTGTCACCGCATCCGTGGCCTTGCGGTCCAGGTGCACGGGGACGTCGATCGAGCGCCCGAGCACCTCGAGCTGGTCGATCGCCGCCGGGCGCCTCAGATCGAGCGCCGCGAGGAGCACCCGCTTGCCCCGCTCCCGCCAGTAGCGCGCGAGCTTGGCGGCGCTCGTCGTCTTCCCCGATCCCTGGAGTCCGGCCATGAGCACGACCGCGGAGCGGTTGGACGGGAACTGCATCCCCTGGCCGGCTCCTCCTCCGAGGAGCTGGACCAGCTCGTCGAACACGACCTTGACGACCTGTTGGCCCGGCGCGACGCTCTGGAGGATCTCCGTCCCGACCGCGCGCGACTCCACCCGCTTGATGAAGTCGCGCGCGACGCCGAGGTTTACGTCGGCCTCGAGGAGGATGCGGCGGACATCCCGGAGAGCGTCACGGACGTCCTGCTCGCTCAGCCTCCCCCGTCCGGTGAGCTTCCGGAACACCCCCGCCAGCTTGGAAGTAAGCTCGTCGAACACGCTGGTGGAGCGATCCTTTCCCGTACTGGATTTCCCGGCGGAGGCAAACGCAGAACGCTACCATGGGCAGGGTCGTTCGGCAAGGCGGAAGAGGCTCGCGGTCCGCCGGGAGGGGCTAGGATTTCCGCGTCCCGACGCCAGGAAACCTGTTGACAGCCCGCGGGGAGGTGGCTAGATTTTTAACCGAGCGGAGTTCCCTGCCGCCTCGTGCCCAATCCGCAGTTAAAGCCTAGTCTATCCAGCGGGTCGTTTCTTGCGAGGTTTTTTCGTGCGACTCACGTGGATGCGCGGGGAACTTCCTCCACCAAAATCGTGACTTCCCCTCTCGCCGGAGCGGAGCACCCCTGACGCTGCGTGTTCTCGCGTGGGTCGCGCTGTTCGCGATTGCCGGCTGTTCCGCCGACGAGATCCACTCCCCCCTCGACTTTTTTCCCGGGTCCCAGCCCACATCGTGGGACGCGTGCGGCAAGTTCGGCGCATCCGGGGACCAGGTCCTCGTCTGCGGGACCTACATCATCGATCCGAATACGAGCCTGGCGACGGCGTACTCGATCTCCTTTTACCTGCCCGTGGGGGCCCACGTGCGCATCGCGGTGTTCGACGCGAACGCGGTGCTCGTGAAGGTGCTCCTCGATTCGGAAGAGCAAGGAACCCTCGGGCAGTTCCGGACTCCCCCCGTGCAGTGGAATTTCACCGACGCTCACGGAGACCGTGTGAAGGGGGAGTTCCGCATCTACTTCTCCGCGGGAGAATTCCTGACTTCGAGCGACGTGGTCGCGCCTTGATCCGGCGTATGACGGGAACGGGCGCCCTGCTCCTCACGCTTGCGTGCGCGTCCGTGGCGCACGCGCAGCCGGTCGCCCCGCCCGACTCGACCGCGCAGCCGGTCGTCCCACCCGACTCGACGGTGCAGCCCCTTCCCTCTCCGATCCCATCGCCGCGCTCCCCCAAGGTGCGCTCCACGTTCACCCGCACCGGGGAGGAAGTCGACCGTTTCGAGCTGGGGATCGGCGCGCCCGAGGGGTTTTTCGACGTGGCGGGCACCTTCGGGTACCGGAGGTTCTTGAGCGCCCGCGGCGGCCTCGAGCGGACGTTCTTCGGAGAGGCGACCGGAACCGCGAAGAGCCAGATCACGGAGGGCGCTCTGAGCGCGTTCTTCCTGCTTCGCCCCGCGGCGACGTACCGGCAGAGCTGGCGCGTCCGGCCGCTCCTCGAGGCGGGGCCGGGGGCGCATCTCGTGGTTCAGGCGGCCTCGATCGAAGGCTTCAACCGGACCAACTATCACGCGAAGGTGTACGTGAAGACGCACGCCTACGGCGGCTTCGAGGCGCTCCTCACCCAGCGCTGGGGGTTCCTCGTCCGGGGGCGGTTCAGCGCCCCCAGCCACCATCCCTTCGACTACGCGCAGGCCGCCGTTTTCTTGAGATAGCGTCCGGTCGCCGAGCGGCCGTCCCGCGCGATCTCCTCCGGGGTGCCGGAGGCCACGAGATGGCCTCCCGCCTCTCCCCCGTCCGGTCCCAGCTCGATCAGGTAGTCGCACGCGGCGAGAAGGTCGAGGTTGTGCTCCACGAGGACGATCGTGGCGCCGCGGCGCTTCAGCTCGCGGAGCACGCGGAGGAGCACGAGGATGTCCTTCCGGTGGAGTCCCACGGTCGGTTCGTCGAGCACGTAGAGGGCGGACGCGTCTCCACGATCGGAGAGCTCCCGGGCGAGCTTCAGCCGCTGGATCTCGCCGCCGCTCAGCGTGGAGAGCGGCTGCCCGAGGCGGAGGTAGCCGAGCCCGACCCGCTCCAAGACCCAGAGCGGCCCCTGGATCTCGGCTTCTCCCTGGAAGACGGCGAGCGTCTCCTCCACCGTCTTCTCGAGAAGCTGATCGAGCGAGAGCCCGTGGACCTTGATCTCGAGCACGTCCGCGCGGTATCGCCGGCCGCGGCACGTTTCGCACGGGATCCAAAGATCCGCGAGGAAGTACATCTCCACCCGGGTCAGCCCCGCTCCCTCGCAGACCTCGCAGCGTCCGCCCTTCACGTTGAACGAGAAGGTGCCCGGGGTGTATCCCCGCTGGCGCGCGAGCGGCGTCCTCGCGTAGCGCTCGCGGATCCGGTCGAACGCCTTCACGTACGTGGCCGGATTCGAGCGGAGTGAGCGCACGACGGGGGTCTGATCCACGAGCGCGACCCGGGAGAACCGCGACACCCCGGTCACCGCGCGATGGACTCCGGGCTCCGGGGCGTCCTCTCCCACCGCGCGCGCCGCGGCCCGCCAGAGGATGTCCTCCACGAGGGTCGATTTCCCGGACCCCGAGACCCCGCAGACCCCCACGATGCTCCCGCAGGGAATCCGGACGTCGATCCCCTTCAGATTGTGCTCCGCGGCCCCTTGGATCTCGATCCAGTCGGAAGCGCGGGGGACGCGATACGGCGTGACCGATTCCGCGACCGCTCCCGCCCACTCCACCGCGGCCGCGTCCCTTCCCGGCCAGGCGGGCTCCGGACCCTGGTAGAGGACCCTCCCCCCGCGCTCCCCAGCGCCGGGCCCGAGCTCCACGATCCAGTCCGCGGAGGCGATCACGTCCGGATCGTGCTCCACCACGAGAAGGGTGTTCTTTCGCTCCTGCAACCTCCGAAGCACCCGGATCAGTCGCTCGGTGTCGCGGGGATGGAGCCCGACCGTGGGCTCGTCGAGAACGTAGAGCGCGTGGCTCAGGCTCCCGCCGAGTGCGTTCGCGAGCTCGATCCGCTGCGCCTCTCCGCCGGAGAGCGTCTTGGACGCCCGGTCGAGGGTGAGGTAGTCGAGGCCGGTCTCCCCCAAGTACTCGAGCCTTCCTCGGAGCTCGGCCAGGATCGGCGCCGCGATCTTCTCGCGCACCGGATCGAGCGAGAGTCCCGCGACGAAGGCCCGGAGGTCCCCGACCGTGGATGAGGAGAGCTCGGCGATGTTCTTCCCGCCGACCTGGACCTCGAGCGACTCCGGCTTCAGCCGGTTTCCGCCGCACGTGGCGCACACGACCGCCTCCTGGTAGTGCTTCACGAGGAAGCGGGCGCTCGACTTGTACGCCTTCGCGCGAAGGCGCTCGAGAAAGGGGAAGACGCCGCGGAAGCCCGGCGCCCCTTCGAGCAGGATCTTCTGGTGCTCCTTCGAGAGCGACCGGAAGGGACGGTCGAGCGGAATGCCGTGTCGCTCGGAGACCGCCTTGAGCTTCGGGAGGAAGTAGGACCTCCACGAGTTCGCCCACGGGTCGAGCGCGCCTTCGAGCACGGTGCGCTCCGGATGGGGCACGATCCGGCGTAAGGTGAACGTGAGGATGTTGCCGAACCCGCGGCAATCCGGACACGCGCCGTACGCGCTGTTGAAGGAGAAGAGCTGCGGCAGGGGCTCGGGGAATTCGCGGCCGCATCGCTCGCACGTCCTGCCGTCGTGGTAGCGGAGCGTCTCGCCGGAGCCGCGCTCGACGAACGGGCGCCCGTGCCCCTCCCTCCAGGCGATCTCGAGGCTCTCCCGGATGCGCATCCGGTTCTCCGGCGAGGCGGTGATCCGATCCACGTAGATCTGGAGCGGCGCCTTGATCCCGCGGGGCATCGGCTCGTCGAGCCTCGACCAGGCCGCTCCCGCCGGGGAGGACCCCGCGCGGGCCCGCACGAACCCACGGGCGAGCGCACGCTGCCAGAGATCCTGGGTCGTCTCCCCCTCCGCCGCCGGGAGCTCGAACCAGAGGGTGATCTCCTCGGGTCCGCGGGTCAGGATGCTCTCGAGCACCGAATCGACACTGTGACGGGGCACCTGGGTTCCGCACCGGCCGCAGATCGTCTCCCCGACCCGCGCGAGGAGGAGCCGAAGATGGTCGGCGATCTCGGTGATCGTTCCGACCGTGGACCTTCCGGTCTGCGCGGCCGCGCCCTGGCGGATTGCGATCGCCGGAGCGAGCCCTTCCACGCGGTCGTAGTCGGGACGGGGCAGGCGTTCGAGGAACTGCTTGGCGTACGTGGACACGCACTCCACGTAGCGGCGCTGTCCTTCGGCGTAGATGGTGTCGAAGGCGAGCGAGGACTTCCCGGACCCGCTCACCCCCGTCACCACGGTGAGGGAGGAGCGCGGGAGCGCGACATCCACGTTCTTCAGATTGTTCTGGCGGGCTCCATGAACGCGGATCCACTCCGCGCCTTCCGCGGGCTCGGTGGGCACCCCGCCATCTTAACAAAGCTCAGGGCCGCCCGGATGGCGCCGAGCGGCCCCTGAGTCGTGCCCAATCCGCGAGGCTTACTTCTTCTTCGCGGCCTTCTTCTTTCCAGCCTTCTTCTTCGCCGGCATCGTGAAATCACCTCCCCTCACGTTGAGCTGCGCTTCGGCTCGCTTCGTTTGCCGCCGTTTCCGTTTCCGATCAGCGTATGGATCTCACCCAGCAGTACCGTCAGATCGAACGGCTTCTTGAGGTAACGCTCCACTCGAAGGCGCTTCGCCTCGCTCTTGACCTCCGGCGTCTCGTACGCGGTCATCAGAATCACCTTCGACTTGACCGCGCTTCCTCGGACCCGCCTCAAGACCTCCATGCCGCTCTCTTTCGGCAGCCGGTTGTCCAGGAGGATCAAATCGAACGGCTGCTCTCCGAACACGTGCTTCTCCGCTTGTTCGGCGGAGCCGGCGACTGCGATTCGGTATCCGGCCTCCTTGAGCGCGTTCGACAACGTACGCACGAGCAGCTTCTCGTCGTCCACGATGAGGACCGACTTCGGCAATCTCGACCTCCACCTGTGCATGCAACCCGATCCATCGTCTAGTAATAGAAAGCAGGAAGCGGGCCACTCGCGTCGCACGGAACGTTGGGGTCGCGCTCGCGCGCGCATCGCGCGGGAATCCGATCGGTTACGCGTGAACGTTCGCACGCGTCATGAAGGAACGCGTCTCGATCGCGCGCGCGAGTGGGTGTCATGGGAATGGACAGCGATCGCGGTCGCTCGAGGGATCACGGCTCGATTCTCACTCGGAGAGAGCACGCGGCGTGATGCGTTGTCGAGAAAGACGACACCCCAAGAAAGACGACAGCGTTCGAGGAACGAAACGAGAAACGAAGGAAGGAATGATGGAAGAAGGGAATGAAGAACGAAGGAAGATCGCCGATCGTCAGCGCACGAGTCGCGCTCGAAGCGCGTCGTCGTTCACGAGCGAGCCGCGAGCCGCGATTCGCTTGATCCTCTCGATCAGGCTCTGCCGCGAGATGCCGAGGATGCGCGCGGCGCGCGAGCGATTCCCCTCGGTGTAGTCCAGCACGCGCAGGATGTGCTCCTGCTCGACCTCGGCGAGCGTCGGCATCTCCGGATCGCCTTCGGCGAGCGCGTCGCGCAGAGTCCGTGGGAGCGCCTCCACCGCGGCGATCATCTCGGCCGGAAGGTGATCCTCGCGAAGCACCTCGTCGTTCTCGAGGAGAACGATGCGCTCGATCAGGTTCCGGAGCTCCCGAACGTTTCCCGGCCAGCGGTAGGCGCGCAGGATGTCCTCCACCTCCGGAGCGATCGCATAGAAGCGCTTCCGGAACTTCTCGCCGTAGTAGTCGAGGAAGTGGCGGGTCAGGAGCAGAACGTCCTCGCCGCGCTCCCGGAGCGGAGGCAGGACGATCGACACGACCTTGAGCCGGTAGTAGAGGTCCTGGCGGAACTTCCCTTCCTTCACCGACTCGTCCAGCTCGCGGTTGGTCGCCGCGACGATCCGGAGGTCGACCGTCAGGTCGGCGAAGCCCCCGACCCGCTTGAACGTGCGGTCCTCGATGAAGCGAAGGAACTTGGCCTGGGTCGCGGCGGGAAGATCGCCGATCTCGTCCAGGAACAGCGTCCCCTGATCGGCGAGCTCGACCAGCCCGCGTTTCGATTCCCGGGCATCCGTGAACGCCCCGCGCTCGTGGCCGAAGAGCTCGTTCTCGAGGAGCTGCTCCTGGAAGGAGGAGCAGTTGAGCGCCATGAAGGGCGCCTCGCGCCGCCCGCTCTCGAAATGGATCGCCCGGGCGACCAGGTCCTTTCCGGTGCCGCTCTCCCCCTCGATGAGGACGGTCGTGGCCTCGCTCTTCGAGACCTTGCCGACCACGTCCCAGACCCGGCGCATCGTCGGCGCCTCCCCGACGATCTTCGTCTTGAGGAACGCCTCGAGCTCCCCTCGCCGGAACGCGTCGAGCTGGTTCTCGCGGACGATTCCCGCCTTGAGCCGCTCGATGGCGAGGACGATCTCGTGCATCTCGTAGGGCTTCTTGAGGAAGTCGGTCGCCCCCTGCCGCATCGCCTGAACGGCGGTGGGGAGATCGCCGAAGGCGGTGATGACGACGACCTTGAGGTTCGGCTCGAGGCTCTTGAGACGCGGGAGGAGCTCGAGGCCGCTCCCGTCCGGGAGACGGAGATCGAGGACGAGGATCTGGGGCGGATCGCGGCGCACGGACTCGAGCACTTCCGCCGCCGATCCGACGGCGTCGACCTCGTATCCCTCGGCGCTCAGCAGCTTCACGAGCGATTTCCGGATCAGCTCCTCGTCGTCCGCGATCCGGATCCGAAGCTTCATCCTTGCTCTTTCGCCTCCTCGGCCTCTGGGATGAGCGCGGGCAGGCTGAACTTGAACACGGCTCCCCCCTGCGCGCTGTTCCGGGCCGTCAGGTTGCCCCCGTGCTCCCGCGCGATCTGCAGCGAGATCGAGAGCCCCAGCCCGGTCCCCATCGACCGCGTCGTGAAGAACGGGTCGAAGATCTTCTCCTTCACCTCTTCGGTGATCCCGGGCCCGGTGTCCGCCACGACCACGTCCACGTAGGCCTTCTTGTACCGCGTGCGGCGAAGCCCGGTGCTCACCTTGAGGGTGCCGCCGTCCGGCATCGCCTGCAATGCGTTGATCCCCAGATTCAGGAACACCTGCTGCGCCATGTCCGGATCGATGAGGACATCCGGAAGCTCCTCGTCGAAGTCGCGCTCCACCTCCACCGAGGCCTCGCGGCACCGCACCGCGAGGTTGTCGAGCGCCTTCTCGAGCACCTCACGGACGTCGGTCGGCACCGGGCGCGGGGCCTGCGGCCGGGCGAAGAGGAGCAGATCGGTGATGATCTGCTCGATCCGGTCGAGCTCCTTGAGCACGTCATCCAGGTCCTCGCGCCTCGAATCCCCCGCGCGAAGCTTCGACGCCACGAACTGGACGGTGGTTCGGACCCCGGTGAGGGGATTCCGGATCTCGTGGGCGACCCGCGCCGAGAGCTCGCCGAGCGAGATGAGCCGCTCGGTGTTGCGGAAGACCTCTTCTTCCGAGTCCGCGTCGACCAGGTCCTCGACCCGCACCAGGACGCCGCCGGAATCCCCGAGGGCGCGGACGCTGTACCGCATGAGGATCTCGCGGTCGGAGACGGTGCCGCGCACTTCGCGGATGCCGCGTCCCGATTCCGCGCGCGCTCCGCGCTCCGGCAGATACCAGCGCTCGGTCTGGGAGCGGAACACCTCCTGGAGAGGGCTCCCTTCGACCTCGGAGCGGTCGACGCCCCAGCCCTTGGCGAGCGTGTCGTTGAGCGCGAGGATGCGGCGGTCCTCGTCCAGCGCGAGGAGACCGGTATCGAGCGCATCGAGGATGGGGAGCAGGAGCTCCCGTTCGATTCCCGCCGACTCAACCCGTGGCATCACCGGCCCCCCCAGCGGATTGTCGCGTCATCACGTCCACGTTGCATCGGGCGCGGAACGGCGTCAACCCCTATTGCGCCCCATGCGACCGATTTCGGGGGGCGAACACCGCCTTGCGGAGCCGATACCGTCGCGATATCCT
>Ga0066388_100000234_pt1 | contig 23548 bp, 20 predicted proteins | sample PanSoiMetaGPlot6_FD_64539 | JGI IMG/M metagenome (GOLD analysis project Ga0066388, IMG submission 64539) | Tropical forest soil microbial communities from Panama analyzed to predict greenhouse gas emissions - Panama Soil - Plot 6 (Hybrid Assembly) | ecosystem: Environmental > Terrestrial >...
CGAGGCAGTCGAAGCGATCGCCGTTCCGGCACGTCCGTCCAGGGCCTCCAGCCCCTCGAGCGTCGCGGAGGTGTTTGACGTCGACGGCCTTCTCTCGCGCGTTGAAGGCGATCGCAAACTGATGCAGGAGCTGATCACGATCTTTCGCGCGGACGCCCCCGGTTTGATGCGGCGAATGAAACGGGCGGCTGCACGCCAGGACAGCGCGGCGGTCGGTCAGGCCGCTCACAGGCTCAAGGGCGCGCTGATGGCTATCGGCGCCACTCAGGCGCAGCGGACCGCCGCCGAGCTCGAGGCGATCGCTCGCGGCGGAGATCACGGTCGGACCGGCCCGCTCATCACGGCGCTCTCGAGCGACATGTCCCGGCTCGACAAAACGTTGAAGACGCACCGGAAGAAGTAAGGACTGCGATCACATGGCGACCGCCGCTCGCACTTCCTCGATCCTCGTTGTGGACGACGACCGGACGACACGGCACTTGACGCGCGCGACGCTCGCGAAGGCCGGCTACGACGTGCGGGTCGCGAAGGACGGGGTCGAGGCGCTCACACGCCTGCGCGGCAGGAAATACGACCTCGTGCTGCTCGACGTGTGGATGCCGCGGATGGACGGGCTCGCCATGCTCGACCGGCTGAAGCGCCTCCGCGCCCGGCCCCGCGTCGTGATCATGACGTCGGACGACGCGCCCGACACGGTCCTCAAGGCGATTCGGCGCCAGGCGCACACGTTCGTCCACAAGCCGGTCGAACCCGCCGCGCTCGTGTCCCTGGTGCGTGAGGTGCTCCACAGTCCCCCGGAACCCCCGATTGAGGTCGTGTCGGCGCGGCCCGACTGGGTAGAGCTCGTGGTGCCCTGCACGCGGGAGGCCGCCGATCGGTTGCATAGTGTCATGGCGCACCTCGACACGAACCTGCCAGAAGACGTGCGCGAATCAGTCGGCTACGCGTTCCGCGAACTGCTGATGAACGCCGTCGAGTGGGGCGGGCAGCTGGACCCGAAGCGGACAGTCACGATTTCGTACGTACGCGCCAAGCGCATGCTCCTCTACCGCATCGCCGATCCGGGTCCGGGGTTTTCGATGGAAAACCTGGACCACGCGGCGATCAGCCACCCCGACAACCCGATTGAGCACATGGAAGTCCGTGAGAGCAAGGGCTTGCGGCCTGGCGGCTTCGGGATCCTGATGGTGCGCGCGAAGGTCGACGAGCTGATCTACAACGAGAAGCGGAACGAAGTCGTCTTCGTTAAATACCTGGATTGAATTTCACGATCCTTCGATGAGCTTCGTCAGCGCCGGCACACGCCCGACCAGGCGCGCGTACAGCGCGATCTGACCGCGGTGATATTCCTCGTGCGCGATGCCGTGGTGCATCCACGACATCCGGGTCGCCGGCTTGCCGTCGAACTGGCGAATGTGCTGCAGCATGCCGACCTCGCCGAGCGCACGAATGCGTTTGGCGCCGTCGGCGTGCGTGCGCTTCAGCGCCGCGAGAAGTGCGGCCTTGGTCCGGTAGCGCGTCACACCGCCGGGTGCGTGTTCCTTCATGAGGTCCGGGTACGGCTTGCGCAGAAAGTCGCCGTCCGGGCGAGACAGCTCGCCGGACATCAACAGGCCCGACTCGATGATGTGCTGGGTGATATCGCGCGCCGATCGTGCCAACCGATCCGGGGTGAAGCCCAGCGTCGAGTCCGGCAGATTGCGCACCTCGGCGATCACGCCGGCTCTCGTGAATGCCCACGCCGTCAGCATCTCGTCGAGCAGTGATGCGCTCACAATCGGCGGATTATACTCGCGTCCAGATGACGTCTCCGCGGTGGCACCTGGCCTGGCTGTCGCTGGCCATGTTCTTCGGGATGACGCTGTGGTTCTCCGCCACGGCAGCCAACGCGCCGATCGTCGCGGAGTTTGATCTCACCTCCGCGCAAACCGCGTGGTTGACGATGGCCGTCCAGGGCGGGTTCGTCGTGGGCACGCTCATGTCCGCGCTGCTGAACCTGCCCGACGTGATCAGCGCGCGCAGGCTGTTCAGCGTTGGCTGCCTCATCGGCGCGCTCGCCAATGCCGCGCTGGCCGTCGCGCCCGGACCCACGATGCTCATCGCGCTGCGGATCGCCACCGGCGCCGCGCTCGCGTGGGTCTATCCACCCGGGATGAAGGTCGCAGCGGGATGGTTCCTGGAACGACGCGGCATGGCGCTCGGCACCCTGATCGGCGCGCTGACGGTTGGATCGGCATTTCCCCATCTCCTCGCCTCGGCGTCGGCCACCGTCCCCTGGCGCACGCTGATACTGATCGCCTCCTCGCTCGCCGTCCTCGGCGGTGTGCTCATTCTGGTCTGCGTCGGTGACGGGCCGTACGTGTCGCGCAGCGCTGCCTTCGATCCGAGCGCCGTCGCGCGTGTATTTGCCGACCGGCAGACGCGGCTGGCAACACTCGGCTACCTCGGTCACATGTGGGAGCTCTACGCTGTGTGGACCTGGATCGCAGCGTTCGCGTCGGCGGCGCTGGCTGGCGCCGGGGGATTCGCGGGCGTGTCGGTCTTGGGGTCGATCGTCGCCTTCGTGACAATCGCCACCGGCGCCATCGGATCGGCGGCCGCGGGCGCGTTCGCCGATCGCGTCGGCAAGGCGCGCATCGCGGCCTGGGCGATGGTGGTCAGCGGCAGCTGTTGTGCGGCGGCGGGCCTCATCTACCAGGCCCCCATCGTCATCCTGCTCGTGTTCGCCGCGGTATGGGGAGTGGCCGTGGTCGCGGACTCGGCGCAATTGTCCGCCCTGGTCGCCGAATTCAGCCCGCGCGACCACGTCGGAACGGCCCTGACGATTCAAACCTGCGTCGGGTTTCTTTTGACGATGGTCTCGATCCGCCTGCTCCCGATCGCGGCGCAGGCGATCGGCTGGCAGTGGGTGTTCCTCTGTCTCGCCCCAGGACCGTATCTGGGGGCGCTCGCGCTTCGCAGTCTACGGCGAGACGCCCCGCTCGGCTAAAGCCTCGACGCTACTGCGTCAGCCTCCCCGCCCTTGGCCCTTTGTTGTCGTGCGCGGGCGCGTGATCGAGGTTCGCGACGCGCAGCCCCGTTTCATAGACGAGCTGCGTGATGCGCGCCATCTTGTCGAACTCGATCTTCGACACCTCGTCGGTGTTCGCGTGGTAGTCGGGGTGCAGCCCGGTCGTGAAGAAGATGATCGGAATGCCCTTGGCCGCGTACGAGTAGTGGTCGCTCCGAGTGTAGATCTGCTCGGTGTCGCTCGGGTCGTTGAACTCGTAGTTCAGCATCAACGGCTTCGACAGCGCGCTGTTCGCCGAACGATTCAGGTTGTGCAGCTCCGTGCTGATGCGATCGGATCCGACCAGGTACACGGTGTTGCTCTCACTCGCCTTGTCGTCGCGATTGCGCCCGATCATGTCGATGTTCAGCTGCGTCACGATGTGATCCATCGGCACCGTCGGAAAGTCGGCGAAGTAGCGCGATCCGAGGAGCCCGGCTTCCTCGCCGGTGTGCCAGACGAACAGCAGCGACCGCTTCGGTCGCGGCCCTTCCGCAAACGCGCGAGCCAACGCCATCAGCGCCACCGTCCCCGACCCATCGTCGTCGGCGCCGTTCCAGATGCGATCGTCTTCTTTCCCCGGCGTGACGCGGCCGCGCGCGCCCAGCCGCCGCGCGTTGGCGCCCGAGCGATCCACTTCGCCTTCGGCGTAGCCGACATGGTCGTAGTGCGCGCCGAAGGCGACGTACGTCGATTTGAGCTGCGGATCGCTGCCTTCGAGCACGGCGACGACATTGTGGGAGAGCTGCGTGCGGACGATCTCGTAGTCGGCGTCGATGTTGAACGTGATCTTCACGCCGTCGAGCGCGAACGACGGGAGCGGCTCTTGCGCAGTGGCTTTCCGTTTCAGCTCGTCGTACGCCACCGGCGCTCGACTGAACAGGAACTCGAAAAATGCATCGTCGGCCGTGACGCTCGGCGGCACGGCGCTGTCGAGCCGCTGCACGGTAGTGAAGTCCGGCGTCGGCAGCGGCGCGCCGCGCCCTCCACCGGACGCACCCGATCCACCTCCCTCGCCAGGCGCACCAGCCCTACCCGCCCTACCCGCCGTGGCCGCAGCGCCTCCTTGTCCGATCGCCGCCGCTGCGCCGAGTTGCTCGGTGGCGTATCGACTCCGGCCGGCCAGCACCCGTCGATACGCTGTCTGGTCCAAACCTTTCGGCCCGCTCGTCCCCAGCCAGACGACCACGGCGTCTCTGACGTCTTTACCTTTGAAGTCCACATGGTTGGCGGCCGGAGCGTCGAGGCCATAACCCGCAAATTCGACACGATCGACGGTGAACCGACGTTTGCCGCCCATGTTCCTCGGAAGCCTGATGCCGGACCCGTCCATAAACGTTTGGGTCTCACCGTTGATATCAACGGTGACCGAGGCGTGACTGGTCGTCTTCACGCCGAGCACCTTGACGGTTTGGAGAAAGCCGCGGTCGCCGCCCGGTTTAAGGCCCCAAGCAGTGAGATGTTCGTCGATGTACGCGGCCGCCAACCCCAGACCGGTCGTGTACACGGCCCGTCCCTGAAGCTCATCCGATGCGATATAGGAGAGCCACTCGCGCAGGTCCTGACTCTTGATGGAGGACGCACCGCCGGCCGCCGCACCGGCGGCGGCCGATGTCACACAGACGATACAGAGCGCCGCCGACCAGCACAGATTCGCACGCCGACGATTCATGCCTCCTCCGTTTTGCCGTACTATAGCTCCTGCTTGCAGGATGCCGGTACTTCAGGTAAGGTTGCTGCCTGACTTTCTGCAGTCAGCGAGTGTGTTTCCTTCCGTTGCGCTTGTCCGCGCCTTTTCCCCACTAGGAGAGAGTTGATTGGCCGTCCGTTTGTTCGTTGGTAACCTCGCGTACAGCACGACCGAAGCGGATCTTCGGACTTACTTCGGTGAAATCGCGCCACCCTCGCAGGTGGTCCTCCCGGTCGATCGCGAGACCGGGCGTCCGCGTGGTTTCGCGTTCGTCGAGTTCCTGGATCGCGCGCACGCCGAGCAGGCGATTCAGCGGTTTCATGGTCAGGTCTTCAACGGCCGGCCGCTCGCCGTGAGCGAAGCGCGCGCGCGCGAGGATCGAGGGCCTGGCGGACCGCGGCCGGGCGGGTTCTCGGGTCCACGCCCCGGCGGATTCTCGGGGCCGCGTCCCGGCGGCTTCGTGCCGCGCGGACCGGGATCATTCGGAGGCCCGCGCCAGTTCGATCAGGGTCCAAGCGCGGCGCAGGCGAACCGTAGCCGTAATTTCGGTCCCGACGCAAAACCTCAGCGCGGCGGATCAAAGAGCAAGAAGAAGGATGCCGACAAGCCGCGCGGACCCATCCCGCTGAAAAACACCGGCCGCTCATTCAGCCTGGACGATGTCGATGCGATCGACGAGCCGCTTCCGGATATGGACGACGTCGCCACGAGCAAGCCTCGCACTGACGACGACCTCGAGGACGAATAAGGACGACCTCCAGTCCGCAGGACTTACCTCAACGCCCAACTGATGAGCTTCGCGTGACGAACGTCACGAAGTCGTGACCTGTCCGCGCTGGAGATTCACTCGGCCGTACAGTTTTCTAGATGATTCCAACCGGCGAGGTCGCGGCCCTCGACGGGCCGCTCAAACCTCTCGGTGGTTAGGCGGCGGACTTGCCGCGCTCGTCGTCGGGGACGCGGACTTCGTCGCGGATCCGATCGCGCAGCCAGTTGACCGGCTGGGGATGACGCGCGACGAACGCCTGCCACTCGGCTTCGGAGAGCGTGATCGAAATGACCCGGTCGCGTTCAGTGCCCATCCGCATCAGGGTACACATCCGTCACGTACGCAAAAAATAGAATGATCTGATAGAACCCATCTTATTTCGTCATGAGTCGCCGGCGGCCGGGCGGCGGCGCGAGGCGGAAGCGGTTACGCACGGCGCTGAACGCCGCCAGCAGCTCGTCGATCATGCGCGGCACCCGGTTGGCCCGCGGATACACCCACCCGGTTTCCCGCACCAGCTCCCGCCCCTCGATGCGCGTGCAGAAGAACTGACCGGCGCGCACTTCGCGCGCGACCGCCTGATAGGGCACGATGCCGATGCCGAGGCCGGTCTTGACCATCGCCTTGATGATTTCCACGTTTTCGGTGTCCATCACGATCGTCGGCTCGATGTTTTCGGTCGCGAAGAAGTGGTCGATGACCTTTCGCGTGCCCGAGCCGGCCTCGAACAGCACGAACGGTTGGCCGTCCAGATCTTCCGGTGCGACTCGGCGCCGACGAGCCAACGGATGAGTCGGCGTCGTCACCAGCAGGAGCTCTTCGCGCAGGACCGGCACGGTGATGAGGTCCGACTCCTCGACCGGCAGCGTCAGGAGGCCCGCGTCGACGCGGCCGCCGCGGATTTCCTCGACCGATCGGCCGGCGGTCGCCACGGTCAGCCGTACATCGAGGCGCGGGTGGACACGGCGCAGGTGCTTCAACAAGGGCGGAAAGACGTACAGGCACACCGTCATCCCGCCCGAGAGGCGAAGCGTCCCTTTGAGATCGCCGGTGCGATCGGTGATGGCGGTCACGGTCTCATGGACGTCGTGGAACACCCGTTGCCCGAGTTGCACGAGGCTTTCGGCGGCGGGCGTCATCCGGACCCGGCGTCCGACGCGGAGAAACAGCGGCTCGCCGAGCTCCTCTTCGAGGAGCAGAATCTGGCGGCTGATCGCCGACTGCGAGACGTGCAACTTTCGCCCGCAGGCGGTGAACGATCCGGTCTCGGCGATGGCTTGCAGGATTTCGAGCTGGCGAAGATCCACTTGAGGCCGCGAAGGATATGCAACCTCGCCCCGTCCTGCAACCTCCGTCCCCCTAACCCAGCGGTTGCCGAGCGAGTGGAGGTTGGTTAAGCTTCAACCACCGCCCCCGACGATGGACGAACACAATCTGGTCGGCCAGACGATTTCTCACTACCGAATCGCCGAGCGGCTGGGCGGCGGCGGCATGGGCATCGTCTACAAGGCCGTCGACGTCCGCCTCAACCGGTTCGTGGCGTTGAAGTTCCTCTCGGCGAACCTCACGAGGGATCCCGACGCGAAGGAACGCTTCATCCACGAAGCGCAAGCGGCGTCAGCTCTCGACCATCCGAACATTTGCACGATCCACGAGATCGACGAGACGCCCGATCGGGAGCTGTTCCTGACGATGGCGTTTTATGAGGGCGAGACGCTCAAGTCTCGAATCGAGCGTGGTCCGCTCACCGTGGACGAGGCGATTGACATCGGCATTCAGGTCGCGCAGGCGCTCTCGCGCGCGCACGGATCGGGCATCGTGCACCGCGACATCAAGCCGGCGAACCTGATGCTGCCCAAAGACGCCCCCGTAAAAATCGTCGATTTCGGTGTGGCGAAGCTCGTGGGTCAATCCGATCTCACCAGGACAGGCTTGACCGTGGGCACGGTCGCCTACATGTCGCCCGAACAGATCCGCGGCTACGAAGCGGGCCCGCCGGCCGACGTCTGGGCGATTGGCGTCGTGTTCTTCCAAATGCTGACGGGCTCGCGGCCGTTCGAGGGCAAGGACGATCTCGCCGTGATCAGCCACATTCTGGACCAGCCGACGCCGTCGGTCGGATCACTGCGTCCCGGGCTCTCGCCGCATCTGCAGCGGATCGTCGCGCGCGCCCTCGACAAAGACGTGGCGAAGCGCTATCCGTCCGCAGCCGAGCTGCTCGCCGATCTCCAGGCGTGCCGGGCCGAGATGACGCGCGCCGCGGCGGCGCCCGCGTCGATTTCGCAGATCATTCGGCGGCCGGTTGTCGTCGCGGCGGCGCTCGTGCTGCTGGCACTCGCGGCCGTACCGGCGACGATCGCGTATCGCCGCGCGAGCCGCGCGCGCTGGGTGCGCACTGAGGGAATTCCCGGCATCATGAAGCTGGTCGCGAGCGACGACTACGCAGGCGCGTTCGCGCTTGCGCAGCGCGTCGATCAGGAATCGCCGAACGATCCGCTGCTGGCGACGCTCTGGCCGCAGTTTTCGTCCGAGGCCACGATGACCACGGCGCCCGATGGCGCCGACGTGTCGGTGCAGCCATACGCGGACATCAATGGCGCGTGGACGCCGCTTGGCCGCACGCCGATCAAGAACCAGCGGTTTCCGCGCGGAATCTATCGCTTCAAGATCGAGAAGGCCGGCTACCAGCCGTTGCTGCTGGCGGCGATGAACCCGAGCGCGCTGCTCGGCAACCTCGGCGGGCCGCGCCGGCCTGCCGCGATCACGATGCCGCTGCTGCCAGCCGGGAAAAGCGCGGACATGGTGCCGGTGCCCGGCGGGTCGTATCCGGTCGGTCTCAGCGGATTCAACTCCGACGTCTCGCTGGCGATCGATGCCTTCCTGATCGATCGCGATGAGGTGACCAACCAGGCGTACAAGCGCTTCGTCGACGGCGGCGGCTACGCGAAGGCCGAGTGGTGGAAGGGTCTGGCACCGCCCACGCGATTTGTCGATTCGACCGGCCGTCCCGGACCATCCACGTGGGAGCTGGGCGAGTACCCGGCCGGGCAGGCCGACTATCCAGTCGGCGGCGTGAGCTGGCACGAAGCGGTCGCGTACTGTCGATCACAAGGCAAGGCACTGCCGTCGGTGTTCCACTGGGCGCGCGCCGCGCTGTCGCCGGTCGAAATCAATTCACCGGTCGCTCCGGCAATCATTCCGCTCAGCAACTTTGGCGCGAAGGGTCCGTCCGCGGTCGGCAGCGCGCGCGCCATCGGGCCGTACGGCACGCACGATATGGCCGGCAACGTGCGCGAGTGGGTCTGGAACGAAACCGCCGGCGGCCGGCACTGGATTCTCGGCGGTGCCTGGGGCGATCCAGGCTACATGTTCGTCGTCCCCAACAGCCTGCCGCCGGACGATCGCGCGGCCACGAGCGGCTTCCGCTGCGCGCAGTTCCCGAGCGACAAGCCGCTGCCCGACCGCGTCCTGGCGCGCGTGGACACGTACGCCCGCGATTATGCGACCGCCAAACCTGTGTCCGACGAGGTGTTCGAAGTCTTCAAGAGGCAGATGGCGTACGTGAAGACCCCGCTGAACGATCGGGTCGAGTCGCGCGATACGAGCCGGCCGGATTGGGTGCGCGAAAAAATCACCTTCGACGCGGGATACGACACTAGCCGCGTCTCGGCCTACCTGTTCCTGCCCCCAGGCGGCGGACGGCGGCAGCTGCTCGTCGTCTTCCCCGGTGTGCCGGTGGGGGCCCGCTCGAGCGACGACACGCAGCCCGGGTCGGCGATGGACTTCATCATCAAAAGCGGACGCGCGGTCGTACTGCCGATCTACAAGGGCTATGCAGAGCGCTGGGATCCGTTCCTGTCGCTGCAGGGCGAGGATTACCTGCGCACGTTCCGCACGCGCATGGCGCAGTGGCACCAGGAAATCGGCAATGTGCTCGACATCCTGACCGCGCGCCCCGACATCGATGCACAGAGGATTGCGTACCTCGGTCTGAGTTTTGGGGGCTCGACGGCGTTCCCGGTGTTGCCGCTCGAGGACCGCTTCAAGACCGCCGTGCTCGCACCGGCCGGATTCACCTACCGCCTCATGCCGCCGGAAGCCGACGCGCTGAACTACGTGTCGCGGCTGAAGATTCCCGTCCTGATGGTTGGCGGCCGTCACGACTACGTGTTCCCACTCGAGACATCGCAGAAGCCGATGTTCGAGCGCATCGGCACGCCGCCCGATCAGAAGAAGCATGTGATCTTCGACGCCGGCCACACGAATTTCCCGCGCAGCGAAATGATCCGCGAGGTGCTTGGCTGGCTGGACAAATACCTCGGACCCGTGACACCGCCTGGATGAAGCGTCGATTCCTCGGTCTCCATCCGACCGTCCTGCTGCTGGCGAGCACGCATTTTCTGGTCGATGGCTACGGCAACATCTACGCGCCGCTCCTTCCGCTGCTGATTCCCCGGCTCGGGCTGTCGCTCGCGACCGCGGGCGTCCTGCAGATGTGCTTTCAGATGGCCAACTCGGTCGCGCAACTCGGCTTCGGGCATATCGCCGATCGCTGGCGCCCGCGCGTGCTGGTGCTCATCGGCCCTCTGTGTGCCGTGACGCTCCTGAGCCTGATCGGGCTTGCGACGAGCGTCTGGATGCTCGGCGCAGTGCTCGTGCTGGGCGGCCTCGGGGGCGCCGCCTTTCACCCACCGGCCGCCGCGCTCGTGCATCGGATCTCGGACGACCGGCGCAAGGCCTCGTCCATGGCGTTTCACATCACCGCCGGATCGCTGGGTTTCTCGATCGGCCCGCTGCTGTTCGCGCCGTTTGCGGGGCGGTTCGGATTGACGTGGACACCGCTGCTGATGATTCCAGGGATCGCGCTGCTGGCGCTGATCCTGAGGCACATCCCGCCGCTCGGGCGGCTGCATGCACACCATGAAGGCGGAGGCCTCGCCGCCCTGCGGCCCTACGCGAAAGCCCTCAGCCTGCTGTACGCGATCGTCGTGTTGCGCACGCTGGCGTCGTTGAGCTTCGCCACGTTCATGCCTGTGATGTTGACGCGCCGCGGCACCTCGGTCGGCGCCGCGGGCGCGGCGGTAGCGATCTATCTCTTCGCCACGAGCCTCGGAGGGTTTGTCGGTGGATCGCTGGCCGACATCTGGGGCGCACGACGGATGATCATCGCCACGCTCGTCTCCGCGGTCCCCTTTCTGGCCGTCGCACCCATGTTCTCCGGCTGGACGTTCGTGGCGATTGTCTCGGTCGGCGGACTGCTGCTCCAGTCCACGCTCCCCGTCAACGTGACCTTCGGCCAAACGCTCGCGCCGATCAGCGCTGCCACGGTGTCGTCGCTCATGATGGGGTTCGGCTGGGGGACGGCGGGGATTAGCGTACCGTTCGTCGGCATGCTCGCCGATCGCATCGGGATCGAGCAGGCGCTCACGACGATGGCTGTAATGCCGCTGCTGGCCGCGGCGCTCGCGTTGCCGCTGCCGGCGGGCGTCCCCTCGGCCTCCGGCGCGCGGGCCGCCGAGGTAGGCGGCTGACCTCAACCTCCGTCCCCGCCCCACCTCCGTCCCCGGCGTGCGGCCGTTCGCCGGGCTTTCCGGACCGTTCGCCGAATGACGCCACCCAGGCGATCGCTGCCGCCGTATTGTCATTCGGAAGCAACGAGCGGGATGCAGCCTATGAAACGCACACAGGAACTCATGCTGACGATGGCCGGGCTGGTGGGAATGGCGACCTCGGGCGTGGCAGCGATGACGATCTGGCTGCTGCTGACCCAGCCGCTGACCGTGGCCAATGCCGTCAACGCGCGCGACCTCACGCCGCTGGCGCAGGCGATCGCCGGCGCTTTGCTCGCGGCCTTAACAGCTGTCGTCCGATATCTCTGAGCGAGCCGCTGTTATCTCTGGAGGCTCCTGGTGACTGAAGGCCACGAAGCGACGTATCACGATCGACCGAATCCGGGGTGGACCGGCGTGGTCGTCGGTCTGTTCATCGCCGGGCTCGGGCTGGTGTTGCTGCTCGATCAGACCGGGCTGCTCGGCTGGCAGCCATCGTGGAGCCTATGGCCGTTCCTGATTTTCGGCGCCGGGCTCGCTCGATTCGTGACGCCGAAACCCGACGGGTCGCGCGAGGGCGGCTGGCTGATGTTCATCGGCGCGTGGCTGATGCTCACCAACATGACCGCGTGGCGCGTCCGCGACACGTGGCCGCTGCTGCTCGTCGCCCTCGGCGTTCATCACATCTGGCAAGCAACCGTCAGGCGACCGCCCCCGGGCACGTCGCAGACTGGACATAGATCATGAATCAGGGGACCAACCCCCGCGTCCGCGTGAGCGGCCAGCTCATGGCCGGCCTCGTGCTTGCGGGACTCGGCATTCTTTTCACCCTCGACAACCTGCACATCGTCCCGGCGCGCGACGTGCTGCGGTATTGGCCGGTCATGCTGCTGCTGTTCGGCGTGTCGCAGATTCTTCAGGCGCGATCGATCGGCGGCATGGTGGCCGGCTCGATCTGGCTGCTGTTCGGCGCCGTGCTGCTCGGCGAGCGGTTGAACCTGGTGTCGAATGCATTTCGCTTCTGGCCGCTGCTCCTCGTCGGCGTCGGCCTCTACGTCGTCTACCAATCGTTCAATCGCAAGCCGCTGCAGGGACCGCTGGGCGAATCCGCCGAGCGGCCGTCGGCGATCGCGGTGCTCGGCGGCGTCGACCGGCGCGTCACCGCGGCGAATTTTCAAGGTGCAGACATCACGGCGTTCATGGGCGGCGGAAAGATCGATTTGCGAGAGTCCACCGTGGCGTCCGGTTCCGAAGCCATCATCGACGTGACGACCATCATGGGAGGCTTCGAACTGAAAGTGCCCGAAGCGTGGAACGTCATCGTCGAGATCATCCCCTTCATGGGAGGATACGAGGACAAGACGCGCCATCCGGCCGATCCATCCGCCCCGCGGCTGCGCCTCCGCGGCTTCGTGATGATGGGCGGAGTCGAGATCAAGAATTGAGTCATGCATCCGATCCTCGCCAGAGCGGAACGGCTCGCGGCGTACCTCGCGGCATGGCTCGTCGTGGCGCTGCTCTTGGGCGTCGTGCTCACGCGGCAGGATGTGGCATGGGGCGCGGCACTCGTTTTCCTGCTGCCGATTTGCCTCATCTACGCCTTCGTGTGCCTGTCGTCCTGGTATGTCTGCCGGGCCACGCCGCTGACGTCGAGCGGCGTGCTGCGCGTGCTGGGCTCCTCGGCGATGGCGGCCATCATCGCGAGCGGCCTCTGGATCGGCCTGGCGCGGGCGTGGATGTCGGCGCTCGCCAGCTTCACATCCGCCGGACCGACGCTGGAGCAGTACGGCCGCTACGAGCCGCTGCTGTTCGCAACGGGCGTTCTGCTGTTCCTCCTCGCGCTCACGGTTCATTACCTGCTCCTCGCATTCGAGCTCGCCCGCGAGGCCGAGCGGCGCCAGCTGCAGCTCGAGGTGCTCTCGCGCGACGCCGAGTTGCGGGCACTGCGCGCACAGCTCGATCCGCATTTCCTGTACAACAGCCTCAATTCCATCAGCGCGCTGACGAGCGTGGATCCAGCGGGCGCGCGCCGCATGTGCGTGCTGCTGGCGGACTTCCTCCGCGACACGCTGGCGATCAGCGCGCGCGATCGGATTCCGCTGGCCGACGAGCTCGCGCTGACGGATCGCTTTCTCGGCATCGAGCAGGTGCGGTTCGGCGACCGTCTTCACGTCGAGCGGCACGTCGACGCGGCCGCCGCGCACTGCCGCGTGCCGCCGCTGGTGCTGCAGCCGCTGGTCGAGAACGCCGTCACGCACGGCATCGCGCGACTGCTCGAGGGTGGCGTGATTCGGCTGGACGTGGCGCGCCAGCAGGATCGTCTGTCGATCGCGATCGAGAACCCGCGCGATACGGACGCGCCAGCCAGCGCGCGACGGGGCGTCGGGCTCGACAACGTGCGACAACGGTTGACGACGATGTTCGGCGCAGAGGCGCGGCTGGAAACGCGGACCGACCCGGAACGCTTCCGCGTCGAGCTCGCCATTCCCTGTTTCACCGATGACTGACACGTCCACGCCCAGGCTCCGCGTCGCGATCGTGGACGACGAAGCGCTCGCGCGCGCCGTGCTGCGCGAGTATCTGACCCAGATCCACGACGTCGACATCGTCTCGGAATGCGCGAACGGCTTCGAGGCGGTCAAGGTGGTGTCCGAGCTGCACCCTGACCTGCTCTTTCTCGACGTGCAGATGCCGAAGCTGGACGGCTTCGAGGTGCTCGAACTGGTCGGCCGCGACGTCGCCGTCGTGTTCGTCACGGCGTACGACGAATACGCCATCCGGGCATTCGACGTCCACGCGGTCGACTACCTCTTGAAGCCGTTCAGTGCCGAGCGCCTGGGCGAGGCACTGGCTCACGCGCGTGAGCGGCTCCAGCGAGGCGAGCGGCCACCGGTGCAGGACCTGACCACAGCCGCCCGGCCCGCCGGAAGCCGCGCAGGGCGCGTCCTCGTGCGCGACGGCTCGCGCGTGCATGTGCTGGCGATCGACAAGATCGACTACGTGCAAGCGCAGGACGACTACGTCGCGTTTCGCTGCGAGGGCAAGGAATACCTGAAGGAGCAGACGCTCGCGCAAGCGGAGGGGATGCTGGATCCCGCGAGGTTCGTGCGGATTCATCGATCGTATCTGCTGAATCTCGATCGACTGGCCCGAGTCGAGACCGACGAGCGCGAGAACCGGTTCGCGATCCTCGTCGACGGCCGCCGGCTTCCGGTCAGCCGTTCGGGCTATACGCGCCTCAGCGCCCGTTTGTCATGACGTTCATCGGCATCGTCGAGACGGCGGAAGACGGACACCGTGCGCTGGATGTCGTCGGGCACGCGATGCTCGCCTTCGACGGTGCATGTCTGCTGCAGATCCTCGATACGCGCCGCAAACGTGCACCGGCGCGCCCGCGTTCGCTACAATCCGGCGGTGCTACCCGGCGACCGCTTCGCGTTCGGTCCGTTTCAGCTCGACGTCCGCGCTAGACGTCTCCTCAAGACGGACGAACCGATCGCGTTGAGTCCACGGCAGCTCGAGCTGCTGGCAGCGCTCGTCTCGAAGGCGGGCGAGGTGATGTCGAAGGATGCGCTGATTCGCGTCGGGTGGGGCGACGTCGCCGTCACCGACAACAGCCTCGAACAGGCGATCTCCGCTCTGCGCCGGACGCTCGGCTCGCGCCGGCCCGACGAGTACATCACCACCGAAGCACGACGCGGGTATCGCTTCACAGCGCCCGTGACCCGCCTCGTCTCGCGCGAGACCGATGCGGCGCTCGATGCGCTCCTGGCGCCGCACCGCGCCTGGATTGAAGGGCGCGCGGCTCTCGAAAGCCTGGAGCGCGATCGGATCGCCCACGCGCGCGACGTGTTCGAGGAGGTGCTGCGCCGCGTCGGCGACCAGGCGCCGGTGCACGTGGGGCTCGCCAACGCGTACGGCATGCAGTTCGAGATGACGCGCGCCGATCATGCGCCCGACCGCGCTGCGCTCGACAAGGCCGCGCACCACGCGCGAGAAGCATGTCGGCTCGACCCGCAGTACGGGGAAGCCTGGGCGACGCTCGGCTTCGTGCTGGACCGCGTCGGCCGCCACGACGATGCGCTGGCGGCGGCGCGGCGCGCCGTCACGCTCGAACCGGACAACTGGCGTCATCACGTCCGCCTGGCCTACACGGCATGGGGAGAGGAACGCCTGCGCGCCGCCCATCGCACGTTGAGCCTGCTGCCCGGCTTTCCGATCGCGCATTGGCTCGCCGCAAGCGTCCACGTGGCTCGCCAGAGCTTTGTCGAAGCGGCGCGGGAGCTCGACGCAGGCATTGCCGCGCAGGATGCCGACGCCGCGACGCCGAAACGGTTTTCGGCGGTTGCGCTCCATTGGCTGCGTGGGTTGTTGCACCTCGCGCACGACGAGGAAGCGCGGGCGCGCGCCGACTTCGAACGCGAGCTCTCGGCTGAGGCGAGCGGACAGTTGTACGCGCGCGAGTGCTGCGCGAACACCTGGTATGCGATTGGCGCCCTGGCGATCTCGAAGGGCCGCGTCGACGAAGCCGAAGCGGCGTTCACCCACGCTCTCGAACGCGTGGCGATTCACCCCATGGCGCGGGTCGGGCTTGCCGCGGTCCGCAAGGCGAAGGGCGCGGCCGGTGCGGCTACGGCTCCCGCCGATGCGGACGATCCGCGAGCGATGGATCACGCGCTGGCGCACGCCGCCGCGCTGCTCCTCGAGTCTCGGGGGCAAGCATCCGCCGCCGCGCGGATCATCGAAGCGGCCCTGGCACGCACCACGGTTCCGTCGGCTGGCTGGCTCGTGCCCATCGACCCGCTGCTCCGGGTCCACAGCGCACCTGAAGCCTGGACGTCGGTGTTAGCTGGCCTCCGCGCCCGCGCCGCCTGAACCGGAAAATTTGAGAATCTGAGAACTTTCGAACGTTTCAGAACTTTTCAGCCCGCCCGTCAGGACTCCTGACACCCCGCATCGCTACCGTGATCGCAGGAGGCTTGTGATGCGAAAGACAGTGCTTGCCGTGATGTTCATTGCGTGTGCCGCACCGTCGTATGCGCAGTCCGGATCGACGGCGCCTGGCGTAGCCAAGACGCTCGAGTTGTCCGGGCCGCGCTTTGGCGTGACGATGCTGAGCGACGGCGTCATCGAGAAACTGGCGGAACGGGACATCCAGATCGGATCGACCATCTCGCAGTTCGGATGGCAGTTCGAGAAGCAGTTCTACAACGGGGGCAATGGTGTGACTGCGCTCAACGAGTGGGTGGCGCTCGTGGGCGGCCTCGATCAGGGTGTCGTCATCCCGAGCATCAGTTGGCTCGTCGGGCTGCGTACCAAAGAGGGCGCGGAGTTCGGCCTCGGTCCCAACCTGACGCCCGCGGGCGCGGCGCTCGTCGTCTCCGCAGGCGTCACGTTTCGGGCGGGCGTGTTGAACGTGCCGATGAACTTTGCCGTGGTGCCGTCGAAGTCGGGCACCCGCGTCAGCGTGCTGACCGGGTTCACGCTGCGGCGGTAGGTTCAGCAGGCTAGTCCCGGCGCCACTCGGCGTCGATGAAGTCGGGTGGCGCCGTGGACGACATCGGCTCGTAGCGCCGGCCGCTCGCGATGGCCGCCGCGTGATACGCGACGACGTCCGTCGGCGAGAGACGCTTGAACGCTTCTATCGCGAGCAGCATGAGGCCGAGATCGTCAATCTGCCCGATGACCGGGAGCACGTCGGGCAGGAGGTCGAGCGGCGACAGCACATAGGCGAAGCCGAGGATTGGCAGCGCCTTCAGGAGGGTGGGCACGCGAGGCTCGCGCAGCAGCCGAGCTGCGAGGCGGATATTCGCATACGCCGCGTGCGCAAGCCCGGGAAACGACAGATACCGTTTGAGGCGACTCGCCATGATGGAAGGTGCTCGATGCAATTGTCGCTCCTCTGGCCCCAGCGCTCAACTGTTGCGTCAGACCTGGGTCGCCGCCTGCGCGCCAGCCGGCCACTTCCCGTCAAGGAAGACCTTGACCGCGTCGAACACCTCAGCCGGCGACTCGATCCACGGCGCGTGTGAGGCGTTGTGGACGGTCAGCAGCCGCGCCTGCGGCAGCATCGCGGCCCAGTCGCGACCGCCACCGTACGGCGCGCTGCGATCCTTGGTGCCGTGGATGGTGAGCACGGGTACGCGCGCTTTCGCGTAATCGGCCGGCCTGAGCCCGAGGCCTCGAATCGACGGCAGGATGGTCCCCATCCAGTAGGGCATCAGGTTCCGCTCGTTCGGCAGGTGACACCGTCCCCAGTCGATTCTGTCGGCATCACGCGAGTCGGCAACGTAGATGTGTTTCAGCACATCCCAGAACCGCCGGCACGCCGCCTCGGGATCAGTGGGACGCGGTTCCTTTTGCAGCTGCGCCACGCGGGCCATCACTTCCGCGAAGGTCGCGTCGTTGTTCCTCAGGTGTGCGGGGTACTCCTTCAGCGCATCGGCCTGCGCCGGACCGATCTGCACGACACGGTTGACGTGCGCCGGATATCGGATGGCGTACAGCGCAACCATCAGACCGATGTAGGAATGGCCCAGCAGATCGAGACGATCGACAGCGTGATGGCGCCGCACTGCGTCGAGGTCATCCACATCCTGCTCGATCCCTCGCGCGAGCTTTGCCGGATCGGTCACCGTTTCCGACTGGCCACGATTGCGCACGTCGTAGACGATGAGCGTGCGCGTGTCGGCCAGGTAGTCGAACGCCTCGAGGATGCACATCCCGTTGGGGATGACGAGCGTCCTGGCGCCGCTTCCCAGCTTCCGGAAGTAGAGCCGCACGCCGTCGTCGGTCAGCAGGTAGCCTTCGTCGGATGCCATTGCGCACACCTCCGCACAAAATGAAAAAGCCGCGGCGCGCGCGGCTTATGACGATCGATCAACGTGGTACAGCGGTGTCGAGATCCTAGGCGATCCGACGGGGGCGGGTCAATCGCGCGCGAACGATCCGCGTCACAGCGATTGGGCGTCGGCCAGGGACGCCACGGCCTGGAGCAGGTCGGAGGGCTGAACCGGCTTGGCGAGATACACCTGGAAACCCGCGGCCAGCGCCTCCTCGGCATCGCCGCGGCGCGCATACGCCGTGAGCGCGATGGCAGGCACGTGGATGTTCGACGTGCGCAGCTTCTGGACGAACGCGTAGCCGGTTTCGTCCGGCATGGCGATGTCGGAGATGACGACGCCGGGCGAGAAGGCCGACAGGACCGCGCGCGCTTCGTCGGCGGAGGCGGCCGCCTCGACCCTCGCGCCCGCGCTCTCGAGCACGGTTCGCACCATCTCGCGGGTTTCCGCGTCATCGTCTACGAGCAGGACGCCGACCGAATCGAGTCGCGGCGTTGCAGCCGGCAGCGCTGCTTGCAGGGCGACGGCTGGCACGACCACGCGGCCGTCCGAGAGCGGCAGCGTGACGCGGAACGTCGCGCCGAGGCCGACGCCCTCGCTGAACGCTTCGATCTGCCCGCCGTGCAGCGTCACGAGCTCACGCGCGATGGCGAGGCCAAGCCCCAGACCCTTGCGGCTGTCGGTAGCGTTGCCAGCCTGGCGGAACCGATCGAAGGCGTGGGGCAGGAACTCGGGCGCCATCCCGACGCCGGTGTCCGACACGCTCACGTAGGCGCGCCGATCGTCGCGATGCAGCCGCAGCGTGATCGTGCCGCCCGCGGGAGTGAACTTGATCCCGTTGGTCAGCAGGTTCGAGACGATCTGCTGGAGCCGCTGCGAATCGCCGTTGACGACCGCGTCGGACGCTTCGAAGTGGCTGCGGATGTGCACGCCTTTGTGCTCGGCCAGGAGCCGGACGGCGTCGAGCGCCGCGTGCACCGGCTCGGTGAGCGACACCACGCGACGCGTGATGTGCAGGCGACCCGCGACAATGCTGCTGACGTCCAGCAGGTCCTCGATCAACTGACTTTGCGCCTGCGCGCCGCGCTCGATCGCATCGATCGCGCGAGCCCTGCCTTCCGAATCCAGGCGGCCAAGACGCAGCAGCTGCCCCCAGCCCAAAATCGCCGTGAGCGGCGTTCGGAGCTCGTGGGAGACGGTCGCCAGGAAATCGTCCTTCATCCGATTGGCGACTTCGGCATCGCGGCGCGCGGTCTGCTCGCGGGTGACGAGGTCGGCAACCGACCGCGCCATCCGCGAGAAGCGGTGGCCCAGCGCGCGAATCTCCGATGGTCCGCCGATTGGAATCGGCCGGTTGAAGTAGCCGCCCTGCACCGCTCGCGCCGCATTCGCCAGGCGCCTCACCGGCAGCGCAATCCATTGCGACGCCATCACCGACAGCAGCGCGCCGAACAGCGCGAGGATCGCCCCGCGCGCCATCAGGTCGTTCCACAACCGATCGGCAGGCGCCAGCGCTTCGTCATATGACAAGTGCGCGTCGACGCACGTCGGCTCGAGAAGTAACCCTACCGGACGAAGGCCGTGAATCGTCCGAACCCCGCGATAGTCGAGACTGACGGCGTCCGAAGTGCCCGATCGGCACGCGACCATCGGTTCGGCAGCTGCCGCCGTGCGCGGGGTGACATCGGGGCCATATCGCGGCGTCGTCAGGAAAGAGCCGGCGGCGTCGGCGAGGAACACTTCGCCGCGCTGGCCCAACCCCGACCGGTCGATGAACAGCGACGACAGATCTTCGGACGAGAACTGCAGGATGACGGCGCTGCGTCCGCGGTCGGCGCGGATGCCGTAATCGAAGGTGTCGCCGTGCCGGATCAGCCGGGCGAACGGCGCCGGCAGCACCAGATCTCGTGAAGGCGGCTCGCCAAACTCCGCCACGCGCCGCCCGTCGCGCTCGAAGCGCGCGCCGCGCGCGCGCTCGCTCGCTGCGAAGACCTCGAGCCCCCGGCCCAGACACTCGAGCTCGAACGCCAGCGACCCCCCGGCGGTCCGCTCGCCGCAGAGCGCCACGACGTTGCTGAGGAAGGCCTGCGCGCGCTCGTGACGGAGCTCGATTGCCCGCGCGACGGACTCCTCGTGCTGCTGCGCGACGCGTCTGGCCGTCGCGCGGGCTTCCGTTTCGAGATGCGTCCGGGACGACTCGTACGCAACGAACATCAGCACAGTCGTTGAGAAGACAACGACCCCGACGAGCGTGGCCGCCAGCTGAACCGTTAGCGAGACGGATCGAGGAATTCTGAGAAGTTTGCGCATGTCGGGCTGGGGAAGCTCGACATTTTATCGGACGAAAGAGGCCTTGTCTTCAGGGTTTAGGGCCTAAGCTCAGCCGTTCAAGCTACTGCTTCAGCAGCTCATCCACAATCCAGCCGGCACCGTGGACTTCCCGCGCGATGGTCAGCGCGAACCGGATATCGGTGCTGAGCGCCCGGCCCGCCGTTTCGCTGTACGTCCAGTCGCCCGCCATCGCCTCTTCGTTGCCGTCGAAAATCAACCCGACGATCTCGAGCGAACGGTTGAGCGTGGAGCTCCCCGAGTTGCCGCCGGTGATGTCGTTGGTCGACACGAAGTCGACGGGCAGATTGGCGTACTTCGCGCGGAACGCGGCGTCGCCGATCTTCGTCCGCCAGGCCTGAAGTGCCGGCGGCAGCTGGAACTCGCCTTTGTTGCCGCGCGATCGGGCCAGCGTGAACATGTCGCCCAGCTTCGTCGTGAACGGCACCGTCTTGCCGAGGCTCGCGTAGCCGGACACGCGGCCGAACGTGACGCGCAGCGTGAAGTTCGCGTCCGGATACATCGCCGTCCCCTTCCAGGCCGCAAGGCCGCGAGCAAACCCCGACCGGTTGAGGAGCAGCTTTTCGTTCAGGATGCGGAGACGTTGCCGCTGATCCTTGAGCGACGGCAGCAGATCGCGCGCGAAGACAACCGCCGGATCCGAGGAGGAAGCAAATGTCTCGGGCGCGGCCTCGATGAGCTTCTTTCGCGCGTCGAGGGACGTGATCGCGGACGTCCCGAGCACCGCGCGCGCCATCGCCGTCGGCGTCGCGCCGGCGCCCAGCCGATCCGCCAGCTTCTGAACGGCGGGAATCCGATGCGCCGCATCGAGCGCCAGCGCCTTCTGGAATCCGTTCGCCAGCACCTCCTCGTCCAACGGCGTGATCGTCGGATCGTCGTTCAGCAGACCGGCCTTCACGTTCGGCCAGTTGCGCTCCTGGTACTGCGGCTCGCGCTCGCGGTCCGCCGTTTTCGCGCGCTCGACCGAGAACTCGTACAGTCCGATGGCATAGCTCACCGCGTCCGAACGCGACAGCCAGCTGAGCGCCGCATCGAGGTCTGCGTTGGCTTCGACGTCGTTCTTGTACACCTCGGCCTGCGCGCCGAGCACGCCGCCGAATTCTGTTTTGAGATCGAGACGCGTATTCAGGAATGCTGTGAACTCGCGTTCGCGTTTCTGGCGCTCCGCTACGACGTTGGTCGCTTTCAGCGCTGCCAGGACGTCCTTCTGATACTTGAGCGAGTTGGCGAGTCCGAAGATCTGGCTCTGGAGGATGACCTGATACTCGGGCTTCATCGCGGCGTACTTGCGCAGCAGCCCGAGCTGCGTTTCGAGATCCTCGATCTGAATCGGGATGCCCTTCCGCAGGTTGTATTCCGCCGAATAGCTTTCGCGATAGCGGTTCGTGTTGCCGGGATTCCCGGAGACGAGGGTGAAATCGCCGTCCTTGACGCCGGCCATCGTCACGTGCAGGACGTGATCGGGCTTGACCGGCACGTGCTTCGGGTCGTACTCGCCGTGGCTGCCGTCGGTGCCCTGGTAGGCGCGAAGGATCGAGATGTCAGAGACGTAGCGTGGGAAACGGAAGTTCATCTCGTCGCCGCCGAAGTAACCCAGCTGCTTTTCCGGCGCGTAGACGAGACGGATGTCCTTGAACTCCTCGTAGACGATCAACAGCACCTGCGCGCCGCTGTTGAAATCGACCGCCGAACAGGAATACCGATCGCCTTTTTCGGCCGAGCACGCGCGCTCGAGATCGGACCTGGCCGCCTGCCGCACGCGCTGGATGTCGGCGATGGCCATCCCGGGCTTCACGCCGGCATTCACTTCCGCAGTGACATCCCTCGCACTGCGCTCGATTTCCGCCTTGAACCGCTTGCACGGCAGCTCGTCGGCCATCGACTTGGCGGTGAAGCCTGTGTCGATCAGGCTCTCGGCTTTCTCCTTGTTCTGCTCGGCCAGCGCCGAGGTCCGGATGCAGTCGAGCGCGACGTGATGATTGGTGAGGATGAGGCCGTTGGCCGATGCGAATGTGCCAGTGCCGCCGCTGTCGGCCGACTGCAGGCGCACCGGCGCGTAGCGCAGCCGGTCCAGATCCTGCGGCGTCAGTTTCACGCCGTATTTGCTGGCGACGACGGCGAGAGGCAGCTGGTCGATCCGCCACATGCCCTCGTCAGCGAGGAGCGCGGCACCGCAAGCCGCAACTGCGAACGCGAGAACAAATGCTTTCATCTTCATGGTTGTGATGGCTCCGCGAATTCCGCGCGTTCTGCGGGTACGGTGGACGCGCGCGGCGCGAGCGCCACGTGCGCCGCGCCGGCGACGAAAAATCCCACGAACCACGCGTAATCGTACAGCGGCTTCAGGACCGGCACGACGAGCCCGCCCCATGCCAGCACGCAGCCAAGCGCCGTCGCTCCGATTGCGCGCCAGTTCCAGCCGCGATAGGCGCCGTCGACCAGATACAGATCCTCGAGCCGAAGGTCGCGGCGGCGGATGAGCCAGTAGTCCGCGACCAGCACGCCCGCAATCGATCCTAACCCACCCGAATAGCCCAGCAGCCACGTGAAGATGTAACCGGACGGATCGGCGAGCAGCCGCCATGGCTGAATCACGATGCCCAGGATGCCCGTGATCAGCCCACCGGTCTTGAAACTGATGAACTTCGGAAAAGCGTTCGCGAAATCGTTGGCCGGCGACACGACGTTCGCCGCGATGTTGACGGCAACGGTGGCCACCACGACCGTGAACATCGAGATGGCGACGACGATCGGCGAGCTGAACTTGCCGACGAGCTGCACCGGATCCCAAATCGATTCGCCGTAGATGATCGCCGTCGCGCTCGTGATCATCACGCCCATCGCCGCGAACGCCGACATCGTCGTCGGCAGCGCGACAACTTGGCCGACGATCTGCTCGCGCTGGCTGCGGCCGAAGCGTGTGAAGTCCGGCATGTTGAGCGATAGCGTCGCCCAGAACCCGATCATCGCGGTCAGCGACGGGACGAAGACGGGCCAGAACTCGCCGAGCGTCTGAAACTTTCCAGGATGCGAGAGCAGCGGCCCGAGGCCGTTGGCCCTCGAGATCGCCCACCACAGCAGGATCGTCGTCATGACCAGCACGAACGGCGCGGCCCAGTTCTCCACATGGCGCAGCAGATCCATGCCGCGGTAGATGATGTAGATGTTCAGGCCCCAGAAGAGCAGAAACGAGAGCCAGGCGGTTGTCGTGTGGCCGGCGAAGCCGGACCCGAGCAGCGTGCGCCAGCCCGGGATGACCGCGGCGAAAAACGTGTTCAGCGCCTCGCCGCCGATCCAGGC
>Ga0066388_100000235_pt1 | contig 23524 bp, 18 predicted proteins | sample PanSoiMetaGPlot6_FD_64539 | JGI IMG/M metagenome (GOLD analysis project Ga0066388, IMG submission 64539) | Tropical forest soil microbial communities from Panama analyzed to predict greenhouse gas emissions - Panama Soil - Plot 6 (Hybrid Assembly) | ecosystem: Environmental > Terrestrial >...
GCCCGTTCTCGCGTATTGCATGCTGCAATCGGTCCGACTGCTGAGCGACGCCGTGAATTCGTTCACCAAGAACTCCGTCGTGGGTATCCGGGCAAACGAACCACGCATTCGCGAACTCATGCAGCGCTCGTTGATGCTGGTGACGGCGCTCGCGCCGAAAATCGGCTACGACAAAGCGGCGCAGATCGCCAAAGCGGCGCATACCAACGGTACGACTTTGCGGGAAGAGGCGATTCGACTTGGCTTTGTCACCGGATCCGAATTTGATATTTTGGTCCGTCCCGAGAAAATGGTACGGCCACGCTGAAGTGCAGGTAGGAATTTTTCTGGTATCACAATAGGGGTTTTGATCGCCTCGCGGCTCAAAATCATGACTTTCCGCAATGAAACTCGCCCCCTGACGCGATTGTATTCCGTCAGCCGTAACGTAAGGGCGACGATGGTTTATACGTATCCAGCTACTATTCTACGGCAGGAAGCTGTCAAATTTCCGAACACGAAAAATATGCCCTAGAGTTTCCCTGCAGGCCGTTTCATGTCTTCCATAGTATAGACCTCTCAATGTTTAAATATACATTTGTAAGTTCCATGGTACCTCGCCAATTACATTCCCGGTTTCTACTCATATTCGATAGCGATAATTTATTCGACTTTTGTAATCAACCAACCGTGTATTGAACTACAGTGGCAACTTACGCCACATATCAGGGCCAACTATGTGAAGTTCGCCGGAAAGGCACCTTTCCGCCAACGTGTCGGCACATTTGATAGCGATGCTTCGACTTACGTGAGCGCCGAACTGCAACGTAACCCGTTACCATCGAGGGGCGACGGAATGGCTGAAGTGGTAAATCTTCGGACCGTTCGTAAGCGGGACAAACGGCGGCAGCACGATGTTCGTGCCAACGCCAATCGCCTTGCCTTTGGTGAGCCCAAACAGGTTCGCAAGATTGAAGCCGCGCGCCAAGCCAAAGCCGGCCGCGATCTCGATCGGCACCGGGTTGAAATAGGGGACCATCAATGAAATCTCCGGTCGTGAAACGTTCGATCGTAATTGCGGGACATAAGACAAGCGTGAGTTTGGAAGACGCTTTTTGGAGGGGACTGAAGGAAATCGCGAATGGGAGAGAACTGACGTTGTCAGATCTCGTGGCTTCGATCGACACCGATCGCCGCCATGGCAACCTGTCGTCCGCGATTCGCCTTTTTGTTCTCGACCATTATCGGCTTCAAAATGGTGAGGACCGCATCCCGCAAAGCGAACCTCGCGAGATGCCAAGTCCGCGGGTTGTGCATTCAGTTCTGCGAGCGGACTGATGCAGCAGGCCGGCCCGAGCTTCGAGGCGCGGGCGCTGGCCTGATATCAATCGGTGCTGGCAGGGCGGGGGCTTGCTTTTGCGTGCCCCGCCCTCGCGGCTGTTGTGGTGGCACCGCCTCAATAGCGCGCAGTCGCTTCGTCTGATTTTCAACTGCCCGCAATGTGAGCCATCCTGTGAGCGCCGATACGTCGACGCTCCGCGTTGGCGCTGTGAGCGGTCCCTTCAACACAACAAATATGTTCGGGCGCGCCCCGGCGGCCTCATCCGTACCCGACAAGACCAGCCGTGCATCCATTGATCCGTCGGTCAGGTCCAGCGTGCCGGCGATTGATACCGATGCGTCTTTGCTCTCGGTCGACGCCTTGGTGAGACGGATCTGCCCGGCGCTGATTTGCAATTCGGATTCCGCGCGCTTCAGGGATAGTTGGTTGCCGTCAAGCGTCTTGCCCACAAGATCGGCAATGCGGCCGTTTTCGATAGGCAATCCGCGATCGACCGCACGTGTAACGACTTCAAAGCTGCGTGAATCAAGGCCGACCACCTGCCCGTTGGACAGCACGATTTTTCCGGAGCCTTTCAGCGAGCCGATCAGCGCGATTGGGCTCAAGCCTGTCCCTTCAGCCTCAACGGTCAGGTCGAGCAATCCGGTCATCGGCGGACGACCGGCCGCCGATAACAATGTTGCAACGTTGGCACGCGCAACCGTCATCCGGGTGCTTGCCGTCAAGCCCTCCTCCGCGTTGCGGATCGCAATGTTTCCTGACAGGCGACCCCCTGCGAAATCGCCCGCAACATCCTCCAGTGCCAAGTCATCTTTGCCAAGGCGAAGGGCTGCATTGAACGCGCGCGCGGTCACTTGGCCCAGCACACGCGCGCGTGCAAACTTGAGCGCGACCTTGCCGGTGAACTTGCCGATTGCGTCGTTGGCGAACGGCTCGCTGGACCAACTCCAGCCACCTGAAGCGGCGTTCTGCAGGGACGACCCGACCGCGCGCGCCAACAGGGCCGGCATATCCGCTGTATCCGATTCGATCGCACCATTGATTTGCCGCGAAGCACCGTCGACGGCGATGCGGCCGCGAACGCTTGAGCCTGCAAGCTTCGCGTCGATATCCTCAAGCGCGATTGTCCCGCCTGCCAGCGTAACGCGCGAGGTCATCTGTATTGGTAACGAAGCGGCCGTTCCAGCTGGCACCCGTAACGGCCGCAAGTCGGCATTTGCAATGCGCAAAGCCGCTGTGGCCTTCACGCCTTCAGAGAGCTGTCCCTTCCCGCTGGCTTGTGCAGAGAGGCCGTCGGCGGCTATATGGCCCTCAAATGTCAGCCCCCCGTTGACTGACCCGACGGCTTGCAACTTCATCTGCCCTGCACCATTTCCAACCGCCGCGAGCCAATCGAGGCCCAGGAGCCGGATCAGCGCCCCGCTCTGAGACGCATCGATTATTCCATCAAGGCGGAGATCGGCCGACAATGGCTTGTTCAAATCACCCCTGACCTGCGCACGTGTGTTGACGCGCAGATCGTCGAGATCGCCCGTAATCACTAATTGCGCCGTACCGGTGGGCGATTTGTCATCGCCGGCGAGATCAAGCGATGCGTGCAGCTTTGTTCGTCGGACGCGATCAAACAGATTGATGGCGGGCTCCGCATCTTTCGGCGCAAACTTCGTGGCCGTTGCAAGAATAGCAGCCGTCTGCTTCGCCTCGAGGTCGAGGGACAGCATGCCGCGCGGTGCGTGCCCGTTGGTCTCCACGCGCCCGCTGGCCGAGAAACTCGCGCCCGCAAAATCGCCGACCGACAGCTGGTCCAGCCGCAACCCACTTGCGTCCACTTTGACACGCGCACGGACATCGCGCGCTTCCAGCCCCGCGAAAGTCGCACGATCAATATCGGCCGCAAGGCTCATCTCGCGCGGCCGCTCTATCGCCGATCCGGCGATCAATGCCTTGCAAGTGGCAATGGCAGCATCGATATCGAATTGCTGCGCCTTGATTTCGGCATCGAGCTTCGCCGGCCGCGTATTCGATGGAAAGAAATAAGCCACGCGGCCGGTCACGGGTTTGCGATCAAATTCCAGTTTGAGCCCTTCGACGGCAATCCTGTCGTCGGCGAGCGTCACATCGCCGCGAACGCTCATCGGGCGCAGCTCGCCCTGCGAGGTTTCGTTGCGGCCTTCCAGCCAGGCGGCCAGCACCTTTGGATCCGAGGCATCAAGCTCGGCGGGTCCACTGAATATTACGCTGTCCGCCGTCACGCCGAGGCGGCCACTCAAGCGGACTCGCGTCATCCCGGGCGCGCGAAATTCAAAACGATCGAGAGTCCAGCCACCGGCGGCGCTCCTGATGTCGCCGCGCAAATTCTGTATGCTACTCCCGCCAAGAGTGACCTGGTCGATGCCGACGCCGATCTGAATAGGCAGTGAGGTTCGAAACACGGCGGCCGCCTCTCCAACCAACCTGTGAAGGGCGGCAGCCGGCGGCTGGCGCGCGACATCGGTGCCTGGCAGGCGGTCGAGGTCAATCTGACGACCCGAAAGCACGCCGGTGAAGCGCGGACGCGCTCCAAACTTGAAGTCGGCGACTCCGGTCAGCTTGAAGCCTTGTTCTTCAGAGCCGTATTGAAATTCGGCATTTTCCATCAGCGCCGACTGGGCGGTCGCCTTGACTTTTCCGTTCAGTCGCCAGGGCTGCGTCAGGATCTGTGCCGACGGTTCGGCGGCGCGCGTATTGATTCCCACCGGGCGCGACAGACCTAAGGTCCCGTCGAAACGCGGTTCGCCGCTTGCAATAGCCAACACACCGTCGGCTTCGATGCTGAGCGATCGATCCATCGGATTCACACTGAAATGCACCTTGAAGGAGCCCTCGTCGCTCAGCCGCCCGACGGCGATACGATAGGGATAAGGCTGTCCGTCGATGGTGGCCTCTCCCTCACCCTTCACGGGCCCGAGCAGCGAGCGCGCTTCACCGCTGAATCGCACGCGGTTCAGGACCAAGCTCGCGCCGCTCGCCGCATCGGCGAGAGTGATCGCTCCGTCCTCAATGCTTAGCCGGTCCACTGACAATTCATCGGGTTTGAAAGCGACGGCGAGGACCGGCGCGCGGAAGTGACCGCTGGCGTCCAGTCCGAGGCTGATCTGCGGGCCGGAAAGATGCAGTTCGGTGGCACGCCATTCGCCGCGCATCAACGGACCGAGCGCGAGTTCGACGTCGAGCGAGCGAGCCCGAATTGTGTCAGGACCGTTGCCGATCGCGATGTCGCGCAGCGTAAGCCGCGGCGAAGGCAGCAGTCGCGGCGCGATCGAGCCGGCCACGCGAACATTGACACCGACGAGTTTGCTGGCTTCCGCCTCGAACAGAGCGCGGTAGCTGCCCCAGTCGATCAAAAGCGGACCCGCCAGCGCCGCCACGAGCGCCAGAATGATCGCAATCGCCAATCCCAGTAGAGTGGTTTGCAATACCAGCTCCGGCGCCGAATCCGCGTGCGGCGCGCGCCGCCCCCGTCAATCGTCGTGAATCTAAGGCATTTTTACGAATTATGGCGGCGATTCTGTGTCGCAGTGTTAATACGAGGGCTTTGCAGCTTTAGCGCCGCGAGACTAAGAGGGCGAGGCAGAGCCGGACAGCGCCGCCATTGCCCCCTTCGCGCGCCAGCGACAAACCCACCGAACTTCAGCCCAGCGCGACGATTTTGCCAGGATTCATGATGTCCTGGGGATCAAGCGCACGCTTGATCGAGGCCATCACGGCAAGCGCGGCCGCGCCATGCTCAGCCGCCAGATACTTCATTTTTCCCTGCCCAACCCCGTGCTCGCCGGTGCAGGTTCCATCCATTGCCAGGGCCCGCTCCACCAGCCGCTCGGACAATGCCTTCGCCCGCTTGACCTCGTCGGCGTCGCCCATGTCCACCAACAGGGTGAGATGGAAGTTGCCGTCACCGACATGGCCGACGATGGGTGCCAGGATGCGGCTCTGCTCGATGTCGCGCTGCGTTTCGGTGACACATTCGGCAAGCCGGGAGATCGGAACGCAGACGTCGGTCGCAATCATGGCGGCGCCCGGGCGCAGTGCAAAATTCGAGAGCGCGGCATGGTGGCGCGCCTCCCACAATCGTGTCCGCTCCTCGGGCCGCGTCGTCCATGTGAAGGGGCCACCACCGAACTCTGCGGCAATCTCACCAAAGCGTTTCGATTGCTCCGCTACCGAAGCGTCCGTGCCGTGAAATTCCAGAAACAGCATTGGCGTCTCCGGCAGGCCCAGGTTGGAATGCAGATTGCACGCCCGCACCTGCAGCGCGTCGAGCAATTCGATACGGGCCACCGGAATGCCTGACTGGATCGTATGGATGGCGGTGTTGCAGCACGCTTCAACGGAAGGGAACGGACAGGTTCCGCCGGAAATCGCTTCCGGAATACCTGACAGCTTCAACGTCAGTTGCGTGATGACCCCTAGTGTCCCTTCTGAGCCAACCATGAGCCGCGTGAGGTCGTAACCAGCCGATGTTTTCTTTGCCCGCCGCGCGGTGTCGATCACCTCCCCGTTCGCGAGCACCACCTTGAGCGCCAAAACATTGTCCTTCATCGTGCCGTAGCGGACGGCATTGGTCCCGGAGCATCGCGTCGCCGCCATGCCGCCAAGGGAGGCGTCGGCGCCAGGATCGATGGGAAAGAACAGCCCGCTGTCGCGCAACTCCTCGTTGAGCATTTTTCTCGTGATTCCGGGCTCGACAACGCAGTCGAGATCTTCGCCGTGCACGGCCAGCACTTTTTTCATGTCGCGGAAGTCGATCGACACGCCGCCGACCGGCGCGTTGACGTGGCCCTCGAGGGAGGTGCCGACTCCGAATGGAATAATGGCCACACCGTTCCCCGCGCAGACGCGAACGATCCGCTGCACATCTTCGGTAGTCTGCGGATAGACGACCGCATCGGGCGGTTGGTTGGCAATCCACGTGACGGTATTGCCGTGCTGTTCCCGCACCGCCTGTGAAGTCACTACGCGGTTGCCAAAAGCGGCTGTGAGTTCCGCCACTGCTTTTCTGATCGCCGCCGGATTTCGGGCTTTTTGTTCGGCAACAACCTGCGCCACGGCCATAAGAATGTCCCCGCTGGTCTCGTCAGACGGACGTTAGCAGAGGACGGGCTGACGGCGAAACGAGGCCGGCGGTGAGGAGGTTGCGGAGACAACCGCCATGATTGGCTTGCGCCGTTACACGCCGGCCGCGCCTCTCAAGAACGCCCGATAAAGGGAACGATCATCGCCACCCGTTGCCGGTAGCGTCGGTATTCGTCGCCGAAGACCGCGATAAGGTCGTGCTCCTCCAGCGCGATCCCGACGAAGATGTAGGCTGTCGTCACCGCGGCAAAGAGTAGGTGCCCTGCCGTCATCACTGGCGCCGACCAGAACGCAATGATGAACCCGAGGTAGATCGGGTGACGCACGATATTGTAGAGCAACGGCGTTTTGAAGTTCGGTTTCGGCATCGGCCTGCCCGCGAGATTATTGGCGACCTGATGCAGTCCGAACAGTTCGAAGTGGCTGATGAGGAACGTGCTGGCGAAAACCAGCACCCAGCCAAACAGGCTCAGACCCAACAGGAAATCCGCGAGCGGCGGACTGTTGACCTGCCACACCACCACCGGGATTGGCTGCCATTGCCAAAACAGCAGCAGGAGCGCGAGGCTGGCGCATAGGACATAGGTGCTGCGCTCGATCGATTGCGGCACCAAGCGCGTCCACCATGCTTTGAATTGCGGCCGTGCCATCACGCTGTGCTGGACCGCAAACAACGTCATCAGCAGGAGATTGACGATGATCGCCTGCATCGGAGGCCCAGCAGGACCGGAATCGATCGTCTTCGGCACAGGTAGGCCCTCGCTGAAACCGATCGCGTACAGAATGGCGACGAAGAAAACGAGATACGCCAGGAGACCGTAAAGAAGCGCGATTAATCTGCCCACGATATTCCACCCAGAGGTTTTAGTGTGATTGAGATCAAAGCGGGCCCGCCTTTCTGTAGAAGGCATAGTCAGCCGTATAAGGCACACTGAGGAATGTGCCGGCCGAGTCGCAGGACGTCGTACTGGCGACGCCACCCCGGGTATTCAGCCTTTGAATTGTCGTGATACTGCTGAACTGCCCGGCGCGGCCCCACGGCGCCGCTTCCAGCTTCAAGAGCGAAATGTCGCTTGAGCGCTCTCCCGGCGCCTGTCCAACGACTTTTCCACGCACCGCGCTGCCATCATTCATTTCCCAGTTCGGGCCGGCATAGTGTCGTCCAACTGTCTCGCCGCCTACGAATAAGGTCGCGATCGGCTCGCGGAATTGCCACGCCAGCTTGCCGGCGGAATCGAGCTTGCACTCATAAACCTGCGCGCCGACCGCATGAACGGTTGTGACCATCGCTTCACCGCGCGCGGCAATCGCCTCGGGCACCTCGGCTCCTGCCGACATGGGAAGCATCAGATGCAGCGCGAGAGCGAAAGCGACGATAATCACCATTTCGCCGACGAATGGCCAGTTTGAGCGGCCTATGCTTCTGAAGAATTTTACGCCGGTTTGTCGGCGCAGGATGAGCGCTTCGCGGCGGTAACTATCAATATCGATAACTCCGTTGCAAAGCCGCCGGACAGAATCGATTTGCATTGCGCGCTCCATTCGTCTTGGGCCGGATGGATGCGCCTTGCCGCCGCCAAAGGCTTTGAGCCACGCTTGATTTGTCCTTGAGGAAACCTTGATTTCGCTTGGGAAAGCCGCAGCCCGACCGTTGGCGGACCGGTAACATGCTGATTTTATTTTAGATTTTTCGTGCGCGGCAGTGATGCCCCGGCGGCAGCAGACCAAGGGCGGTCGCGGCGTCATTTCCGGCGCGGCAACGCTGGAAAGCAAAAGTTACCTTCAGTTGCGGGAGAGCCGTCGAAGTCGAGTTTTTCTGCTGGAGCAATTTTTCGGTCGGTCGTTTGCGTCAGGAATAGATGGTCCAGGTCTGCGGGATATCCTGAGGCTCGGCTGGAACGTCCTTGCCGAGCGAGACCACCCAGGCAACGATCATCGCCCCGACGACGAACATGTACGCCCCTCGCACTAGCCTGCTAATCATTGTTCGCCTCCAAAATTTTTTGTCAGGATAATCCAAGGAGCCCGCAATGCGGAGACGTCGTTAATTTTTGGTTAATCCGGTTAAGCCATTGAAATCGCGGGGTCGGTACGACTAACCCAATAGACGTGCAGGTGCCGCTGTCGTAGTTTTCGGCCCGTTCCGATTGCCCCCGCATGCGGAGTTTGTGATGGCCGGCCCTGTGATTGCTGTGACCGACAGCGTTTTCCCCTCGCTCAACCCGGCCAAGGAGGCCCTGGCCCGCCTCAATCCCACGTACCGAATGTCGAAGAGCGTCAATGCAGACGACATCATCGCGGTCGCCAAGGACGCCGACGCCGTGCTTGTGACCTATGCCAAGCTAACCCGAGAGGTGATCACGCAATTCAGCCGCTGCAGGGCCATCGGCCGTTTCGGACTCGGCGTTGACAACATCGACCTGGTTGCGGCCAAGGAAAAGGGCATCGCCGTCAACTACGTGCCAGACTATTGTATCCGCGAGGTCTCCGACCATGCGATGGCATTACTGCTGGCATTGATCCGGAAAATTCCATTTTCCAACAAGCTGGTTCAGAGCGGCCGCTGGGAAATGCCGGCGGTGGTGCCGATCCGCCGGATAGAAGGCACGGTCCTTGGCCTCATTGGTTTCGGCCACATCCCGCGCCTCGTTGCTCCGAAGGCGCAGGCCTTCGGCATCAAGGTGATCGCCTATGATCCTTTCGCAAAGCCCGAGGCATTCAAGGCCGCAGGCGTCGAGAGTGTGGATCTCGATACGCTTCTCCGGTCATCGGATTACGTATCGATGCATGCACCGCTGCTGCCGGCGACGCGCGGCATGGTGAACGCCCCCGCCTTCGCGAAAATGAAAAAAGGCGCCTACGTCGTGAACACGGCGCGGGGGCCCCTGATCGACGAACCGGCGTTGGTTGCGGCCCTTGACTCCGGACAAGTCGGCGGCGCCGGGCTTGACGTCGTGGCGGCCGAGCCGCTTGCCAAGGATTCACCTTTGCTCGGCCGCGACAATGTCATCATCTCTCCCCACACTGCCTTCTATTCGATCGAAGCGCTCAATGAATTGCAGACCAAATGCGCGAGCGATGTTGCCCGCGTGCTAAGCGGCGAAAAAGCCGTTTATCCGATTGGTGCGTGAACCTGATGCTCGACCGTACCGAACTTGAACCGGTCTTTTTCGCGCCCTTCGTATCGTCTTTGATGCGGGTCGAGCCGCAATGGATCGACTACAATGGCCATCTCAACATGGCCTACTACAACGTGCTTTTCGATCGTGCGGTCGATGAGGTCTACGAGCTGGTCGGAGTCGGGGCGGACTATCTGAAAGACCACAAGCACTCGACCTTCACGGCCGAGGTCCATGTGCGCTACGTGCGCGAGCTTCACGAGAACGACCCGGTGCGGGTAACATTTCAACTGCTCGACTTTGATTCAAAGCGCTTCCACTATTTTGAGCAGCTGTTTCACGCGACGGAAGGCTGGGTTTCCGCCACGTCGGAGAACATGACGCTGCACGTCAATATGACAACAAAGAAAGTCGCGTCGTTTTCGCCCAAGATCATGCGAACGCTTGCGCACATGAAGGCTGCACACGCGCGTCTGCCGCGTCCCGAAGCGGCCGGACAGCGTATCGCAATGCCGCAGAAGGACTGACGCCGCCTATTTTTCCACGAGCCTGGCTGCGTCGTCACGCACGCTCGTGTCTATCAGCGAAGCCGTCGGCACGCTTTTTGGAATGACGCCGGCTTTGACGAATAGTTCCTGCATCCACTCGATGCGATCGGACGGGATGGCCAGCGTTGGATCAATCTGCTTGTCGCGGATCGCCTGATCGGAAATGAATTCGGCGCGCCTGTCGTCCGGCTTGGCTTTCGTCAGCTCATGAGCGACCTTGACCGTCTCGTCGCGATGCGTAGCGGCAAACTTGTACGCGTCCATTTCAGCCGCGATGAACTTCACAAGGTCGTCGCGCCGCTCGTTCAATACCTTGTCGGTCGTCGCCACGCAGAGACGGATGAATTTCGGCACCGCGCTGCCGCCTTTTGCCAGCACCTTAATGTCCGGCGGCATCACCGCCTCGAATTCGTTCGATACCACCGCGGCATCGGTGATCCCCGCGACCAGCGATTTGTAGCGGTCGAGATCGGCACCCTGCGTCGCAAGCTTTACATCCGAGAATGGGACATTGGCGGCATCAAGCATGCCGCGGAACAGCAGGTCGGGTAGCGACCCCGGCGAAGAAATGGCGACCGTCTTTCCTTTGAGTTCGGCCAGCGTCTTGATTTCCGCTTTCGCCAGAACGACCTGCGGCACGCCCGGCCAGGTGCAGCCGACGATCTTGATACCGGTTCCGCGCACGCCGGCCACGATTGATTCCGCCGCTCCCATATCAACGCTGTCGATCTCTCCGGAGATCAGCGCTTTCATCAACGTGGCGCCGGCTTTGATCTGGAGAAGCTCGACCTTCAGCCCTCGCTTGGCGGCGAAGCCACCTTTGTCGACCATGGCGATGAAGCCGGCATCGCTTTTGGCTTCGAGGATGCCGTGCTTCCAAACTTTTCCCTGCGCGTAGGCGGTGGCGCCGCCTGCAGCAAAAACGATTGTCGCGAGCATGAATGACGCTTTGCGCATATGTCCTCCACTTTTCGTGACCCGGCATCCATTTCTTTGTTGCAGCCAGTAAAGCAAGACGTAGATGGCTCGCACAAGGTTGGCCAAGGTTAGCCAAGGGCCGGCTGTGACAAGCTCTAGATCCGGAATTCACCGCCGCGCTTACGGCCCTGGTCGACGCTGAGAAAAAGCTCCTCCAGCGTCGGCCGCTTCTTGATCAGGCCTTGCTCGAGCGAGTAGCCGACAAGCGTCTTCAGATTCTCGCGGTTCTTCTCGGTCAACCCGTATTCCCATGGATCGGCACCGAGAACCTGCTCCTGCTCCTCCCAGGCGTTGCGATACCAGGCGAGCGGCACGATGCGCGGGTTCGCCATGCGTTTCATGGCGGCGGCCTTTGCTTGGTTGAATGCCTTGAACAGGTTCACCGCAATCCAGGGATGCTCGTCCGTCAGAGACTTGCGAAGGCCGAGCACGTGCATGATCGGAAAAATCCCGGTGCGCCTGAAGTAGGCCATCTCCTCCGTCTTGTGGTCGGGGAAGAGACGCGCCACACGCGGATCCCTAGCAACGAACGGCTTGATCAGATCGGAGTGAAATACCGCGTCGACATCACCTTCGGCCAGCATGGTTTCGACCGACTTGTCGTTCGGAAGGCATGAATATTTGATATCTGCCGGCAAGGCGACCTTGATATCATCCTCAATCTCGGCAACCCAGTCGATGCTGTTGAGCGGTACGCCGTACTCGCTTTGCAGGATGCCTCGCATCCACAACACCGCCGTCGTCATCATCGTCTTCACCCCGATCTTACGGCCTCTCAGGTCGGCGGGCTTTCTGATGCCCTTTGACGTGTTGATGAACATGAAGCCATGCCGGAAGCGGCGATGCAGAAACACCGGGATAGCGTGGAACGGAAGCTCCTTGCCACGTGCGGCAAGGTAGGATGAGGCCGACAACTCCGCCACGTCGAATTCGCCGCCGTTGAGGAATCGCCAGTGACGGGTTGCCGAATCCATGTCGGTGAGAATGGTGAGATCGACGCCATCGACCTCGACCTTGCCCTTCAGCAAGGGGCGCACGATTTCGTAGTCGCCACAGGCGAGCGAAAGGGCGATTCTTTTCGGCATGAGGGTTTCTTTTCCAGTTCGGTTCAAGGGCGTCTGCGTGCGGTCACTTTCAAGCGCGCCAGGTCGCGGGTCGACGGCATGCGCATGTCGGCGCCCTCTTCGTCCCGTGCCATCTTCTCGATGATGGCAAGCAGGACCATGCGCGTGGTCGCAATATCGGTGGCGGGTACGCCGCGCACGGCGATGCGATTGACCTCTTCGGCGAGCGGCACCAGCTTGTCGCGCAGCCGACGGCCCTTCGGAGTCAGAAAGACGTACATTTTTTTGCGATCATCGTTTCGCCTGCGGCGGACGACATAACCCAGCCGCTCCATCGCCTTGAGAGCCGAAAATGTCGTGGGCTCCATGACACCGGCCTGCTCGCTCAGTTCGCGCTGGGTGAGCCCATCCGATTCCCACAGGATGCGCAGGAATGTCCAATGCCCAAACGAGACCGCATGCGCCGCGAGACGCATCTGCAACGCGCGTACAAGCGCGCGCGTGGCGTCCTTCACGAGATGCGCCAGGCGATCGTCAGGCACCGCTTCTCGCCAGTGCCGCAAAATCGATTGCGTGCTGGGTTGCGTGCGTGTCACGGCATAACGACCTGATGACTGAGGGTCACTTCGCAGCTCTCCCGGGAGGAACGCAGCATCGCTAAGAGGACCTCCACCGTCGCCATCGCCCAGGTGCCGCTATGGAGCGGCGCCATGTCGTTCACGACCGCCTGGTAAAGCTCGTCGATCACTTCGGCGCGCGGCACCGCTGGATCGGGCAGCGGGTCGAGTCGGGCTGAGCCATCCTGATAGACCATGACGCCGTTCGGCACCGCACGCAGGTCCGCACGTTCGCAGCTCACCAGCAGAGTGCCGAAATGCTGATGCATGCCCGCCTGCCTCGCCAAAAGCCGAAATTCGGCGCCCCCGTAGTTGCGCGCGTTCTTGAACGCGGCTTCCTCCTGCACAGTGCCAAAGCGGTGTCGGCCCCCCGCATAAGGCCTTTTTGTTTGTCCCATCTCCCCGACCCAGCCTTGAAATTCGTCGGAATCGAAATGCCCGTAGCCGTTGTAGGTGAGCGAGGCAAAGATGCCGCCCTCAAACACTAGCAACGCCGCATAGGCACCCTCGGTCGGGCGAGATGCATCCCATGCACCTGTAAGCGCGCGCACGCTTGCAACACGGCCGCCGCCGATGAACCGCACAATATCAACCTGGTGCGCTGCCTGGTTGAACACCGCGCCACCCCCTTGCGCCGTATCGAGTTCTTCCGGACGACGCGGACGATAAAGATAGTCGGTGTAATTGATCGCATTGATCATGCGTATGCGGCCGAAGTCTCCGCCGGCGACGAGGGCGCGCAGGCGCTGAACCGGAGCGTCAAAGGAATGGCTGTGGCCGACAACGACATGAACACCGGCGCGCCGGGCAGCATCGATGATCTTGGTGCAATCCTCGAGCGTAAGCGCCATCGGCTTCTCGATGAGGAGATGTTTGCCGTGCTGCGCCGCAAGCGTTGCGTGTTCGCCGTGGTGCTGATGCGGGGTTGCTAAGTAGATCGCCTCGACGCACGGGTCTGCGCACAGATCTTCGATGCCTGGATAGCCCTTGGCGGAAAAATCGACGGCAAATTGCCGTCGCGCATCGGGACGCGGGTCGGCGCCCGCCACCAGCATGACCCGGGGATCGCTTGTAAAAGTTGGCAACATGACGCTGAATGCGCGGCCCAGCCCGGCAACGCCAAGACGAAGCTTACGTTGACTGGCGTCAGCCATCGACAAGATCCAGCACTTTCCGTAGTGTTATCTTAGATATCTAAGAAAGAATGCGCGACTGGAATCTGCAAAAAGTCGCCTGAGGACTGCCGCCATGATGACCGCCGAAGAAAACGATCTGCTGTGCCGCGTCGAAGGCGATGCGCCGATGGGCCAGATCATGCGCCGTCACTGGATCGCAGCCTGCCTGTCGGAGGAAGTGGCGGACCCCGACGGCGCGCCGATCAAGGTGCGGCTCCTCGGAGAGGATCTTGTCGTTTTCCGCGACAGCAAGGGGCGCGTCGGCGTCCTCGACGAGTACTGCTCGCACCGGCGTGCGTCGCTCGTGTTCGCGCGCAACGAGGAATGCGGCTTGCGTTGCCTCTATCACGGCTGGAAGTTCGACGTGGATGGCAACGTGGTCGAGATGGCCTCCGAGCCGGCCAACAGCCTCATCCCGGACCGGGTGAAGCATAAATCCTACCCCACGCGCGAAGCTGGCGGCTTTGTGTGGGCGTACATGGGCCCGCTTGAAGAAATGCGCGAATTTGAGGCCCCGGCCTTTGCGCCCACCCCGGACGTGCGTGTGAGCGCCACCAAAGTGCGGGTGCGCTGCAACTGGGCGCAGATCCTTGAAGGGCAGATCGATTCAGCGCATTCGTCGAGCCTGCATTCTTCCGACATGGTGCCGGCGCAGGTCGATGGCGCGAAAGCGACGGAAGCAACCTGGCTGCGTCCGTCGACCGACAAGGCTCCGCGCTTCCAGATCGAGCGCACGAGTTACGGATTCCGCTACGCAGCGATCCGGCGCCCGATCATGAACGAGGCGACGCACGACTACATACGCACGACCGTTTACATCGCACCCTTCACGGCCTTGATCCCACCCAACAACGTGCACAATGTCGCAACTCTGTTGACCCCAGAGGATGACTACAACACGATCTTCTATTTCATCGCCTGGAACGGCTCGGAGAAGCCCGGTATCGACCCCGACGCGTGGCGCAAATTCAACGTCCTGCAATGGGGTGTCGATGTCGATCGCAACTTCGATGGCGTGCGCACCCGCGACAATCTCTATCGTCAGGATCGCGCGGCAATGAAGCAAGGAAACTTCACCGGCATCAGCGGCATCCCGAACCAGGACATCGCCATGTGGGAGTCGATGGGTCCAATCAGCGACCGCTCTCGGGAGCAAGTCGGCGCCAGCGACGTCGCGGTGGTCGCCTTCCGGCGCCTGATGGTGGAAGCCGCCCGCGCCATGCGGAGCAAGGAGCCGGCGATCGGGACCACCGAGCCCCATATCGCCCACGCCACAATCAGCTCGTATGAAGGCGTTGTCCCGAAAACAACCAACTGGCGAAGCCTCGGCGGCGGCAGCGAAGCGCCGCTCCAGCGTATTGCCAGACAACCACAAGCCGCCAAATAACGGCAAAGAAACCCAAGGGGAGGATTCACATGAAGAGAAGGATAATGCTTGCATGCGTACTCGCGATACTGCTTGGCGCTTCCGCCGCCGAGGCGGAGGACACGGTGAAGCTGGCGATCGGCCAGCGCGGCAACTGGGACACCTCGGTTTCGGAGGTCGGCCAGCTTGCCGGCATCTTCAAAAAGTACGGACTCGTGCTTGAGATCGTGTACACCAATGGTGCCGGCGAGACCCAGCAGGCGGTGATCTCGGGCAGCGTCGATATCGGAGTGGCCGCCGGCGTCATGGGCGTGCTCAGCGCTTACGCCAAGGGCGCCCCCGTGCGCGTGATTGGCGCGGAAACGACCGGCGCAAAGGACCTTTACTGGTATGTGAAGGCAGATTCCCCGATCAAATCGCTGAAGGACACTGACGACAAGACGCTCGCTTATTCGACTAACGGATCCTCGACCCACGGCATTGTCACCGCTTTCATGAAACAGTACCAGCTCAAGGCCAAGCCGACCGCGATGGGCGGCCCGGCCGCCAACCTGACGGCGGTGATGTCCGGACAGATCGACGTTGGCTGGGCGGCACCGCCGTTTGGGCTTGATCAGCTCGACGAAAAGCAGATCCGCGTCATCGCCACAGGCAACGATGCCGATGCCTTCAAGGGTCAGACGGTCCGCCTCAACATCGTCAACGCCAATTATCTGCAGGCGCACAAAGATGTTGTCGAGCGTTACATGAAGGCCTATCGCGAAACTGTCAATTACATGTACAGCGACCCGGCCGCGCTCAAGATCTATGCCGAATGGCTCAAGATCACCGAGGCCAAAGCCAAACGCACGCGCGATGAATTTTTCCCGCGCGCGGCTGTCGAGCCGGACAAGATCACGGGGCTCGATATGATCGTGAAGGATGCGGTCGCCTTGAAGTTCACGCCTACGGAACTGACCAAGGCGCAGCTGGACGATCTGATCCGCATACCGCAGCGCTGACGGTGCAGGCCTTTACAGAATCGACACTCAATGCCCGGTAGCAAGTGCGGCAAGCTGCGCCGGATCGCCGGGCGGCCGGTTGCCGCGCCACACAACATGCAGGTCCGGCCGCAGCAGCAGAAGATCGTGGCCGTAGACATTGCGGGGTCGAGCTTCGTCGATATCAAGAATTGCAAATGGCGCGCCGTAGACGGCAAATGCCCGCGCTAGTCCTGCGCCGTCGACCTGCGAGCGGCTGAGACGCAACAATGTGTAGCCGTTTCCGATGCGGTCATGCAGCGCCACGCCGCCGGCAAGCCAGACATGCGGCAATCGCGCGCCCGGCCAGGTGGTCGGTTCGTATGTCATGAAATTGGGCTGGGGCGCCTCGCCGACCTCCGGCCAAATGATCGGCGAGCCTTCGTAGCGATAGCCAAGCTCGGCTCCGATCATTTCATTGCTCTTTCGCTGCTCGACGTTGGCAATGCGCGCAAGATTGGCGCGCGTCGCGGCGCCTGCCGGCGTCTTGTCACTGATGTCCGGCCTGTAAGCTGCACGCCAGGTGCGCCGCCCGCGGGAAGCGATGCGCGAAGCTTCGACGTTGCGCGCGCCGACCTGCCGACGCTCGATGTCGTAGGATGACAGCAGGCCCGATCCGCCCCAGCCTTGCAGCGTGGCGGCGAGCTTCCAGGACAGATCGATTGCGTCGCCGACGCCGCTGTTCATGCCAAGCCCGCCGGTTGGGATAACCAGATGCACTGCGTCTCCCGCAAGGAAGACGCGCCCCTGCCCGTAGTTGTCAGCCAGGAGAAGATTCTGCCGCCACGGCGCGCAGGACAGCATTTCATATTTCATCGGCATGGCCACGATCTTCTCGAACATGGTCTTCATCTCTTCATCGGTATCGACCACCGAATGCAACGTGAAATGGCGCGTGGAGTCCTGTACGATCAGGAAAGTCGAGTGCGCGTCGGCGACGTGGTAATGGCGCCCTTTGCCGATCGGGATGCGCTCGAACAGATCATCGCAACGATACAAAGCCTGCCGCAGCTGCAGCAGATTGGCTTCACCCTGCAGCTTGATGCCAAGCTGGCGGCGCACATTGCTCGATCCGCCGTCGCAGCCGACGAGATACTGCGCGCTTAGTTCGGACGTCGTGGCGCCGGATTTGACGCGGACACGCACACCATCGCTGTCCTGCTCGAATGACATGAACTCGCAGCCATAGCGCACGTCCACACTCGGCAAGGTTTCAGCCACCGACTTGAGCAACGGCTCGAGCGTGTATTGCGAGATGAGCTGATAGGGCTCGAGCGGCATGGATCCATCGGTGCAAGCAGCGATTTCAGCCTGCGCCTTTGCGACCGACGGATAAGGAAGGTGCAGAAGCGGTGACTCCACCAGGGACGTAATGATGAATACGTCCATGGGAGCCTCGCGCGGAAACCCGGCGTCGCGGATTTTCTGTGCAATACCGAGGCGGCGGTAGATTTCCATCGTGCGCGCGTTGCAGCGTTCCATCTTCGGCAGAAACTGCGGCGCGTCCTTCTGCTCCAACAACATGCAATGCACGCCGCGGCGGCCGAGATCGATGGCGAGTGTGAGCCCAACTGGGCCGGCACCAACAATGATGACCTGCGTGTCCAACGAAATATCCTCAACGTCATATGCCGGGTTGACCTGTTAGGGCCGGTCCCGGCTGTCTACGTCTCCTTGCGCGCAAAGACGTGGATGACTTCCGCATCAATTTAGTCGCAAGTCGGGTAAACCCTACTTGCCATGACAAGCGTGGGCGTGACGATTGAGAGGCTTCGCTGCTAATCAATCCTGCCGCCTGAAAAGCGCCGGCCCGGCACCGTGAGGAAATAGCCCACAGCCTGTCCGCCATCGGCGCCCACCACGCTGCCGGTCGTGTATTGCGCGTCGTCACTCGCGAGAAACACGGCCGGCCCGGCAATGTCCTCGCCCGAGCCGACGCGCCCCATCGGCACGCCCTTGCGCCGCCCTTCGTAGATTTCCGGATCCGCATACATTGCCTCGGTGCCCGGCGTCCGGATGTAGCCCGGCGTGATGGCGTTGGCACGGATCCCGTAGGGCGCCCACTCCATCGCCTGCAATTTCGTCAGCATGATCAGACCAGCCTTCACCACGCTGTAGGCTCCGGCCCAGTTGTAGGGAAAGAGGCCCGCGATCGAGGCAATGTTGAGGATGATGCCGGATTTCTGCGCGATCATGTGCTTCGCCGCGGCCTGGCTGACCAGGAAGGCACCCTTCAAGCCGATGTTCATCGTCGTATCCCACGCCTCTTCCGGCAGCGCTTCGAGCTTCCCCGGCACGATCTTCATCGCGTTGTTCACGACGATATCGACGCGGCCGCGCTCCTTGATGATCGTGGCGATGAGCCGGCTTATGTCGGCGGATTTCGCGACATCGGCAACGACGGGCAGGCTCCTGCTGCCGAGTGCCGCGGCATCTTTTGCGGTGACCGCCGCGGTCGCAGGGTCAACGTCGTTGACGACAACGTGGGCGCCTTCGCGAGCATATGCCAAGGCGATGTCGCGGCCGATGCCGCGGCCGCCACCGGTGACCAGCGCCACCTTGTCCTTCAGTCGCACAGGAATTCTCCCCATAGTTGGTTGAAATACGTTGAAAAACGCTAGCGCAGGATCCCGGAAGGTGGGAACCGGCTTTTAGAAATGATCATGTGCCAGGAAATCCACAGGGAATAAGCAGTGGGCGGCGGGCCGACAAGGCCGCGGCCGGCCTCGAAAATGGCGTCTGCGGGTGCCATCTTAGCCATTGAAAAGAATCATTCCGGCAGCCAATGCGGGTAGCTGGCCGCCACAACAGGCTTCTTTGCCTACAACATGGCCGAGCCGAAGCGTAATGACCCTGCTCCATTGAGCCCGCAACCCGCCGCGGGCGGTATCGCCGCGCGCGCCCTCGGCGCACGGGCGGCGCCCTATCTTGGCGATCTCAACCCGGAGCAGCGCCAGGCGGTGGAGACGCTCGAAGGGCCCGTGCTCGTGCTCGCCGGCGCCGGAACCGGCAAGACTCGCGTGCTCACCACGCGCATCGCGCACATCCTCAATCTCGGCCGCGCGCATCCTGGCCAGATCCTCGCCGTCACCTTCACAAACAAGGCCGCGCGCGAGATGAAGGATCGCGTCGGCCAGATGGTCGGACAGATCGTCGAGGGCATGCCCTGGCTCGGGACCTTCCACTCGATCGGCGTGAAGATCCTGCGCCGGCACGCCGAGCTGGTTGGACTGAAGAACAACTTCACAATCCTCGACGTCGACGACCAGATCCGCCTGATCAAGATGATCCTCGAGGCCGAGAAGCTCGACGAGAAGCGCTGGCCGGCACGAGTGCTGGCCATGTTGATCGACGGCTGGAAGAACCGCGGCCTCACGCCCGAGCAGGTACCGTCCGGGGAGGCCGCGAGTTTCGCCAATGGCAAGGGCAAGAAGCTCTACATCGCGTACCAAGAGCGGCTGAAGACACTCAATGCAACCGACTTCGGCGACCTCCTGCTCGAGAATATCCGGTTGTTCCGCCAGAACGCCGACGTACTGCGCGGCTTCCAAGAGCGGTACAAATTCATTCTGGTCGACGAGTACCAGGACACGAACGTCGCGCAATACCTGTGGCTGAAGCTGCTGGCGCAGACAGGGCCGCAGCCAGCCACCTCTTTAACCACTCCCCGCCCACGGGGAGAGGTCGACGCGTCAGAGCGCGGCGAGGATGCGTCGGGTGAGGGATCACCTCTGGATGCTCAGACCCTGGAAGTGCACCCTCACCCCGACCGCCTCCCTGCCCGCGCGGAGAGGGAAACCCGCGCCCCCAAAAACATCTGCTGCGTCGGCGATGACGACCAGTCGATCTATGGCTGGCGCGGCGCGGAGGTCGACAACATCCTGCGCTTCGAACATGACTTCCCGGGCGCGAAAGTCATCCGCCTCGAGCGAAACTACCGTAGCACCGGGCACATCCTTGCGGCAGCAAGCCATCTTATCGCCCACAATGAAGGGCGCCTCGGCAAGACGTTGCGCACCGAAGACGTGCCGGGCGAAAAGGTGCAGGTGACCGGCGCCTGGGACTCGGAGCAAGAAGCGCGCGCGATCGGCGAGGAGATCGAAGAGCTGCAGCGTGCCGCGCGCGAGCGCGGCGAGGACCACCCGCTCGACGAGATCGCCATCTTGGTGCGCGCCTCGTTCCAGATGCGCGAATTCGAAGATCGCTTCATTCAGCTCGGCCTGCCCTATCGCGTGATTGGCGGCCCGCGCTTCTACGAACGCGCCGAAATCCGCGATGCGCTTGCCTACCTGCGCGTGATCGCGCAGCCAGCCGACGATCTCGCTTTCGAGCGTATCATCAACGTGCCCAAGCGCGGGCTCGGCGATGCAACGCTGCAAATGTTGCACGACTACGCGCGCAAGAATCGCATCCCGCTCACCGAGGCGGCGAGCCAGCTTTCGGCGACCGACGAGATGAAGCCGAAGCCGCGTCAGGCACTGCGCGACCTTATGGCGGCCTTCGACGGCTGGCGCCTGCGAAAGGACGCGATGCCGCACACCGAACTCGCGGAGATTGTGCTGGATGAATCCGGTTACACCGACATGTGGCAAAAGGATCGCTCCGCCGATGCCGCCGGCCGCCTGGAAAACCTCAAGGAGTTGGTGCGCTCGATGGAGGAGTTCGAGAACTTGCAAGGCTTCCTCGAGCACATCTCGCTGGTGATGGACCGCGAGGCCGCCGAGGCCGAGCAGGCCGTCAACATCATGACGCTGCATTCGGCCAAGGGCCTCGAATTCGATTGCGTGTTCCTGCCGGGCTGGGAGGAAGGACTCTTTCCGCACCAGCGCTCGCTCGACGAGAGCGGACGCGCGGGCCTCGAGGAAGAGCGCCGGCTTGCCCATGTCGGCCTTACGCGCGCGAGGAAGCTCGCAAAGATCTACTTCGCTACCAACCGGCGCATCCACGGCATGTGGACCTCGACCGTGCCCTCGCGCTTCCTCGACGAGTTGCCGGAGGCCGACGTGGAGGTGAGAGAGGCCGCGGGCGGCGCTGGCGGCTTCGGCATGTCAGGCTACGGCGCCTCGCGCTTCGACGAGATGAACGCCTTCGGCTCGAGCTATACCACGCCCGGCTGGCAGCGGGCCCAGTCGCGCAAGGGCCGCGGCGGCTTCTATGACAACGGTCAACCGCGCTATGTGCCCGATGGCGTTTTCGATGACGCCGACGTTGACGATCTCAGCCGGGAAAAGCCGGAAAAGATACGCCGGGGTAGTGCGAAACGCGAAAGTGGCCGCAGACCCCTCGTCCTCGAAGGCGAGCTGGTGGCGAAATCCACCGGCACAGTGTCAACCTTCGCTGTCGGCGAACGGGTGTTTCACCAGAAATTTGGCAACGGCAACGTGGTGGCCGTCGACGGCAACAAGCTCACGATTGCTTTTGATAAGGCCGGCGAAAAGAGGGTCGTCGACAGTTTTGTTGAGAGGGTTTGAGCTTAAGGCATGTGGAACCCCCGCCTCAATTGATCGCTTGTCCGCGCCACACCGAAGCCCTATGAAACGGGCGGGCACCCTCAATGCATTCACCGATAAAATCGACCGTCCCTACCCACGTGCCGTCGCGTTTCCGCTCAGGGAGCGTGACCGGGCCGCAGGTCGCCGTCCTTTTTGCTGCGTTCGTGTTGCTCGTTTCCATCCCGATCTGGACACACTCCCTGCCGCCGCTATCGGATTACGTCAATCACCTCACGCGCATGCAGGTGATCGCCACCCTGTCAAAAAATCCGCAGCTCGCGCAGTTCTACGAGATTGACTGGCAGGTCATTCCCAACCTGACGATGGATTTCATCGTGCCGCCGTTGGCACGCGTGATAAATATCTATGTTGCCGGCCAGGCCTACATTGTCGCGATGTTCGCGTTGATCGTTTCCGGCATCCTGATGCTCAACCGCGCACTGATCGGGCGCTGGTCTGTGTTGCCGTTGTTCGCCATCCCCCTGCTTTATAATTATGTCTTCCTCGTCGGGTTGATGAATTACATCTTCGGGGTCGGCGTCGCCTTGTGGGCACTCGCCGGCTGGGTCGCGGCGCGCGAGCGTCCATGGCCTCTCCGTTTCCTGCTTTCGACGCTGAGCGTCGTTGTCTTGTTCTTCTGTCATCTTTCGGCGCTCGGCGTTTACGGCATAGGCATCCTGTCATTCGAAGTGTTCCGACTTTGGATCCGGCGCGCTGAGCCCTGGCCCGGGCGGATCGCCGAATTCGTCGCCGGCGGCCTGCCGTTCCTCGCGACCGCGCCCTTGTTCTACTTAAGCCCCACCATGCGGCTGGTGCACGACATATCGTGGGAGCAGCGAGGCAAGCTCGACGGTCTGATGTACGTGTTCAGCAATTACTCCGACATCGCCGCCTTCGCGCTCATCACAATCCTGGTGGCCAGCGCCATCTGGGCGTTCCGGCATCGTGTCCTGACGTTTCATCCGTGGGCGATTGCGTTGCTTGTCGTCGGAGGCACCGTCTACTTCGCACTGCCGCGGGTCATGTTCGATACCTACATGACCGACCAGCGAGTGCCGATCGGCATTGCCTTCATGCTTTTCGCGTGCGGCGAACTGGATGTGCATCACCGTCTGGTTTGGCGCGGGTTCCTCACCGTTTTGGTCGTGCTCATCGCCGGTCGCGTCCTCGAGATCGACTACAATTGGTCGCAGCTTTCGGATTCGACCAGCGAGTTTCGTTCTTCGGTCCGGCGCATCGCACCCGGCTCGAAAGTTTTCGTCGCCTACGCCAACGCGACAGCTGGCGAGGATGTGAACGATCTCGGGCTCGTGCACGCGGCTTGCCTCGCCACAATGGAGCGGTCATCGCTGGTGACAACACTGTTCACTGTGCAGGGAAAACAGGTCGTGCACGTGCGGCCCGAATATCACGACTACGCCGACGTTAACGACGGCACGCCGCCATCCACTGCACAACTCCTGGTCGCCGCCGAGAGCCCGCTGCCCAACACGCCGGCATTCTGGTTGAACTGGACGAAGTTCGACTACCTCTACATTCTCTTCACGGAAGATGACGCACCCAATCCGGACCCCACCAGGCTGCGCCTTGTTGGTGACGGCGACCGCTTCCAGCTGTACCGGATCAACAAACCGCAGCAGACGCCGCAGAACGACAACGAAGCGAAAAAATAGCCCCCTGGCGGCGTCGGCGAGCTCATCATTAGCCGCATCG
>Ga0066388_100000236_pt1 | contig 23508 bp, 23 predicted proteins | sample PanSoiMetaGPlot6_FD_64539 | JGI IMG/M metagenome (GOLD analysis project Ga0066388, IMG submission 64539) | Tropical forest soil microbial communities from Panama analyzed to predict greenhouse gas emissions - Panama Soil - Plot 6 (Hybrid Assembly) | ecosystem: Environmental > Terrestrial >...
GACCGAGAAGCAATTTGGCCGCTGCAAGTCATTTGATACCTACACACCGATTGGGCCGTTTGTTTATGCCGACGTTGATGTTAGCGATGTTTCCCTTCAGTTACGGCAGAATGGAGAAGTGCGCCAGAGCACCCGTACAAGCAGAATGATTTACTCGATTCCGCAAATTATTTCCTTCGCCAGTCGGTCGCTCACGCTCTTGCCTGGCGATGTCATCTTGACTGGAACACCGGCCGGTGTTGGTCCCATTCATTCCGGGGACGAAATCGAAGCGTCAATCGATGATTGGCCGCCTTTGCGAAACAGCGTTGCGACCGCGCATGATTCTGGAGTTGCACGTACGATTGAGTGTACTCAACGATTAACGTGAAAGACTTGCCTTACGTCCTGCCTGTAGCGATATTAGGAGCGGGGAATACAATCTCGGGGAGCAAAAAAGTGAAAAGTTTTGCTGGACTCGCCAATCGTAATTTTGCGATAAATGGCATTCCTGTCCCGCAATCGTTCCAACAACTTCCTGATTTAACAAAACTATGAAAACACCATTCATCGCCTCTGTCTGTTTACTAGCGCTTGTGATAACATCTCTGGCGCAGTCTCCTCCGCCTGCGCAAAATCCGCCGGCGGCTCCCGGCATGCGACCGGGCGCTCAGGCGCCGGCAAATCCCGCCGCGGTAAATCCTGCGGCGCCCATGCAGTCGCCGGCAACGAACGTGCCGCAAGCGCAGCAGCCTGCCGTGCCAGGAGCATCGGTTCCTGTTACGCTGAGCCCGGCACCAGGAGCCGTAACCAGCCCGGCACCGGGAGCTGTCACCAGTCCGGCGGCGGGAGCAGTAACGAGCCCAGCTGCGGCCACTGCGACAAGTCCTTCCCAAGCGGCCTCGCCCGCTGCGGAACAACCAACAGGCGTTCTCGGCAGCAACTGGTTAATTCAAAAGTTCCACCAGGGCGGCCCCGTGATGTGGCCGATTCTGATCGTGTCGATCATCGCACTGACAGTGGTGATTGAACGGTGCTTTTGGTGGACCGGTCGCTGGTTCCGACGCGATCCAAAGCGCATTGAGAAAGTCTTTACTGCAATCGAGCAGGGAGACACCACGGAGGCTTCAAGGCTTTCCCGTGGGTCGCGGGACCCTGTCCTGAGGATGATGTGGAACGGCTTGAATCACCAACACGCTTCGTTGCAAGGAGCACTACAGGTCGCTGCTGGTATCGAGATCAAGCGGGCTGGCCGGTTTCTCGTGGTCATGGATACGCTTGTAACATTAGCGCCATTGCTCGGTCTGTTGGGTACGATTACGGGTTTGATCAGGTCATTTAGTTTTCTCGGCAATGAGGAACTTGCTGTGCAAGCCGTCACAGGCGGTATCGCCGAAGCGCTGATCGCAACGGCGTGCGGTCTCGGCATCGCGATCTTCGCGTTGATTCCGTTTAACTTTTTCACTTCCAGAGTGTCTAACTTAGAGTTCGAGCTGCAGACTGCAGCCACGAACCTGGAAGTAATGCTCGAAGCACAACATAAGGAACGCGAGGGAGTGATGATCGAGAGCGGGACGCCTTCCTCTGCTACACGTTCGTCAATCTAGGAATTTTTCATGCACGTAAGCTCACCAGTTCCTCACAAGAAAGCGCGGATCGAGATCATCCCGTTGATCGATATCATGTTTTTTCTGCTTGCCAGCTTTATGATGGTGAGCTTGAGCCAGGTGCACATGAAGGGGATCAAGGTGAACCTGCCGACGGGCAGCTCGGGTGAGACGCAGTCAAAGCGGGATTACATCAGTGTCTCAGTCGATAAGGATGGTCATTACTTCTTCGACAAAAATGAGATGACCGAAGCCGATCTGCAGGCGCGCCTGAATCAGGTGCACCAATCAGATCCGGAAGCGAAGGTGTTCGTGCGAGGCGATCGCGACACTGTCCATGGAAACATTGTTCACTTGCTCGATATGCTTCGCTCGGCCGGATTTTATAAAATCTCGTTTGAAATTAAGAGCGAAGCGCTAAAGGGGGTGCCGGGCGCGGGCACCTGATCTGGTCATGCCCAAAGAAAGACGAGGACCACTGCTTTATCGGCCACCACAGGCGTGGTATTTCTGGAGCGCTCTTGGCGCGGCAGTAGCAATTCACCTCACCGCGGTTGCGCTGGCTCAAAAACGGGAGGTCCCGGTTGAGGTTCCTCCCGATATACCCACGGCCGTTGTGGAGGCAACGCTGCAGGCCACTGAAGAACCAACGCCGCCACCGGAAGATATTCCCTTGCCGGAGCCGCCACCACCGCCCGAAATCAAGCCAGAGTACGTGGAAGAAACCACACCTCCGCCAAAGAAACCGCAAACCCAAAAATTCACTCCCATTAAGGCCCCACAAGCCGCGGGCCGTCCTGGTACGATGTCGATCTCTTCGGCCAAGGCCCTTGCCACTTATGCGCCGCGTCCTCAGTACCCGTACGAAGCGCGGTCACGACATATTACCGGCAGCGGCGTGTGCGTTGTCGAAGTTGACGCCGCAAGCGGCAGCGTAACGAGTGCTTCAATGGCACAAAGCGTCGGAAATCCCATACTCGATAACGCAGCCACAAGCGCTTTTCGGCAGTGGCGATTTAAGCCGGGATCGGTTTCGAAAGTTAAGATTCCGATCACATTCACAATGACAGGCGCCCAGTATTAGCTACCAACCTTACTGATTAATCATGAGAGTATCTTCGCCGGTTCCGCACAAAAGAGCGCGCATTGAGATTATCCCTTTGATCGACATTATGTTCTTTCTGCTCGCCAGCTTCATGATGGTGAGTCTGAGCCAGACCCATATGAAAGGGATTCGGGTCAATCTGCCAGCTGCAATTGCTCCTCCCCCAAGCACGGTAAAGGATTACGTCTCGATCAAAATCCAGGAGGGAAACGCGGTTTACTTCGACAACCAATATGTGACGGATGACCAGGTTCTTCCCCGGCTTTATCAGCTTCATCAGGCAAATCCGGAGATCAAAGTCTCCCTCAGCGCCAGCTTGATGGCGATGCACGGTGATGTGATTGCGGTGCTCGACAAAATTCGCTCTGCCGGAATCACGAAAGTCGGGTATCAAATCAGAGCCGCTGGCGCGCCGGCCGCACCCGGCGCGCAGCCCGGAGCTCCACCACCGCCTCCTCCGCCTGCCCCGAAGCCCTAGACTTTGCTGCACAGCATTGGCAGTTTAGCTTTCAATTTGCCAATCGCTTTGGCGCGGTGGCTGATGCTGTTTTTCAGTTCTTCCGGCAGCTCGGCAAAAGTTTCTTTGAATCCATCCGGGACAAAGACCGGATCGTAGCCGAACCCGTGTAAGCCGCGCGTTCGTTCGGCGATTTTTCCTTCTACGACTCCTTCGAACGTTGCGAGCGCCTGCCCTTCGCGCGCAACTGCCAGCACGCAACAAAATCGCGCGCGGCGTTGAACGCCTTTCGCGTCAGCTTTCGCAAGTTGCCCTAGTAACTTTGTGATCTTTTCTTTGTCGCCCGCATTCACGCCTGCGTAGCGTGCCGAATGAATTCCCGGCGCGCCGCCCAAAGCTTCGACCTCCAGTCCCGAATCGTCCGCGATTACCAAGTTGGGTAATTTTTTTGATACTGCGATCGCTTTGAGCTTCGCGTTTTCTTCGAAGGACAAGCCACTTTCCATGATTTCGGGGATCTCGGGATGAGCGGTGAGATCCTGTAGGGCAAAAGCTGATCCGAGGATTCTTGCAATCTCCCGCGTTTTATGCGCGTTGCGCGTTGCCACAATCAATTTCATGCGCGTTTGACAGGATTCATAGGACTGGCGTGATTCGTTAAATCGTTACACCGTTGCATCGGATCTGCGATTCAACGATTTAACATTTGAACGATTCAACGTCGCGAAACAATGAGCAGCGAGCGCCGCAAACCGTATCCATTCGACGAGTTCGAACCAAGATGGCAGGCCATTTGGGAAAAAGAGCAGCTTTTTCATGCGCCCAATCCTGGTGAGAAAGGTTTCGATCCCTCGAGGCCGAAATTTTACGTCCTCGACATGTTTCCCTACCCGAGCGGCGCAGGCCTGCACGTCGGCCATCCGGAGGGCTATACTGCGACGGATATCATCGCGCGTTACAGACGCATGCGCGGGTTCAATGTCTTGCATCCAATGGGTTGGGACGCGTTTGGTCTCCCTGCGGAGCAATACGCGATCAAAAGCGGCCAGCACCCGGCGATCACTACGCGGGAAAACGTCGCGAAATTCAAGAAACAGCTTAAGCGAATTGGTTTTTCCTACGACTGGCAGCGTGAGATCAACACGACCGATCCACGCTATTACAAATGGACGCAGTGGATTTTCCTCCAGATTTACAATTCATGGTTCAATCCGAAAACAAATAAAGCCGAGCCCATTTCGACCTATCACGGCAAGAATCCGGAGGAAGTTCGTCTTGCGTACGTTGCTGACGTGCCGGTCAACTGGTGTCCGGAGCTGGGCACTGTTTTGGCCAACGAGGAAGTCGTCGATGGAAAAAGCGAGATCGGCGGATTCCCGGTTGTGCGCCGGCCAATGCGCCAATGGATGTTGCGAATCACTGCGTATGCGGAGCGATTACTCAATGAACTCGACAAACTCGACTGGCCCGAAGGAATCAAATTGTTGCAACGCAACTGGATTGGCCGCAGCGAAGGCGCGGAAATCGATTTCAAGATCGACAAGAGCGACCAAAAGGTCCGCGTTTTTACGACACGTCCCGATACTCTTTACGGTGGGACGTTTCTGGTGCTTGCACCGGAACATTCCCTTGTCGAGTTAATTGTCACCGAGGAACAATGGCCGGCGGTTCGGGAGTACCGAGAAAAGACGGCGCGTAAAAGCGACCTCGAACGCGCTGATCTATCCAAGGACAAAACCGGTGTGTTCACCGGCGCGTACGCGATTAATCCTGCAACCAATGAAAAGATTCCAATCTGGATCGCTGATTATGTGCTGATTGGTTATGGGACCGGCGCGATCGGTGGCGTGCCTGCTCATGACGAACGCGATTTGGAATTCGCCAAAAAGTTCGATCTGCCGATTGTGATCGTCGTTCAGCCAAGCGGGGATGAAGCAGCATTTGGATTCACTGGCGAAGGCATTGCCATCAACTCTCCACTGATCAATGGCCTAACGAGTGCGGAAGCAAAGAAAAAAATCACCGCATGGCTGGAGGAACGCGGCCAGGGCAAACGCGCGATCAACTACAAATTGCGCGACTGGCTCTTTTCGCGGCAGCGCTACTGGGGCGAACCATTCCCGGTTATCTGGGAAGAGGGCAAACACCGTTCGTTAGGCGAAAGCGAACTGCCTGTCGTGCCGCCGCCTCTGGAAGATTACAAGCCTACTGGGACGGGCGAACCACCGCTGTTTAAGGCCAAAGATTGGATTCGTTACTCTGAAAAAGCGACGCGCGAAACGAATGTCATGCCGCAATGGGCGGGCTCGTGTTGGTACTACCTGCGATTCTGCGATCCAAACAACGATCAGCGTTTCGTCGGAGAACAGGCCGAGCGCTATTGGATGGGCGGCGGCAAGCTGGGTGGCGTCGATTTGTACGTTGGCGGGACAGAGCACGCTGTCCTGCATCTGCTTTATGCACGCTTCTGGCAAAAGGTGTTGTTCGATCTCGGCTACGTCTCGAAGCCGGAGCCTTTCCAACGCCTGGTCAATCAAGGAATCATCCTGGGCGAAGATAATCAGAAAATGTCGAAATCCCGCGGAAACATCGTGAACCCGGACGATGTGATCGACCAATACGGCGCTGACGCCTTTCGTTGTTACGAGATGTTTATGGGACCCCTCGAGCAAATGAAACCCTGGAGCATGCGCGGCGTGGAGGGCGTATCGCGTTTTCTTGCGCGCGTTTGGCGTTTGTTTACGACTGAGACCCAGAGCGGTGCCTGGGAATTGTCTGCGAAAATCAAAGTGACCGATGCGGACAAGGCACAGCAAAAGGTGACGCACGCAACCATCAAGAAAGTTAGCGAGGACATCGAGTCTTTTTCGTTCAACACGGCAATTTCGCAGATGATGATTTTCGTGAACGCATTCACCGGCGCTGATGCAATTCCGTTGTCATCGATGCGCAGCTTTTTGGTTTTGCTCAGCCCGTTCGCGCCTCATATCGCCTCCGAGCTATGGGAAAGGTTGAACGCGAGTTTTACTGATGTGCGTGGCGATATCACCGAGCAACCCTGGCCGGTGTATGACGAGCGGCTACTCGTCGAAGACGAGGTGGAAGTAGTCCTTCAAATTAATGGAAAGGTGCGCGATCGAATGAAAATGTCGATTCTCGCCACGGACGAACAAATGAAAGCTGCCGCACTCTCGAATCCGAAGCTTCAGGAGCGAATTGCTGCCAAGACTGTGCGCAACGTGATTGTGGTTCCGAAAAAGCTTGTAAACATCGTCGTCGATTAGTTGGATGAAACAGGATGTGGAAGGAATTTAAGGAGTTTGCCGTTAAGGGAAATGCTGTCGATCTGGCGGTCGGCGTGATTATTGGCGCCGCATTTGGCGGAATCGTTAATTCACTCGTCAAAGACATTCTCATGCCGCCGGTAGGCTTACTTACGGGTGGCCTCGATTTCTCCAACAAGTTCCTCATCCTCAAGGCCGCACCGAGCCCCGGCTCCTTTCATACTCCGGTCGACGCGGCCAAGGCAGGCGCAGTGACTTGGAACTACGGAAATTTCATCACTCTCGTGATCAATTTTATCATCGTCGCGTTCTGCATTTTTCTGGTGGTCAAAGCGATGAACAAATTGAAGAGACCGTCACCAGCCGCCGCGCCGGTTTCGAAGGAGTGCCCGGCCTGTGCGATGACGATCCCGATCAAGGCGACTCGCTGTCCGCATTGCACCAGTGAGTTAACGCAAGCGACCGCGCGGTGATGCTGTGGCCGGGAGTTCAGCCGCCTCAGCGCTAGGGAATTTTCCTAAATTATTGCTTGCGCTTGTCGGATTCGGCTGCTAGGGACATTGCCAATGCCGAAGTGCCTTAACCTTGCGGTGGCAGCAACTGGCGCTTGTTTAATTGTTGGGTGTGCCACGCAATCAAAAACGAATCTTAGCAGCGCGCGTCACATACCAAATGTGCGTACTACCGCCTACACGCATAGTGAAGGAAGCGGATGCCACAACGCAGTTGGCTGTCGTCTTTCCGGTGCCAAGGTAATGAGCGCTGCGTCTGATTGGTCGCGTTATCCGCTTGGCACGCGGTTTCGCATTAGCTCGACAAACGAAGAATACATTATTGACGATTATGGATGGGCACTCGTGGGGACTGATACCATCGACCTGTATAAGCCGAGCCGGCTGGAGATGAAACGCTGGGGCGTGCGTCGCGTGGACATCGACGTCTTGGAATGGGGATCGGAGGAACAAAGTTTGAAAGTGCTCGCACCGCGCTGCAAACATCGTCGGGTGCAGCAGATGGTGACAGCGCTTGAGAAAAAAAAGGCGAAAACGACCGTCGCACAAACCTCTCCGCCTCATAGTTCGCTTTGATTTGAGGCCAATCGCGCCGCATTTTCCCGGCGCATGAGAATTTTCGTTGTTGGTGGTGCCGGCTACATCGGAAGTGTGTGTGCTGAGCTATTGTTGGATGAAGGCCACCAAGTAGCTATCTTCGATAACCTGACTGAAGGCCACCGCCGCGCAGTCGACTCCCGCGCAACCTTCATTCAAGGCGAACTGGCCGACCCCGCTCGAATCCAAGCTGCGCTCTCCGACGCGCGCCCGGACGCCGTGATGCATTTTGCGGCAAACGCGCTCGTTGGGGAATCAATGCGCGATCCGTCGAAGTATTTTCGCAACAACATTTGTAACGGATTGAACCTTCTCGACGCCATGATCGCAACAGACGTTCAGCGGATCGTTTTTTCTTCGACTTGCGCGATTTTCGGATTTCCTGAACGGTTGCCAATCGAGGAAACGACGCCGCAGCGTCCGATCAATCCCTACGGCGAATCAAAACTCGCGTTCGAAAAAATCCTGCGTTGGTACGATTCGATCCATGGATTAAAGTTTGTGTCATTGCGTTATTTCAACGCCGCCGGTGCGACGGAAAAATTCGGTGAAGATCATCGGCAGGAGACACATCTGATTCCGAACGTGCTCAAGGTCGCTCTTGGGCAAAAGCCCCACGTCGAAATTTACGGCACGGATTATGAAACGCCCGACGGAACATGTATTCGCGACTACATTCACATTGTAGATCTTGCGCGGGCGCACATCCTCGCGCTTGGCGTAAAGAACAGCGGATTTTACAACCTCGGCACGGGCGGTGGCTCCAGCGTCCGCGAAGTAATCGCTGTCTGCACCAAAGTCACCGGCCGAAAGATCGCTACGGTCGAAAAGCCACGTCGGCCGGGCGATCCGCCCCGGCTTATCGCATCCTCAGAGAAAATCAAAAAAGAGCTTGGTTGGAGGCCGCAGTTCCAGTCGCTGCAGGCTATTATTGAGAGCGCATGGAAATGGCACGAGAAATTTCCAAGCGGCTACGGAGATTAAGAAAGTCCCCAATTCTTCAATTGAGCACGAAACCGGGGGTGCCTAACTGGCGTCTTAGTTCAGACGAGCGCGCAAGGCGGCGTTGAGAAGCGCGCGGACCGGCGCGATTTCGAGATCATTGAGTCTCGCGCTTTGCGATCGAAGGACCCGAACGTTCTCGTTTCTAGGTGCCCAAATGTCGGGATTGGTAGGACCGAAGAGCAGGATGCAGTGGGCGCCCGCGGCGGCGGCAAGGTGCGAAATTCCGCTGTCGTGTCCCATGAAGATGGTGCGTTCAAGCACGGCGGCCAGATACGGTAGCGGCAAATCTTTTGCAAAACGGACATCGTGATCCTTCCAAGCATGCTCCAATTGTGCGACCTGCGCCTTGTCTGCTTCGCCCGAGACAATGACATGAGAAAACTGATTTCCGATTTGGCCGCACTCTCCCTTTGCTTCGGATAAACCATCTTTGTTTGAGAGTAAATCAATCCAATTCTCCAGCGGCCAGTTCTTTTCCTTGCTGCCGCTTCCAGGATGAATAGCGATGATCGGTTGCGATAGAGTCTGGAGAAACTCGCGGCCGAACCGGCGATCGTCAGGGGAGGGAAAAATCTTTTCAGTGAGATCGGCAACTGTAATTCCCAATTGTTCGATCGGATGTGCTAATTGCCTCGCCGCATGGCCGTTTGTTTCAACCACTTTGGCGGGTCCGCAAAGCATATGCTTAACGCCAGACCGCCGGAGGTTCGTCTCAAAGATTCCATCCGGATCGTACAGATAGCTGATGATCAAGTCGAAAGTCGCGAAATAATCTGCCAATTCTGCTGGTAGCTCTGAATCTTTCGCGAAGAAGCTGGAGAGCGGTCCGTATTCGATTGATCGAACTGCCTGTGCGTAGAACCGATTTTCCGCGAGTCCTGCGATGTGCTTATAACCCAGGATCTCGATGTGCGCGTCGGAATGGGCGTCACGTAGTGCCTTGAGCGCCGGCAGAGTAAGAATGAAATCACCGATTGCGCCTCCGCGAATTACTAAAATGCGGTTCATAGCATCCACTGTAGCGGCGCTCTAGGGGCGCCGAAATCAACGATGACGAATCTCCCCCGGATTGTCGGCCGTCGCATACGGCCGCCTACAGTTTTAGTACTGTGTAAACGCGAACGTGAGAATCGCGCAGCCGTAAATCAGCCCGATAACGTGCAAACAACGCCAACGAAAAACGCTTCGTGTACTCCAATTGATTTGATCTCGCAGTATATACGGGATAGCCACCCAGAACAGGCCAGCGAGAATGAGCAAATAAGCAAGTACTGTTACGAGCAAACGACTGGACTCGTAGCGCAGGAAAGCAGCGTCGAGCAGTGGCTCCGCGGCAAGCAAACAAAGAATTCCAAGAGCGCGCACCGCGAGGAACTCTGCCACGAAGCGCAGCACGAGCCCGTAGCCGATCGGCAAGGCAATGAGCAGGGGGCGCCGAAATGCGGAGAATTCGCCCATCTGGATCGTAGCGAGTAACCAGAACGTCCAGACAAGACAAATGGTTAGCAGGAATACTCCCGCTACGTGAGACCGTGGAAACTTTTGTGCAGCGCTGGCGAGGCTCGGCTTCAGTAAACCAGGGAGACTGATCAAAACGAGAAATACGCCCGCGATGATTCCAGCAGTTTGTAAAGAGAGATGATAAATCACCGGAAAGTGCGCCACGGCGGATTCGTCCGGCGGCGGCGAATTTTCAACTGGCCGTTCGGCGGTTGCAACTTAAAAAGTGCTGTGATCTTTAAGGAGCGGTGCCCCGTACAAACTGAATCCGTTGGCCCGCTGGACCTGGACATCAACAATTTCTCCAATCAGTTTTTCGCTTCCTTCGAACACGACAATCTTGTTCGGGCGTGTTCGGCCCATCAACCGCGCTGGATTGCTTTTGCTGGGACCCTCACAAAGGACCTCAACAGTGCGCCCTACGAGACGTTCGCCAGACTGGCGCGTTGATTCATTGACAATCTGGAGCAAATCCTGATTCCGCTCTTCTTTGACGCGCTCATCTATTTGATCGCGCATTTCCGCGGCCGGCGTGTCACGGCGCGGCGAATAGCGAAAAACGAACGCGTTATCAAACTGGAGTTCTTCAACCAAATCGCGCGTATGCTTGTAGTCGTCATCGGTTTCGCTCGGAAATCCCACGATGATATCGGTGGTAATGGCAATGCCCTCGCGTGCCTGGCGGAGCCTGTGAACGAGATCGACATATTTTTCCGCCGTGTAGGCTCGGTGCATCGCCTTGAGAATTCTGTTGGAGCCGGATTGCAACGGTAGGTGAACGTGCTCCGCCAGTTTCGGCAGATGTGAAATCGCGTCGATCAAGTCATCGCGAAAACCAATTGGGTGCGGGGAGGTGAACCGAATTCGTTCGAGCCCATCAATTTCATTCACCGCCTCCAGTAACTGCACAAAGGGAGTTTTGCCATCGCGTTTCGGAAACTCGTGGCGACCGTAGAGATTCACGATTTGTCCGAGCAACGTGACTTCCTTCACCCCACGCGCGACCAGGTAGCGCACTTCCCTCACGATTTCGTCGATGGAACGACTGCGCTCCGCGCCGCGCGTCTGCGGGACGATGCAAAAGGTGCAATGCATGTTGCATCCCTGCATAATGGAGACGAACGCCGTGGCTTGCCTCTGCGCCACGTGTTGATCGCGAATCGTCGATTGCGAGCCCGGTTCCTCCGCGATATCTACAACGGAGAAACGCAAATCGTCCATTGCGCGATCGTGATAGGGCCCGACCTGAGCTTGCTCGCCGTGGCGAGGGCGAGCCGCTTTCCGCGCTACCAATTCGTCCACGTAATCCGCAACTCGATGGAATTTTTGCGTGCCAACAACCAGATCAACGTGCGGCAAATTTTTTAGCAATGACGCGCCGCGCGCCTGCGCCATGCATCCGAGGAAACCGAACACCACATGCGGCCGATCTTTTGCCATTCGCCCAAGCATTCCCATTTTTCCAAGGGCCTTCTGATCCGCCATATCGCGCACACTGCACGTGTTCAGCAGCACGACGTCAGCTTCTGTTTCGCGCCCGACGCGCTCGTAACCGCGTGTAATGAGCGAGTGAGCGACCTGTTCCGAGTCGCGCTCATTCATCTGGCAGCCGTAGGTCTTGATGAAAAATTTCGGCATTGGAGCGGGCGAAAACAATACACGGCCAGACGGCCTCCGCCACGCAGAGAATATGCGCTTTTCATTGCGGAGATTTTTCGGATTAAATCTCGGCATGCAGGCAAAGGAAAACGAGGCTCCAGCAATCGGGATCATCGGCGGCAGCGGCCTCTATCACATGGAAGAATTGCGTGATACCAGCGAGCTCAACGTCGATACGCCATTCGGACCATCATCGGACACGCTTGTTAGCGGAAAGATTAGCGGACGCCAGGTTTATTTTCTGCCACGCCACGGGCGAGGCCATCGGATTTTACCGCACGAAATCAATCACCGGGCCAACATCTACGCCCTGCGCTTGCTGAATGTTCGCTGGATTATCTCAGTAGCGGCGGTGGGCAGTCTGCAGGAGAAATATGCGCCCCGTGATGTCCTGTTGCCCTCGCAATTTTACGATCGCACGAGCCGGCGCGACACTCATACGTTCTTTGGAGGAGGCATTGCCGCTCACATCGCGTTTGCCGAGCCGATCAGCACAAATCTGCGCAATCTTCTGGCCGATTCAGCGAGATCCCTCGGTGTGACGGTGCATAATGGTGGTACCTACGTGAACATGGATGGTCCTGCGTTTTCCACGCGCGCCGAATCGGAGTTCAATCACCGCAATGGTTTCGACGTGATAGCAATGACGAATTTACCTGAGGCCAAACTCGCTCGCGAAGCGGAGATCGCGTTCGCTACAATGGCAATGATCACCGATTACGATTGCTGGAAAGTGGAAGAGGAACCGGTCTCGGCAGAAATCGTCCTGAGCCATTTGCTGGCAAATGCGGAAACGGCGAGGAAAATAATTGTGGATGTAATACCACAAATTCCGACACAGGCGGATTGGCCGGAACATTTCGCTCTGAATACCGCGCTAATCACTGATCGCAAGCTTTGGCCGGAAGCTACGGTAGAAAAGTTGAAGCCGATTTTGGGGAGGTTCCTGGCTGATTAACTTTTGCCTCGCCCGCTATAGCCACGGCCCTGCGGGCCGTCCAACTGTTTCACCAAAATCTCGCTGCACTCAACCGGCCACAGGTCCGCCCACCGGACGGATTCGTCCTGCGGCGAACCGGCGGCTACAGGGAATTTCGCTTAATTGCTTCGCAGAGCGCTCGGATGTGATCTTCTTTACGCGTAGCAGTCACGGTAATGGCAGTTTTTGTAGGGCGTTTCTGTGAAACGCCAATCCTAAATCAGGTTGGCGTCTGACACAGACGCCCTACAACGCTGTTCGCGGACTGCAAACGCATTGAATTGCCACGCAGACCACTTGAGAATCACAAAGTGAAAACGCGTTGCTTTGATCATATCGACTTACGAGTGAAAGACATGGCTGTGGCAAGAAAGTTTTATGGAAGATTTCTGCCGCAGCTCGGATTTGTTAAGGAAAAACATGGGCGATACTATCATGGTTTTTACTCCGCCGGTGGCGATAAGCCGTCGGAATTTTTTTGCTTTAGTAGGGATAAAAATCATAAACCGAATCGTACGCGTATCGCGTTCTGGGCAGATATGCGTGAAGAAGTGGACCGGCTCGCAAAATTAGTGCGCGATGCAGGTGGCAAGGCACTCGAGGGGCCGGAAATTTGCGCGAGCTATAGCCCCGGCTATTACGCGTTTTTCTTCGAGGACCCGGACGGAAACAAACTGGAGATTTGCTGCCGGGAGAGTCCGATTATTGCCGGTTAAATTAGAGGCAGCTGTGCCGCTCGACCAAGGCAGTTTTGCAGGCGACACGCCTGCCACTACAGTCCGGGAGTGACCGACTCGAATAAACCGGCGCGCGAGCCTGCGATTTTGCAGGGCGAGCGTCGTGTTCGCTATCTCAAGCTGATCGCGCTTTTCAAGATCACCAAAGGCGTGCTGCTTCTGGTTCTGGGCGTTTCCCTCCTTTTCCTCAACGCGCGGACCCGTTGGATGGATGCGCTGTCGAATTGGATTGCGGATGAAATCTTGCTGGAACACAGCAAGCCTGTTGCCTATTTGCTCCACAAACTGCAGGCTGGGCTGGCAGGCGGCACGTTGCGGGCCACAAGTTTTCTGGCACTTTTTTATACGGCACTTTTTTTCACCGAAGGAATCGGTGTTTACATGCAACAACGCTGGGCGGAGTTTTTGATGATCTTTGCGACGGCGACGCTGATTCCAATAGAAATTCGTCATCTCTGGCATCGGCCGGGTTTGGTGGGCGCACTGATTCTGCTGGCAAACTGTTTTATCGTCTGGTTCCTGTATCGCGTGGTTACGCTCGACAAGGCTAAAGCGCATGCCGCACAGCCGCGCGAACTGGCCGAGACACGGTAGATGCCGTCTCACAAAAGTTGTAGCCACGCCCTGTGGGGCGTCTACATCCGCGGGAATGCACGTTTCGGACGGCGCGCAGCGCCGTGGCTACAGCTGCTTGCTACAGCTCGCCGAAGAGATCCAGGTATTGCTCCAGGTAACGCGTCAGGAGAAAATTTTTCCGGACAGTCTCGCGCGCCTTACGTCCCATCTCATCGCGCAATTCCCTATCGTTGATCAGCTCAGCCATTCGTTTGGCCGTTTCTTCGACGGATGAGACGAGGAAGCCATTAACCCCGTCTTCGATTTGGTACCGGATTCCCCCAACGTTCCCGCCAATTACGGGTGTGCCTTTCCACATTGCTTCGGCCACCGTAAGTCCAAAACCTTCGCGCAACGATTTTTGCAAGACAACCGCTGCCCGGGTTTGGAGCGCATTCACCAGGGCTGTGTCGTCGCCACTGGTCAGAATCAGGATTCGGTCGTCCCGACTGTGGCAGAGCGAGTGGAAAATTTCTTCGCCCTCTGGGTCGTCGGTTGCAAAATTGCCGAGCAATACCAACCGCGCATCGATTTGTTTGCGCGCCAGCTTGAACGCTTCCACGACTCCTTTGGGATCTTTCCACGGATCGAATCGCGAAACCTGGACGACGAGGGGCAAATCGACGGGAATCCCGTAGTGCGCGAGACGCTCGTCGATTTCTCGATCGCTCAATTGACGGTTCTTAATCGTGAATGGATTGATCGCTGGCATGAAAACGCGCTGTGGCGGCGTTATCTGCTGCTTGTATTCGGGACAGCTTACAATTACGCCGTCGTACCTATCGATCCAACGCCGCAGGTATTTCCAGATTTCAGCTTGTGGCCGGCAAAGATCGAGGTGACAACGCCAGATCCATGGGCATTTGTTTTCGTAATGCTCGATCAGCGGGAGCGGCTGCGGGTCGTGCACAACAATGAAATCGTGGTCGAGAAAATTGCGCACGCTGTTCTCGTAGATCACTTGCTCGAAGATCTCTTTTTTGATCTTGGAGAGATCGATGTTCCCGCCTTGGAGGGCATTGTGCATCTTCTTCGTGATGGAGAAAAAATCAGGGCTGCCCTGAATCACTCGCCACTCGGTACGCAGTCCGAGGCTGTTCATGAGCAAGGTGAGCGAAGAAATCATCTCAGCCACGCCGCCGCCGTAGTACGTTGAGTTGAAATTGGCGACACGCAGGCCTTTGAGTTTGGCGGCCTTGTTGCGAATTCGGTCTACGACTTCTGATCCGACGAGCGGCTCGTAATCTTCGATTTGAGTAATGCGATAACGGGCCATTACTGAATGATTCGTTTATGAACGCGGACACGCTCGCAGGACGGGTGAGCAGCGATTTAGTTTTGCGTTACGGAGGGTTTGTCAGGCAATGAAGATGCCGAAAATAGACGATAAACTGAGGTTGCAGGCAGATTTCGGGGAAACCGACGCCATATGCGTGGAGATACTCAAAAACCCGGCTACCGAGGAAGGTATTCTGCTTAAGGTAATGGCGCGCGGTCCATTCGAACAAGGCCAGCAAGTGTGGATCATCGATCGTGATGGCTCGAAAGTCGGTGCTACGGTTGATAACATTTCGGAGCAAACGATCGACAGCGAACTAACGCTCTCAACCGTCCTTCCGGCGTAGATTCCTTGTGTCTGATGCAGACTGTTCTCGCGCGGCTTTTATCTTGATTGCAGCGGGCCTGCTGGTCACGATGAGCCTTCGGGGATCGGATGATTCCGAGTTCGCAAAACGAAGCAGTCGCGTTTACGACCACGCACTGGAGCGTGGTCCTCGAGGCACAAGGTGAATCGCCAGCGGCGCAAGAGGCGCTTGAAGATCTTTGCCGCGCGTACTGGCGTCCTATCTATGGCTTCGTCAGGCGAGAAGGTGCCAAGCCAGAGGAGGCGAAAGATATCACGCAGGGTTTTTTCGCGCTGATCTTGGAACGGAAGGATTTCAGCTCAGTACGACAGGAAAAGGGACGGTTGCGTTCCTTCCTTCTGGCTTCGCTTAAGCATTTCATGGCGAACGAACGTCGAGACGCCGCAACGCTCAAACGTGGCGGCGGTCGAACGCTGCTTCCGCTCGACGGGATTGAATCCTACGATGTCAGCGACATCGGCCATGGTGACATGCTGAGCCCCGATTTGCTTTATGATCGGCGATGGGCGTTCACAGTGCTCGACAGGGTGTTCGCGAGATTGCGTGAAGAATCGGAAACGTCTCTTAACCCACCGTTGCTGCAACGTTTGAACACATTGCTCTCTGATGAACCGGATCGGCCATCGCAAGCGGAAATTGCGCGCGAGTTTGGCATGACTGAGAACGCAGTGAAACAAGCTTTTCATCGACTCCGACAGCGTTATCGGCAGCTGTTGCGGGAGGAAGTCGCGCACACGGTGGCAACGCCGGCCGAGATTGAAGACGAGATGCGTCACCTCATCGCCGCGTTGCGGTCGTGAAAATGAACCGCGAATGAACATAAATTAACACAAATGAGTCCGCCTAGCTTTCCCGCAACGAGAGATTAATCCGCCAAACACGCCAAATGACACCAAAGAAATTAGCGCCAGACTTCATCTTCAAGGAGGAATGTTATGCCATTATTGGCGCCTGCTTCGAAGTTTACAAAGACAAGGGCTGCGGCTTTTACGAGCCAGTGTACCAGGAATGTCTGGGCATTGAATTTGAGTACTGCCGCATTCCTGCAATCGCGCAGCTTGGATTGTCCCTTGAATATCGAGGCAGAATTCTCGCCCAGAAATATTTCCCCGATTTTGTGTGCTACGACAAAATCATCGTCGAACTGAAGGCACTCACCGAACTCACTGACGAGCATCGCGCTCAAGTTCTCAATTACCTGAAAGCCGGCAGGTTTGAACTTGGGCTTCTCGTCAACTTCGGCCATTACCCCAAATTGCAATACGAGCGCATTGCGAACACACGTTCCAAACCAGAATTGGATGAACCGATCTCCTTCTAAACTTTTGGCGTCATTTGGCGTGTTTGGCGGATAACTCCTATAATGAGCTGCGCTATTTGATTGCTGTTTTGCTCACGTAACCTAGAGGGAATTTCCGTGCACTATTTGAAAGAAGGAAATACACGCGCGATAAGGATCACAGCGGTGAAATTTTGTCGTAAATGCGGAGCAGCCATTCCGCCTGATTCCCCACAGAATTCATGTGGCGCCTGTCTGCTGGAGACGGGTCTCGACTCTGACGAAGCTGTATCTGGGGTCGACGCGTCCGCCGTAGCCTCGGCGAAGGCGGATGACCCCGGCCGGCCGATGTTGATGGATTTCGGCGATTACGAATTGCTCGAGCAAATTGGCCGCGGTGGACAAGGCGTAGTTTTTCGGGCGCGGCAGAAGAGTCTCAATCGCATCGTCGCGCTGAAAGTCATTAGCCTTGGTCAGTGGGCGAGCAAAGCGCATCTGAAACGGTTTCGTCTCGAGGCCGAAGCTGCGGCGAGGTTGGAGCATCCCGGTATCGTTCCAATCCACGAGGTCGGCGAGCGCGATGGCTCCTGCTACTTCAGCATGAAATTCGTTGAGGGCGGACAACTCGACGAAGTAGCCAGACGCGAGCCGATGCCGCCTCGATACGCAGCAGAACTAATCGCGAAGGTGGCACGCACCGTGCATTACGCGCACGAGCACGGCATTCTCCACCGGGACATCAAACCGGGAAACATTTTGCTGGATGCAAAGGGCGAACCGCATCTTACCGATTTTGGCCTGGCGCGATTAATCGAATCTGAAAGCAGTGTCACGCAAACTCTGGATGTCCTTGGCACGCCCAGCTACATGGCACCGGAACAAGCAGTGGGAAACAATGCAGCCGTCAGCAACGCTACAGATGTTTATGGACTTGGCGCAGTGCTTTACCAATTGCTAACAGGTCAGCCGCCCTTTGCCGGTGGAGCAACCTACGAGACTATCAAGCTGCTCTTGGATACCGAGCCGAAGCAACCGCGCCTTTTGAATCCAAAAATCGATCGTGATCTCTCCACGATTTGCCTCAAGTGCCTGGAGAAAGATCCGACGCGTCGGTATTCGTCTGCGCTTGCGCTAGCTGAAGATCTCGAACGCTGGCTAAAGCACGAACCAATCTTAGCGCGCCGCACTGGAATTTTCTCGCGAGGGAAGAAATGGGTGCAGCGCAATCCAACCAGCGCGCTCCTTGCAGCGTCGCTGATGGCACTGGCGGCAGCTGCTGGCTGGATCGTTTGGAAGAGCGAATTAATCAGGCAACCTCTAGCAACTGGAATCGCCGTTCTGCCGTTTGAAAACCTTAGCGAGCAGAGAGAAGACGCCGCTGCCTTCGTTGATGGCGTTCAGGATGACATTCTGACCAAGCTGGCGAGGATCGCCGACTTGAAAGTGATCAGCCGGAGCAGCGTGATGGAATATCGCGGCAAAAGGAATATCCGCCAGATCGGTAATGATCTGCGCGTATCTCATGTGCTGGAGGGCAGCGTGCGTAGAATCGGGACACGGTTTCTCATGAATGCGCAGTTAATCGACGCCCGCACTGACGCTCACGTTTGGGTGGAGCAATACGATCGCGATTTCAATGATCTGTTCGCAATTCAGAGCGAGATCGCGCAGAAAATTGCCGGCCAACTCCACGCCAAAGTCACACCTGCGGAAAAATTGGCGATTGAACGTAAACCGACGACCGATCTCGTCGCTTTCGAGCTCTATTCGCGCTCTCTTAGTTTACCGAAAACAACGCGTGCCAGCAGCGCCGATTCGGCGCGGCAGGCAATCGATCTGCTAAACCAGGCTGTGGCGCGCGATCCGTCGTTTTTCGAAGCATATTGCGAGCTCGCCGTGCATCATGACCAGCTTTACTTCTTTGGCTATGACCATACTCCTGCGCGGTTGGCGTCAGCAGAAGCGGCCATTCAGGAAGCATTCCGCATCCGTCCAAATGCCGGCAAAGCACACTGGGCGCGAGCGTATCATCTTTATAATGGATACCTCGATTACGAGGGCGCTCTGGCTGAACTGGAAGTTGCTCGCCAGACGCTGCCCAATGACCCGCTGATATTTCGACTAACGGGTTTCATCCAAAGGCGACAGGGACGCTGGGAAGAGTCCATAAGAAGCTTCGAGCGGGCACTTGAGCTGGACCCGCGCAACGTCAACACGCTCGACAACATCTCAGATAGTTACGCATACCTCCGGCGTTATGCTGAGCAAAAATCGAAGCTCGATCGCATATTGGCTATCGAGCCAAATTATGTTGAGGCAAAAGCGTGGCGCGCACAGGTGGAACTGAATTGGAAAGCTGATACCAGACCGTTGCATCAATTGATTGACGAAATCCGGGCGACAAATCCGGCTGCCATGCCAAGGATCGCCGATCGGTGGCTGCTTTGCGCGCTGGCCGAACGCGACGTCGCTGCCGCCAAAGAGGCATTGCTCGCCGCCGGGGAAGAGAGCCCGTTAGGTCTCGACGCCGTTCATTTCCCGCGTCTTTTCGTGGAAGGCGTTATCGCGCACATGACAAACGACGAGCACAAGGCGCAGTTGGCCTTTACTGCTGCGCGCACGGAGCAGGAGAAAAAAGTTCAGGCTCAACCAGATTATGGCCCAGCATGGTGCGTGCTTGGTGTAATCGATGCCGCCCTCGGGCGGACGGAGGAGGCCTTGCGCGAAGGCCGGCGCGCGGTGGAGCTGCTTCCCGTGGAAAAGGACTCAGTCAATGGTGCGCACATGATCCATAATTTGGCGATGATTGCCGCGTGGGTTGGTGAGAAAGATCTCGCCTGCGAACAGCTTGCCACTGCCGTCCGTTGCCCGAGCGGTCTCTACCACAGCTATGGCCAATTGAAACTGCATCCGTGGTGGGATCCTTTGCGCGGCGAGCCATGCTTCGAAAAAATCGTGGCTTCTCTCGCGCCGAAAGAGAATTAACCACGGATTATACTGATAACACGGATGGGTAGGGCACTACCAAGTTTGCCCTGAGCTAAGCCGAATAGTGGCGCGCCTCGAACGAACTTTTCCGAACAGAAGACAACCAACAAGATAAGGGACCGTTTCTGTCAATCGCGACTGGGTGGCCGTAAATCTTCGCTGCCTTCGTTTCCTTTCGTTTGACAACCCATCGTTGCATCCGCGACATCCGCGTAACCTGTCACGCGGTAGCCTTGGCGTAGGCGGATCCGCGGTGTTTTCAAAGTTCCTAAACTTTCTGCGTAAGGAGTCCAAAAATTCTACGCAGTACATCACTGAACGGCCAGAAATGACAACTCAATGACCAGGAGTCAAAGAAAGCCAGAACAAAAGGAATGAAGATTATGTATAAACCAAACATTCGGTTCGAAAGAGGTCTCACATTGTCGCGTAACCTCGCGCTGGTTTCCGGTCTGTATCTGATTGAAACGGGCAGAAATGACAACTCAATAACGAAAAACCACGGAACGCCAAAATAAGAAAGAGAAATTAGTTTATGAAAAATCAAAACAGCAACTTCAGAAGAAGCATTCCCCAGACGGCAATAAAAAGAGATGGGCAGAATAGACGTGACAAGGAACCTTCGAATTCGTTAGGCGAAACACGCCGCGATTTCATTAAGAAGCCACTTATGTTGGCAGCGGGTTCCATCGTTTTGCCTTCATTTTTAGGGAGCCTTGTGGCTAACGCTAACGCCGATAGGAACGGCAATGACGTGGGGATCGCTCCCCGTTATTATCCATTAAATCACTTCAGGCCTGACATTGATCTGACGGGAAAGCTGGCAGTGATTACCGGAGCATCGCGAGGCAACGGTCGCGCCATTGGCGAAGCCCTTACTGCACTGGGTGTCGACGTGATTGGGACGTCGCGTGATCCGGCTGGCGTCCTGAATCCACCGGCGTATCCGCTGTTGGCTTTGGATATTACTGATCCAGGGTCGGTCTTTGCTTTTGTTGCAGCGCTCCAAGGCCATCCACTATTCCAGCAACACGGCCGAGTTGACATCCTGGTGAACAACGCAGGGCGGTTTATTCTGGGCCAAATAGTTCCTTTGCCGCCGACTGATTTTTCTTTCTACCTAGCGCAGCGTGAACTTGGCATGCGCACCCTCTACTCCGGGCACGTGATGGTGACCAATGTCATGTTCCCGCTGCTGCCGCAGCAGGGCTACGCGCGCATCATCTTTACAGTGTCAATCGCGTCATACGTCACCGGAGGGACGTTTCCCTTCGAGAGTTTTTTTGATACCTACACCTCCGGAAAGTTCGCGTTGCGCGTTTACGCTAACAATCTGGACGCGGTTCTTCGCGCCGGGGGATCGAACATACGCATTTCGACGGTGAACCCGTACGCGATGAATACTGCGCTTGCCCAGCATCCACATCCCATTTACACGCAGCCAGTCAACGGCAATGGTCTGTCAGACACCGATCCCACATTCAACCAGGCCATCACTGCTTTGCGTGAGGCGCTCGCCAACGGACTTCCACCAAGCATGATCGGCGAGGGCTGCTCACAGCTGTTGAGGATGACGGCTCCGGAGCAGAACGTGGTGATAGCTTCACCGCGTGAACCATTCGCCACGCAAGGAGGTAATGCTTTAATGAAACAGCAGCTTCTCGCCGAGAATCAGATTTCAGCAGTGCCTTTTGAATGCGGTGGATAACAAAGATGTCGCGAAGGTCTGACAAATACACCATCTCCTAGAACACCTCCTCAATACTCCGGCGAAAACTGCCGAGGAATCTTCTCTTAGATCAGTAACGTGTTTCGCTGGCCAGTTCGCGACTAGGCCAGCCACGTTACGGACGCCAAGTCGGCGACAGATTGCAATGTGTCGCTGATTTCGTTTGCCGGATTGCCGAGCTTGGTCGGTCACAAAGCTCCCCACGGGCCGAGTCCGTCCGACTGGCGGACTGTCGCAGTTACTTCTATTCAATCTTTTCCGATCCGTAACAATCCGCTGCCTGCCCCCGCCTGGCTGTGCGCGAAGGCGGGTATCCGTAGTTGCCTGCTTCGACGCTTCAACGGTTTAACGTTTCAACGACTCCCAAACTTCCCCGTAACCCCTGACTGGTTCCCGTTCTGTACATGAGCGAACGGCCGGAAATGATTTCTCCTTGGCCCGCCGGAGCCCGCGAGTGCGGGATGAAGGTGGTACTGACGGGAAAGTCACGAAAGGCCAAAACAACAGAACTTAAACAGAAAGAAACAACAACTATGAAGACAAAGTTGACGAAGATGATAATGAGCTCCTTGGCTGTCGGCTGTGCGATGGTGTGCTTGGCTGCTACAATGGCGCTGGGACCGGGCACGTCCGCTACCGCGCGGGCGGCAACGGACGGGCAAGTTTGCAGCATGGGTATGCTAAGGGGCTTGTATCTGTGGACCTTCGACGGGTACGCAAAGGTCGGTGGGAACCTGGTGCCGAAAGCCGTTATGCAAGGCCTCCGGTTCAACGGAGATGGAACGACGTTCAATCCATTCGGCACTGTGAATATCGGGGGCACGATTATTTTCGACGCCACCGGAGGTCCAGGAACCTATACGGTCAACCCGGATTGCACAGGCACGCTGACACCGGGGCCTGGCATATCTCCAACGTTCAATATATACGTCGGGCCGGGTGCACAGCAGGTTTGGACTCTCGAGATCTCCAACCCCAATCCTGCCGGCATCGGAGTGAGCGTAGGAACGGCGACACGCGTGCCTTAGTAAAAGCGCCGACGACATTGAGCGTCTGAACGAATAAGAGCTTGGCGCGTTCTATACGCGCCAAGCCTCGTTTACTCAGAAAATGAGGCGGCGGCTGCGCGGGGCTGCCCGAGTCAGCCGCCTTCGCTAACCAGCCTTCGCGCAAGGCTACGACGGGTCGGGAAGCTACAGCGGACAAGCCGACTCCGGCTACAGGTCGGTGCTTTTCAAAAGGACGGCGCCGGCGCCTTTCATTTCATCGAGTGCGCGATCGATATCGCCCGGCTCAAGGTCAATGCCACGGCAACCGTCGACGATAACATACGTTTTTAATCCGAGGTGGCGCGCGTCGAGCGTGCTGTATTTGACGCAATAATCCAAGGCGAGGCCCATCAGGTAAATTTCTTTGATACCGTTCTTCTGCAGGTAATGAGCCAGTCCGGTGTGGCGGCGATGCGCGTTGTCGAAAAACGTGCTGTAACTATCGATGTTTCGCTCGGTGCCTTTGTGAAAAACATGGGCGATGCGGCTGGTGTCGAATAGCGGGGCGAACTCGGCGCCGTGCGTGTTCTGAACGCAATGCACCGGCCATAGGATTTGTTCGATACCGTCGAGAATGATGCGATCACCCGGTTTCTTTCCCTTGTGGTTTGCGGCAAAGCTGCCGTGGTCGGACGGGTGCCAATCTTTGGTCGCGACCACGAGATCGAAGCGCCGTTGCAATTCATCTGCAAGCGGAATGACCTCATCACCATGCGGCACCGCCAAGGCGCCTCCCGGCAGAAAATCATTCTGAAGATCGACAAGGATTAGCGCGTTCATT
>Ga0066388_100000237_pt1 | contig 23491 bp, 24 predicted proteins | sample PanSoiMetaGPlot6_FD_64539 | JGI IMG/M metagenome (GOLD analysis project Ga0066388, IMG submission 64539) | Tropical forest soil microbial communities from Panama analyzed to predict greenhouse gas emissions - Panama Soil - Plot 6 (Hybrid Assembly) | ecosystem: Environmental > Terrestrial >...
TTCGTGATGTATTTGAATCTATTGAAGATTTCCATATTGCGATTTCGCGTTAGACGATGTGCGTAGGGCAAAAAAATTCATAACCGCAAGCTCGGCATTTTTCGGATCTTGCACAGCATTCTCTGGCGCAGTGCGAAGATGACGACCTGCGGGTCGGCGAACGTTCACGCGCCACCGAACATGTGACACGCCGACAGGTCGGCCACATTGTCGAGCCTTACCGATATGGTTAAAGTCACTCTCGCATTATCGCAACAAAAAAGCCTTTCAAAACGGCGTTGTGAAGGAAGGGGACGGGTGGGCAGATGCCACGGATGAAGGGTGCCGAGGTCATCACCGAATATCTGATCGACAGCGGGATTCCCTACGTGTTCGGAATCTGCGGCCACGGCAACGTCGGCATTCTCGATTCGCTCTACGAAGCGCGCGACCGTATTACGCTTGTCTCACCACGCCACGAGCAGGTCGCCGCTCACATGGCAGACGTATACTTCCGCGTGCGACACGAGGCGGTGGCGACGCTCACGTCCTGTGGACCTGGGTCCTGCAACATTGTGATGCCGCTTGCCGTCGCGATCTCGGACTCCTCAGCACTCCTGGCGATTACGGCGAATGTACCGACATCACAGTTCAATCGCAGTCCGTTTCAGGAAATCAACAAGCACTTCCAGGCCGACTTTCCCAACATTATCCGCCCGGTAGTCAAGCGCAGCTTCCAGCCGACGCGCGTGGACATGCTGCCGCTGGCGTTGCGCCAGGCAACCACAACCATGTTGTCGGGTCGGCCCGGGCCGGTGAACCTCGACGTGCCGTTCAATGTCTTCCAGGAGGAAGACGACGTCGAAATACCACGGCCCGCGCCCCCTCTTAATGCGCAACGTAGTGGCGCCTCCCCGGATGAAGTTGCGACATGCATTGACCTGATCCTGAAGGCGAAGCGTCCGGTGATCTTCGTCGGCCACGGCGTCACCCTGTCGGAGGCCTCGCGCGAACTGACCGAATTCGCTCATCGCATGCAAATTCCGGTGATCTCTTCGCCCAACGGCATGGGTACGCTCGACATGACCGATCCGCTGTCATTGGGCTTTATCGGCCGCAATGGCGCATACCCGGCTAATGAAGCCGGCCGCCGTGCGGATCTGGTCATCGCAATCGGCGCGCGCTTCGACGATCGTTCGGCTTCCTCATGGATGCCGGGTTATTCCTGGAATTTTCCGCTGACAAAGCTGATCCACGCCGATGTCGACCCTGCCGAGCTTGGCCGCAATTATCCGCCCGACATCGGCGTGCTGGCAGACGCGCGGACCTTCCTGCGGCAACTGCTTTCCGAGGTTGACCGGCACCAGCCCAGGCGCGATGCGTTCAAGGCCTGGCTCGCCGACATCAAATCCTGGCAGCACGAGTGGGAGCAGTTCACCAAGTCGAACTTCGAGACGCATGCTTCACCGATCCGGCCCGAGCGCATCGTGGCCGATTGCCAAGGGGTGCTGCCGCCCGACGCTATTCTCTGCTGCGACGTTGGCGTCAATCACAACTGGTACATGCAGTTCTGGAAGGCACGCCGTCCGCAGACCATGCTCAATTCCTGGGGTTTTTCCGGCATGGGTTTCGGCGCAGCCGGAGCGCTTGGCGCCAAGCTGGCCGCACCTGACCGCCCTGTGGTGGCGATTACAGGCGATGGCTGTTTCACCATGGTGCCGCACGTATTGTGCACGGCCGTCGAATATAACATCCCGGTGGTCTGGGTGATCTGGAACAATTTCGGCTGGGTTTCGATCCGCGATATACAGCTCGGAATGTTCGGCGGCCGCGAGCACGGCACCATGTTCCACGAGGGCGCCAACAACACGCCGTACAATCCAGACTTTGCCGCGTGGGCGCGCGCAACCGGTGTCGAGGCGATCACGGTCACCAAATCGCAGGATTTCAAGGGCGCGCTCGAGCACGCGATCAAGACCAACAAACCGTTCCTGCTCGACGTGCATGTCGATGCGGAAATCCACCCGCCATCAACCGGCGCCTGGCAGCTGCCGCCGACGCCTTACAGGGAGCCGGTATTCGGCAAACGCTATTTGCCGGACGCCGCGCCGGCGAAATAGTGGGGAGGGCCACCACGTTGGGCGTGCAAACCAAGCAGGGAGCGATTGGCGGCCGATCACGCGGGCAGGCTCGTATTGCCGCCGTCCGCAGCGTTGGCCGCGCCCAGCCGCGCGGGGGCGTCCAGTCATTGGCGCGCGCCTTCGCCATCATGGAAGAGATCGCCCGCAATCGCGATGGCATCGGTCTGGCCGAGCTCTCCAAACGTGTCAGTCTGCACAATTCAACCACCTTCCACCTGGTCAAGACTTTGGTGTCGCTTGGTTATGTGCGGCAGATGAGGGACTCAAAGCGTTACCGCATTGGTCGTCCGTTGTTCGCCCTTGCGGCCAGCGCGCTCGATGAAGTTGAGATGGTGAGTCTGGCCACCCCGATTCTGGAGGACCTTTCACGTGAGACGGGCGAGAGCGCGCATTTTTCCGTGCGACTCGGTGATGACGTTGTGGTACTGGCGCGCACTGGCGGGAAGGGCGCTTTCCAGCTGACCGACCGCGCCGGCGCGGTGCGGCCGGCGCATTGCACCGCGCTCGGCAAAATCATGCTCGCCGCATTGGCGCCGGAACAGCTCGAACAATTCATGGCGCGTGCGGAGCTAAAGGCGCACACGCCGAAATCGATCACGTCGCCCGAACACCTTCGCCGCGAGATCGCCGACGTGCGCCGCTCGGGAGCTGCCATCGATGACGGTGAATTCGACGCCGAGCTGCGCTGCGTAGCGGTTCCGGTGCGCGATTTCAGCAGACAGATAATCGGCGCCATCGGTATTTCCGGGCCGGTCTGGCGCCTGTCAATCGATGCACTTCAGAAGCGCGCACGGATGGTGCGAGCGGCCGCCGATCGTTTGTCGGCGGAGTTCGGCTTTGCCGGCGACATGAAGGCCGCTGTCTAGAGGAGAACCCATGCCACGGCACGCAATGTATGTTCCCCATGGTGTCATTCCGGCAGTGCTGCTGCCATTCGACAACGATCTCGCGGTCGACGAAGCGAATTTTCGCAAGCATCTGCGCGATGTGGCGTCGACCGAGGGCCTTTCCGCCGTCACCATCAACGCGCATTCGACCGAAGTCAGCTCGTGCACCTTCGATGAGCAGAAGCGCGTACTTGAAATCGCGCAGGACGAGATCGGGGCGCGTCTGCCTCTGGTCAATGGCGTTTGGTCCGATGGCAGCGTCGAAGCGGCGCGAATCGCTCGCATGGCGGCGCAGGGAGGCGCTTCGGCGCTACTGGTTTTCCCGCCTGGTCCGTTCACTCTTGGCCAGTCGCCGGCGATGGCGCTCGCGCACTTTAAGCGCATTGCGGATGCTACCGACCTTCCACTGATCGTGTTTCAGTACCCGCTCGCAACGGGGCAGGGCTATCCGAAGGATACATTGCTGAAAATGTGCGAAGAGGTGCCGTCGATCCGCGCCATCAAGGACTGGATCGGCAACGTGCCACATCACGAATGGCACGTACGCACGCTGCAAAGCCTGGCGCAGCCGGTGAATGTACTCACCACTCACAGTTCATGGCTGCTCCCTTCGCTGGTTCTTGGCTGCAATGGATTGCTGTCAGGATCGGGCAGCGTGATCGCCGATCTGCAGGCGCGACTGTTTCGCGCTGTGCAGAGGAATGATCTGGCAGAAGCGAGGCGCATCAACGACCGCATCGAGCCGACCGCGCGCGTGTTCTACGCCGATCCTTTTGTCGATATGCACAACCGCATGAAAGAGGCGCTGGTTTTGCTCGGCAAGCTTCCGCGCGCTGTAGTGCGGCCGCCGCTCGTGAAGATTGAACGCAGCGAGGTCGCAGGTATCCGTCAGGCTTTAATCGAGGCGGGACTGCTGGACAAGAATGCAAGAGACGCGGCCTAGGGAAGTGTCATGGCCGGGCGACGCGAGTGGCATCACGCCCTCACTACAAAACCGCAAACTCGGTATTCTTCCGGTCGGTCACCAACATGCTGCCCGGATAATGCGTGATGCAGAAATCTGGCTTCACCGTCGCGATCACCGACTGTGGCGTCACCCCGCAAGCCCAGAACACCGGCAATTCGTCGTCACCAACCTCAACGACATCGCCGTAATCCGGTTTGTTGATATCTTTGATGCCGATCAACTCGGGCTTGCCGATATGGACCGGAGCGCCGTGCACGGACGGAAAACGCGTGGTGATCTGCACGGCGCGGATGGCATCGCGCGGCGTCAGCGGCCGCATCGACACCACCATCGGTCCGCGAAACGGACCCGCCTCCTGAGTGGCAATGGACGTGCGATACATTGGCACGTTACAGCCTCGCGCGATGTGGCGCAGTTCGATGCCCTCCGCCATCAGTGCTTCCTCGAACGAAAACGAGCAGCCGATCACGAAGCTCACAAGGTCATCGCGCCAGAAATCGCGGATATCCTCCGGCTCGGCGACAAGTTCGCCTCTTTTCCAGACGCGGTAGCGCGGCAGGTCGGTCCGGATATCGAGGTCTTCGCCCAGTTCCAGAACACGCGGGTCCCCCGGCGCCGACGTTCCAATCAGGGGGCACGGCTTGGGATTGAGCTGACAGAATCGCAGGAAATCGGCGGCAAGCGCCTGCGGCAAAATGGCAAGATTGCCTTGCACGTAGCCGGGGGCGAGGCCGGCTGTCGGCCCACGGTGCGTCCTGCCACGGATCGCCAGCCGCGCCGAAAGACCACTGCCGGGCGGAGGTTTTCCATCGCGCCGTAAAGAGGTGACGGCCATTGATCCTTTCATCCGATGCCCTGCGATTAACGTAGCACCGGCCTGCGCAGCCTTCGAGAATGGCTGCCCAAACCACGCGCGGTTATACGACCATGTGAGTTGGTATGCATCAATATGAAAATTGCGGTTGAAAGTTACTACGGGATCGCGTTTGCTAATGCAATGAAGAGCCCGCCAAGGGCCTACAGGGAGGGATCCGGTAATGCCGCGTCGTGCCATGGGGCGATGGCGTGCGGTGACCGCGTTCGCGACGGCGTTCGTCGCCGGCGATGCCGGCAGCGAGCGAACGCGAAGTTTTTTCAAGCGCCTTTTCCCGTTTCGCTATTGGCAGCCGCCCCCGCGACCGCTGATGGGCACATATGAGATCCTGAGGGAGGACACGTGATGACTGAAAAATGGAAAGAGGAGGAGTGGTCGCAAGACCTCTGGTACAGCGGCAAGATGACCCGTCGTCGGCTCGTCGGATGGGGTGGCGGCGCCATCGGGGCAATGATGCTGGTGCCGGCGCCCTGGCGCGCAGCCTTCGGCCAGGCAAAGCCTTACAAGATCGGCGCGATCAACCCGCTCTCGGGCGCGGGCGCCGCCGGCGGCAAAACCGCGCTGGTCGGTGTCCAGATGGCGGTCGACCGCATCAACGGTTCCGGCGGTGTGAATGGCCGCCCGATCGAATTGGTTGTCGCGGACGACGAATCCAAACCAGATGTCGGACGTCGCAAGACCAGTAAGCTCGTGGATGAGGATCAAATCGACGCGCACTGCGGCGGCTTCCTATCGAACATTTGTCTCGCATGCATGCCGGTCTGGGAAGAAGCCAAGATCGTCAACATGATCAGCGTCTGTCTCGACACCACGCTGACGACGACCAAATGCAATCGCTACAGCTTCCGTGTTCATGACTACGCTCCGGCACAGGCTGTCGCCTTCGCGCCTTACCTGGTCAACAACATGGGAAAGAAATGGCACATTGCCTATGCAGACTATTCCTGGGGCCAGTCCACACGTGACGCCTACGCTCAGGAAATCAAGAAAGCAGGCGGCGAAGTCGTGGAAACAACGGGCATCCCGCTTGGTACCGCCGACATGACGCCGTTTCTGTCAAAGGTTACCGGCCAATTCGACGGGCTGCTCGGGATCTTTTTCGGCAAGGACGGCGTAACCATCGGAAACCAAGCCTACGATCTTGGACTGACGAAGAAGTACAAATGGGCCGGCGATGGCGCCATTGCAGAGTCGACTAATCTTCCGGCACTCGGCAACAAGATCGAGGGGTTCATCGGCATTAATCGATACATCCCGGTATTCCAGGGTCCGTTTGACACGCCGCATCACAAGAAATTCTTCGATGAGGCCAAGATCCGGCTGGCGAAGATCGATCCATCGGGCCCGTTGCCCGATCGGTACGTGCAGGCAAACTTCGAGGCGATGAACGCTTTGAAGGTCGGCATGGAAAAGTCCAAGTTCGAAGGCCGTAAGGACACGATGAAGTTGATCGAGTCGCTTGAAGGCCTGCAGATGAAAATGAGTGACGATTTCTTCACTGGTGACAAACTGCTCCGTAAAGAGGACCATCAGGCGTTTCCATTGCAGGTCATTTTCGACATCAAGGACGGGAAACACCGCATCGTCGAAACCATCCCCGGCGACAAGACATTCTTCCCGCCGTCCTGCAAGTTCGCTACGACCTGATTGCAAATGCAGCCAGCCATTGACGCGCCCGCCTCGGCCAAAAAAGCCCGGGCGGGTGCACAGGTCCCAGTGCTGCGCACCGAAGCGCTGACCCGGAGATTTGGCGGACTTACCGCAGTTAACAACGTCAATTTCCAGGTCAATCGCGAGGAAATTCGCGCGATCATCGGGCCGAACGGTGCTGGCAAAAGCACTTTCTTTAATTGCCTGACTGGGGTTTTGCCCGCGACGTCGGGACGCATCCTGTTTAATGGCGAAGACATTACAGGGCTTCCACCCGACAGAATTTCCCTCAAGGGGATCGCGCGCTCGTATCAGATCACCAACATCCTGCCGAACGCCACGACGTTGGAGAACGTGCGCATTGCCGCGCAATCGCGCCGGCATGCCTGGAGTATGCTGAAACACTACAGCGCCTATCACGACATCATCGAGAGAGCCGAGGCGGTGCTTAAATCCGTCGGCCTTTACGGCAAAGCTGATGAGCTTGCTGCGAATCTATCGCACGGCGAGCAGCGCAATCTTGAAATCGGCATTGCGCTCGCTACCGAGCCGCTTTTGCTCTGTCTGGATGAACCAACCGCCGGCATGAGCGCGGTCGAGACACGCGACACCGTGCAACTTGTGCGCAGCATCGCCAAGAACCTGACCATTCTGATCGTCGAGCACGATATGGATGTGGTCATGGGGCTTGCCGACCGGATCACGGTGCTCAACTACGGACAGGTGTTGGCCGAAGGGACGCCGACAGAAATCCAGAACAATCCAAAGGTGCTGGAGGTCTATCTCAAGACATGAGCACCGCCGCAAACGATGCGCCGCTGATCGCGGTCGAAGATCTGCACACCTACTACGGAAAGAGTCATATCCTGCAGGGCGTGACGCTGCATGTCGGATCGGGCGAGGTGGTCGGACTGCTCGGGCGCAATGGCGTCGGGAAAAGCACCACACTAAAAACCATCATCGGACTGGTGCAGCCGAGCCACGGCAAGGTCGTGTTTGAAGGCAACGTGGTTACCAGCATGCCCCCGCACAGGCTCGCCCGCCTCGGCATGGGCTACGTGCCGGAGGACAGGCGAATCTTCCGTTTGTTGACGGTCATGGAAAACCTGCGCACGGGTCTCGACCGCGCCGGAATGACCGATGAAAAAAAGCGCGCACTGCTCGAGAAGGTGTTCGCCTATTTTCCGGTGCTGGCCGAGCGGCGAAATCAGGCCGGAGGAACGCTTTCCGGCGGCGAGCAACAAATGCTGGCGATCGCACGCGCAATGATGCTCGAGCCCAAGATCATTCTGCTTGACGAGCCGACTGAAGGTCTGATGCCGCGCATGGTCTCGCAAATCCGCAACATCGTTGACGTCTTGCATCGTGAAAACGTCGCTATCCTGCTGGTTGAGCAGAATGTCCCGTTGACGCTCGAAGCAAGCGAGCGCGTCTACATTATGGAAAAAGGCGCGGTACGACACCACGCCGCCGCGCGCGATCTCAAAGTGAATGACGCAGTCATTCATCAATACCTGGGAGTCTAGGGATGCAGCTTACCGCGATCCTCGCCGGCATTCCCTGGGATCAAATTCTGATTCAAACCCTGAACGGCATCGTCACCGGCATGATCTTGGCGCTGATTGCATCGGGGCTGACGCTGATCTTCGGCATCATGGATGTGGTCAATTTCGCGCATGGCGAGTTGTTCATGCTCGGCGCCTATATCGGAGTGGTCGTGCTGGCGACAACGGGAAGTTTCTGGTTGGCGCTGTTAATTGCGACGTTGGTTGTGGCGCTGCTTGGCGCCGCCATACAGATTGCCACACTGCGGCCGTTGCTCGGGCGCGACCCGCTCACCACCATTTTGGCGACCTTTGGTGTCTCGTTGATCCTGCAGAACTATGCGCTTTGGCAATTTGGACCGGTGGCGCGCAAAATCCAGGAGCCGTTCAGCGGTCACTTCAAGCTGTTTTATCTTGAGTATCCTTGGTACCGCCTTCTGATCGCCGGGCTTTCCGCCGCAATCATTGGCGGCTTTTGGTTGTTCCTCAAGCATGGCAAGTTCGGAATCTGGATCCGTGCCACGACGCAGGATCGCGTCATGGCGCAGGCCATGGGCATCCCGGTGCCTTTGGTGCACACGGCCGCTTTCGCGATCGGCGCGGGAATGGCGGCGGCGAGCGGCGTACTGTTTGGTCCCCTGGTAGGCGTCAACCACACCATGGGCCTCGATTGGGTGCTCAAGGCCTTCATTGTTGTGGTGGTCGGCGGTATGGGCAATCTCGGCGGATCGATTGCGGCTGCGATCTTCATCAGCCTGCTGGAAGCGTACGCCTCGATCTGGGTTAGCCCGGCGCAGGCGGTGATTGTCTCCTTTGTTGTGCTGATCCTTACGCTGCTATTCCGGCCAACGGGCCTGTTCGTTCCAACTCCAAAATGACAAGCGCGCCGCTCGATAGACCGATGCTGCTCAGGAGAACGAGCTTGAGCCACACCGCCGTTTTCTGGGCCGGCTTTTGCGTGGTGATGGCGCTGCTGATCGTGGCGCCGCTGGTGCTGCCGGAATTCTGGCGGCGATTCCTGACCGAGGTGCTGATCTGGGGTCTGCTGGCAATGTCGTCCGATCTGCTGATCGGCTACACCGGCATGATCTCGTTCGGCCATTCGGCCTTTTTCGGCCTTGGGATGTACGGTGCCGCGGCAGCGCTTTTGATGTTCTCGCCACCAAACTTGTGGCTCGCGCTTGCCTTCGGCCTTATAGCGTCGGCCGTTATCGCGCTGTTCGTCGCTTATTTCTCGACCCGCCTACGCGACATCTACTTCGCCATCACCACACTGATCTTCTCACAGATCTTCTACGTGATCGTTTTCACGTGGACCGAAGTCACCGGTGGTGAGAATGGCCTCAACTTCCGGCGTCCGCCGTTGGCGATTCCCGGCTTGTTTTCCGTGCCGTTTACTTCCGAAACGATGCACTGGTTTGTGCTGGCGGTGGTGACGGCGTCGTATTTGATTCTGCGGCGGATCACGCGTTCCCCCTTCGGCATGGTGCTGCAATCGATCCGTGAAAACGAGCCGCGCACCCGTGCCATCGGCTATCCGGTGGAGCGCTACAAAATTGTTGCGGTCATGCTCTCCGGCCTTTTTGCAGGACTGGCGGGCGTGCTCTACGCCTTGCAAAACCGGTTTGCCGCGCCCGATTTCATATTCTTTCTGGTGTCAGGGGAGGCGGTGATCTTCAACGTAATGGGCGGCATCGGCACGCTGGTCGGCCCCATCCTCGGCGCCGGTTTTTTTCAGCTTATGCGCGAGCTGCTGTCGCGGTTGTTCGGCGACCAGTTCCCGTATCTCATCCCTCTCGGTGTCGTTTTCATTGTTATGATCATCTTTTTGCCGCAGGGGCTACTGGGGTTCGCGCGAAGGTGGCTGAACCGGTAAACGGGCCTCACAGACAGTCCGCTCGTTCCCGCGCAAACGGGAATCCACGACCACACGAAAGCTAGCAAATTTCAGAACGGTGTCCCCGCTTTCGCGGGGACGAGCGGAAAGCTGATATCAATCGCACCTCGCGACCATGCCGCCATCCACCACAATTTCGGTGCCGGTGATGAAGCGCGCTTCATCGGAGGCGAGGAACAGGGCCGCGTTTGCGGTATCACGGCCATCGCCCATGAATCCGATGGGGATGCGTTTGAGGCGCGATTTCAATAGTGCTTCGACGTCCCCGCCAGTACGTTGTTTGGCGAGCCGCGCTTCCACCATTGGAGTATGCAGTTGACCGGGAATGACGCTGTTCACGCGGATACCCCTATCTGCATATTGTACGGCAACTACACGCGAGAGCTGGATCACACCCGCCTTGGTCGCGGCATAGCCAACTTGCGCGGAGCCCGTCCAACGCAAGCCCGACGTCGATGCAATATTCACGACAACGCCCTTCTTCTGCTTCTCCATAATCGGCAGCACATATTTCAGCGTAAGGAACACGCTCTTCAGGTTGTGATCGACCTGGGAATCCCAGACCTCCTCACTCATTTCCACGGGGCCGCCGGCAGCGGAGCCACCGACGTTGTTGACCAGCCCGTCGATGCGGCCAAAGTGTTCAAGGCAAGATTTCACCATGACTTCGACCGAGCGCGCGCCAGTGACATCGCATTGATGGGTGACAATCTCGCCGCCGAGGGCGGTCACGCGGTCGACAGTTTCTTTGACGCTGTCGAGATCGCGATCGACCGCAAAAATTTTAGCGCCTTCCTCGGCGAAGCGAACGGCAGTCGCGCGCCCGTTGCCCCAGCCGGGGCCCACGCAGCCGGCGCCGGTAACGATCACGATGCGATCTTGCAGACGCCCGGTCATGCTGCTCCCGTGAGGCGCCGCGCCGGCGCAAAGCGATAGAAACGCTGCGGATTGTCTACCAGCAACGCTCGCCGCATGGCTTCGCCTGGCGCGATTTCCGCCAGAATATCAACAAGCAGGCCGTCGTCGACCACCGGCGGCTCGTGATTGGGATGCGGCCAGTCGGTACCCCAGACCACGCGGTCGCCGAATTCCGCCACCAGCTTGCGTGCGAATGGCACGGCGTCGGCATAAGGCGGCCCCCGTCGCGCGGCGCGGTCGACACCGCTCACCTTGATCCACACATTCTCGTCCTGCATCAGCATGAGCAACGCGCGGAACGCCGGCTGTTCGAGCCCACGCGAAGCATCGATGCGACCGATGTGGTCGATCATTACGGGTACCGGCGACCGTTTGAGCGCCGGCGCGAGTTCGGCAATGTGATCGCCTGCCATGTGGATCTGCAAATGCCAGCCGACCTTGGCGAGACGCCTGCCAAAAGCAATAACTTCCTCGATTGGCGGACCGGTGCCCAGATGCTCCATATAATGGAAGCGCGCCCCGCACAGCCCGGCGGCAGCGAGCCGCGTGAGGTCGGCGTCGGAAATCGTCACAGGCACCAGTGCGATGCCCTTATAGGCCTGGCCGGTCGCGGCAACGGCATCCATCGTCACCGAGTTGTCGATCCCGTGACAGTTCGGCTGCACGATCACACAATGCTCGATGCCAAGCCGCGCATGCAGCGCGAATAGCATTTCCTTGGTGGCGTCGGATGGTGTGTATCGGCGCCCGTCGGCGAACGGAAAACGCGCCCGCGGGCCAAACACATGAACGTGAGCATCGCACGCGCCTGCCGGCAATTTCAGTTTGGGCTTGCTCGGCGTCGTCATCCAGTAAGGTGGATCCGGTGGCGTGGTGGCGCTGTGCTCCATCACATTTCCTTGGCACGCGTGCGCTCGAAAGCCGGGATGTGCGCAGAAAACCGGTTCAGCCAATTGACAAGACCAGGATAAGCCGGACGCCAGTCCACCTGTTTGCGCCAGTCGAGATAGCCGAGCGCGCATGACAAGCCGATCGAAACCACGTCAGCTTTGAAAGCGTCAGGTGGGGCGGCGTCGAAGGCGTCCAGCCCGCGTCTGATTTTGCCGCGTTGATGCGCGAGCCAACGCGGCGAATGCGGCAGCTCAGGGCGGAATCTGCTTTCGTAAACGACAAGGATCGAGGCATCCATGATGCCGTCAGCGAGCCTTGAAAGCGTGAGCGCCTTGAAGCGTTCGAGGCCGCGCAGCGGCAACAGCCGGTCGGTGCCAGCAACATCCTGCAGAAACTCGATGATGATGCCGCTGTCGTAGATCGTCGAGCCGTCGGGCAGCACCAGACAAGGCATTTTGCCAAGCGGGTTCTGCTGACGGAGCGTGTCGTTCTCGTCGAGCGGGTCGGCCGGTGTGACAGTGACGCGGCTGGTTAAGCCCAGAACCTCGATCGCCATGCGCACCTTGCGGCCGAATGGCGACGTGAGGGTCGAGCGCAATACGAAATTTTCCGAGGCGGGCATGCGCGAACGGCCGACTGGTTCACTTTTCGGTATGGACGCCGGCGTCCGCGATCACCTTTGCCCACTTTTTGGTTTCGCTATCGATGTAGTCGCGGAAATGCTCCGGTGAATCGCCAACCAGGATCGCGCCCTGGCTCGACAGTTTTTCGACGACAGTTGGATCTTTCATGGCTTCGACCGCCGCCTTGTTGAGCACGGCAACGATCTGCGGTGGCGTTTTTGCCGGCGCGACCATGCCGTACCAATTTTCGGTTTGCAAGTTGGCCATACCGGCTTCCACGGTTGTCGGCACATCGGGTGCACTCGCCACCCGCTGCGTGGTGCCGACGGCAATCGGCTTGAGCTTGCTCGCCCTGATCTGCGGCAGCAGCACCGGCAGGTCCAGGAAGACCATTTGGACCTGCTGGGCGAGCAGGTCGTTCACGGCGGGAGCCGCGCCGCGGTAGGGCACGTGCACGATATTGATGCCGGCGGTGAGCCTTAACAATTCGCCAGCGAGGTGCGGCATACTCCCGGGACCAGATGATGCGAAATTGAGTTTGCCGGGCTGCGCCTTTGCCAGCTCCACCAGCTCTTTCATGTTATTGGCGGGAACGCTGGTCGCCACTACGAGCATTTCCGGCACCTTTGCGACAAGGGTAATCGGCTGCAGGTCCTTGAGCGTGTCGTAAGCGACCTTCTCCATGCTCGGGCTGATGGCGAGCGCGCCGGCGCTTGCGATCGCGATCGTGTAGCCGTCCGGTGGGGATTTTGCGACCACATCGGTGCCGACCACGCCGCCCTGGCCGGAGCGATTGTCGACAATAATGGTCTGCTTGAGGATTTCCGACATGCGCTGGCCGACCACGCGTGCGATAATGTCGTTTGGACCGCCGGGCGGGAACGGCACGATCAGCCTGATCGTCTTGTTCGGAAAGTCCTCCGCCACTGCCGGCGCCGGGCACAGCAGGACCAGTCCGATCAGCAACGAACGCAAGATTTTCACGACGATCCTCCCCGTTTGTTCGATATTTGCAGCGGCCCCGCCTGCTTTACGGCCCTCTTACGTTATTGCCAAGCGCGGGAGCCAGCGGGCGGGACGATCTGATCCCTTGACGATACTCCTATAGGGCGGATGAGTATTGGCCAATGTGCAGACTTCAAGAATAAGGGGCGGCCGCATGGAAATCGACTCGCCGGATGTGGTGGCAGAAGTGAAGGCGGCATTTGAACGCTATGAAAAAGCGCTGGTTTCAAACGACGTGCCTGTACTGGATGAACTTTTCCGCGACGACCCGCGCACCATTCGGTACGGAGTGAGCGAAATTCTCTATGGCTATGCGGAGATCAAGTCGTTTCGCGGCGCGCGGTCACCCGTTGCGCTTGGTCGGAAATTGTCGCGCACGGTTATCACCACCTATGGCAGAAACTTCGCGGTCGCTTCGACGCTCTACGAACGGCCGTCTGCGCCCGGCAAGCTTGGCCGTCAGATGCAGACCTGGGTCAAATTTTCGGAAGGCTGGCGTGTAGTGGCAGCGCACGTCAGCCTGATGGACAAGCCCACAACCTAGCCTAAAGCGCGGCCACCGCCTGCACCTCGACCAGCAATGCTTCCTGCACAAGCCGGTCGATCATCAGCAGCGTGTTGGGCGGATAGGCGCCATTCGGGAACATTTTCGGAAATTCACGCAGGCGGTACTTCATGAATTTTGGAATATCTTGCGAGTGCACCAGGTAGGTCGTGAATTGCACGATATTGCCCCAGCCGGCTCCCACCGATTTCAGCGCGGCTTCAATATTGGCAAAGGTCTGAACGCATTGAGCGTCGAAATCGTCGACGCTCACGACCTTTCCGTCGCGATCGACGCCCACCTGACCGGCGATGAAAATGTATTCCGACGCCTTTACGCGTGTGAGGTGCGAATATTGTCCGAGCGGTTTGCCGAGCGCATCGGGATTGAGAATCTTGATGTCGGGCATCGTCACCCCCTTTTCCTCAGGCGCTGCGGCAGGCTTTGTGCGGTGCCCGTGTTATTTTATTCCACCTGCACACCACTCGCCTTGATCGGCGCTTCCCACTTCTTGACTTCGCTTTTGACGAAATCGCCCAGCCACTGCGGGCTCCGTTCGTTCGGTCCTGCAACAGTCGCCCCAAGTTTGGCCAGACGATCCTGCACTTCAGGCGTTGAAATTGCGCCGATGGCAGCTTCGTTGAGCTTCTTGACGACATCGGCAGGCGCATTTTTTGGCAGGAACAGTGCGCTCCAGGTGTATGCCTGAACGTCGAGGCCTTGTTCGCCCGTTGTTGCAAGATTTGGCAAGACCGGAGAGCGTTCCTTCGTCATGATGGCGATGCCCTTCACCTTGCCGCCGTCGATCTGCGGCTTGGCGGTGGCGATGATGTCACACAGGAAGTCGATGCGCCCGCCGACAAGATCCTGCATGGCCGGACCGGTGCCCTTGTAGGGGATGTGCGTGATGTTGGTGCCCATTGCGCTGTTGAGCACGACGCAGCCGAGATGCGTCGCCGAGCCGGCGCCGGCCGAACCGAACTGCATTTTGGCCTGGTTCGCCTTGGCGTATGCGATGAATTCCTGGAAGTTACCCACCGGCAGATCAGGCCGCGCGATGATCGCGATCGGCGTTACCGCGAGATAGGCAACCGGGGTGAAATCGGTCAACACATTGTAGAGCGGATGCTTGTAGAGCGTCTGGTTCTGGGCGTGGGTGCCGACACTTCCAAGGACCATGGTGTAGCCGTCTGGCTTGGCGTCGGCGACGCGCTTGCCGCCGGTCATGCCGCCAGCGCCGCCAACATTTTCGATCACGACCGGCTGGCCGAGCAGTTCGCTCATGCGCTGCGCAATGATGCGGCCGATAGTGTCCTGCGGGCCGCCGGCCGCAAACGGAATGACCATGGTTACAGGACGCGTGGGAAAATCTTCGGCGCCGGCCGATCCGACCAACGCCAGCGCGGCGAAAGCCGCAGCAAACAGAGTCTTTTTCATTGCTATCCTCTCCACCTGATAAACAAAGCCTTGCCCGCGAGCGAACGCCGGTCAAGCGGCGCGGTTCGTATGGCTAGCCCGCTTCAACGACCTCTTCCGGGCACCGGTGCAGCCGGTCACCCGGGCCGTTTCCGCCGATCAAATAATTGTCGCACAGCCAGTTGAGATAACCGGCGTGGATATAGGTCGGATGAACGACGATGTTCATGTCTTTTTCAATGGTCATCGGCTCGTCGTGGCGCACCAACGGACGTTCCACAAGGTCGTAACCCTGACCGTGACAGTAAAGCCGGGCCTCCGCCGGCCGGCCATTCTTGCGCATGAAGTCATTGAAGGCGTCCCAGATATCCTTGCAGGGCGTGCCCGGTTTGAGCAGATCGAGCGTGAGCCTGCGCGAGGCCTTGCAGAATTCCAGTTCGTCCTTCATTTCCTGCGGCACTTTGACGCCGACCACGCAAGAGCGGCCTAGCTCGGTATACATGCCGCCCGGCCCGTTGTCTTCCACCAGCAGCGCGATCTGATCGCCTTTTTGGATGACTCGATTCTGCACATGGCGATTGCCGAATTTCGACGGCGTGCCGAGCGGCATCGACGCGCAGAGATAGATGCCATTTTCGCTGCCGTGGCACTGGCTGTAGTGCTGGGCGACGGCGGCGACTTCGATGTCGCGCATGCCCGGTTTAACGGCTGCGAAGGCTGCGCGCATGGCGCCGTCCTGCATCAGCGCGGCGCGTTTCACCAACTCCATTTCTTCCGCGCTTTTGATCACCTTGATTCGATCAACGATGTCGGTGGCGTCGACGAAGCGCGCTTTTGGAAAAGCGCGCTTTATATAGTCGAGCATCGCGTAGGACATTTGGTAGGTGCCGACATAGCCGATCGTCCCTTGAGCGAAAGGCCTGAGCGCGCTCGCCGCCAGTTCCGGATCGTACTCCCTGGTGTAATGCGCCGAGGCGTAGCTGGGCGTGGTCAAGATCTGCTTCACGCCGCGCCATTGCGACAGGCGTCCTTTCAGATCAAAGGATGTATCCCCGACCTGTTCGGTGATGGACTCGCGGATCGTGTCGGCTTGGGCGGTGGGTTCGCTGCCGCCGAACGGGCCCTGGCATACGACGGTCATTTCGTCGTCGCGCGGAAAGACGACCGTGTTGGGATAGCCATTGGTCGCGGGCATGTCGGTGAAATATTTCACGTAGCCGCCCATGTGATCGTTGTTGTTCTGCATCAACAGCACATCGATCTTCTCTTGCGCCATGGCGGCACGCACGGCGCGCCAGCGGCGTTCGAGCTCGGCTGTGGAGATCGGCGTGTTCAATCGTTCGGACAAAGCCATGGTTTAGTCTCTCCAGGACGCGGGCTTGCGCACGATATTGATCATGGACCTGAAATCGCCGGCGAGAAACTTGGCCATATTGCCGGCGATGGTTGGCATGGCGCGATCCTCATACCCCAGCGAGTAACCGCCGAGATGCGAAAAGATTCTCAGGTTTTTCGTCTTCCACAACGGACTGCCGGCTGGCAATGGTTCCTGGGCAAATACGTCAAGGGCGGCGCCCGCAATCTTGTCGCTCTCCAGCGCCGCGACCAGCGCGGATTCATCGACGACGCCGCCGCGCGCGACATTGACGAGATAGGCCGTGGGTTTCATCGCGGCAAAAACCTTTGCTCCGACGATGCCGCGCGTCTCCGGCGTGAGCGGTGTCAACGCGACAAGGAAATCGAGTTCGGGCGCAATCTTTGTCAGTTCGTTGCGATGAACCATGCGATCGAAGTTTTTGCTTTCGCGCGGGCCGCTGCTGATCCCGATCACGGTCATATGGAAGCTCTTGCAGATCGGCGCGAGATACTCCGCGATTAACCCGACGCCGAGAATACCTACGGTCTTGCCGGCGAGGAGAGCTGCCGGCCAACGCTCCCATTGGCCTTTTTCCTGGGCAATGTTGGCGCGCGGCAAATCACGCGCAAGCGACAGCATATAAGCAATAGTTGCCTCCGATACCGGCGCGCCGTGGATGCCGCGGACATTGGTAACCAGCACTTCCTTGCCGAGCGAGGGCAGGTCGATGATGTTGTCGACACCGGTGCCGAGCGCCTGAATCCATTTCAGTTTGGGCGCATCGCGCACCACATGATCCGCCATCGGCGGCGAAAAGCACAGCAGGATGTCTGTGTTGGAAATATAGGGGCCGACATCGTTGTGGTGGCCGACGACATTGATAGTCAGTTGCTGAAACCGTTCGAGCAGCATCGCCTTGTAACGGGCGCGCATGGCTTCCTGGACTTCGGTGAGAATAAGGACATTCGGCATGGAGGGCGGCAGGTATAGTATCAAATGCGGGCGCGGCAAATATCTGCGCGGGGTGACCCGCATCGCGGGTCTGCGCTAAGCTTGCGTAGGTCCTGCGTACGGTTGACGATGGCCTTGTGCCGTCCTTATAGAGCCTGGTTGGTCCGGACGAATGGTGGAGTGATATGAAGAAAGTCTACCCCGACGCAAAAGCCGCGCTTGCCGGGCTGCTCAGGGACGGCATGCTCATATGCGCCGGGGGCTTTGGTCTTTGCGGCATTCCTGAGACGCTGATCAAGGCGATCCGCGAGTCCGGCGTCAGGAACCTTACCATCGTGTCGAACAACGCGGGCGTGGACGGCGCCGGTCTCGGCCTGCTGCTGGAGACGCGACAGGTGAAGAAAATGATCTCGTCATATGTGGGGGAAAACAAACTGTTCGCGCAGCAATATCTCGCCGGCGAGCTCGAAATCGAATTCAATCCGCAGGGCACGCTTGCCGAGCGTATCCGCGCGGGGGGCGCCGGCATTCCCGCTTTTTTCACCCGTACCGGCGCCGGCACCGACATCGCGAAGGGCAAGGAAGAACGCGAGTTCGACGGGGACCGCTATATCATGGAGCGCGGCATCGTTGCGGATCTGTCGATCGTGCATGCCTGGATGTCCGATACCGAAGGCAATCTCGTTTACCGAAAGACGGCGCGCAACTTCAATCCGATGATGGCGACGGCCGGCAAAGTCACCGTCGCTGAAGTCGAGCATCTCGTGCAGCCGGGCGACATTAATCCCGATCACATCGTTACGCCTGGCGTTTACGTCAAACGCATCGTGCACGTGCCGGACGCGGTCAAGCACATCGAGCAGCGCACCGTTCGTAGACGCGAAGCCGCGGCGGCCGGAACCGGAGAAGAGATCTAAACATGCCCTGGACCCGCGATCAGATGGCCGAACGCGCCGCCAAGGAACTGCGCGACGGATTTTACGTCAATCTCGGCATCGGCATTCCAACCCTGGTGTCGAACTACATCCCCGCCGGCATGACGGTGCAGCTGCAAAGCGAGAATGGAATGCTTGGTTTCGGACCTTTCCCTTATGAGGGCGAGGAAGACCCCGATCTGATCAATGCCGGCAAGCAGACCGTTACCGAATTGCCGACCACCAGTTTTTTTTCGTCAGCGGATTCATTCGCCATGATCCGTGGCGGTCACATCGACCTTTCCATTCTTGGCGCAATGCAGGTGGCGGAAAACGGTGACCTCGCCAACTGGATGATTCCAGGCAAGATGGTGAAGGGCATGGGTGGCGCCATGGATCTTGTCGCCGGCGTGAAGAAAGTCGTGGTGGTGATGGAGCACACCGCGAAAGACGAGCCCAAGCTTTTGCACAAGTGCAAATTGCCGCTCACCGGCGCGGGTGTAGTGGACTTGATCATCACGGATCTCGGCGTGTTTACCATCGACAAGAAACGCGGCGGAATGACGCTGATCGAACTCGCGCCCGGCGTTACAGTTGATGAAATCAGCAAGAAGACTGAGGCGACCTACAAGGTCGACGCAAGGCTGGCGCATTAGCAGGCGGAACGAAATGGCGGTTCGACCTTTAGATCCCTATGGGTCGTCAACCCGATTTCGACGAAGAATTGGAACGTCTGTTGCGCGTTGTGCCGACGTGGGCGCGTCACGTCATCAAATCTGCGAACCAGCCTCGAGCGGTATGGCTGCGAATTCCACTGGCGATCGGATTAGTGATCGGCGGATTGCTCGGATTCTTGCCTGTGCTGGGCCTTTGGATGCTGCCGCTTGGTCTTGCCTTACTGTCGATAGAACTGCCGTTTCTGCGTGGTCCACTGGCTCGATTTCTTGCTTTCATCAACCGAAAGCTGCCGGCGCAGGCGACCTGAAGCCGGTCAATTGATTTTCCCGCAATACGCGCTACAGGATCGTCCGACGTGAGAGTAAAAGGGGGACGCATGCTCTCGGAAGCCGACCGCCGAAAAGCCGCCGACATTTTGATGGCGGCGCAGAAGGAGCGCAAACAAGCGACCCAGCTGCACATCACCTTCCCGAATATCACCATCGAAGATTCCTACGCGATCTCGACCGAGGTCGCCCAACGCAAGATCAAGGCGGGCGCGAAGCTGATCGGTCACAAGGTCGGTCTGACCTCGAAGGCGATGCAGCGCTCGTCGATGATAGACGAGCCCGACTACGGCTACATTCTCGACGACCAGTTGATTGCCGACGGCGCAAAGGTCAAGCATGCCGACTATTGCAAGCCACGCGTCGAAGTCGAGCTTGCTTTCATTATGGGCAAGAGGCTGCAAGGTCCTGGTGTTGGTCTCACCGATGTGCTGCGTGCGACAGAATATGTCGTGCCCGCGATTGAAATTGTGGACGCGCGTATTCAGGATCAGCGCAAGATCGTCGATACTGTCGCCGACAATGGCGCAGCCGCCGGCATTGCAATGGGCGGCCGGCCCGTCGGCCCGATGGACGTTGATTTGCGGTGGGTCGGCGGCATCATGTACCGCAATGCTGAAATCGAAGAGACGGGGCTGGCCGCCGGCGTACTCGGCCATCCGGCGCTCGGTGTCGCCTGGCTCGCCAACAAGATAGGGCCGCACGGGCACGCGCTCGAGCCGGGACATATCGTGCTCGCCGGATCGTTCACACGGGTGGTGTTCGCGCAGAAGGGCGATACGCTGCACGCCGATTTTGGTCCGCTCGGCGGTTTGGCCATTCAATTTGTGTGAGTGACGCTATGCCAGAAATGCAACGTAATGCCTTCAAGCACGCGATCGCTGCCGGCAAGCTGCAGATCGGTTTATGGTCGAGCCTGTGCAGCAATATTGCCGCCGAAATCATTTCGGAGAGCGGGTTCGACTGGATCCTGCTCGACACCGAGCATTCACCGAACGAGATTCCCGATCTGGTGACACAATTGCAGGCAGTGCAACGGGGTACGGCGACGCCAATCATCCGCCCGGCCTGGAATGATGCGGTGCTGGCCAAGCGAGCGCTCGACATCGGTACGCAGACTCTCTTGTTTCCCTACGTGCAGAATGTGGAGGAAGCCAAGCGCGCCGTCGCCTCGACGCGATATCCGCCGCAGGGCATGCGCGGCGTCTCGGTTGCCGCTCGTGCCAGCCGATATGGCCGCGTACCAGGCTATCTGACCAAGGCGAACGACGAGATTTGCGTGCTCGTGCAGGTGGAAACCCGGGTCGCGCTTGATCAGCTCGAAGCGATCGCCAAGGTTGAGGGCATCGATGGGGTGTTCATTGGTCCCTCCGATCTCGCGGCCTCGCTCGGCCATCTCGGCAATCCGCAGCACGCAGACGTACAGAAGGCCATGCAAGAGGCGGTCAAGCGTCTGAAAACTCTGGGCAAACCGGCCGGAATCCTCACTGGAAATGAGGAGGAAGCCCGTCGCTATATCGACTGGGGCTATCTGTTCGTGGCGGTCGGGGCTGATGTTGGCCTGCTCGCCCGCAATGCCGATGCCTTGGCGAAGAAGTTCAAACCCTAGGTATTTACGCGAAATTCAACGGTTGGCCCAACCCGACAGATCCAATGCAATCAGTCACTTAGGGGTGCCACCAAACCTTTAGTAGGCCTTGCCGCCTGCCGCGAAAACCTGTCAAGAATGCGCGAGAAGGGGCCGCCGCGCATGAGTGAAGAGCTGATCCTCGAAACCGAGGATCTCACCAAAGAGTTTGCCGGCTTTGTAGCCGTTAATGGTGTTCAACTGCGCGTCAGGCGCGGCACTATCCATGCACTGATTGGCCCAAATGGCGCCGGCAAAACCACCTGCTTCAATTTGCTTACCAAGTTTCTCAGCCCGACACGCGGGCGCATCTTGTTCAAAGGTCAGGACATTACGGCGGTCCAGCCGGCAGATGTTGCCCGACTTGGCCTGGTGCGTTCTTTCCAGATTTCCGCTGTTTTCCCGCACATGACCGTTCTGGAAAATGTACGCATCGCCCTGCAGCGTGCTCGTGGCGGATCGTTCGATTTCTGGCGCTCGACATCGGTGCTCAACAATCTCAATGAACGGGCGATGGAGTTAATTGCCGACGTCGGCTTGTCCTCCGTCGCCGATTGGACCGCTGTCGAATTACCCTATGGGCGCAAGCGTGCGCTTGAGATTGCTACGACATTGGCGCTCGATCCGGAGATGCTGCTACTCGACGAGCCCACAGCGGGCATGGGTCACGAGGATATCGATCGCGTCGCTCAACTGATCAAGCGTGTGTCAGCGGACCGCACGGTGCTGATGGTAGAGCACAATCTTTCAGTCGTCGCCGATCTGTCCGATCGCATTACAGTGCTGACACGCGGACGCGTGCTGGCGGAAGGCGATTATGACACCGTGTCCGGCAATCCTGACGTGCGCGAGGCCTATATGGGAGTGGGCCATGCTTGATGCGCGCGACCCCCTGCTCGCGGTGAAGGACCTGCAAGCTTGGTACGGCGAATCGCACATCTTGCACGGCGCGGCATTTGACGTGCAGGCGGGCGAGGTGGTCACGCTACTGGGCCGTAATGGCGCCGGCAAAACCACGACGCTGAAATCTATCATGGGCATCGTCGGCCATCGCACCGGCTCTGTGCGCTTTCAAGGCCAGGAATTGATTGCCCGTAGCTCAGACCACATCGCGCGTTCCGGGATCGCCTTGTGCCCCGAGGAGCGCGGCGTATTTGCAAGCCTCAATGTCGAAGAAAACCTGCTGCTGCCGCCCGTCGTCAAACCCGGCGGTCTTCCGCTCGACCGGATCTTCGACCTTTTCCCCAATCTCAAGGAACGGCTTGGTTCAAGCCAGGGAACCAAACTCTCCGGCGGTGAGCAGCAGATGTTGGCGATCGGTCGCATCCTGCGCACGGGCGCCCGCCTGCTGCTGCTCGATGAGCCGACCGAGGGGCTTGCTCCCGTCATCATTCAGCAGATCGGCAAGACGATCCGCGCTCTGAAAGACCAGGGTTTTACCATTCTGCTGGTGGAACAGAATTTCCGCTTCGCTTCTACCGTTGCAGACCGCTACTACGTCATGGAACATGGCCGTATCATCGACCAGTTCTCCAATGCCGAACTGGATGCGAATATTGAAAAACTGCACGACTATCTGGGTGTCTAAACAGGACAATTCGTCGGGGGGCCAAAAAACCAGGGAGGTTACATCAATGAAAAAAATGTTTAGTCTGGCGGCCCTTGTCGTCCTCTTGGCCTGCGGCGCTGCGGACGCACAACAGATTAACGTCAAGATCGGCGTGCTCACCGATATGTCGAGCCTTTATGCGGATGCCACCGGACCCGGTTCGGTGATCGCCGCTAAATTGGCGGCAGCTGACTTCATAAAGGATCATCCCAACGTGAAAGTTGAGGTGATATCCGGCGATCACCAGAACAAGGCCGATATCGGCTCCCAGATAGCCAACCAGTGGTACGACGTCGACCACGTTGACATGATTGCCGACGTGCCGAACTCCGGCGTGGCTCTGGCCATCAGTCAGATCACGCGCGACAAGAACAAGGTTTTTGTTGCCTCCGGCCCTGCGACTTCCGACCTCACCGGCCCAAAATGCAGTCCCAACACGGTGCACTGGACGTACGACACCTGGATGCTCGCGAATGGCACAGGCAAGGCGGTGGTCAAGACAGGCGGTGATACCTGGTTCTTTCTGACGTCTGACTACGCCTTCGGTCATGCGCTCGAGCGCGACACCGTGGCGGTTGTCGAGAAGAACGGCGGCAAGGTACTCGGCAAAGTCCGTCATCCGATCAACACCAACGACTTCTCGTCGTTCCTGCTGCAGGCACAATCGTCGAAGGCCAAGGTCATCGGTTTGGC
>Ga0066388_100000238_pt1 | contig 23363 bp, 18 predicted proteins | sample PanSoiMetaGPlot6_FD_64539 | JGI IMG/M metagenome (GOLD analysis project Ga0066388, IMG submission 64539) | Tropical forest soil microbial communities from Panama analyzed to predict greenhouse gas emissions - Panama Soil - Plot 6 (Hybrid Assembly) | ecosystem: Environmental > Terrestrial >...
ATGCGCTGACACACGCGCTGGAAGCGCTTGTGTCACTCCTGGCTACCGACTATACGGATGGCTTGGCCTTCGAGGCAATCCGGCTTATTTTTGAGGCTCTGCCGGAGGTAACGAAGGATCCGAGCAACATCGTCTGGCGGCATAAACTTCACAACGCTGCTTGCCTGGCCGGCATGGCGATCGGCAATGCTTCCGTCGGGGTCAACCATGCTCTGGCCCACAGCCTGGGGGCGCAGTTCGACGTTCCGCACGGCAAAGCCAACGGCGTTTTCTTGCTTTCGACACTCGCATTCAACGCGGCTATACCGCGCAAGTTTACGGCGCACTCCACGTACACGCTCTATGTTGCCGAACGCAAGTACGCGCGGGCCGCGCAGTTCTTGGGCTTGCCTGCCGATCCGGAAATTGTCGCTCACGGTGGCGAAGCTATGGTCAAGGAGTTGAATGTCGCGATGCGGCGGGCTGTATACGATCTGCTCACCAGTCTCGGCCAGCCTACCAGCATCGAGGAACTGGGCATCAGCCGGCAGGACTTCGATCAGCGTTTTGAAAGCATGGTCAGGACTGCCTGTGAGGACATGAGTGGCCGGTCGAATCCAAGAATGGTGATGATCAGTGAAATGGCGGATTTGCTTTCGGGCGCGTTCCCGCGTCGCAGCCGCCCGTGAAAGAGGTGACGATGAGCGAGCTTAAGACAGTAAACTTGATGGCAACGGTGGATCGGGCAGTCGAAGACGTCGACCAACTTGTTGCCTCAGGCGTTGACGTTGCCGTCAGTTTCCGCGAGGTGTCGTTCATTTCTGTGGCCGGCCTCGAATGGTTGGAAGAGCTCTTGTTGCGTAGCAACTCGCAGGGCGTCTCAGTTCGCTTCGTGGATATGCCTCCCACTATCTACAAGGTTTTCAAGGTGGCACATATTGGCAGCCTGCTAGAGGCTTGCGGCGCCCCAGCCGCTCTCGGACCCGCCTGTTGATGGAGACTGCGCGCTGCTCAAACGGTTCTCTAAAGTATTCGGGAAAGGCTTGAACGAGGGCGGGCGGGGATCAGCGATAACAGGGCAGGGATGAAGGCCGCCCTACTGAAGATCCGGTTCATATGGGCATCTTGGGCGGATGCTACAATGTGACCTGTCGCTTTCGGACGCATTCTCAGTTGCCGCCGGGACCGATCGGGGGCGTGTTGGCACGCCGGGTAGCCGAGTCCAAGGGGGGAGCGTCGCCCCCAGGGTTATATGTAAATGAGTGAGACCAGTCAGACGGGTACCGTGGATCAGCTCAAAATCGGCGCCGCTGTAGAAACCCAACCCTCGATCCAGGCTAGAGCACTTACGAAAGTCTTCGGCGACCGCACAGTCGTCGACAGGCTGAACATCTCGGTCAACCGGGGCGAGCTCTACGCGCTGCTTGGCGAAAACGGGGCAGGCAAGACGACAACCATCAACATGTTGACCACCCTGCTCAGCCCGACCAGCGGGGATTTTTCAATTTGTGGTCACAACGGTATCAAGGAGCCGGAAAGCGTAAAAGGCTGCTTCGGTGTCGTCTCCCAAGATGTGTGCATTTACCAGGAGCTCACAGCCTTCGAAAATTTGTCGTTCGTGGCTGATCTCTATGGGATTCCTAAGGCACGCGCCCGCAACGACATCGAACGCCTGCTCATCGAAGCCGGTCTCGCTGATCGCGCCAACGATCTGGCCGGCGAGCTTTCCATGGGTATGCAACGAAAGCTCTCGATCGCCACCGCCCTTTTGCCGGGCCCGAAAGTGCTGTTCATGGACGAGCCCACCGTCGGGCTAGACCCTAACTCACGCCGCCAGATCTGGGCTACTCTCCGCGATCTGCGCAGCCAGGGAGTCACTATATTGCTGACCACCCATTACCTGGAAGAAGCGGAGCTCCTGGCCGATCGGATCGGCATTATTCGGCAAGGTAGTTTAGTCCTGGAAGGAACAATCGACGAGCTGAGAAGCAGAATCGAAAGCATAAGGAACATCGCGATCACGCTCAATCGCAGCATCGAAAACAGTGGACTGGAAGCAAAGATTGCGAAGCTGAAGCAGCGATTCCCCACGCAATATCATTACGATCCGGTGCGCCACACTCTCTATATTGCGCAACCGAGGGACATAACGCTTGTGAAATGCTTGGAAGCCGTTGTTTCCTGGCTTGATGAGGAAAAGATCCCGTTTTCTAAATGTGCCACAAGCGAGCCAAGCCTGGAAGAAATCTACCTCTCCGTGGCTATGGGTCAAGAGGAAGTGGATTTGAAAGTGGCTACGGAAGGGTCTGACACCATCGAGATGGAGGCTAGCTAGCGGCAGGCATGCACCAGATCCTGGCAATCATCAATAAGGATATTCTGCAGTGGACGCGGCGTCCACTGTACTTTATCGCCAGCTCTCTATTGGCAGTCCTGATCATTTGGGTGGTCGGCAATACCATATCCGGTGCTACTGATATTCCCTTCGGGCTCTATGATCCGGCCGGCATTAGCGAGCTCGGCAAGCACCTCAATGATGCAAAGCGCTTTCGGGTAACCAATTACGAGGATCTGGAGCAGGGGAAATCCGATCTTGCTTCCGGCAAAATAATCGTTCTTGCCAATGTTTCTCAAGATCCGCTCGAGGACGAGGTGCAAATTCTCACGGAGGGCCACAATCCTCTTGTAGACATGCAGGTTTCCGTAGGTATCCTCAGCGTGCTCACCCAGAAGGCTAAGGAGTTGAGCCTGCCTTTGCATTCGGCGGCCCTGTTTCCGGTCAGCTTCGACCTGCGGGATTATGTTACGCCCGGACTGGCGGCATACCTGTGCTACGTGCTCGCATCGATGAACCTGGGCTTTTCCTGGATATATGAATGGATGGAGAGAACTTACCGGCAGATCATCCTTGCGCCTAACGGTTTGAGATCGGCAATCATAGCCAAGACGGCCACCGTGACGCTGGAGGCATCGGTCGTCCTCTGGCTTGCTCTTTGCGTTACCGCTCCCACCGTTGGCTTTACACTTGGGAACAACTTTGTCGGGCTCGTGGTCTATACACTGTTGTCGATGTTCTGCTTTACCTGCATCGGACTCGGGTTTGCATGCTTACTGCGCACGATCCGCATCTATACGATGACAGTCTCCATCCTGGGAGTTGGTCTGATGTTCCTCTCCGGAATCGTTATCCCTGTCGAGGCCATGCCGGCCTGGGAACAGATTACTGCTCGGGCTCTGCCCATGTACTATAGCGCTGATGCCTTCAAAGGCGTTATGCTAGGTACACCGGCAAACTATGCACGCGATGCGCTAGTTCTGGTCGGGTGGGGGCTCATGGGGCTGGTGATTGCCAGCATCTTGCTGAGCAAGCGCAGAGCCGCTCTATAACCAGAGGGAGGATTTGATCACTCATGCCTGGCAGACTCGCAACCCCTGGTCTGATTGTCGCGCTGGCTCTGTCTATGGCGCACTTTCCAGCGGGAGCGCAGACGGGGCGCACGGCCGTGCACGACCTGGTGACCCTGTTTACGACCTGGGACGGCAAAAGCGTCAATGCTGACCTCTCCGGTGCTGCCGCCAAACATATCGATTACTCGGGCATGGCTGCCCGGGCAATCGGGCAGACGGAATGGGACAAGCTCAGCCCAGGTCAGCAGCGGGAGTTTGTAACAACTTTTAGAAAACTTGTCGAGCACCGGTACTACCCGCGGTGGCACAAGCTCTTCCGCAAGGGAACTGTCAGCTACCTGAGCGAGTCCAGCGCCAACGGTGACGTGCTGGTGAGAACCAGGCTCCTTGTAGGCAAGAAGCGCGATACATTGATCTGGCGTCTTCATCAGGGTGCCGGCGACTTTTTGGTCATCAACTTGACCGTCGGTGAGAAAGACTTGCTCAGCCGGCTGTCAGCGCGCTTCCATCGGCTCATGAAAGACGATGGTTTCGACGGCATGATGGCCTGGCTGAAAGACAAGCTCGATGAGGACGACGAGCCGCCCTTGCGTTCCGGAATGCCTACCGCCAGCCGCTCGTAAATAGCTTGTGCTCTCTTACCGTCGCGGTGGCGGAACAGGTGGGGTTTGGTTTGTTATGTGACCCCTCCCGTCTGTGGTCGTTATCTGTCCGTTGGGCTTGCGCTCCCATGTGGCGCCTGTTCTGGCGTCCGTAAAGAAGTGCGTTCCGTCCGGCCTGATCTCGACTTTGCCGTTGAAACTGGGGCCGCGCGGCGGCTGCGAGACTTCGACCCAGTTCACTCCGTCGCGGGACTCGTATCGATTGACGAAACGTCCATCGGGGGCATGGGTAGTTGCGTCCGCAAGGCTGCCGTTTTTCAGGTAGCCGTAGCTGATGGTGCTGCCGTCCGGCGAGCGCACGTTGATCGGTCGTTCCTTGCCGTCGCTGAATTTGCCGTACTCGACTGCTGAGCCATCCGGGTTGGAAAGCACTTTGTGGGGGTCACCCTGTGCATCTCGGAAGTTCATGATCACCGAGCCGTCCGTGCGCGACTCGAAGGTGTTGCCAGCCCTGTCGGTCATGCGGACCGTGCCGCCATCGTTGACCTTGACGGCAAGCTCTTTGACCTCGCCGCTTCGTTCTTCCCGGTAAGACTTGCCACCATCCGTGGAGAGCCATCTCTCCTTGACGGTGCCGTCGGCGCGCCGGTTGGTGATCTGGGAGACGTTGCCGTCCTTGTCGTAGTCGTATTGCGATCCTTCGCCGTTGGAGTACTTGAGCCGCACCGGATGCACCTTGCCGTCGGCTGCCTGGGCATTCTCAACTTCCGAGCCATCTTTGCCTTTGACGACGCCCGGTTTCAGGTCCGTGGCCTGTGCGCCTGTGGCGGCAGCGGCCAGTTGGCGCTCGTTGCCCACCTCTGCGGCAAACTTGCTGGAAGCATCTGTGGTGGCACCCTCTTTCGGTTTCTCGACTTCAGCTCTCCTGTCTCCGCCCATTTTCCATCCCCCAAGCAGTGAGCGGGCCTGCCAATCTCCAACAACTGGTGGCCCGCTCGAGTATCGGCCTCCTGTGAAAAGCGACTTCCGTTTATTTCGGCTTCTGCAGTCCAACTACCTTGCCGTTGGCATCAGTGGTGAACTTGTAGACTTTGCCGGAGTCATTGGTTACTTCGGTCACGTAGTTGCCGTTCTGGTCGCGTTTGGTATCGACCTTCTTGACGCCATCGATCGACACCGCCTCACCGTTGGGACCGACGTACTTCTGGTCGACCGACGAATTGTACTCCACGTGCGAATTTACCATATTGCCGTTCTTATCCAGGGTTTCCGACGCCGTGAAGTTGGTGTCGCCCCAGTTCCACGGCAGCCAGCCGGAATCTTCGAGCTCGCCGCTGTAACGGTACGTCGTCGAGCCATCGGGGTTGGTTTCGGCCTTGCTGTCGCGGTTGTCGATGCCGCTCTTTTCGCCATGGGCCTCGCCGGGATTCCATTCACCGATACCCTGCGGGCGAACAGGATTGTACTGCCCGTCAGCAGGTGAGAAATTGCCCTTGTTGCCGCCCTTCGATGCGTCCCCTATCGTATCGGTTTGCAACTCTCCGGTTACCTTCTTGAAGGATTTGACGGAGCCGTCCTGAGCCGTCTCGGCACGGTACTTAGTGCCGTCTTCGCTGGTGATCACCGTGTCGAGGTTGCCCGTTTCCGGGTTGTACTTGGTGTCGACCTTGGTGACGTCTTTGACCTCGACTTCCTTACCGTCGGGGGATTTGAACTTCAGGTCGACGCCGCTGTCGTATTCGACGCTGCGCTCGAGCAGTCGGCCGTCCTTGGTCCACTTCTCGCTACCGTGGAAGTTGGTGTCGCCCCAGTTCCACGGCATCACGCCGCTGTCTTCCAGCTCGCCTTCGTAGGTATGCGTGACGTTGCCGTCTTTGTCTGTGGTTTTCTCGGCAGTGCGCCAATCGATCGGGGTGTTGCCCTCTCCCATCGACTTTTCGCCGTCATGCTTCTCGCCGGGTTGGTCGTCGCCGACTCCCGGAGGCGCAGCCGGGTTGTAGACACCCTTTTTCGGGAAGAGGATTTCCGGTTTGATGAGCGGGCCTTTCTTCCTTTCTTCGGCGGCGTGCTCCTGGTCTTCTCGCTGCTTTTTTTGCTCCGGGGTCTCGCGTGGCGGTTGGCTCTGGTCTCCTCCTTGTGGCGGTGGTCTATCGCCGCCGCCCTGCTGCGGTGGCCTGTCGCCGCCCTGCTGCGGCGGTCTGTCCCCACCCTGCTGCGGCGGTCTGTCGCCACCCTGCTGCGGCCGATGCCGTGAGTGCGCGTCACCCATTCTGCCATCACCTTCCGGCCTTACCTGTCCTTCGCGCGAGAGCACGAACGGCTGTCCCCGCACAGGTTTGTAGTGGGAGTTGCCGTGCTCATCAACGGTGACGTCACCTTTCCAGGTTTCCCCTCGGTCGCTGCGCCAGTTTTTGCTGCCGGGAGGGACGTTCATCCAGGTACAGCCATCCATACCCTTGACCCACTCGACTTTGCCCTCCGGCGGGGGGCCGCTATAGTGCCATTCGCGGCTGTAGCCTTCCTTGCTGCAGACGTAGGTGCACTGCCCCTTGTCGTTAATCTCGCACTGCGAGCGGTCGGGATAATCGGCGACCCTGAACCCGTCCGGATACTCCGTCACCCTGCGCCCGTCGGCAAGGTCGGTAGTTCGCGGCTGGGCCGGTCTTTCGCCGGGTGGTGGCGGTTGGTCGCCGCCTGCCGGCTTTTCTTGTCCGGCTCTCGCGGTCGGAGGGCGAGTATCTACGTCTTGCGTGCCATCCGGCCTGTTCAAGGTGCGCTTGCCATTGTCGGCTTCGTACCAGTAGTTGGCTTCTTTGTCTACGTTGACTTTGCCTTCCCACTTGTCTCCCTTGCTGGTGGTCCACAAGTGTCCATCCTTGGAGTCCCATGTACCGGTCTTGTCCACTATGTGGTTCATCTTGCCGGTCGTGGCGTCGTAGCCAAACTCGGTTACCTGACCTTTGACGTCCTTGATTTGAGTGATCTGATCTTTTGCGTTTGTGTGTACTTGCGAGCCGTCGGGACGCTCGCTGGTACGACCATCGCCGTCCTTGAACGAGACGCTGCCGTCTGGACCAACTTTCACGTCAAGATCGCCGCTTTTTCCGTTGTGGCTCCAGGTCTTGCCACCGTCGGTGGTGGTGAAGATTTCCTTGCCCGGTCCCTTGATCTCAGTGAGATTGCCGGAGGCGTCGTATTTGAAATCGCGCAGGTTGCCGACAGCATCCTCGGTGCGCGAAAGACGCTTGTCTTTGTCGTAGGAGATTGTCGAGCCGTCTGCCTTTTCGATGTCCTTGCGACCGTCGATGTGTTCCTTGACGAAGTCACCGTTGTCGGTGGTGTAGAGCTTGCCCTTCCATGTAATCGGCGGGTCGCTGCCGTCCATCTTCCAGGAGCCGTCCTGTTGCTTGGTCCAGCTTTCCTTGTCTTCGTTTACGACCTTGGTGATGTCGCCGTTTTTGTCGCGCGTGAACTCCTGGCTCTTGCCGTTAGCTGGATATTCGACCTTGGTGACCCGTCCCTGGTCGTCGCGAGTGACATGCGTTTCGGCCGGCCTGCCAGCGTCTTCCGGCCGGGCGGCACCGCGCTGTGGGGCAGCATCCCCGGGACGGTCGACGCGTTCTCCCTTCTTGTCGAACGTCGCCGTGACACCCTTTTCGGAGCGAACGACCAGGTTGCCCTTTCCGTCTGTTCCCTCGATGTTCATCAAGGGAAGAATGCCGTCCTGGTGAAGACGAGCCGTCACTGCCGTCTCGAATGTCTTATCGTTGGGCCCGTGCAACTGTTCATCCTTCTGCAGATCCTGAATGAACTGGCTGAGGTCGTTTTTCTTAGCTCCGTCCTCGAAGTGCTTTACGGCATCTTCTACGTCGGTGTTCCGATCAGTGGCCATCTAGTAATCTCCCGTGCGCGAAAAGTGGCTCGAAGTTGGAAAAGCCCGCGGGGTGACCGGCTCAAGAATTGTGTACCCTAATGAATAATTGGTAAAACCCCCACACTGCCGCAACCAAACAGGTCCCGGCTCGTACATGATGCTACACAACCCGCTTGTTGTCAGTGGGGGAAATACGTAGTCGCCTTAAAATGTTGTGCATGTAACAAATTAGCTCCCCCAGTGCCCGAATCCTATTATTGAATGGCGGGGCGCTGTTGACAAGTTAAACCGTTGACAACCCGAGTCAGTGATCGGCGCAGAGGGCTCGGCGGTGTGATCAGTTTTCCGGGTACATACACAGTTGGAAGTTCATCCTCGAGGCGGCCTTTACGGAAAGCATCTCAGGGGTTATGCCATATGAGCGAGGTTGGTGCCGGAGGGGCAGCGGAGGGAACACCGCAGCCCGACGAGCAAGGTCAGAAGGAGCAACTGCTCTCCGAAATGAGAGAGTTTGCTCAAACACTGCGCCAGCTCGAAGGTGACAGACCGACTGAGGAAATCTGGGGTCCCAAACTGGACTTGCCTAAGGTTGTTCGCGACCGGCGACAACGACCGGTGGAAGTCTGGGATCGCCTCGGGCGCAGAATGCGGTTTTTCTACCCTGCCGAAAGCAATCAGCCCTATGCGTATCAGATTGCGGACATAAACGGGGTGGCAATCGAGCAAGGCTCCACTGCCGGCGCCGGAAGGATGTGGGTGGTTCAGCAGAATGCCGGCGGACTGGCAGAGTCGTATGATCAGGCAGCCGCGATGCCACATTCAGTCAGTCGCGTGGAAGTGATGGAAGACGGCTCGATGTTGATGAGCGCTGCCGATGGCTATCAGCTACGCCGTGATACTTCCGGCGTGGACTTCGAGTCTTTCTATGACGCCAACGGCTGTTTGACGGAGGCGATCCGCAGAGACGACCGCGGCGTCCACCGGACTACCTGGAAGCAAGAGACCGATGGCAGCAGCATCGCTACTGAGTATCGGCCCGATGGTTCAGTTGTCTTATCGGTCTACGATACCTTGGGACGCCTGCTTTCCCGGTCGGCGGGCACTGAAGAATCACAGGTCAACGTAAAAGTGGCTTATGATGCCGATGGCAGCTATCAAGTCACTCGTGAGGAGCAAGAAGGACGGGTCGTCGAGTACTGGCGGCGCAAGGACGGCACGCTCAGTCGCAGCAAGTCCAAGAGTACCACCGGCGGCGAAGTGATCGAGCGAAGCTACGATCAGATGGAGCGGATGGTCCGGGAAGAGCGGATTAGCGAGAAGATGTCGCAAGTCACTACCTGGCGCTACGGAGAAGATGGCTGGACCGAGGTCACGCAATCCAATAGTAACGGCGGAACACTCCAGGCTCGCTATGACCAGTGGGGTCGCCTGATCGTCCAGAAGGAGACAGGCCCGTCCGGAAGTGGCACGGTGTCCTACGTTTATAAACCGGACGGCAGCTACCGCTTGAATCGGAAAACAAGCGACGGCTTGGAAGTAGACGAATATTATCGCGCCGACGGCAAGCGACACTATTCGAAGGCTAAGTATCCGGACGGGCGGGAAGTCGAAATCGATCACGAGCAGCCTGTGCCGTAGCCAGCTCGTCGGAAACCAGCGGCTGGCACCATGGGCAGTATCACCTGCCGCCGGGCCGGCCATTTTGAATCTGGTTGGCTCAAATGCCTTTTGCGCCCGCCTCGATTTTCTTGGCTTCGGCTGCCCTGTCGGTTTCGCGCAACAGGCGCGCATACTGTCGAATGCTTGACTTGGCCAGGCCCTTGGTCGCGTCCGGCGCTGCCTTCTGCGTTTGCAGAACCTTCTGATACAGCGGCTCTGCCTTGTCATACATGCCCATGCTCAGATAGAAGGCAGCCAGATCATTGAGTCGTTCTGCAACTTGCGGGCTGTTGGGTCCGAAAGCCTTCTTCGAGATGTCTACGGAGCGCTGCAGGAGCTCCTCTGCCTTCTCACATTGTCCGCCTTGATGGCAGACGCGAGCGAGGCTGGCCAGGCGGTCGGAGACCTTATTGTTGGCGATTCCGGCTGTGTCAGCAGGCTGATCGGGTTGATCGACGACGGACTCGGTCTTGCTTCCACGCTGGCGCTCCCTGAGTGCTGTGATCCGCCGGTCTACCTGTTCGGCCTGACCGTCCTTACCCTGAGTGTAGTAAACGTCAGAGAGACTCCTCAAGGAACGCGTAAGCCGGCGGTCCTGCTCGCCGAATTTTTCGGCAAGCTTGGTAGAGTCGAGAAATTTCTTTTCTGCTTCCTCGTATTTCCCTGCGGTGAAGGCTTCTTGACCAGCACGTTGCAGGTCGCTCCAGACCTTGTCGTCACCGCTTTCGTTCTTGCTGCCGACGGTCTGCGATTGTGAGCTCACCTGGGCGGGTCTCAGCTGGGTGGAGGCAAACCAGGCACCCAGTCCGCCCAGGACAGCACCGGTGCAGATCATCGCGATCAATTGAGTGCGGCCGATTGGCAACTTGGCGGTGGCAGAGATTGAACCAGCGCTCTCCGCCGCCTTTATTGGTACAGTTTCCCTCTGAGCGAAGCTGGGAAAGAGAGGGCTAGCGCCCGGTGCCGCGCCTCCCTGGGTGATGGATTGTTCCGCTGGCGCACCCGGTCCGGTGGGCGATTGCAGCGTTGCTTGTGGTGAAAGCGATTGGTTTGCCGCAGCAGGTTGATCGGAAACCTGGCTTCCCATCTCCGCAGGGTTGGTGATGGCAAAATTTTGGTCAGCAATATTGGATCCCGGGCCATTCCAGGCACCAGGGACGTACGGGTCTGCGGCAATCTCCACTGCCGAATAAGGCGGTGAATAGTTCAGCGGCATGAGCGGCTCTTGTCCGGGAAGCGGCAACGTCAGTCGCTTAGAATCAAGCGCTAGTTTGACCTGCTCGAGAGCGTGCTTTAGCGCCAGCGCCGTTTGATATCTATCGCTCGGCTCCTTTTCCAGAGCCTTGAGGACAATGGCGTCGAGTTGCTCTGGAATATCCGTGCCCTCGCGGGCCGTTCGTAGCGGTACAACCGCGTCGGCGATGTGCTTTTGCAGCGTGTCCAGGAGATTCTCGCCGATATGTGGCGGCAACCCAGTCACAACCTCGTACATGACGCAACCGAGCGCATATATGTCGGATCGCGCATCCAACGGCCTGCCCATGCACTGTTCGGGACTGAGGTAAAGACTGGTGCCGAAGATTTCCCCAGTCAGCGTCAGTTGCTGAGCGCGCCCGCCTCCTTTCGGGGTGACTTTGGCCACACCGAAATCGAGGATCTTGACCATGTCTTCACCCTCGAATACCGGAACAATCATGATGTTGGAGGGCTTGAGATCTCTGTGGATAATGCCGTTTTCGTGCGCATGAGCCAAGCCGGAACACACTTGAATAAAAATGGGCAGAGCCCGTTCGACGGAGAGAAAACCCTCTTGATCGAGGATGCTGGCCAACGTGGTGCCCTTGACCAGGTCCATAATCAGGAAGTGATGCCCCTCTGGCGTCATGCCGAAATCGTGCACACCAATGATGTTTGGATGACTGAGGCGGCTGACTGCCTGTGCTTCCTGCTGAAAGCGCTTACGGGTGGTGTCTTCCTCGAGAAAGCGGGCATGCAGGAGCTTTATGGCTACGTCTCTATCCATGAGCGTGTGCACGCCGTGGTAGACAACGCCCCAGCCACCCTGTCCCAGCACGTCGAGGATCTGGTATCGATCGGCTAAAATTGCGCCGATGAGCGGATCTTGCTTCTCCTCAGGTGCCAACTCGACTTCTCCGTAATTAGTTTGCAACCAGGCAGATTAGATTGGCACAGTCAAACGAACACCCATAAGCAATTATAGGCCTGATTGTCGCTGCCCGCCCTCGTAATCGAGTCTAGCACCTCGCCGGCTGCTCACGGTTGCGGCCACTCGCTGGCTCAGCTATCGAGAAGGGTCCTCTGCCTTGCTGTTACCCGTTAACTAACCGCTCCAATGACGCTAGTAGCCGAGATTATCCAAATCTAGACCTTCCAGCGGATCGAAGCCCTTGGGAAGTTTGTTCTTGTCCTTCTCGGGAGCTTTCTTCGGCTGTTCAGGAGTCTTGTGCGGTTTTGTTTCGCGTTGAGCTGAGCTGTCGGGTTTCTTTTGAGGATCGGAAGACTTTTCATGATTGGCGATTGTGACCTCAGGCAAAACCGATGATTTGCTCTCTGTGCCTTTCTGTGCTGGAACAGGTTTGTGTCCCTTCGTCGGGTATGGCTCGAAGGTAACGTCGCCATTGGGTTTTTCTGTAAACGTTCCCTCTTGGGCGCGAACGTGCAGGGTACCGTCGGCTTCGAACGTAGCAATCTTTTTGCCCTTGCTGTCCAAAACTGTGACAAGACCATCGTTGTTTTCCCAGTGATGCATGCCTGCAGGTAGCCTCAACATGAAGTTCCCGGCAGCGTACCTGACTACCGTAAGTCCGTGCGGGTATTCCGTTGCGTAACCGCTGCCGGAGTCATCTTTGTAGAAGTCTCGCTTGAGGCCGTAGTCGTCGAACTCGAGCGGAGAAATCTCGATCTTGCCTGTGCCTTTGCTTGCCTCTTTTTCGGTGTGCTCGAAAGGATTCGACTTTGCAGGTGCTGCCGGTTGGTCCTTTTCAAAGGGATTGAGTATGAGCGAGTCGAACCAGACGTTGCGGCTGTCGACTGATTTGTCTGTTTGAAGACCGTGTTCGTGAATGTCTGACATTGTCTTATCTCCTTTATTGAGTTGTGCTAAATGAAAGTGTGTATTTTGCGTAGACAGCCATCTGAAAGCAGATGCCTGGTGATCCGAAGTAATCGGATCACCAAACCCGTCTTACTTACCGGAGAGATCGGCAAATCTCTTGAGCATGGACTTTTGCAGAGCCTCTGCTGCAAGCGTTGCGTTCTCCTTCATCACTCTGGCTACTTCGTCAGAGATTCCTGACTCATTCATCGTCTTGTAATCAACGCTCGATGTGGTTGTCCCCATCGGTACTTTGTCTGCGTCAGTGAACAGATACAGGTGCCGCAAGCCGTCCTGATCGTCAAGCTCCAAGACGTTGTTCGTGGTGTCGAAGTTGACTGTGAAGCGGAGACCACTTCGTCGGAACGCTTCCTGCAACTCCTCGGCCAGTTTGTCCAGAGCAGCGGGATCCTTGCCCAGATCCTTGACCAGTTTGTCGAGCCTGGGCAGATCGTTTTCGACTACCGCGTGGGCAATCGCTTTCATTGGCTGCCGCTCGTCCTCTGATGCCGTGGTGCGGTTGATTTTGCCGTCGATGAACTTCTCCAGTTCTTTTACAGGAGGTGCGGCCGCTGCTGATTTCCCCTTCCAAGCATCGGAAGCTTGTTGAGCCCAAATAGATTCTGCGGGCTGTTCGGACTGTAGTGAGAGTCTGTCTGTTACATCAAAGTGTCTGGTCATGTTTGTACTCCTCATCTTCATGTGCGCTTCGGCGGTTACAACCGCGCTCTGCCAGCCTCGACGGCGCAGTCGCCGGAATCTGACGGGAGGCATGAGGTAAGTACGCACACTCCAGAGAATTCGATTAACTCGGTGGGACCTACGTGCCTGTGTCCCTAATTGCAGGCGAATGCTCGTACCGCCAACAGGCAGCGAGGGTGGGCCCCTCCTGCCAAACCCCTAATTACCTGGAGGGAATTCCAATGGATGATGGAAATAAGCGCAAAGATCTTTTGTCTGAGTGGTGCGAGGAAGACGGCTACGCTGGAACGGCAACTGAACGGCTGCGCCAGGAAGCCTACTTCTCTCCGCACTACAACAGATTCAGCCCGGTGCGACCTTCAGGACTCGGTGAAATGTCAATTGGCGAACAGACGATGGAAGACGAGGGCAATGGGCTTGATTGGCGAAGTGTAGCCGGCGACTGTGATCCGGTGAAAGGATCGACGACCTATTCATATAACGGAGAGCTTGAAGACAGTGGATTGTTCAGCTTTGACACCCCGTTTTCTGCCGCTGAAACAGTTGACAGCTCCGGTAAAATCCAGGAGAGCTGGGTCGACTACGAGGTCCCTGTTACCCAGACGTTCGCGGCGCCGGATGGTGGCGATATCGAAATCAAAGACATCGTCAAGATCGAAACCGAGCATGGTGACTCCAATTACTTCACCACGATTACAACGGCGAACGGCGACAAGCACAAATTTGTAACATCACCTGAAGGGGTTCCGGAGTATTACGAGCACGGATACTTCTTCAGATATCGCCACGGATTCGCAGATTGTCCCATCTGTCCTTGAGCTCGTCTGCCGCAGCAGGTTAACTCAGGCGCTCTCTGGTTCCGTCGGGTTGCAGGCGCGTTCTTTGTCCTGTGGTCAGGTCAGTGGCGACAGTGGTCCCGTCTGTGTGCCAGACGACTGTCTGACCTTCGGATTCGAAGGTAATCCGGCCGTCGTCGCCGAGCAGAACATTCTTGTACTGTGAAAGCAGTGTTCCACTCCGACTTGTCTTTTGGCTCCAGGAGCCATCAGAATTCCTTTCTAGCGTTGTGTCGTTCGACAGATTCAGGGCTGCCGGCTCTCCGTCTGCCCCCTTGTACTTGATCTCCCCTGATAGTCCTGAAGCGTAAGCGACCTTACTCAAGCGCCCATGGTCGTCCTTGCTTATCGCAGAGCCATCCGGGTTCCACGAGAGTTCGCCCTCGTCAAATCTGATGGTGCCGTTTGGTTGCACCTCGATGGTTCGGTACTCCATCACGACAACGCCGCTGCGGTCGGTCCTTTGAAACCACGATCCGTCCTCTTGCCGAAGCAGAGTCGTGTCGTTGGATAGAGTAATTTTGTTGGGCTGCGCGTCTTTGACCGAGCTTTCGTAGCTGACTTCTGCCGCGAGTCCTGATGGGTAGGTCACTTTGCTCAGCCGTCCCTGTTTGTCCGTTACGGTTGCCGTCCCGCCTGGATTCCAGACCAGAGTGCCGGCGTCTCCTTCGAACCTGATGGCGCCATCGTTTGTGATCTTTACCTTTTTGTATTTCGCAATGACTGCACCGCTGTCATCGGCAGTTTGCCCCCAGGAGCCGTCCGGCTTTCTTTCCAGCGTAGTGCCGTTGGAAAGCCTTATTTCCTCCGGCTGCGCGTTTTTCGCAGAACCGGAGTATGTGACCTCCGCCGACAATCCAGACGGATAGGTAACCTGGCTAAGCCGGCCATTCTCATCGAAGGACAACCGTTGAGAACCGGGAGTCTGTGCAAACGATTCACGCGAGTCGAAGCCGAACACGCGCCTGGCTTCGGCCTCAGATCGGTCCGTGATCTCCAGGACTGCGCCGCTTCCCAGGCTGAACTCGGGAAGGTGCCCGAGGGATTTTCGCTTTTCCCGGTCTTGTTTGAGATTTGCTTTTTCGATCTGTCCGGCTTTCGCAGTCGATTCCAACGCGTCCTCTCCGCTGGCCGGCGTCGCTTCCTTCGACTGCTGACTTTCCTTTTCGAAGTCTTTGTCGCCTGTGTTGGTCATGAAAGCTACCTCTAGCTGGACACGTAAAATTTCAATTCTCAGCAACTAAATTAAGGGGCTGTCCCAAGGGAATCTGCACGCGTGTAAAGCCGCGCCGATTCTTCATGCCTGCCTTGTGTGTAATAAATCCATGCGAGCTTGTTCAGCATTCGAACAAACAATGCCCGTGATTCATCCTTGATGAGCTTGTCATCCAATCGCGCAGCTCGCTCGAAAAATGGCAACGCCTTATTGAGCTTGTTGTGAGCTACATAAAGCTGGGCAATAGCATCTAGCGTCGCTAGTGTGTTCGGATGATACGCGCCCACAATCTTTTCAAAAATCGAGAGTGCTTCCTTGAAGATTATCAATGCCCGCCGCACCCTTCGGTGAACACTGTACGTCTTTGCCAGGGCGCAGAGCTTTTGTGCGGTTTGCACTCCGTTGTCGTCGAGCGATCTGGCCAATTCGATCGCCGAGTTGAGCATTTGCTCGGCGATTTCTTCTCGCCCAGCCTGGATGGCCGTGGAGCCCACCTCGAGGTACGTTTGCCAGATCGTTTCGTAAACCATGGAGTCGTCTAATCCCGACCGACGTCAAACCGCTCAAGCGCTACCGTCGAGCGACGCCGGACCGCGCTCTTGGATTATACCCAGTTCATTGTCGGACTAGGGGAGGCGCATGATAGAGTTGTCATATACCGGCGCTGAGCCTGGTGATTTATGATTGGTCTCAAGTAAACACCCAACGCCCACCATTGGAGGATCGAACATGGGTCACGATAAAGTGGAGCATAAGGAAGAAGTAAGGGAAAGAACAGAGGCTAAGGGCGAGTTTCACGAAAAGGCCGCGGAAGATGCACATGGGAAGGACGCCTTTAAGTCAGTCCAAACGGAGAAAATAGAGACCTTCACAGACGGGAAAATAGATAAGGTCGAAAAGATAGACGGTAAGCCAGTCACGGCAAAAGAGCGCGAGGCTATGAAAGACATAGCCCATGCCATAGCGGAAGGCAATCTGGACAAGCTTGCCAAGGTGGTAGACAACCTAGATGAGAAGACAGCCAAACGTGTCGCCGAAGGCCTGAACAAAGCCATGGGCGAGTCGGGGGTACATGTGCATTACGATGGGAACAAAGGGGACGGAATGCATCCGGCCATCGAAGTGATTGCCGGGGATAAGAAAGTGATGGTCCCGCTGGACGGTGGCGGGGTGCAAGTGGGTAACGAACAGACCTTTTATCAGAGGCCTGAACGAGGTAGCCATGAAGTTCAGGTCAACCCTAATGCTAAGGCGTCGGATTTGAAAGACGCTTGTAAAGCCCTCAAGGATGCTCAACAAAAGGACGAGAAGAAAAAACAGGCAGCCGGCCTGTACTAACGCAGCAGCTGCTCTCCACAAAATCATTTCTGCAGACACACACTGCCGGCAGTAATAAAGGACTTGTCCCTGTCTTTGCCAGCAGGTTAGTTGTTTGCGCTCGGAATGAACTGCCCGCGAGCAGCACATATTCAGCAAACCGCTCGTAGTCGTTCCCAGAACGCAGTGAGCTAGTCAGACTCAACGGAGGGATTGGCAATGCTCTGGCTATGCGTGTCACTTGGCTTGCTGACTTCCGCATCGTCAGACCTCTCTTCCAAATCCTCTTCGTCGTCTTCTTCGTCAACCTCTTCCTCGACGGTAAAGACAAACTTCAGGTTGCTGAATCCCTGCGAGTCGCTGTAGCCGGGTATGTGCCCGTACTCGTCGAAAACCTCTTCCCTGCTGATTCTCTTGCGTCGCTCAAAACCGGAAGTCTTTGCTTCAGATTCGCAAGCGTCGGAGTCTTGAACCGAATTCTTGTCGTCCTCGGCAATGGGTTGCTCTTGGGAAGACTCATCTTGGGGAAGCTCGACCATCTTAGTACCCTTACCACTAATAGATTGCCTGAACGCTAACCTACTGTCAGTCTCTCACGTCGCGAAAAGTTGTGTTGATTTTTCGGTGGAGCATTTAATGAAATGCGCCAAATTGTTCGTATGTCACGCCAACTGTCTCTAGATGCTGGAAGCTCAGTACCGGCAATGGTTTGGGCAACAACCGCCAGGCAAAAACATGGCAGCTTGCCCGACCGCGAGCGTCCATTTAATCAAAGTCGGGCGTAGCCGATACGTACGGCCCGCGCGCCTCTCCGAATAAAACCGTCGCTTGCCTGCGTAGACGTCCTCGGAAGTGCAAAACGGAGGTCGTTTGCACGCATCAATATCAAAATGAGGTCTAAGGTCATGGTTGAAAGGTTTGAATCTGGCGTCAAGAAGGGCAATGTATGTGATGAGAATTCTCCGAAGTGGGACTGGAGGCAGTGCTTCGACGATGGCCTCAAGCATCCGCGCCCGGGCCAAAAGGGCGATCCATATTTAGGAATGGAACCCTGGATGTATGGGGAGCATGAGTCTGACAACCACCCCACCAGGACCTTGCATCGACCGAAGACGTTTGACCCCCCGGCCGGTGCTCACGGCGAGACTCGGACAGTGAAGCCTGGCGACAACCTGTGGGTGATTGCTCAAGACGTGCTGAAGTCGACGAACGGCAGGACGCCCTCTAATAAAGATATCGCTGACACCGTCGGGCGAATGACAGTGGCCATGGGTGAGAAGGATCCCAATGCGATCTTGCTCCGTCCAGGCGATAAGGTGTTTGTGCCGTTGCCAGAGAGCAGGGCGGATGCGACCAAACAGTTGCCGGCCGTGGAAATATGCGAAGCAGATCGTGATTCAGAGAAGGTGCAGGCGCATGTACAAAAGAATGAGCAGGGAGAGGTAGCCTCTGTAACCTATCCAAATGGCTCGTCGCGCGAGTTTGAGTACACCAGCCCGGGACAGCCTGACAGAATCGTCTTCAGAAGCGCTCCGGACAAAATCGTTGATGTCTGGGAGAAGGGCGCTGGCGGCAAGTGGCGAAGACTTATCCCCGACGCGCAGGGACAGTTGCAGGTAACTAAAGACACCTGGATCGGCAAGGTTACGGTCGACCAGAGCAATGGCAACTTAATCTACGAAGCCGATGTTGAGTTCGACGATCCCAAGCATGAAATCGATCCTGTAAAAGTAACGGTGCGGCCGGACGGGACTGAAATCCTCAACTTTGGCGAATACTCGGCGCTCAAGAATGAGAAGGGGCAAGTCGTCGAAGCCACAGATCCGAAAGGCAAAAAGATCAAGTTCGAGTACAGAGGTGATCAGTTGAGCCAGATCTATTCCGGCGACGGCAAACCGGTGCTTGACGGTTCCGAGACATCGGTGAATGTGGAGGAGAACGGTGATTATGAGATCGGGAGAGCAGACGGCTCAAAAGTGTTTCAGAGTATCTGGGGCTACTCCATGATTGAAGCGCCTGACGGATCCCGTGAATATCATCAACGTGATGGATCTATCACCAGATCCGTAAAGGCAGCAGACGGCACCGAAGTGTACACATGCCACATCAGCGCGAAGGGCCGCGAGTTTGAAATAACTGACGGAAAGGCTTTACACGATACGGCAACATATGTGATCAAGCCTGACGACACACTTGAGGCAATTGCTGAAGATGCACTGCGCCAGAGTGTGCTTTATGGCTCGCAACCGGGCGAAATCTCGCAAGAGTCGATCGAGTTGGCTGCGCAGTACCTCGCTCGGGCCAACGGCATCGTAAGTCCCGACCTGCTGCCCACCGGCTACCGGTTGTCTATCCCAGAGAATATGTGGGTGAACGGGCAGGCGACGGAATAATGCAGGCGGTTGTCGGTCCTGCCGTTCCCGGGTTCTGGGGGCGGCAGGACTCAATCCAATCTACGTCAGCTCACGACGCGGAGAAAAGGCGATGTTTGATTTTCTGGATACTAATGAATCAAAGGAACTTGCAGACGGTCGGTCTGCAGAGTCCGATCTCAATTGGCTGGATATAATCTGCGGCAAAGCGAGCGGGGCTCCCACCGGCCCGCCTGGCTCATCCGATGACAAGTCGATGACACCCAGTCGCAGAGTGGGCAATGTGATGCTAAATGCCGGTGGCAAAATTTCTCATGTCGACTATTCAGAGCGAGTGTCTCGAGACATTGAATACAAAAATGAAAAGGTCAGCAAGCTTACGTATCTCGAGGATGGAAAGATCTACGATCAATGGCAGCTGGGTAAAGATGGCAAGTATCACCGCTTTGTTCCCGATTCAGGAAAGTCTGGCAAGTTGAAAGCGAGCCGCCAGATTTGGTCCGGTTCGGTCGACATCGATCAGCAAACCGGAGATTTGGTCTACAAGGAAACTGACTCAAACGACGTCATTACAGAGCGTGCCGCCACGGGACAGCGCATTGCTGAAGGGCCTGACGGGATCATGCACGTTATGGACTCGGACGGCACCAGCTATGACCACATAGATACCGGCAATGGTGCCTACACTGAAAAGCACTCCGGCCCGCTGCCGGAAGAAACATATGAGATCACACGAACGGCAGATGGAAAGTACGCGATCAAAGAGGGAAACAGTTGGCAACAATACGATGCAACCAATCAGGATGTGCGCGTAGAGCGTGTCATTCTTCGCGATCTTGTCGAAGCTAAGATTTTTGACCCTGAACAGTCGAGAGAGTTCGAGGCGAATATGCAGGAATTTGAAAGCCGCATGAGACAAATGGAGAAAACCTACGAGAAACAGTTGGCAGTTGAATTCGCTGACTCCTGGATATTCAATCCGTCTCCTGCAGAGATTGCAGGTCTGGCCAGGGAGCGGGCACGGAAAGAAGTTGCTGCCACATATGGAGAAATCATCCGACTGCTAAACAATGGTGACCACGCGCAGGTAAGTGAAGCAGACCTCACCCACGCCGCGCGCGACCTGATGCGACAGGCGGCAAATCCCTCGATGGTTGACCAGGGACAACACAACACGTGCAACGTTGCCAGTTTGGAATCGCAATTCTACGCAACACATCCATCTGCTGTGGCAAGAGTGGTCGCGGACGTAGCAGTCTCCGGAACATTCACTGCCCGAAGCGGCGCGATTTCCGAACCTCGGTTGAGCGACCTGCTTCCCGACTCCGAAGCTCAGGCAGACGATCCGTCCGGAAAGGGACGCAGTTTTGCCAGTCAGTTGTTTCAAATCACAGCCGTCAATATCTATTACTCCGGCAAGAGTTTCGTCGACGCGAAGGGACGCAAGACCATTAGATATGAGCAGGACGAATTCGATGCCGGCATCCATCGTGACACCGGTGAGCGACTAATCCACCTGACAAAGGTTCCACCTGAGCCTGTGAAAGGAGGAGATGGAAAACCGATGGCCGGGACCGGGGTGGGTGCCGATGAGATTGCCTATATTCGAGAGGAGATAACAGGGCAGAAGGACTTCCACACGATTACGCATGTCGATCGCGACAAGACGAATTATCAACATAAGACCCTAGAAATTAAGGGTCAGGAAGACTTGAAGGACGCTCTCGAGAGTGCTCAGAAAGAAGGGCGGCTGCCAATAATAGTTGAGGTAAATACGCGGAACGAGCCATTTTATACCGATTCAGGAGCCGGCGCAGCCGGCGGATCAGGAAGTTGGCATCTATTGCTCGTGACTGATTTCGATGCCGGTACAAGAAGAGTTCAAATCGACAATCAGTGGGGCGAAGCTGCCGACCATAACACTAAAGAAAGGGCTATTCCATTGCATGAGCTGTACGTCGCCATGAGGGATCCGGACAACCCAGAATCCATTCAGGATCTCGAAGATGATCTGGCTGCCGACAAGGCAGCCGGTGTCGCGAACGAGAATCCGGTGAAGCGGCTGGAGCTCCTGGCTCGTCGCTATGGCGCGCTTGAAATTTCCGATGCTGACCTTACCGCCGGTATGGAAGCAGTGTGTCTGGAAATGGCGCGGAAACTATCCAGACACGATACTCCAGCCGAAGTGCGGCTCGAATACAGGGCAGCGTACGGCAAAATCGTGAAGGACATGCACGATAGCTTTCCTGCATTCGACTGGAAAGGTTTTGCCAAACGGGTCAACCCGAAGATGGCGCGAATCTGGGGCAAACAGGATAAGCAAAAGGCCAAGATTGCCGAGTGATGGCCCTGCTGCCAAGCTCGAAACATGAAGTCATACATTCCCAAACTTGCAACAGGATGTGCGGAAAAACGCGAGTGGAGTAAGCTCGCCTATGCCTGGAGAATAACAGAGTGCTGAGAAGGTTGTCCGTGTTGGCTGGCCCGGATTGAATCGGTTCTCGTAATTCATGCGTATTTTGCTCACACTTACCGCCACATTTCCGAAACCGCCTCGTCATCAACTCAGTACACGGGGCGTGAGCGATGCTCGAGCGTGCCGGTGCAGGGGTGTTTTGGACAGACAAGATGGGAGATTTGAGCAATGCCAGAAGCATTTGATTTCGGTGAAAAGGAGTGTAAGGAAAATCACTCGCATTCAACACTAAGCAGCGATGTCTGGTTTGACACGCGCGCATTCATAGAGGCAAAAAATAGCGCCTTGAAGGATCGATTGAAACATACGGGCAATCACGTAGTGACAGGAAAGGAACATGTCCCACTCGAACTTACAGGTATGACCGACGACAATGGCGGAGAGCCTGGTGACATAAGAGTTGACGAAAAGAAGGAGGGAGAGTCAGCCGAGAATTACACATTCATGCCTCACCCACAAACGGTGCACAAGGGTCAAAGTCTGCACGACTTTGCGGAAGGTGCCATCAAGTTGGCGAAGCATTCCTTCGCCAAGCCATCTGAGCAAGAAACCGAGACGGAGATGCAAAGAATTCGGAAAGCCAACCATCTCACAGATGGTGATGTCGACTCGGCCGGCAAGTTCACCCGTGACATCAAATTGCGGATTCCCTACCCTGAGGACCCGAAGCTCAAGGCAGGTCCTCAGAAGTCGGAAAAGCCAATCACTGCCGTAGATGCGAAGTCTGACAAGCCTGTAGAACGGAAGTCCGAAGAGCCAGCCGAGCAGTACAGATTTATGCCTCACCCACAAACGGTGCACAAGGGTCAAAGCCTGCACGACTTTGCGGAAGGCGCCATCAAGCTTGCTAAGCATTCTTTCGCCAAACCACCGGAGGAAGAAGTTAACAAAGAGATGGAAAGGATTCGCAAAGCTAACCATCTCACCGACGATGACGTCGACTCGGCCGGCAAGTTCACCCGTGATATCAAACTGCAGATTCCTTACCCTGAAGATCCGAAGCCGAAGGAGAAACCTGCAGCCAAGGTTCCAGGATCTCCCCCGACCGGCGTCGTAAATCCATTTGGGTCTGAATGATCCCAGTGACTTCATCCGTGGCTCTTGCCGAACCCTGGACTGAGCGACTAGCAAGAGGTGGAGAGCGAGAAGGTAGAACTGCCCGATCAAGCTCCGGTTGGGGTTCCGCGAACGACTTGTAACGACGTCCGTTGGGATTCGTGTTAAGTAGATGCCGGACTTTGCCGAGTGATTATTGTGTAAAGGACGTCAACAACCGACAATGCCACCAGAGCTATACCTGGGAGCGTGTCAAGGTGTTGCGCGTATGAGGAAGTCAGTTTTGGCAATCTCGTGTTCAGTAGCAGTCGCACTGCCTCTTGCCGGACTGCTCTCTTCAAGGGCTCAATCAAATTCTAATTCTCAAACCGCTGGCGGCGTTCGCTTCGTGCATGAATTCGTATTCGGCAAGGGAGGCAATCGAGACTTGCACGCTGAAATTGCAATGCCGGAAAAGCGCCCTGAACGGCCGATGCCTGCGGTTATCTGGATACATGGAGGAGGCTGGGCGAATGGAACATACAAGCTTAATCCTGCTTCCTGGTTGGCACACCACGGCTATTTCACGGCCAGTATAGAATACCGACTAAGTGGAGAGGCTAAATGGCCGGCGCAGCTCGAGGATTGCAGAACCGCAGTTCGTTGGCTTCGCGAGCATGCCAGCGAATACGGTATCAATCCCGGTGCCATCGGCGTAATGGGTGCCAGTGCCGGCGGACATTTGGCAGAATGCCTGGGCACGATGGAGCAG
>Ga0066388_100000239_pt1 | contig 23327 bp, 17 predicted proteins | sample PanSoiMetaGPlot6_FD_64539 | JGI IMG/M metagenome (GOLD analysis project Ga0066388, IMG submission 64539) | Tropical forest soil microbial communities from Panama analyzed to predict greenhouse gas emissions - Panama Soil - Plot 6 (Hybrid Assembly) | ecosystem: Environmental > Terrestrial >...
CCAGCGCTGCCAACCAGGCTGCTGAGGCTCCCCCGCGACTGATCCTCGCTCCACGCCACCCTGAACGCTTCGCACGGGTGGCGGAGCTGATCAACGAGATGGGCTTCCGGCCGCGACGATACTCGGCCGGCGAAACCTTCGAACAGGAGTCCGACGTGTTCCTGCTGGATACGATCGGGCAACTCTTTCGCTACTACAGTGTGGCAACGGTAGCCTTCGTGGGCGGAACTCTCGCCCCGATTGGCGGTCATAACATTCTCGAGCCCTATGCTTTCGGCGTCCCGGTCGCCTGCGGGCCCAGCCTGGAGAAGACTCTCGATACTGCCAACGGTTTAAGGGACAGGCAGGCTATCCGCATCGTCAGCAACAGCGACGAGCTCGCCGACAATCTGATCGAATTGATTCGGTCCGACGAGATGCGCAGAGAGCTGGGAGAACGCGGTCGTCAGTGGCTGTCCGAAAGCCAGGGCGCGGTCGACCGCACACTGAGAATCCTGGAGTCTTTTCTCCGACCGCCTTATAATGACGAACACCCCGAGTCAATATCGGCTCAGGCAGAGGGAGCGAAGCAGACATGAGCTGGGGCAATCCTGAAGGGGCCGCCGAGAAGTTACTGGCCAGTGTACTGCGACCAGCGTCTGCCGCATACGGAGTGGGAGCCTACGCGCGCCTCTTTGCCTATAGCTCCGGTTGGCGCGCTCGTCACCGACTGGATGCTCCGGTAATCAGTATAGGCAACATCACTTGTGGTGGCACAGGCAAGACGCCGGTCACTATTGATCTTGCCAGCCGACTGCTTGGGGCCGGTCGCAAGGTCGGCATTCTCAGTCGTGGCTATAAGCGCCGTTCCCGGGATGAAGTTGTAATTGTCTCGGACGGGAAACAGATATTGGCGCCGGTGCGTGACTGCGGCGATGAACCATATATGGTGGCACGTGCCGTACCGGACGCCGTCGTCATCGTCGGACCTCGCCGCCACATTACAGGCGCAATTGCCACCGGAGTGTATGATTGCGACGTTGTCATCCTCGATGACGGATTCCAACACGTGCAGGTCACGCGAGATGCAGATCTGGTTCTAGTCGACTACAACGACGATCCGGAAAACGACGCATTACTTCCGGCCGGCCGGCTGCGCGAGCCACTATCTGCCGTGTCCCGCGCCGACCAGGTCATCATCACCAGAGTACCGGCAGATCCCGATCAGCAGCGATTGTCCAGACTTCAAGAAATTATCGCCGGACGCGCGCCCAATGCTCTGCAGAGCGCATGCAGCTTTGTACCCTACGGATTGCGCCCACTCGATTGCCCTGCGGTGGAAGTCCAGGCCCAAGCATTGTCCGGGGTCAAAGTCATCGCTCTGGCCGGAATTGCCAGGCCGGAAACCTTCGTAGAGTCTCTGCAGAGTCTCGGAGCCAAAGTCGTCGGGACGCGGATCTTCTCTGATCACCACTGGTATACGCCTCAAAATCTCAAAGCACTCAAGCGCGACCTGATCGTCTCCGGAGCAGAGCTTGTCGTCACCACGCTCAAGGACAGCGTGAGAATCGATAGCGAAGCGGTGAGCGGTCTTCCGCTGAGCGTGCTTGAGATCAAGACGCACTGGCTCGGCCCGCTGCCACTGCCCGCTTGGCTTTTGAAGACGGAAGCAGGCGCAGGCTGCCGACAATGGCATTGCCAGCCAGCGGGCGCCTGAGGGAGGACACGACCATGGCTGATTCGAACTCGGGTTCGCTCAGCAAACCGTTGCCCGCCCAACGAATTTTGGTCGTGCGCTATCGCTTCATCGGAGACACGATCCTTACGGCTCCCTTCCTGCGCAACCTTAGGCGAGCTTACCCGGAAGCTACAGTGGACGTGCTGGTAGGCCCGCAAAGCGGGACGGTGCTGCAAGGCTGTCCCTACATAAACGAGCTGATAGTCTTCGATACCACACGCTTTCACAAGTACGACCGCGGTGCCGGTCCCCGCCGAAATTTGATCTCTTATGCAACCGATCTGCGCAAACGTCGCTACGATCTAGCCTTCATCCTCAAGCGCTCCTGGTCTTCCGGTCTTCTCACCTGGCTAGCCGGCGCGCGCTACCGCGTCGGCTACAACACCGAGGGACGCCGCATCTTCTTAACCCACCCGGTCGCCTGGAACCCAAGCAAGCACGAGGTAGAGTCGACACTGGACGTATTGGCAGCAGCCGGCGTGCCTGTTGTCGACAAACACCTGGAAGCCTGGGTGACTGAAGGGGAAAAAGCAGAGATATCCGCCCTGGTGCCTGAGCTCGGACGGGACAGTCTGCGTCTTTTGATTCACGCAGCGGCCGCTCATCCGGCAAAAATGTACCCCCTGGATAACTGGTGTTATGTTGTGCGCGCACTGGCGGAGAAGTTGAAGGCAACGCTTTACTTTACAGGCGCCGAGCAAGACCGCGAACTCTATGAGCAGCTCTGCTCAATTTCTGGCGTCAAGGGCATTAATCTGGCCGGCAAGCTAAGCATCAGGCAGAGCCTGGCTCTCTACAGCAGAATGGATCTGGCTGTCTGCGTCGACTCCGGACCCGCCCACCTGGCTGCCGCCGCCGGAGTTCCGACCGTGGCGATTTTCGGACCGACTGATCCCGACAGGTGGAGACCGTGGGGAGACGAGCATACTTATATCCGCGGGGCATCGGCACCGGCATGTGCCTGTGCAATCAACAACGTCTGCGCCGATTTGACCTGCCTGACCCAGCTAGACGCGAGCGTGGTCGTAGAGCGAGCCTCAAAGCTCTTCTTCACCAATGGCAACCTGCCCCGCCACACTCAAGAAAGACTGGCCAAGCTATGAACGTCCTGGAGTTCTCCGGCCTGCTTCTGTTGTCTTCTACAAGCGCCGGGCTCCTGGGAGCCATGACCGGCTTGGGTGGCGGCACGGTGCTGGTGCCTTTGCTGACTCTGGCCTTCGGGGTAGACATCAGGTACGCGATCGGCGCGGCGCTGATATCGGTGATCGCCACGTCGTCGGGCGCAGCCGCCGCCTATGTGAAGGAAGGGTTTACCAATATTCGGGTAGGGATGTTCCTGGAGCTGGCCACCACGACCGGTGCCATCGCCGGCGCCGCCGCAGCGGCTCACGCCCCTGTGCACGCCCTTTCCATCATGTTCGGGGTCGTATTATTCCTGTCCTCCGTATTCTCAGCTAAACCGCAGGCGACTAAAATTCTGCCCGATCGACCCGATCGCCTGGCTACCTTCTTGAAGATGGACTCGACATATCCTACGGCGGAAGGAAAGCAGCCATATCACGTTCACAACGTTGCCGGCGGCGCCAGTCTGATGTTCGTGGCCGGTATCCTCTCCGGGCTACTGGGCATCGGTTCCGGAGCATTGAAGGTGATCGCCATGGACAAGCTCATGCGCATGCCTTTTAAAGTATCGACAACCACGAGCAACCTCATGATTGGCGTGACGGCGGCAGCCAGTTCCGGCGTCTACCTGAGCCGCGGCTACATAGACCCTGGATTGGTGATGCCGGTGACGCTGGGAGTATTGGGCGGATCGGTAGTGGGCGCGCGCATGTTGACTGCTGCCCAGCCGAAGGTTCTGAAGGTTCTCTTCAATCTCCTCATACTGTTGATGGCCTGCCAGATGATTTACAACGGTATAAGGGGGACCGCTGGATGACATCCAAAGACAACCGGGGCGCAGACAGCGACCGAATCCGGCAGCAACTGGGCAACTTGCTGAGGGGAGGGATCCTGCTGGCGGCAACTGTAACCAGCATCGGAGGACTGCTCTATGTCGTCCGTTACGGACAGGAATTGGCAAACTATGCAGTTTTCCACGGAGAGCCAAACGACCTGCGCACCATTGCCGGTATCATCAGCGAAGTCGCGAAGTTCGGTAGCAGGGGTATCATCCAGGGCGGAATTCTTCTTGTGATTGCTACCCCGGTGACGCGCGTGCTGTTCTCAGCAGTTGTATTTGCGCTTCAGAAAGACTGGATATATCTAGCGGTGACAAGCACCGTGCTGGCAGTCCTCTTGTACAGTGTATTCGGACCGATTGCCTGACGTCAGGAGTCACCGGCAGGCATACTCCACGTCAAAAGCCGCAATTGCCAGATAAGCGCCCGAGGCATCGGTGCCGGCAGGAAGCTGTGCTTCTGGCTGCGCTAGCAATGACAGATTCGGCAACAGCCAGTGAACTAATCTGGCTGCCAGAGATCAATTGATTGTGCCCGTGCTACCGCCGTCTACGCGCAGATTGGCGCCGTTTATGTATCCGGACAATGGACTGCAGATAAATGCCACCAGCGCGGCCACATCACCGACGGTGCCCAGGTGACCGGTTGGATTGTAGAGGATGCTCAATAACACGTGCCTCTCAATGGTCTTCCAGTCTTCGCCCCAGCCCTTGGCCTTGGCCATCTCTCTAAAATAGCGCTCGGCGCCTGGAGTGACAATGACGCCCGGACTGACGGTGTTGACCGTGATGCCTGTCTCGGCCAGCTCTTTTGCCAGGCTGACCGTCAGGTTGAGCACGGCGGTTTTCGCGGCCGAATGATGTGGCATTGACGCAAAAGGCTGCGTGGCGACACAGCTGGATATCTGAATTATGCGACCCCAGCCCTGCTTCTTCATCGTCGGGACGAACTGCTGAATCATCCTCACCATGGAAATGACATTCGTGTTGTAAATTCTGGTCCAGCCGTCAGGACTGACGTCCATCCAGCCCAGCGATTCAGGACCGCCCGCATTGTTGACGAGTATGTCTACGCCGCCCAAAGCCGACAGGACTTCCGATGCCACTGCCTGCGCGCTTTTGTCGGCAGAAAGATCACCGACAGCCACGAACGCCTTGCCGCCTGCGCTAGCAATCTCCTGGGCAATCTGGAGCGCCCGCTCACTGCTGCGCCCGTGCACGACGACACTGGCGCCCTCGGCTGCCAACAGCTTAGCAATAGCAGCACCGATGCCGCTGCTGCTGCCCGTAACCAGAGCCCTTTTGCCATTTAGCTTGAGATCCATGGAGGCGCTCCTCTGCTGGAGTCATACTTTAGCATCCACACTGTCTGAATCCATCAAGGCATGCCGTCAGGACAGGCCCGGGTCGACGGGCGTATCGAAGGCAGCCTTATGCTAGGCTGCAAGCAGAGGGACCCAGGCAATGGCGGATAACAACAAGCGTCTCAGCACCAATGTCGACGGCGACTTTTACGTCGACTCCACCTGCATAAACTGCGACACTTGCCGCCAACTTGCTCCGGATACCTTTCGTGAGAGCGGGGATTACTCGGCTGTCTACAAGCAGCCGGGAAACCAGAGGCAGGCGCGCGCGGCCCTCCAGGCTCTCTTGTGCTGCCCGACCGGCTCAATCGGCACCGTCGAGAAGCATGACGCCAGAGAAGTGATGGGCGACTTTCCACTTCTCATTGAAGACGGCGTCTACTATGCCGGCTTCAACTCGCCGAAGTCTTACGGAGGCAACAGTTATTTCATCAAGCATGCAGACGGCAACTGGCTCGTGGATTCCCCTAAATTTGTGCGCCCGCTCGTTGAAAAGCTCGATCAGCTCGGCGGCGTGCGATACATCTTTCTCACGCACCGCGATGACGTGGCGGAGGCAAGCAAATATGCGGAACGCTTCGGCAGCGATCGCATCATCCACCGAGCTGAATTAAGCGCTCAGCCCAACTCTGAAATTGTCCTTGATGGCTATGACCCTCATCCGTTTGCTTACGACTTCCTGATTGTCCCGACGCCAGGGCACACAAAGGGTCACTGCGTCCTTTTGTACAAGAACCGCTACCTGTTCACCGGCGACACGCTCGCATGGGATCGCGACCGGCGGCGCCTTGACGTGCACTCACCTCGCTATTGTTGGTACTCGTGGCAGGAGCAGACGAGATCCATCGAGCGGTTGCGAGACCTGACATTCGAATGGGTGCTTCCCGGTCACGGCCAGCGGGGGAAAGTCTCGCCCAAACAGGCAAGGCAGCAATTGCTGGAAGTCGTCGAGCGCATGGAGGCACTATAATCCGGATGGAGGGCCGACACTCAAGTTGCGAGGACGCACCGAATTGAGCCGCCGCAAGATCACCGCCCTGGCCGTGCTCAGACGTATCTTCGGCTCGATGGGAACCAAGTTCGAGCCGGAACCGGTGTTCAAGAACTGCGTACAAGTTCTGGGCACATCCCTGGAAGCCGGGCGCTGCCTCATCTACCAGCGCGACGCCGACGGGCATTTGCATGTAACTCACGAATACGCGGGCCAGGGTGTCGTGCCCTATGGTATCGGCAACGCCGCGCTTACGCCGGGCGCATACCTTGCGCACCAGACCCTGACTTCGGTTTCGGTCGATGACGTCCTCGACGACGCCAGATTTCAGGCCAATATGGACCGCCAGTTGTTCACGGAGATGAGCGTCAAGAGCGCGCTATGTACGCCGATTCTGTCAGGCGGCATCGAGTTGGGCTTGTTGGAGGTCCACATGTGCAAGCAAGCACACAGGTGGACAGAAGCCGAAGTAGAGCTGCTGGAAACCGCGGCAGGGCAGGTGGCAATCATCGCCCATAGCTGCCGGCTATTGGCCGAACAGGAAAAACTGACGGATTCACTGGCGACCATGAATCAGGACCTCTCGTGGCTCTATGTGGAGCTTGCCACCAAGGACGAGCAGATCGATCGCTTCATGCATCTCGTCTCTCATGATTTGCGGGCGCCGGTGGTAGCAATAGAAGGTCTCGTCAACCTGCTCAAACAAAGTTACGAAGGCGAGGCTCCGGACTCGAAGCCAAGACGTTATTTGGAGTTGATATTGAGAAGCGCCGAGCAAATAACCGGCTTAACCGGCGCCCTTCTGGAATACGCCAAGCTCGGGCAGATGAGCGTCCAGTTGTCGGACGTGGACACGGGGGAACTGGTGCGCGAAATCTGGCAACGTCTGAGCATTTCTGAGCCGGATATCCATCTTGAAATCTTTTCGGCACTGCCAATGGTGCGAGCCGATCGGGCCATGCTCGCCCGCATTTTTCAGAATCTCCTCGAAAATTCCATCAAATATCGCAGCCCGGGAGCACGAGCAGTCGTTGACGTCACCTGCACGGAAGCAACGGACCACTGGCAATTTACGGTCAATGACGATGGCATCGGATTCCACCCAGGTGAAGCCGATCATCTTTTCGACATATTCGCGCGCTTGAAGCAAGCCCGATCCAAACCGGGCTCTGGTATTGGTCTGGCCAGCGTTCTCGAGTTGGCCAAGCTGCACGGCGGCAGAGCCTGGGCAAGCGGACGACCGGGTAAAGGCGCGACTTTTTACTTTACAATTGCCAAAGACGTTCCCGATCGCTCGGTACCGAGGGCAGTAGCGGCCGTGTCGCGGCCAGCCGGGCAGTGACACAGGCGCCGCTGCCTCAATACCGCGGCGATGGCAAGATTGGAATCGAGGAAAGACCAGCCCGATAGACGTCGACAGATTGCGCGAGGCCGGCTTCGATGACTCGGCAGTATTGCAGATCAATCTGATCGCTTCCTCTTCAACTACATAAACCGCGTAGCCGACGGCCTGGGCGTAGGCCGCTTCTAAATGGCCGGACAGGTCTCCACACGTCTGGCCAGCGCCCGATCGCCTCTCGGCGCTACTTGGCTGCCTGGCTGCCCTTGATCAGCGCCTGTCCTTCGATCAAGACGGGCAAGCCGCGAATCACGCAAAACGCTGAGGTGACGTAGACCAGAACCAGTGCGACGTCGGGCACGATCGTCTGTTGGCAGGTTTTGGTGTGCGCGGCAATCAGGAGGCAAAATGCAAACGCTTTGGCAACCGCATAAGTAAATCTGCTGAAATTAGAAGCCACGAGGAATCTGGCCAGTACAGACTTTTGCATGGTCTTCTCGCCGAAGGCAGTGAAACCTTGCTCGCCGGCTATGGAGCGGATGGCATCCACGAAATTCCCGCGCACCAAAAACAGCAGGGGCACCCAAACCGGAACCCAGCCCAGCGCCGAAAAGGCAATCCAATAAGCCATCTCCACGATCCGATCACCGACGATATCCAACATAGCGCCGAACTTAGATGCTTGTTTGAACTTACGCGCCAGGTAACCATCAAGGGCATCGCCCCAGATGACCAGTACCGTCAAAACGAAGGCCGCCCAACGCCACGGGTCGCCGGGCAGCCAGAGCATAGCCAGCGTTGCCAGCGCCACTGCCACTCTGCCCACCGTGACTAGATTTGCGACGTTGACCACGGCTCAGCCTACACGTCCAGGTTGGCCACCAGGTGAGCGTTCTTCTCTATGAACTCCCGTCTCGGACCGACCGCTTCGCCCATCAAGAGGTCGAAGACGTGGTCGGCTTCAGATGCGTCTTCTACCGACACTTGCTTGAGCGTGCGGGTGTCCGGGTTCATGGTCGTCTCCCAGAGCTGCTCGGGCATCATTTCGCCCAGCCCTTTGAAGCGTTGAATAATCGCCTTGTCGCCCATCTCAGCCAGTACAGCTTCCAGCTTGTGCTCGTTGTAGCAGTACTCGACCTTTTTGCCTTTCTCCACCTTGTAGAGAGGCGGCTGGGCAATATATACGTGACCGTGCTCAACTAAAGGTCTGGCATAGCGGAAGAAAAACGTCAGTAAAAGCGTCCGTATGTGGCTGCCATCGACATCGGCGTCCGTCATGATGATCACTTTGTGGTAGCGAAGCTTGGCGAGATCGAGATTCTCCGCGTTTGGTCTGAGCAGTCCCGTGCCCTTGCCACCGCCTTCTTCTTCTTCCTCTTTGACCGAAAGGCCAAGCGCCTGGATCATGGCCTGCACTTCAGCGTTGTCGTATATCTTGCTTGGCTGCACGCGTTCAACGTTCAAAATCTTTCCGCGTAAGGGCAAGATCGCTTGATAGTTTCTGTTGCGGCCCTGCTTGGCACTGCCACCGGCTGAGTCTCCTTCCACCAGGTAAATCTCGCAACGGGCCGGGTCGCGATCGGAGCAATCGGCCAGTTTGCCCGGAAGTGACGAGTTTTCGAGCGCCGACTGCCTGCGGACAAGCACCTTCGCCTTGTGTGCAGCTTCCCGGGCTGTCCTTGCCTGAATGGCCTTGGCGACGATGTCCTTGGCAGGCTTGGGATTCAGCTCCATCCAATCAGACAACTTTTCGCTGACGACCGACTGAGTGATGCCCTGGACTTCGCGATTGCCGAGGCGCTCCTTGGTCTGCCCTTCGAACTGCGGCTCGGAGACCTTGACGCTGAGAATGGCGGTCAAGCCTTCGCGTACGTCCTCACCGGTGAAGTTGGCGTCAGACTCCTTGATCAGATTGTTCTTGCGAGCGTAGTCATTGATGACACGCGTCAGCGCATTACGGAAGCCGGTCAAGTGCGTGCCGCCATCGTGCGTGTTGATGTTGTTGACAAACGTGTAGATCGATTCCGCATAGATATCGGTCCACTGCAGCGAGCACTCGACGACCACACCTTCGCGCTCCTGCTCGAAATAGATTGGCGGCTTGAATATGGGCGTGCGCGTGTCGTTGAGATATTCGACGTAACTGGCGATGCCACCTTCGTAGTAGTAGGTATCGCTCTTGCCCTCACCCCTCTTGTCGGAGAGCACGATCCGCAAAGCCTTGTTCAAAAAGGCCATTTCCCTGATGCGCGTGGCGAGAACATCCCACTCGACGACGATCCGAACGCGCTCGCCTTCTTCATTGATGTCGTGGAAGATCAGGTCATCGGGCCAGAAGGTGACGCTGGTTCCGCGCCTGTCGGTTGTGCCAATCACCTCGAGACCGCCTACCGGAATCCCGCGCTCGTACAACTGCCGGTACACCTTGTTGTCACGATAGACGTGGGCCTCGAGTTTCTCTGACAGCGCGTTGACGACCGAGGCACCGACCCCGTGGAGTCCACCGGATACCTTGTAAACACCACCGCCGAACTTGCCGCCGGCGTGCAAGACGGTGAATACGGTTTCGACAGCGCTCTTGCCGGTCTTCTCGACGATGTCCGTCGGTATGCCCCGACCATCGTCTTCCACGGTGACCGAGTTGTCTTCGTTGATGCAAATGTTGATGTTTTTGCAGAAGCCGGCCAGCGCCTCGTCTACAGAGTTATCCAGTATCTCGTAAACGAGGTGATGCAGCCCTCTCGGACCGGTGCTGCCGATGTACATGCCAGGGCGGACTCGTACGGCTTCCAGGCCTTCGAGAACGTCGATCGTGGAAGCAGTGTAGTCACCAGCATCCGCCCCACCATTGCTTTGCGTTGCAGCCATGGAGGCTCCTGGTTTTGGGTTCGACATAGGTTCGGAAAATTACCCTTCTCCAACTCCTGCAACTGAGGCAGGATGGGGAAAATCGGGGGATCAAACACGATTAAATCGCTGCCCAATTTTAACATATTGAGCCCCTCGTAAGCTCGTGATCAGGTCCTCAACAACGAAGGTTAAGAAGCTCCCACCAGGGTCTGGGATAGAATGTTGACTGGTGCCGCTTCAGCCCAGTAAAGTTGGATCCCAATTGCCCCTGGACCCAAGCGGAAAAATAGCAGCGGGCGGGAAAAGGCCTCTCCACTAGATGAAAGTCTTCTATGAAATTCGCCCCGGTTTGCTGCCGAAATCTGCGGTAGCTCTCGGATTCTTCGACGGAGTTCATCTAGGTCATCGGGCGGTAATCGAAGCCTCTGTCGCTGACGCACGGCAGATGGGTATTGCCTGCGGGCTCGTCACTTTCAAGCAGCATCCGCGAACGCTCACCACTGGTAAGTCTCCGCAGTTGCTGACTGTCCTCGAGCAGCGGCTGGATTCCTTCCGTGCGCTCGGCGTCGACGCCACGCTCGTGCTCACGTTCACCGAGGAAATATGCCGCCTGACCCCTGAAGAATATGTCCAGAAGATCCTGGTGGACACTCTCGGCGCAAAGTCGGTCTCGGTCGGTTACAACCACCACTTTGGGCGCAATCGGGAAGGTAATCCAGAACTGCTCAGAGAGCTCGGCCGCCAGCTTGATTTCGGAGTTCACGTCGCCTCAGCGGTTTTGGTCGAGGGCGCCGAAGTGTCCAGCTCGCGCATCCGCGAGGCCCTCGGGCAGGCTGATGTCGAGCTGGCGGGCAAGCTGCTCGGCCGTCCATACTCCGTACTCGGCAGTGTCAGGCGCGGGCAGGGACGCGGGCGCACCCTGGGCTTTCCCACAGCCAACCTGAGCATTTCCCCAGAACAACTGCTGCCAGCCGGCGGTGTCTACGCGGGCATGACCAGGCTTGCCGACGGACGGCTGTTGCCTTCGGTTATCAACCTCGGTGTTCGCCCGACCGTCTCGGCTGACGGGCTGATGACGGTAGAAGCGCATATTCTGGACTTTGATGGTGACCTCTACGATCAAACGGTTAGCCTGGAATTCTGGCGATACCTGAGAGCAGAGACGAAGTTCGAAAGTATTGAAGCTCTCAAAATCCAGATAGGCTCTGATTGCCGAGTGGCACGCCAATTTCTGCCCGGACCTCTCAGCGACGCGGGCGGAGTCCCCCTGCGGGCGTGAGCGCTCGCGTGACAGGCACAAACGTGTGCTTCGGCCAGCGGGCACAGCTACGCCGACGATCCAGCCCTGGCGGACAAACCGCCCGCCTGGCAGGTATGCGGTAATGCGCGTCAAACAGGTCACTTTGACGAACTTTCGGAACTACGGAGCCTGCCAGGTTGATTTGCAGGCGGGCAAGACCATTTTGATTGGCGCCAATGCGCAGGGGAAAAGCAACTTCCTCGAAGCGATCGAGATCGCCTCTTTCGGCAAATCAACCAGAGCTGCGGAAGACGCCGAGCTGATTCGCTGGGGTGAAGACCACATGTTAATGAGCGTTCAGTTGGAACGAGGCGGCTTCGAGCAGACTGTCTCGCTGGCGCTCAGGCACGCATCCAGGCACAAGCAGACTGGTCGAGCAATGGAGAAGCAAATCAAGATTAACGGCGTCATTCAGGGCTCGGCGAAGTCATTGCTGGGCAGGCTGGTGACGGTCAGCTTCAAGAGTGACGATCTGAATCTCCTGCGCCTCGGTCCGAAGTGCCGGCGCGATTGGATAAACGAGGTGGCCGTCAGGCTCAGGCCCGCTTATCAAGACATGATCGGCAACTTTCAAAAGGTGGTGGTGCAGAGAAATCGGCTGCTCAAGAGTCTTTTCGAGAGACATAGAGTAACGGTGAACGATCAGGATCAGCTCCTGGCTTGGGACAAACAGCTGGCTCGCTATGGAGCACAGATCATCAAACAGCGCCTGCAGGTGCTGTCCGAGCTGGTGCCGCTGGCGACCGGCCATCAGCAGCATCTTTCCGCTGGCCGGGAGTTGCTGGCAGCCGACTACCTGTTCAGAATGCCTGAAGCCCGCGAGTCCGACGACGATCTCGCTTTTGCAGAGGCACCCTCCCCGGAGGCAACGGCCATATCAGCAGCGGACATCAACCAGGCAGCAGAGCCCGAGATAGCCAGCATTCTGCTTAACCTCCTCAAGCAGCGCCGCCGGGAGGAAATTGCGCGTAAACAAACGCTGGTCGGACCGCACAGAGACGACATTGCTTTTCGCTTAAACGATACCAGCGCCGTCTCTTTCGCCAGCCAGGGGCAGCAGCGCAGCCTGGTGTTGGCGCTGAAGCTCGCCGAGCTCGAGCTGATCCGCCAGCACCTGGACGAGCCGCCTGTCCTGCTTCTCGACGATGTGCTCGCGGAGCTCGACCTGGAACGCCAGGCACTGCTCACGTCGACCGTCGCTGAGGACATGCAGACCGTGATCACAACCACCCACGTGTCGTCCTTTGATCCCAAGTGGCTGGTCGGTGCCGAAATACTGCAGGTCAGCGGCGGTCAGGTCTTAAACCTCGACAGGGCACCCACCTAGTCAGCCCCAGCGGGCGCGCCAGTCTAAATCACCAGCTGTTCTATGCGAGCCGGCATTGCCGGCAATGAAGATGAAAAGCCTGGCCATTCGCCCCACCCGGATCGCGCCGCAGGCTGCTCCCCATGATTACCGGCAGCTGGCGCTGGGTACATTGAGCTTGCTCGGGGGCGCGACCGCTCGGCTCTCTTTTCGATTTGTTGAGTTTTCGCGGCTCCCATCGACTGCCTTCATCCACAACAGGTCGCCTCCCTCGGGAAGCAATCCACGGAACATGCAAAGGGGGGGACATTCGAGTACGGCACGGCTGTATCATTTACTTAGGGTCCGGTCAGGGCAGGTTAAGTGGTTTCGGAAGACGCACAACGCGATACTAGCCAGCAGCGGCTCACCAAGAAGCTCTGTATGGCTTGCCATCGTGAGTTCACCGGCATCGTCGCCGCCTGTCCGCATGACGGCACCGTGCTCGTTCCCTTGCAGCAGGACCAGCTAATCGGCACGAAGCTGGCGGACCGTTATCTGATCATGTCCGTTATCGGACATGGCGGCATGGGTGTGGTCTATAAAGCCCGCCATGAGCTGATGGACCGCATCGTCGCCATCAAGATGTTGCAATCGCAGCTCATATCCGACTCGATGAGCGTCAAGCGCTTCCAACAAGAGGCAAGAGCGGCGAGCAAACTTAAGCACCCAAACGTGATTACGCTCTACGACTTCGGGGTCTCACCTACAGGGCAGCCGTACCTGGTCATGGATTACCTCGAGGGTGTCAGCCTGGCAGACGTCATCAAGAAGGAAGGACAGGTTGGCGTCGATCGCTCGGTGAAGATATTTGCGCAGGCATGCAGCGCGCTCGATCACGCACACAAGCAAGGCGTCATCCACAGAGATCTCAAGCCGGGCAACATCATGCTGGTGGAGGATGATCAGGACAAAGATTGCGTCAAGGTCGTCGACTTTGGAGTCGCGAAGTTGTTGTGGGGAGGCGAGGAAGAGAATCAGCGCTTGACCCAGACAGGCGAGGTTTGCGGGAGCCCTGTCTATATGAGCCCCGAGCAATGCCAGGGACAGAAGCTCGATCAAAGGTCGGACATCTACTCCATGGGCGTCGTCATGTATGAGGCCCTGACCGGACGGCTGCCCCTTTTGGGTAAGACCATGGTCGATACCATGTCCAAACACATAAGCGAGATGCCCCAGTCGTTCGGCGTCGTGCGCCCTGATTTGTACATACCGGAGCGGCTGGAGGCCGTCGTATTCAAAGCCCTGGCCAAAGACCCGGCCGCACGCCTGCACAGCATGGAAGAGTTCGAGCAAGAGCTGATATTTGCCATTCCAAAACCGGGAAGGTCTACGGCCTTGCGCACCGGCGAGCGTACGACGGTGACGATCGAGATGCCGAGACCTAGCGTGGCTACGGCACCGGAGCTGGCGCCGGAAAAATCAAGAGCGCCGATTGTCATCGCCATCGCGCTGGCCGTGGTTGCCGCCATAGCGGCCGGGGCATTCTGGGTATTGAGCCAGCAGCCGCACATGCGCTCCCCACAAGGGACTGCGACTCCAGCGCCAGCGGCGACCGGCCGATCGGCACCGGCGGTGACACCATCGCCAGCAGCCCAGTCTGCAGTTCCATTTGCGACCGCCGCACCGGGCAGCGCCTCGGCTACCGCTTCGGCGACTGCCGGGTCCCACTCGCCGAAGCCGGCCGCCAGGCGAGCGGCCGGACGGGTGGCCGAGGTGCAAGCGTATCGCCCGAGATACGCTTCGCGAGCGGACTCGGTAATTAGACATGAGACGGCACCACGTGCCAAGCCTGTCGCGCACGAGGTAGCCGCCCCAGCCAAACCGGCTGTCGATCCATTCGAACAACTGAAGAGGGAAAGGTCCTACTGACCCCCAGATGAGCTTATTCAGAAGTAAGCGCGATCAGGCAGACCTTCAAGCGGGGCCGGATCCGGCGTCTCTGTTCACTGTTGTGCTCCTGTTCCTGCTGGCGCTGATCGTGCGCGCTTTGACGGCCGGCTGGGGAGGATTGTCCTGCGACGAGGCTAACTGCGCCAATATCGCATCGGCGCCTACCTGGCAGCGCCTGGTCGAATACATCAAGCTGGACGGCAATGCTCCGCTGTTCTACGTGATACTGCGACTGTGGGCGATCCCATTCGGCAGCAGCGATCTGTCCTTTCGGATGTTGTCAGTTTTGGCGGGCGCTTCTCTGTCACCACTTTCCTACCTGCTGTTCCGCAGGCAGCCAGGGAACGGTCTGGCCTTGCAGATTGCGCTGATGATGGCGCTGTGCGCCCCGCTCATCCAGTTCGGCAATCTGGTTCGGCCTTATGCCTTGTTGCCGGTATTTTCACTGGTTACAACCCATCTGCTCATGCAGCTTTTGGAGCGCCCCGCCCGCAAAGGCCTGGTAGCCGCCTACGGCATCCTTGTCGCACTGATGGTCTATCTGCACCACTGGGGAGCGATGGTTGCAGTTGGCCACGCTTGTTTGGCGGCCACCGGTCTGGCGCTCCGCTGGTGGCGCCCGCAACAACTTCTGCCCTGGCTGGCCGGAGCGGCCCTGGCGCTCTTACTTTATTTACCCTGGCTGCCGGTTTTGATCTGGGACCTTCATCACGACGTCAGTCCATGGATCGCACCGCCAACTTTAAGTCACTTGCTGATGTTCACCGCCGTGGACACGATGTCCGGGCCGGCAGGCAAAATGGACTGGAGAGAGGCGGCGGTCACGCTCTGGGCAAATCTAGCCTTTTGGATGAGCCTGGTTGTGCCGGTTGAGATCGAACCCGCCACACCAGGGACGCCGCCGTTTCGGTCAAGACGATGGCAGACAGTGGTAGGCGGCGGGTTGCTGCTGGCCGCCATCACAAGCCAGTTTAGATCTCTGTGGAGAGACCGCTATCTGACCGCATTTACGCCCCTTCTCCTGGTTCTCTATGCGGTCACCGCCAGCAAGGTCTGCCGGCGGCTCCCGGCCAAAGTGGCTGCTGTTTTGCCGGTTGCACTCTGGTTGCCGATCTGGCTGTCGCATCATTTCTTCTTTTATACGTTTCCTGAATCGAGCGCCTGGGCACTGATGGAACAGCTTTCTAACCAGGCGCTGCCGGACACGGATCTCGTCGTTGTATCGTTTGAAGCAATTGCGCCTCAGGTAGATCGCTATCTTCCTGCGTCGGCTCCGGTTGTCTCCTTTCCCGACCTCGAGAGGGTTAAGGTCATCCCCTGGGCAGGTATCAATGAAAGAATTCGCCAGAGGGAGCGACTGGACAAACTTTTGACAATGATCGAGCAGCGGTTGGCATCCGGTGGCCGTATCTGGCTGGTGGAGAGCTACCACAAGTACGTGCCGATGCCGCTTCGTTTTCCACTTGACGGGCTATCGTTCAATGCTGTCGAAGCTGTGCGCATGTGCCAGATTCGCGCCTGGCTCGAGGAGCATGCTGTCAAAGATGGTAAAGACTTATGGGCGCCCGGCCGAGAGTTCTCGATTGTGGCCAGCTGCTTTCGAAGAAAGTGAGATCCATGATAATTATTCATCGGCATGGCGCCGCTTGCGCCTCTATGAGAAAATCTCTGGTTATCAACCAGTAAGGCAACCCAGGAGGTCGAAATGAGACTAGCCGTAAACCGCTTTTCCCTTTTTGCGCTGTGTCTTGTTGTCTGGTCGAGTCACTGTTTAGCGCTGGGCAACCCGGCCGGCGGCCCATTGTCCGCGGCGGCTACAGTCGGCAAGCCGGCGCCCGGGTTTACTCTCGACGGCAGCGATGGAAAGAAGCACTCGCTTTCTGACTACAGAGGCAAGGTAGTCGTGCTCGAGTGGGTGAATTACGACTGCCCTTTCGTGAAAAAGCATTACGGGTCAGGCAGTATGCAGACGCTGCAGAAAAAGTATGTGGCGAAAGATGTAGTCTGGCTATCCGTCAACTCGTCGGCTCCCGGCAAGCAAGGAAATTATCCAGCGGAGAAAATCAATGAGCTCCTCAAGGAAAAGAAGGCAGCTCCCACGGCGTACCTTTTCGATCCGGACGGGAAGGCCGGCACCGCATATGGTGCAAAGACCACGCCTCATATGTTCGTCATCGATCCTAAGGGCACGCTGGTCTATGCCGGCGCCATCGACAATAAGCCGACCACTGACGTTGAAGACATCAGAGCAGCAAAGAACTACGTCGACATAGCGCTTTATGAAGTGCTTGCCGGCAAGCCGGTAACAACCAGTTCCACGCAGTCCTATGGCTGCTCTGTAAAATATTAGTGTGTCGGGAGAAGGAAGATGTACCTCAAACAGTTCTATCTTGGTTGTCTGGCCCACGGCTCGTACTTGATTGGCGACAAGGATACGGGCGAGGCAGTAGTCGTAGATCCCCAACGCGATATCGCCCATTACCTGGAAGAAGCGCAGTCGCATGGGCTCAAGATCAAGCACGTTATTCTCACTCACTTTCACGCCGATTTTGTTTCCGGGCACCTGGAGTTCCGCGATGCAGTCGGCGCCCGCCTTTATCTCGGCGCTCAGGCAGCAGCCGAATACGATTTCACCCCCCTGAAGGACGGTGACGAGCTGACGTTCGGAAAGCTGAAACTGAAAATTCTGGAGACACCCGGACACACGCCGGAATCCATCTGCATCCTCGTCTATGACCTGACTGAGAGCAGTGAAAAGCCTCATGCTGTTCTCACCGGCGACACGCTGTTCATCGGTGACGTCGGGCGCCCGGACCTGCTTGCCTCCACGGGCCTGTCCGCCAGCGAGCTGGCCGGCATGCTCTACGACTCCATTCACGGCAAGCTGTTGCCCTTACCGGATGAGACTCTGGTTTACCCGGCCCACGGAGCGGGCTCTATGTGCGGCAAAAACATGAGCAAGGAAACCGTATCTACTCTCGGTGACCAGCGAAAATACAATTACGCGCTCAAGGACATGAGCAAGGACGAGTTCATCAAGATTGTCACTGCCGATCAGCCCGATATGCCCCGCTACTTCTCCTACGACGCCTCGCTCAATCGGCAAGAGCGCAGCACACTGGAAAAGACACTCAAACGGGTCATGAAGCCACTTTCGCTCGAGCAAGTCTTGAAGCTAAAAGAGGGGGGAGCGCAAATTCTCGATGTGCGTGATCCTACTGAATTTGCGGCCGCACACATGGTCGGCACGATCAACATCGGACTGAAAGGACAATATGCCATCTGGTGCGGTTCGCTGCTCACCAGAGAAAAGCAGATTATAGTCATCGCCGATCCCGACCGCGAAGAAGAAGCAGCCACGCGACTTTGCAGAATCGGATTCGACAACATCGCCGGCTATCTGACGGGCGGCATGCTGGCGTTGGAGACACATCCGGACTTGATTCGCCGCGCCGAGCGTGTAACTGCCACGGAGCTGGCTGAGCAGCTTGCCTCGAACGAACCGCCGGTTGTTCTCGATGTGAGAAGCGAGCGTGAGTGGCAAACCAAACACATAAAAGGCAGCGTCAACATCCCGTTGAACAAGCTGCCGGACAGGCTGAACGAAGTCCCGCGGGGCAAGAAGATGATCATCCATTGTGCCGCCGGCTATCGCTCGTCGATCGCCGCCAGTATTCTCAGACTGCACGCAGTCGCCGACGCCCCCGACCTGATCGGCGGGATCGCCGCCTGGGAAGCCGCCAAGCAAGCCGTTCTTACCGACGGCGGGGCATGCAGCGTGTCTTAGCGCACGATTGATTGCAGCACTACGGCCAGGAGAAGCAGAAAGACGGCGATTACCAGCGCCACCACCCGCGCGTTCAGTTTGATTTTCGGCCCGGCCACCGCAGGCCGTTCCACCTCGTTCGCTGGCGGCGGTGGCGGCGGTAGCGGCGGCGACGGGGCGGCAACACTTACACCCTGTCCCACACGCCTCAGCCTTTGCTTCAATTCCATCATTGACTGCCAGCGCTCCTCCGGCACTTTCTCCAGCGCGGTGAAGACCGCCTTCTCCAGGTCCGCCATGCTCTTCAGGTCGGGACGGACGTTTCTGAAGGGCAGCGGTTTCTTAGAGACGTGGAAGGTCATTGTTTCAAATGCGCTTTCTCCCACCAGCGGCGGCCGGCCCACCAGGGCGTGATACATGACACAACCGAGAGCATAGACGTCAGACCGGGCATCGAGGGTCTGGGCAACGCATTGCTCAGGGCTCATATACCAGGGGCTGCCGAACGTCTCACCAGTTTTGGTGATGCTCTGCGATTCGCCGCCCGCCGAAGCGAGCAGCTTGGCAATCCCGAAATCGACGACTTTCACGAAGTCCGGTCCCATGTCGCTATTGGTCAGGATGATGTTGCCTGGCTTCAAGTCGCGATGGATGATGCCCTTGTGATGGGCGTGCGCCAGACCGTCGCAAACTTGCATGAATATGTTTATCGCCCGTTGCGGAGCCAAAACCCCCTCCCTTTCAAGGATCTGGCTCAAGCTATCGCCTTCTTCGTAGCTCATCACCAGGTAAGGACGAGCCTCGTCGACAAGGCCTGAATCGTGCACTTGCACGAGGTTGGGATGCTGGAGGGCACCGCACGCCTTCGCTTCATGCTGGAAGCGCTTCAGCCCCTGCGGATCTGCGGCAACGTGGGCATGCAACATCTTGACAGCGACAAATCGGTCTACTTGAATCTGACGAGCCTTATAGACAACGCCCATACCTCCCCTGCCGATGATCGACAAGATGTGGTAACGATCGGCTATCGTCGTGCCGATCAGGGCCTCGTCCGGCGGCTCGACAACGTGGGTTGCATCTTTCGGGCAGAGGTCGGAGTCCGGGTCCAGGAGCGAACCGCACTCCAGGCACATTCTGCCCATGATTCTAGTAGTGTCGCCCTTTGAGTCCACGCCTGCAATTGTATCCTGCGCAGAATGGGGTAGGGTGACCTCAGCATCACCCAATCTTGGCAGGCGGAGCCGGGCAACCGGCCGGCCCACGAATCTGTTGTAAGCCTACCCCGATCTTGCCGGTTTATGGCGGAGACGGTTTCGGCACCATAAAATATCCAGTCATGCGCCTGGCGATACTGGTTTGCATAGCGATGTCGTATACCTGGTGGGGACCTGCTGCCAGCGCGGAGGGAATAACCGTGCCATCATCAACTCGCCGGACAACGGCCTCCAGCTCTCGCAAAGAAGGCACTGTCAAGAACACCGATCTCTTCTTCGACTCCTTGCTTAAGGTACCGGGCATAGGCGGTATCGAGGTTTCTCCTGACAGCCGCTGGGTGGCCTGGACCTGGCTGCGCGCCGGCCCGGCCGCTGATGTCTACGTAGCCCCCACGGATGGTCATAGCCCCCCGCTTCGCATGACGCAGACCAAACAGGACACCTACGTTCATAGTTGGAGCAGGGACAGTCGCTCGCTGATTGTTGGGCACGATCATGATGGAGATGAGCGAGTGCGGCTGTTTAAGGTCGCCCTCGACAAACCGCTGGAGCTAACGCCGCTCACGGAAGCCTCGCCAAAGTATTACTTGCAAGGGGGTCAGCTTCACAAAAATGGCCGATGGCTTGTTTACGGGGCAAATTACGACTTTGCCGAAAACCGCGAAATTGAGCCAACCTGGGTGTATCGGCACGACCTGCAAACAGGCGAGCGCAAAGTTCTTGCCCGCCCGATCAAGGCCGGTGGCGGCTGTCCATCGTTGAACAATCAAGGCACTCATCTCTTGTATGAGCGCATGGATCTCGATCCTGCCGGTCAACAAATATGGCTTGTCGACGTCGAAGGAAAAGCGGATCGTGAGATCTTGAACTTCGGCGCCAAGGTGAAGGTTTTCGCATCTTGGCTTCCCGACGGCAAAAGGATTATCTTTTTGGCCGAGTGCGGGGACCACCGGCGGCTGGGAATCTTCGATTGCACCGACGACTCAACGCGATGGCTGATTGATGACCGGGCGCGTAATCTCGAACAGGCTTATGTTCCGGAAGGAAGCAACAAGGCCGTAGTGGTTGCCATCGAGAAAGCCGCTCGCCGGTGTTCATTGATAGATTTGGATACAGGCAAAGAAGTGGCGGTACCCGCGGTGCCCGGCAATTTGATACCACTGGCGCCGGTATCAGCCTGCGAATGGATCGGTCTCTATTACAAATCGACTCAACCCGGCGACGTGGTAAGCTACCCGGCTGCCGCTCCCACGGTGAGCGGATTCAAGAGCATCACGCGCATATGGGAGCGCACGCCTCTCAAACAGACAGATATGACAGCAGCGGAAGACTTCGCCTGGAAGTCCTCGGACGGCCTGGAGATTCGCGGTTGGTTGTACCGAGCAGGCAACCCAAAGGGCACGGTCGTCTTCATCCACGGTGGACCGACATATCACAGCGAGGACGATTTCGATGTGGAAATCCAGGCACTGGTAGCTCAGGGCTTCAACGTCCTTGATCCGAACTACCGGGGAAGCACCGGCTATGGTCTCAGCTTCCAGGATGCGATCAAGAAGGAGGGCTGGGGCGGGCGCGAACAAGACGACATACGCACCGGCATCGAAGCCTTGATTGCCGCCGGCATTGCCCTGCCCGGGAAAATTGGCGTGACCGGCACCTCCTATGGTGGCTACTCGTCCTGGTGCGCAATTACTCGTTGGCCACCGAATTTAGTGGCAGCCTCCGCGCCCATTTGCGGAATGACAGACCTGGTCGTCGACTACGACACGACGCGCCCCGACCTGCGCCCATACAGTGAAGAGATGATGGGTGGCTCGCCCACCCAGGTTCCCGAACGCTTTAAAGAGCGGTCCCCGATCAATTACGTTGATAACATCAAGGGAAAGCTTTTGATCGTTCAGGGCCTGCAAGATCCCAACGTTACCCCTGAAAATGTCAAAGCGGTCGAGAAAGCACTCAAGCAAGCGGGCGTCGGCTATGAGGTCTTAGCCTTCCCGGACGAGGGGCACGGTATCCACAAGCCCAAGAACCAACGCGTTCTGTACAAACACCTGGGCGAATTCTTCTCGCAAGCGTTTGCGACCGGAAGCTGAAATCGACCGGGCCGGCATGAGCGCTTACACCAGAGACGGTGCTTCCTCCGGTCGGGGGGTTGGTTTTGGCACCAGGTCTTGAGCGTGCTCGGCGGCGGATTGTATCTCAGCGGCCTTCAGTTCACATTGCTTGATGAAGGTACGTTCTGACTCCACTGTCGAGAGCACGCGCGCCAGCTGGTGAGGCGCCAGTCCCAGGGCGGCCGCATGCTTGCCGGACTGATCGGACATCCTTTGCACTGCCGCTTCCAGATCGGCGGCTGCCTTGGCAAGCGACTGCGCCTCGACAGTTACCCTGCCGATAATGGTCATCGCCGGCTCGATGGCTTCCACGCTGTCTTCAGAGCTTATAACGGCACGGGTAGCGGCTTTCTCGATGCGGGAGAGCGTTTGGTTCACCTTGATGCCTTGCTGGTTTGCGTTGGCGGACAAGGACCTCAGTTGGTCTACTAGAGGAACTAGAGGACTGCCGCTCTCTCCTGCGCGCGCCAATTCCATGGCAGCGCTAATGGCCACAAGGTTGAGCTCAGACCCGATGCTATCCAGAAGCCCGACAAGCTCGTTCATCTCTTCGCTGCGATCCGACAATACCTGCACGGCAGTTGCCGTCGATTTTATCTTCTCACTCAGTGCGGTCAGGGCCGTCTGCAATTCCTGATAGCCTCTGGCGGCGCCCTCGCTTGCCTGCGACGACTGCTTGCCGGATTCGCAAGCGGCACGCGCCAGGACTGACAGCTGATCGGCAGTTTCGGCCAGGTGGCCGGCGGCGTCTGCTGCAGTGGCAACCGGCGTCGGACTCTCCTCGAAGGAGATAATCTGGTGCCTGGCCGCGGACAACAGATCGGACGCTCGCGAGTTGACCTTTTCGAGATCCAGGCGCAACGCATCAACCAGGTGCTCCAGTTGAATGAGCCTTGCCCTGTCCAACTCCACTTGCTCAGTGAGGTCGCGCATGCTGCTTCCCATCTGGTTGAACGCCAAAGAAAGATCTTCGAACTCGTCGCGCGAGTGGAATCGCGGAACGGCATCGAATCTGCCCCTGGCCAGATTGTCAGCGGCTCTGACCAGCACTCTTATCGGTCCGGTTATGTCGCGAGTAATCAGAAACCCACACAGAGAAACAAACACAAGTGCCAGGATCGTCCCGAACACAATGGTCAACTTGGTGTTGTAAGCTGATTCAGTCATGTCCTCGGTACGATCACTGAGGAGCTTTTTCTCGACGCTGGCCATGTCGATCATGCGCCGCCGGATGTTGTCCAGCAGATCGTTTTGCCCACCGGCACGCAGTCTCTTGAGCGCTTCGTCTGAACCATGCACTTTGCAAAGCTCCATGGTCTCCTTCATCTGCGCCAGAGCATGGTCGATATCCGGGTCGAGAGTGTCGAGCGTCTGTTGCTGTGCGGCATTGTCCTGGGTGAGCTTGCGGATTTCCTTCAATGAATCTCGTACATCGTTTTGCGATGACTTGAACTGATCTTGATAGTCATCGTCG
>Ga0066388_100000240_pt1 | contig 23311 bp, 15 predicted proteins | sample PanSoiMetaGPlot6_FD_64539 | JGI IMG/M metagenome (GOLD analysis project Ga0066388, IMG submission 64539) | Tropical forest soil microbial communities from Panama analyzed to predict greenhouse gas emissions - Panama Soil - Plot 6 (Hybrid Assembly) | ecosystem: Environmental > Terrestrial >...
GTGGTTCGTCTTCCGCGCCGCGGAAGCGGTCGGCCCCAAGGGCACGGTCTATGGAACCGACATCGACCGCGACGCGATCGCCGCCCTACAGGCGCAGTTGCCGCAGATCAACCCGAATGCGGGTCACGTCGATCTGCGCCTCTGTCGCGACCCGCGCGACACCGCCATCGACGATCTCCCGGACGGCGCGGTCGACGTCGTCCTCATGGTCGACTCGCTGTGCTTCGATGCGAGCGAGCCACGCGAGCGCAACATCGCCTACCTGCGCCGGTTCCTGCGCGTCCTGCGCCCCGGCGGCCGGCTGATCCACCACATGGACTGCCTGTGCGGTGCCATGCCCGATGCCGTGGTCGCGCAGTTCCGCGAAGCGGGCTTCGCACCCTCCGTAGAGTCCGTCGATGTCGGCGACGACATCGCATCGGCCGACCCAAACTGGCGCTGCGCGAGCGCCGAGGCGCGCACGCGACACGCCTTCGTCGCGGTCTTTCGCAAACCCGCCGCGAGCTCGGTGCAGGGCGCGCCGACACCTTGACCACAGCGGTACGCCTGGCTGCGGCGGTAGCGCTGCTCGCCGCTGCGACCCTCACGCTGCTGTTCGCCGCTCCGGGCGTGCCGCGCGTCACCTGGGACGATCTCATCGCGCCGCTCGGCGTGGGTCAACCGGTCGCGCGCGGCTACGTGCTGGCACCGCCGCGGCGCGGCAACGCGCACGACGTCGTCTACAGCGCGCGCCGCGCAGCGGGACCGACGGGTCCCGCCGGGCTCGTCGAAGTGCACATCATACCGCGCGGTCAGTGGAAGGACATCCCGGAGACGCGCAGCTTCGGCGTCGCATGGGAGGTACCGCCACAGGGGTCGATGGTCGTCGCCTCCCCTGATGACGCGCGCGCGGTCAGGGATGCATTGGTCGATGCGATCGCGCGCAACGATAGCGGATTCGCCTCGGTGGATGCCGTACCCCTGGCGACCGATCCACAGCCCTCCTCGATCGTGAGCATCCTCACTCGGCTGTCCGGCGCGCGCGGGGTCGTCATCGGCCTGGCGGTGGCGCTGGCGCTCATCGCGCTCGGATCGGTGCCGTACGGCGCCGTCGCGGTTGGCGTCCTGTTGTTCGCCCTTGGTCTCGCGCTGCGGCTTCCGGCGCTTGACTTGCCGTTCGCGCACGATCAGGACGTACAGCGGCTGTTCACCGGATACCTGCCGCTGCGCGAGATCCTCACCGGCGCGGGGCTGGCGGATCGCCATCCGCCCCTCTATTTCGTCGTGCTCCATTTCGTCGAGCACTTCGGGCAGTCGGAAGCGGTGACGCGAGCGCCAGCGGTCGTGGCCGGCGCGCTGGTCGGCCCCGCGATCCTGCTCGCGACCGCGAGCATGCGCGGTTGGATCGGCCCCGTCGCAGTCCTCACCGCGCTGGCGGTCACCGTATCCCCGGAGCTGGTGACGGCTTCGCGCGAGGTCAGCGAGATTCCGCTGTTTGCGCTGATGGTGATCGCCGCAGCCGCGTCACTGGTCGCGTCGCTTCGCGAACTGCGACCCAGACGGCTGGCGATGCTGGCCGCATCGCATGCGCTGATCTTCTACACCTACTATCTCGCACCGGCAGTGGCCGCAGCGCATGCCGTCATCCTCGCTGCAGCCCACGACGTGGATCGGCGCGTCGCGCGCGCTTTCGTCGCCGGCATCCTCGCCGGCATACCGGCCTTGGTGCTCGGCTTCGTGACGTTGTTCAGGGATTGGGGCGCGCGTGAGACGGCGCGCGCCTTCCCTGCCGTGGCATGGGGCCAACACACGCCCGGGCAAATGGCGACCCTCATGGTGCGTATCGCGGTCGACACACTCGGGGTGCCGTTGTTGATCCTGCTGATGATCGCGATAGCCGTCGGCATCAGGCGGCGCGATCCGGCGGTGATCGTGCCCGCCGCCGGTGCCGCGGCCACATGTGCGGCGATCGCGCTGCTGTCGCCGATCGCGCGCGTGCAGGGCTACTACATCACCACCGTGCTGCCGCTGGCCGCGCTGGCGCTCGCGGCCGCTCCCGGACCGAGGGCTGCGCGATACCGCGCTGCCTGGGTCGGTGCGGTGGTGTTGGCGGTTTCGCTCTCGACCGTCCCGCTGCTGGCCGGCGCGCGCTCGCTCTACGTGCGGAACCCCGACGCTTTCATGCCCGATTTCGCGCGCGCGATCGCGCAGCGTCCCGAGCACACGGTGGTGGCCATCGCGCACTACGACAAGACTCTGGTCGCGTACTACCTGGCACGGGGTACCGGGCATCCGGTCGGCTGGAACATGATGGATGAAGTGGACGGGAAGCGCATCGAAGGGCTGGTCATGGTGCACGAGCTGGGTGCGGAGTCGGAACAGACCGCCCTACGACGACTCGATCAACTCGCCGCCGCGGAGCCGATCCTGGTCATCGAGCGAGACGCCTTCCTCCTGCCGACTCTGGTGGAGCGCCTGTCCACCTGCGAGCTGTTGTTGCAAGCCCCAACAGCGCGGCTCCTACGCTGTGCGCCGCCGGATCACCGCGCGGAGGCCGGCTCGATCCGCGCCGAGCAATAGACCAGCCGGCGCCCCGACGTCCGGTCGAGCTCGGTACACCGCTCCAGCCAGGCGCCGATGTCGCGATCGGCTGGCGGGATATCGGCGACGGCGAGGAAATCGCCCCCGATGGCAAGCTCGTCGAGCCGCGCCAGAGCGCGCTGTCCCGATCCCTCGTCCATCGTTCCGGGTTGCAGCAGCGGAACGAACTGCTGGCGCAAGCCGTCGACCTCCACGCGGACTTGCTGGTCGCGCAAATTGCGCCAATCGATCTCCATGCCGCTGGCGCGCGCCAGATAGTAGGCGAGGAGCGTGACATCGGGACCAAAGGCGAGCGCGATACGCGACTCGGGTCGGCTGGCGATGCGCTGCGCGAAGCGCGGCCCGAACGCTCCGGGATCGGGCGTGTAGATGCGGTCGGCATCCTTGGCGAGCAGCCGCGGCATGCTAGCGGCGGTCATCGTTGCGAGCAGGGCCGCGGCGGCCCAACGTGCACGCGGCGGGCTCGGCAGCTCCAGCAACGCGAACCCCAACAGCAGGAGCGGCAGGGCGCAGACGATGTAGTACGGCTGAATGCGCGCGGCACCGACGAGCAGCACCATCGCCAGCGCCACCGACGCTGCCGCGATGATCGGCGCCGCTACGGCGCGGTCGCGCCGCACGACCGCGACCACCGCAATCAACAGGATCGCCAGCGCCAGCGGAGCGCCGACGGTGCTGACGACCGTACCGCCGATCTCGGCTGCGGTCTCCGACACGTGGCGCTCGCCCCACACGACCTGCGGATACGCCCGCGCCATCATGCGAGCCGAGTAGTCGCGCAGCAGCGTGAGCCCGGCCAGCACGAGGCTCGGACAACCGGCCAGGGTTCCGAGCGCCGCGGCGCGTACGACACGCCGCTCGAGGGGTCCGAGCGCCCACATCGCCAGCCAGAAGCCGACCAGCGCGAAGACCGCCAGGTAGTACGTCCAGAAGAGCAGCGCGTGACCGACGGCAATGACGGCGAGCGTCGCGGCCGTCGGTCGCCGATTGGCGCGCAGCGCGGCGGCGATGGTGAGCACTGCGAGCAGGCCGAACAGCGCCAGCTCGGTGACCTCGCGCGATCGGTCGACGAAGATGGGCGAAGCGGTTGCGGCCAGGGCGGCACAGACCGCGGTCAGGTACCGCGGCGGCGCCGCCGGCGCCGCCGCTGCGCGTATCCACCGTGCGACGAGAAGAATCGTGGGGCCGATGAGCGTGCCGGCGATGACGGCGGGCAGGCGCACCACGCTCTCGGATTGCCCCCAGCGTTGCACCGCGTGCAGCGGCAGAAACATCAGCGGCGGGTGCCGATTGTGGAACGCGGTGGAACGCACGCCTTCCAGCAGCGGCAGATGGCCGGTGAACAGCTGCTGCACGTCGAGATCGAGCGCGAACGGCAACCCGAGCGCTGTGGCGCGCAGCCACACGCCGAGGCCGGCCAACAGTAGCGCCAGCACAAGGTAGCCGGCGGCGGATTGCGCCAACAGGAGGCTCGCGCCGACCAGCAGCGCACCGGCGACAAACCCGCGCCCGCCGCGCAACCGATCGAGTGTCCGTTCGAGCGTGCTCGGCGCATTGCTGTGGCGAGCCAGGTCCGCGACGCGCAGGTTACCGGGATCGTTGGCCCGCACCGCGTCGACGACGGCGGTCAGCACCGCCCCGACGTCGCTGGCAGGCGCATGCGTTCCGTAGACCTCGTAGCCCACGTCGAAGCTCGGCGTGTGCGCCGCCTCCGGCCAGCTGCCGCGATCGAGGATGTGTACCTCAATGCGCTGCGGGCCGTTCGTCGCCGTGATGACGAGGTCGCCCTCGTGTCCGGGGGTGGCCTCGGAGAGCACGTATCCGCTCGCGACGCCCGGAATCGGCTGGTACGGCGCCAGCGGACGCAGCAGCGCATGCAACGAGGTTTGCGCCGCGCGCGGCCACGCGACCCACACCAGCGCGACGGCCATCGCAACCGTGGCCGCACATCGGACCGCGCGAGCCACCGTCACCCCGCCACTGTCAGCGGCTCGAGAATCGGCTACTCACTCCGCGGGCGGGCCCGACTGGAACATCTGCTTCACTTCGTCGTTCGACGCGCCGCGGTTCAACACGGTCAGGTTCGACAACTGCCCGAGCGCCACCGCGTTCGGGAAACCCGAGCCCACGTAGAGCTTCGGCGCAGTGCCGCGGAAGTCGGGCGGCGCCGACGCATGGTTGACGAACACCGGCTCCCCGTCGACGAAGAGCGACAGCGTGGCGTCGACCCAGGTGGCCGTGACCTGACGCCACCCTCCGGCGTCCCAGTTGCTGATGTCGACGGCGCCGCCGCCGGTGCCGTCGGTGTACTGGAAGCGCAGGTAGTTGCCTTCCTTGATGATCTGCAGGCCGCTGTCCCCCAGTTGCACGAAGCCAGCGTTGTCCTGGTTGTTGTGTTGCCATTCCGGTTGGAACCAGAAGGACACCGTACCGGCCTTGTCGTTGATCTCGCCGGCATCGGTGACTTCTGTCCGCGACGCGGTGTCGAAGATGCGCTCCGCGCCGTCGTAGGCCACCTCCGGCAGCGCGGGCGGCACCTTGTTGTCGGCGTCGTCCGCCGCGGGTTCGGCCGCCCCGCCTTCGACTGGCTGCACGTCATGGCCGCCGGATCCGAGATCGCGGCCGTGCGCGCCGCCGTCGGGGAGCGCGCGCTTGGCAGCGGCTGGCCCCTCGGCGTCGGCAATCTGGCCGCGCGCGGCGCCTGGCGGCTCGCCGAACCCGCCGGGCTCGACAGCGGCCGCGCCACCTTGTGGCGCGGCGCTCCGCGGCGGCAACCGGCTGCGTATCTGTGCGCTGCGATCGGTGCCTGTCGTATCCCCCGGTCGCGTCGCGCCACTCGCCGCTTCGGGGCGCGCGCCTTGGCTCGTCTCCGGGCCGCCTGCCGCATGTGGCGCGCCGGCTGCACCCCGTTGCTCGAAGGTTCGCAAGTCACTGCCGGTGGCGTGGCTGACATGCGCGGGTGATTGCACGTCGCTGGCAGAGTTCGGCCGCTGCATGCGCCAGACCAGCACCAGCGCGATTGCGGCGCAGCCCAGCGCAATTCCCCAAGTGCTCTTCATGGCCCCGATCGATCGAATGGTGGCGGCGAGCATCCGCAGAAGTCAACTGTTCCCCAACCGCAACAGGTCTCCGATGCTGACGATCCGACCGAACAGGCTCGTCGCGCAACTACCGCCGCAGCAGGGGCGCAAGCTGATCGCCTACCGCCTCGCCGATCAGGGCATTGCCGGCGGCGGAGAAGTGCCCGTCGTTCTCGATGTATAGCTCCGGTTTGGGTGCGATCTTGCGCGAGTCGATCCAGGGCACATTCAGCTCCTGCGCGGTGGCCGCAACGAAGTTCAGCCGGGCGGCTTCGTCGTGCGGCTCATGCGATGCTCGGCCGACGTCCCATGAGGGGGCGGCGACGATCATCACGATGGGAATGGCGCGCGCCTGCGTCGTCGCCACCACCTCTTGGAGCAGGCGGCGCTCCAAGGCGAACGTCGACGGATCCGACCGGTCATCCCTGGGCATGGCGTCGAACCAGGCATTGGCCAGCAGCTTCGCGATTCGCGACCGGTGCAAATACGAATTCTCCAGCAATGCGCCGCGCATCCGTACCGGCAGAGGGATGTGCGGAGGGTCCCACTCGACGAGCTTCTCGTCTTCGAGACCGAAGCCGCCGTCTTCCCAGTTGTCGCGCAGGTCGTTCGAGGGGCACGTCTGGAACACGACCGCGTCGACCGCGAGGTCGCGGCGCTGCAGCAGCTTGCGCAACAGGCGCAGCTCGTGGACCGTACCGAAGCCGTTGACCCCGGCGTTGAGACAGCGCGCCTCGATACCGTGCGCGGCCAGCCGGGCGCACGTCGCCACGGCAAAGGTTTCCGTTTCATTCACCCCGAAGCCCTGCGTGAATGAATCGCCGATGAATAGCACCGTTCGTACGCCCGCGTCGGGCTGCAGTGCACCGATGGTGCGGAAGCCGTTCTCGTCAAACGCGTACCGCACGCCGTTGCCGTCGCGCACTTCGCCGGCGCGCCGGTCGAACTGCGCGTCGCTCAGTCGAGAGGGCGGAAAATGAAAATCGAGGTCCGGCATCACGAAGGACAGCACCAGCTCGGTGATCGCCAGCCCGACGACGATGCCAAACAGGACAAGGCGGATTTTCCGCAAACCGGACCTCTTCGTTCGCCGTCGATTCAGGCGCGCTCTGCCGCGCGCGGTCCTGCCAGCCGGGCGCTGACCATACCCCGCGACGCTGCCACGGAATCACGGCGCCAAGCAAATTCGTGCGTCGCAGTCCTGCACCGCCGGCGGACATTGCACTTTCCTCGACGCAAAGCCTTGCGGTACGGTGATGCGAATGCAGCCCGGCAGCGTCGCCCAGCGGCACCAGCGCCTCGGCGATGTGGTGTTCGCCGTCTTCCTGCTGGCGTACGCGCTCCTCAGCATCTCGTTGCTGCCCTACGACTTCACCGATCTCTGCTACCTCTTCTCGCTCGAGCAGGGGCGTTGGGTGACGCAGGAGTGGGTGCACCCCATCTACGTGCCGACGCTCGATCTGCTGCGCAACGCACTCGCGTTGGTCGGCTATCACGGGCCCATGCTGATGCCGACGGAGCTGCTCAACGTCGCCGCTTCGCTCGTCGCGTTCGCCCTGCTCTATCGGCTCGCCCGCCGTTTCCCGGTCGAGCCGCTGATCGCCGCCGCCGCGCTCGCGGTGACCGCATTCTGCACCGGCTTCTGGAGCGCCACCGTCCGTCCGACCCCGTACGCCCTGGCCCTACTCTGTCAGGTCCTGTGCCTGTCTTCTTTGGTCGCGGATCGTCCCGTAGGCCCGCGCCGCTATGCTCTGGCCGGCGCAATGGCCGGCCTGGCGATGGGCTTGCACGCGTCGGCCATGGCGCTCGCGGTGGTGGGGGTGGTGTGCGCGTTGCTCGAACCGGATCCCGCGCGCACCGTGTGGGCGACCACGCAGCGCGTGCTCGCATTCGGCGGCGCCATGCTGGCGGTTGCGGTTGGCGGTTGGGGCATCTTTCTCGCGTACCGCTCGATCGGGCCGGCGTATTTCGAACGGCAGGAGTTCTGGTCGCTGTTCACCGGCATCGAGCAGGTCCCGGGCAGCTCGATCTATACGAGCGGAAGCGTGACGGAGCAGCTCACGACGTTCGTTCGCACGATGGGCTATCAGACCGGCGCGCTGTTTCGTGCGGCGGTCGTCTGCTTGGCCGCGGTCGCGGTGCTGCGCGTGTGGAGGCGCATGCCGCTGACCGCACACGAGCAGCGGCTGGCGGTCGCGACCGGCGCCAACCTCGCCGCCATCGGCGGGTTCTTCCTGATCAACAATACGCACAACGGGTTCATCTTCGCGTCGATGACCCTCGTACCGGTGCTGGTGGCCGTTGCCCTGCGCCACTCGTGGGTCGGGCTCGCCGTTTTCGCGTTCCTGACCGTTCCGCACACGGTTCGCGAAGTCACGTATGCGTTGCTGAACAACACGCACGGCGCCAATGATCCGATGCTCGCCGAGGTCCGTTTTCTGCAACGGACCCTCGGCCCGCGCGACGTCGTGTTGACGCCCGGCAGTCCGTTCCCCGAGATGTTCTATCTCTCGCACTTGAACCTCATCGAGGTCTCCACCGACAGCTCGACGCACCCGGGCACCGATGTCCCGCTCGCCCATCCCGGCCCGGTGCTGCGCGCGCGCATCGCCTGGTGGCTCGACAATGGTGGCCGCGTCTTCTACGCGGTGGGCGACGAATCGACCGATTTCACCGGCGACGTCGGCGGCGCCGAGAAGGGCCGGCAAATCTTCTGGCGCCCAGAGACGGCGGCGGCCGAGCGAGCTCCGAAGTTGCAGTCGCTGCGCGCAGCGCTCGAAACCAGTGGGCTCGAGCTGCACGACGGACCGATCTCACCCAACGGCGAGCGCTACGCGGAAGTGGCGGTGCGCGAGTCCGTGGCGCCGATCGCCCAGCGTCCGCCGACGACGAATCTCCCCGCTCCGAGCGAGTTGCGCAGCCTCTTTCTCGCGGTCGACGGCCGCGACGCCGCGTCTCCGTACCCGCACCGCGCGCAATTCCTGGCCAATCTGGGAGCGGCCATTCCCGGCGACCCGTGGCTGGTGTGCGACGTGATGGACCTCGTGTGCGAGGGGCAGCCGCAGCGCGGAGGCGACCTCGTGCCGTGCCGACAGCTGCCCGGCTGTGACCCGATCGAACAACCCCTCATCGCAATACACCACGTCGGCAAGCGCACCGCGGGGAAATGCTTCTGGGCGCCGGTTTCCGACCGGCAACCGGTGGAAGACTATCTCATCGCATGGACGGCGAAGCATCGGTTGGGCCGCTTGGCGGACTGGGGATTCTCCGCCGAGGACAAGACCGCGGAGTTGGTCTTGGTGCTCTCCGACGGCAGGTTGACGGTCGACTGGCCACTGCTCGACTCGTGCGATGCCGGCGACGTCGACGCGAAGCCCGCCGACGGATTGCGCGCGGACGCGGTGTCGGCCGCGCAGTTGCGCGAGCTCGTCGAAGGGCTGCCCGTTCCAAAGGTGCGCCCGGGGTCGGGTCGCAACGCGGTCGGCAGCGCCCCGTCGTCCTGACGTCAGTCGTGCTGCTGCAGCTGCGCTCGGCGCGCGCGTGCGCGCCGACGGCGGAGGATCCAGACCAACACGAGGAGCATGACGACGACGATCACGGCCGGTCGCGCGATACGGCGCGGTGATTCGCCGGGCACGCCACCGGCCCACTTCCAATCGAACTTCGCCTCACGGGCGCGGATGCGCGACAGCAACTCGTCCAGGAATCCGGCGGGCGGCGAGCCACTGCGCACGACGACGGCGAACCGCGACGTCTGCGCCGAGCCGCTCGGGGCGACGCCAGGATGCAGCAGCTCGATCGCGAGCTCGCCGCTGGCGCATTTGTACGTCGCCCGCACCGTCGTATGCTGCACCTCGCCACCGGTGAACTTGCAGTCGCCGGGCAGCGTCGCACCGAGCCCGAGCATGTCGCCGAACAGCTCGTCCTGGCCCGGCGGAATCACGGCCACGTCGCCGCTCGATTTCCCTGCCTCGTCGTCGTGCGCGTCGGTCGCAGGCAATGCCCCTGAGCCTGCCGGTGGAGTCTGTGCCAGCGCGCGCGATGTCGAGGACGTGCCCTGCAAAGCGAGGCCGACCAAGAGCCACCCCGCGAGCGCTACAGTGACCGCGCGTGCGCACGTGCTGCGCGACGAAACGTTGTTGAGGAGGTACGGCATCGTGGCGCGGCGCTAGTTATCCGGCCACACCGCCGACGTCAAACAGCCTTCATCGCTGGGCGGGGTAACGGCGACCAAGGCTAGACATCCGCGGTAGAGCTATGGCAGCGTAGTCGCCGTGCTCTGGCTCGACGCTCACTTCTGGCGCTCTTTTGCAGAGCAGCACCGCGTACTGCTGCGCTGGTGGAACGCGAGCCGTACCGTGCTCGAGTGCGCACTCGCAGCCGCTGCGCTCGGTGCATTCCTCGCGGCTCCTGCTTCAGCCACCGAGGGCGACGAGCCGATCCCTGCAGAGCTGATGCCGCCCGGCGGCGACGTGATTCCCCCCGGCAACGACGCGTTGCTCGCCAAGATGGTGGGATCGGAGGCGCGGCTTCCCAGCAATTGCAAGTTCTCCGACGGCGCGGTGGAGTACACGATCGTGAGGGTCACGTACGACTGTCCCTGGGGGCCCGTCGTGCTCGAGCTCACCCATCCAGATCAAGCCGCTTCGAAGGCAGTTCTCACCGAGCGCTTCGCCGTGACGCCGATCAGCGGATCGGTGCCCGATAGCCTCGCCGACACGGTCGTCGGGCTCATCAGGCAGTACGAAGGCGACTTCGAGTGGCAGCAGACCGACGCGCCGGCGCCCGACGATAGCGCGAGCAGCGACGAGTAACACGGGGCGCTTCCCAACGAACCGGATAGGCGACCGTCATCGCCGCCCGCTGGGGCTCGCGGTTCTCGATCAGGTTGGTGTACCGCCGCACGCGCTGAGCCCACGCCGACAGCGCTCCGGCTTTCGACATGAGACCGCGCGGCGATAGCGTGCTGGTGTGGACCGGCGGCCCCTGCAGCTACGGGTGCGCTGCGTGTCCCATCGATCAGGCCGCAGCGCCGCCCGGCTTGGAAGTCGCGGCCCTGCGCGCCAGCCTGGCCCGCCTGCCGGAGCGCGAAGGGCGACTGGTGATGCTGGTCGGCGGCGAGCCGTTCCTCCGACCCGACGCGCTGCGCCTGATCGGCGAGATCAAGGCGGCGGGGTGCGTCCCGGGGATGATCACCACCGGCCGCCCGCTCGTCTACGCGCACGTGCGCGAAAAGTTGCGGCGCGCCGGGCTCGCGTACCTGCGCATGCAGCTCTTCGGCGTCGGCGAAACACACGATCGCGCCACGGCGGTGGCGGGGGGATTCGAACAGGCGCTGGCCGGCTTGCGGGCGTGGGTGAGCGAGGCAGGCGCAGCGTGCGACGTCGACGTCGCACTGACGGTCCGCAATCGTTCACCATCGGATCTCGCATCCGAGCTCGAGCGGTTGGCGCGCGAGATCCCCGCCTCGGGCGTGCAGGTCGTGGTCGCACTCGATGCCGCCGCGCGTGCCGAGCTATCGACGATGACGGCGGGCCGCCGCCCCGACGCCGCGCTCGCACAGTGGAACGCAGACCCGACCCGGCCGGTGCTGGCATGGGAAGGACTACCGGAATCCACCTCGCCCGCCGCCCGTTTGACGATCGCGGCACGGGAACCGCGATTCCTCGCCGTGACGCCGCAGGCATGCTGTCTCGGTCGCAGCGAGGATCTCACACACGCGTCATCGGCGGGTGCGGAGGGCGTGCGCGCCAACTCGTTCAACTTCGTGCGCACGTCGACTGCCGTTCCGTGGACGCTCGACAGCGCCGCGTGCACCGCCTACCGAATCGCGGCCGGCGCCGATGCACACCGCCACCTGTGGCTGATCGACGGGGAACGGCTGGTCCTGCACGCGACCGATACGGGTGATTTCTCACCGGCCGAGATCGCACGCGTCAAAGACGAGTGGAGTCATCTCTTCCTCGATCGCGCGCCCGCCGGCGTATTGGACGACTTCCACGAAGGCATGCGTCGGGTGATGCCGGACCCGACCTGCGACGCCTGTGCGCAGCGCGCCGTCTGCGCGCGGCGATTTCACATCGTGGAGGGACGGCCGTTCGCGCGCCAGGAGGAGTGGATCGCGCGCTACGTCGCCAGCCTGCGCGGGCGCGTGCTCGACGTCGGCTGTGGCGAACAACTCTACCGCGGCGAGCTCGCGCCGCTCGTGCGCACGGGCGCGGTGCGCTACACCGGCCTCGATCCGGACGAGCCCAGTCTCGCCGCCGCGCGCGCGGCGCTACCCGAGGGCCGCTTCCTGCGCGGGGGCATCGAGGACTTCCGCGGCACGCCGGCGAGCTACGAGCACATCCTGTGTCTGCGCTCTGTGAACCACGTCGTCGATCTGGACGAGGCCGTGGCGCGGATGGCCGAGCTGTTGGCGCCGGGCGGATCGCTGCTCATGGTCGAGTGCACGCCGTTCGCCATGCTGCGACGCTCCGAGCAGGTCACGGCTGCCGATCGCGCGCCGCGCGCCGGCCATCAGCACTTCCGCAATGCGACCAGCGAGGATGTTCTCCCCTTTGCGCGCCGCCACGCGTTGCGCGTCGTCGAGCACCAGCCCGCCGGCCTGCAGGCGACGAACGAGTGGATCCTGCTCCTGCAGCGCCCGCCGACCGATTGATTGGCGCGCACGCTTCCAATTCAACGCAGACCAACGGTGCGGTGTTGGGCCCATCGTGCCATCGAGTTCCCGCAGCGGATGTGTCAGAAGCACGCGGTGGAGCTCGTGCCGGAACGCATCTAGCGGGACACAGAGCGGGGGGATGATACTGGCGGCTGTCGTGCCGACCGTCAACGAGGTCGGCAACCTAGCGCGACTCGCCAACGAGTTGCTGCGCCTCGATCTCCCGGGCATCGAGGTGCGACTGCTCATCGTCGACGACGCGTCAACCGACGGCACCGCGCAGGTCGCCGACGAATACGCCCAGCGCATGCCCGCACGCGTTGCGGTCCTCCACCGCGACAGCAAGCGCGGCCTCGGCAGCGCCTATGTCGAAGGGTTCGCCCGCGCCCTGGCGAGCGGCGCCGATCTGATCGCGCAGATGGATGCCGATCTGTCGCACGAGCCGGCCGTGCTCGCGGTCATGGTCGAGGCGATCCGCGATGCCGATCTGGTGATCGGCTCACGCTGGGTCCGCGGCGGCGCCGTCGACGCGAATTGGGGCTGGCACCGCAAGCTCGTCAGCCGCTTTACCAATCGCGCCGTCGTGCCGACGTTGCTGTCGCTCCCCCTGGCCGACGCGACGAGCGGGTATCGGCTGTGGCGCCGCGATACGCTCGCCCAAATCGCGCCCGCGTCGACGGTACGATCGAGCGGCTACGCGTTCCAGGTCGAGATGGCATATCTCGCGCATCGCCTCGGCAGCCGCATCAAGGAAGTGCCGATCTATTTTCGCGAGCGGGACTCTGGGCAGTCCAAGGTCAGCGCGTCGGTTGCCTTCGCCGCCGTGCGCGAAATCCTCTACGTCCGCCGCCACTACCGGCGGCTGCGCCGTCCAGAGCGGCGATGACGCAATTGCCAAAATCTCGCACCGCGATAATTCACCTTGATGGTGCGAAAGCCGTCGTGGTAACCGACCAGAATGCGGGTCACCTTCGTCACCAGCGGCCTGGAGCACCTTGGCATCGAGGCGCTCTCGGCATACGTGTCGGCGCACGGGCACGAGAGCACGCTGGTCTACGAACCGAAGCCGTTTTCATCGAATAGCGGCCCGGACAGCGCGCTGTTCGCCCGGCTCCTGGAACCCACGCCGGAGCATACCGCCGAGCGCATCGCGGCCAGCCGCCCGGACGTCATCGCGTTCAGCTCGTACACGATCACCCACCGCTGGTCGGTCGACGTCGCCCGCACGCTCAAACGCATCGCGCCGACGCCGATCGTCTTCGGCGGCCCGCACGTGAGCGGGGCGCCGGCGCACAGCATCGAAGAAGCCGCGATCGACGCGGTGGTCGAAGGCGAGGGCGAGGGCGCGCTGCTCGATTTGCTCGCCTGCGCCGAGAAGGATCGCTTCGGCCGCACCGACGTGGCCAACGTCTGGTTCAAGGGCGACGGCGGCCCGACCAAGAATCCGGTACGGCCGCTGATTTCCGACCTCGACACGCTGCCGTGGGCGGACAAGGCGATCTTCTACGACCCCATGCCCGCCTTCGAGCGCGAGTTCTACGTCATCTCGCGCCGCGGCTGCCCGTTTCGCTGCAGCTTCTGCGAGTACAGCATCTTCCCCAAGCAGTACCCGGGCGAGCGGCCGGTGCGCCGCCGCTCGGTCGAGCACGTCATCGGCGAGCTGGCGCACTGGAAGGCGCGCGGCCGGGTGCGCAAGGTCTTTTTCTGGGACGCGATCTTCACCCTCGATGTCGGCTGGATGCGGGAGTTTGCCGCCGCCTACCGGCGCGAGGTCGGCCTGCCCTTCGAGTGTTACACGCACCCGCACGCGATGTCGCCCGACATGGCCAGCGCGCTCGCCGAGGCCGGCTGCAGCATGGTGCGCGTCGGCGTACAGACGGTGAACGCGGACACGCTCGCGGAAATGGACCGCAAGGGCAATCGCGAGCGCGTGCGCTCGACTGTCGAGCATCTGCGCGACTTCGGAATCAACTACTCGCTCGACCACATCCTCGGCCTGCCGGGGGAAGGACCGGAAGATCAACGCGAAGCGCTGCGCTTCTACAACGACGTCCGGCCGGCGCGGATTCTGGTGCATTGGATGACCTACCTACCCGGCACCACCGCACTCGACCGCGCGCATGCCGACGGCATCCTGTCTCCCGCGCAGGTCGAACGCATCCTGCGCGGCCAACAGACGGAGGGCTTCGAGGCGCCGCGCCTGGTCGGGCCGGGGGCGCACAAAGAAGCCCTCGACGAGATCCGGCATCTCGAGGTGTTGTTCGACCTGCTGCCGCTCCTGCCGCGGCGCGCCATCGACTGGCTGCTGGAGAGCGGCGCGTATCGGTTGCTACCGCGCGGCATGGGAATGCGTCAGGTCCTCGCGCTCGCACTGGCGCTCTTCGGCAATACGGCCACGCGCGAGCGGATCTTCACGATCCTCGGCGTGGCGGCCCGCGGGGCCGCAGACGCAGCGCGCCTGCGCGTGAGCGGCAGGGCCCGGCCGGGAGTGGAACCGCTGAACGGCAGTGCGTCGATCGCCCCTGCGCTGCCCGCACCGGCACGGCCCGTCGGATCCGCAGCCGACGGGCACGCGATGGGGAACGGGAACGGAAACGGGCATTCGGCGACGCGCTTCTACGATGACCGCCCGCCGCACGGGCCGTCGCTCGTCGATGCGTTTGCCGGCGCAACAGGCTTTCGCCGATCGCGTGCGCTGCCGTGCGAGGAGGGAAACGCGGACTCGATCCTGCAGCGAATCAGTCGCGGCCAACAGCACGCGCCGACCCTCCTGCGCGGTCTCGTAGCCGACTGGCCGGCGGTGCAGCGGTGGGATCGCGAGTACATGCTGTCCGGATGGGGCGATGCCTGCGTGAGTGCCGCCGTCGGCCTTCCCCCGCACGGTGTGCCGTTTCACCTTCCCGAGGCAGCGCTGCGCCGCATCGTGACCTTGCGCGGCTTCTGGGACAAGCTGGATGCCAGCCCGTGCTGGCTCGACGAGCACTCGTTCTCTGCCTTTCCCGGCCTCGAGGACGATTTGCGGATCCCTGACGTGGTCGATGCGACTGCCGAGCAGGAGCTGCATCTGTGGATCGGTCGGGGAACCAGATCCGGTCTGCACTACGATCCGCAGGATCACCTGCTCTTCATGATTCGTGGCCACAAGTTCGTCGCGATGGCGCCGTCGCATGAGGCCGGTCGCCTCTACCCGTTTCCGGGCTCGATCATGAAGAGTCGCGTCGACGTCGAGCATCCCGACCTCGCCCGCTTCCCCCGCGCTGCGGACGTCGAGATGCACGTCGGGCGCATCGCGCCGGGCGACGCGCTCTACATCCCGGCCGGATGGTGGCACTACATGTCCTCTCCGGAGGATGAGCATCACATTTCGGTCACCTGCTCCTTCGGCCGCGAGTTGCCGCTATCGTTCCTCGCCTCGCGCGTCGTGAGCTTGGGTCCGCGCCACGCCGCTCGCATCGCGGGGGACTTCGTCCGCTACGGATTGCTGGGCCGGCCGTGCGTGGCGCAATTCCACACCCTGCCGAACGGTCTGCAGCTGTACCGAAAGCTGCGCGCGCGCGGAGACACGAAGTGGCGCGCGGGCGGCAGCTCGCAGGCCGTCGATCGCAGCGATCCGGACCCCGGGGCATGAGCAGGCGTGCACAGCCCGACGAGGAGCGCAGCCGCGGGTAAGCGAGCGCACACGACCGTGGACTTCATCATTCGACGCCAGTATCTGCGCATCGCGCGGCGCGCCTTTCAGGAGGGAAAGCTCCTGTGGCTCGCCAAACAGGGCATGAAGGTGGCGGCCGTTCCCGTCGCCGATCGGCTCGGCAAGCCGCTCGCCGGTCCAGTGCTCGGCACGCTCGTGACCACCTATCGGTGCAACAACGCGTGCTTCATGTGCGACCTGCCCAAGCCGTGGTTCTACAAGGCGCGCGGTCGCGAAGAGCTGGATACCGCGGGGATGAAGGGCCTGATCGACGAGTTCGTGCGCTTGGGAACGATGGGGTTGAACCTGACCGGCGGCGAGCCGACGCTGCGGCCCGACTGCTTCGAGCTGATCGAGCACGGCGCAGCGCGCGGCCTGCTGGTGCACCTGAACACGAATGCCTACACCCTGCAGAGCGCCGATCAGGTGCGCGCGCTGATCGCCAGCGGCGTCGAGTCGCTCAACGTCTCCCTCGACGGCGCCGTGGCCGAGACGCACGATAGGCTCCGCCGTGCGAAGCAAGGCTTCGAACGCGTCGAGCGCGCCACCGAGCTGTTGCTCGCCCATCGCCGCGGCGCACGGCCGGCGCTGACCTACACGTTCGTGGTCGGCCCGGAGAACCACCGCGAGGTGCCGGCCTTCATCGAATTGGCGCGCAGCCGCGGCATCGATTCGGTGACCTTCATGCCGCTACACGGCTGCTACCGCGACGCCGAGCCGCTGCCGAGCGATCGGGTGGCCGAGATGGAGGCGACGATCCAGCAACTGGTCGCTGCCCGCCGCATGGATGACGGCTTCCTCGACAATTCCGAGCGTTATCTCTCGCTGTTTCCGCGCGCGTTTCGCGGCGAGCCGTCACCGCTCCGCTGCTTCGTGGGGTACAACCACCTGCTGGTCGACTGCTTCGGCAACGTCTACCCCTGCGCGTTCTTCTGCGAGACGGGTCGTCCCGTCGGCAACGTGCGCGACACGCCGCTGCACGAGATGTGGCGCGGCGGGGCGTACGGTGCCATGCGCCGCGAGCTCGCGCAGTGTCGCGAGTGCTTCTGGAATTGTCACACCGAGATGAACCTGCTGTATCAGCGCGCGCCCGCGACGATCCAATGACCGGCGCGCGCCCCGCCGCCACGGAGAATCCGATGCTGTATGCGGCGGACGAGGTGCCGCGCATCCACGCGCCATCGCGCGCCGTGTTCGCCGATTACGTGCGGCGCAAGCAACCGGTCGTGATTGCCGGCGCGTTCGACGATTGGCCGGCGCGGAGGTGGTCGGCGGAATCCCTCAAATCGGCGTACGGCGATCACACCATCCCGGTCGCGCCGGTGCGCGACGGCAAGGTCGTGTACGGGGCCGAATTCGGGGTGCGCTACGACGAGATCCGTTTCGGCGAGTGGCTCGACCAGATGCTCGCCGAGGCGCAGCCGGCGTCGTACGCCATGTTCCACATCGCCGACGTGCTCCCGGATCTGGCGCGCGATCTGCGCGTCCCCGCGTTCTGCCCGCCGGCGTCGTGGTCGATCGCCCGCCTCTGGATGAGCCGTGCCGACACGGGGTCGCCGATGCATCACGACCTGCCGGAAAATGCGCTCATGCAGATCGTCGGACGCAAGCGGCTCATTCTCATTCCGCCCGCGGATTCGTGGCGGATGTATCGGTACCCGCTCACCTCGCATTTGCCGCAGTACAGCCGCGTGGACGCAGAACAGGTGGATCTCGTGCGCTTCCCGCGCTTTGCAGAGGCGCGCCAGACGGTGGTCGAGCTCGGTCCGGGCGACCTGCTCTACCTGCCGCGGCTCTGGTGGCACCAAGCGCGGTCGCTCGATTTCAGTATCTCGGTGAATTACTGGTGGGCGACCGGATTGCTCGCCCTGCTCGTGCGCACTGCCGTCGCGTATCAAAAGATGCGCGCGATCCGCTGGTAACGCCGCGCGGTCTCGAGCGGAACGCAGCCTCGCCTTTCGGCGCCGGTGCCGTTCACCCATGGAGGGCGCCGCGCTGTCGGCGCCTGGGCGGCGGAGGTGGGTGAAATGCTTGTGGAAGACGGTCTGGAGGCCGTTCCCCACCCCGCTCCGGCGGCAACGGCGCGCCGCCCTCCAAGACCACGAGCGACGCGCGAAGGCGCGCGCGGTCAGTTCGCCGCCAGCGGCAGCGGCGTGCTTTTCCGCGCGCGCGGATCCATGCGACGCACCGGTTCGGCCGACTCCCACGCGGTCGCGAGGTGCAGGCGCGTCGACTCCTGCTCGCCCGCCTGAGCTGGGCCGATGGTGGTCGCGCCGCTCACCTCGCGGCGTCGGATCACGGCGGGGCGCATCCGCATCAGTGCAACCAGGCTGTAGCGCAGCAGGTCGAGCTTGCGCGGGTGGCGTCCGGCCAGCCGCATGACCCGTCGCGGGTTGAGAAAGAAGCGGCGGAACGCGCTGCGCTGGAGGCGGAAGAGATCGGCGTCGCGCATCGCGCTCAGATTGTAGTTCGCGTGAAAGTAGCTCGTGCCGTCGAGCTCGACGTCGAGCTGGCCGCGTTCGCGCATCGTCTCCTGGTAGAGCTCGTACAGCGCGGTGCCGGCAAAGGGGGTGACGATGAAGAACAACGCCTCGTGCAGATCGCTGCGCAGCGCGAAGTCGACGGTGTCGTGCGCTTCCTCGAGCGTCTCGGTCGGGAACCCGAGCATGAAGAACCCGCGCACGTACATCCCCTCGCGCACTGCGATGCGAATGTTCTCCTCCACGCGGTCCACCTTGAGGTGCTTCTTGATGAGCTTCTGGAGGCGCGGGGTGGCGGTTTCGACCGCCGCACAGAGGAAGAACGTCCCGGCACGGCGCAGGGCCTTGATTTGCCCCTCGTCGAGCATGTCGGTGCGCAGCGCATTCGGGAAATGCAGCGCGGGTTCCAGCTTCGCGGAGACGACGCGGTCGAGGATGTCCAACATCCGGGCGCGGTCGAAGTTGAAGATGTCGTCGACCACTTCGAAATCGTTGATGCCCCACCGGCTCTTCAGCGTCTCCATCTCCTTGATGACGTTCTGGGGAGAGCGGGCGCGGAACTTCTTTCCCTGCACTTCGTGACAGTAGATGCATTTGAACGGGCAGCCGCGCGACGTGAACAGCAGCATGTGGCGTCGGGCGCCCATCGAGGACATCGCCCGCGTTCGCGCCTGCAGATCGAAATCCATCAGGTCCCAGGCGGGAAATGGAATCGCATCGAGGTCCGTGATCGCGGCACGCGGCTCGGTGAACACGACGTTCCCGTCGTCGCCGCAATACGCGATCCCGGCGACCGACCGCGGATCGAGGCCGCCTTGCGTCAGCGCGCGCACCAGATCGAGCGCGGTGAGCTCGCCCTCGCCGAGGACGGCGTAGTCAATGTCGGGATTCTTGGCGCAGCGATGCGGATAGGCGGTCGCATGCGGGCCGCCGACCATGATCGGCACTTCGGGGAGCTCTTCGCGACAGACGCGCGCCATATGCTCCATGACGCGCGCTTCGAAGGTGATCGCGCTCAGCCCGATGACCTGGGGGCGGAACGCCTGCAGCACCTCGCGGAACGGCTTCGGGTCCCACAGCTCGCCGGCATCGAAGAGGCGGACGTCGTGCCCCGCCTCGCGCAGTACCGAGGCGATGTAGAGCGCGCCCAGTGGCGCCACGGCCCCCATTCCGCCGCCGTCCAAGAATCTCGCCTTGGCGAGCAGCACTCGAGCCATCAGGTCCCCCACTCGATGGTGTGATGTCGGACCATAAATCCAAGCTCGACTCTCGGTCAAGGCGCATCTTCTGCTCCGATAGTGACCGGTCAGTCATGAATACCCAAAGCACATTCGGAACGTAGTCGCCCCAACCTCCAAGTCTGGTGGCGCGCGGAGCGCGGCAGGACCAGGGCATCCCACCGACGACCGCGGCTGGCGATCACCCAGTCTGAAGGCCGGGGCACGAGGCTGGGGTTACGACATCGACCCGGACGACGGCGCAAGCTCGGGGGCGAGCGGAATGCGGACGACGCCTAGGTTGGAGGTCGCGAACAACGCATTCCGGTCGCGCGAAATGCCGACGTATCGAGTAAAGCGGCCCACGAACCATTCCTGGAGCTTGCGCCCGCTGTCGACATCGAAAGCGATGACGTCACCGCGGAGGAAGTTGCACACGTAGAGACGGCGGCGGGCAGCGTCGAAGACGGCCGAGCGAAGGCCCGCCTCCGCCCACCACGTGTCGATCACCCTGCCCGTGTCGTAATCGACTACTGCGATTACTGGGAGACTCGCGATTGCAATCCAGGCGACGCGCTTGTCGGGGTCGAAGTCGCATCCCCATACCGCCGCGGCATACGCCCACGGTGAAGCCGCACCAAGGAGTCTGTAGGAGAACGGATGCCCGCTAAACGCCGCCGAGAGGTAAGCACTCGGGGTGCCCAGCGCTCTTGCCAGCGGGCCGGAGGAAAAGCAGAAAATTCCTTCATGGCGCGATGGGTTGTAGTGGATCTCACCCGGCGCGAACGGCGCGCGGAGGGTGGGTAGAGGGGAAAAATCGGACGCGCGGTATCGAGTCAACGGCGCGGCAGTCTCGTCGAGGAGACCTATCTCGTCTGCATCCGGATCATAATATCCGTCACCGCCGTTGCCGGGAGTCCGGACTTCCGCGACCACGCGCAGCGCGCCGGTGCGCGGAAATGCGAAGAGGCCGCCGTCCATGCCGTTCCATCCCACCGCGAACACGCGATCCAGCCGCTCGGCGTCCCAAATCGCCTGCGTCTTGTATGCGGCTTTGACGCAGCCGCGGTGCGACCCATCAGCGCCGAACTCGCACACGCCGCCGTCGAGTGGGTCGGGAACCGGTTCGCCGTGCTCGAGGTAGTTGTATCCCGGCTGCGTCGTTACCAGAAACCGACTGCTGTCAGGTGCTTCCCAGATCCGGCGCGGATACCGCTCCAGGCGCAGCACCTTTCCCGGCGCGCAGGACGCAAGAGCTTCGGTCGTCGGAATCATCAGCGTCGCCGCGCGATCCGAGAGAAAGCGGGCGTAGTCGTCGCAACGGATGACGCCGTCTTCGCGCTTCCAGCCGAGGAGGCAGAGAGTGATCCAGATGCCGAGCGGTAGGAGGATGGGCACCTTCACGCCGCCAATCGGCCGACGCGCGCTGATGATCGCGAGCGCCGCGAGCAACAGCAGCACGATGCGGATCGACCACGGGACACTCCACCCGAGCAGCCACCCGAACACGATCGCGAGATACGCCCACCCGGCGTAGAGCGCGCAGAGGATTGGTCGGGCAATCCAGCGCAGAACCCGCATAGCGCCGGCACCATGCGTGTACGCTGCAAGGTGCAGCGCGGTCACCACCGCGGCGGCCACCGCGATGACCACCACGCTCGACGGCGGAATGATGCCGGCGAGCGCAACCGCGGCGCCGACGAAATAGAGCAGCAGCTCAGCGGCGCGGCGGATGCCACAGCTCCGCAGCGAATCTGCCTGGGGCCCTTCAGCCCCGAGCGGTCGGTTCACGCTCGGCAAGCCGCGACTCCGTCAGTAAAGCATCCGACGGTCACGGCGTTCAGCCCCAGAAGTAGATGCAGGGATCGCTCTTGGCGAAGGCGAGGAACCCGCCGATGGTCCAGCGCCGCTCGTGCGGTGCCGCCTGCACGTGCGCAACGCGGTGGTAGTACTTGCCGCCGTTGAAGATGAACAGATCGCCGACGCCGGGCGCGTGCGTCTCACGCCGGAAATTGCGCTCCACGACCGCGAGATCGACGTTGCCGATGCGATCACGCGGCGTCCGCGGATCCTCGTAGAGCAGGTCGTAGACGTAGAGCTCGCCGCCGCTGCCCGGCAGGGCGACGGTGACGAAGAAGCTGATCTGCACCGACGTGTCGACCAGCTCCACCAGCGGCGCGGACACCGGCTGGTGCAGGAAGTAGTTGCCGACGTGAATGGGGATCTGGCAGCCATCCGGGATGAAGCGTACCGTCGATGGCGAGTAGTGCCGCCCGTCGCGCGTTGCCGGTAAGGTGATGTCCCGCCCGCCGCCGAGCTTGCGGAAGTTGTCGACGATGGTCGTCTCGTAGTCGGGATAGCCCTCGAACAGACGCCGGCAGTCGGGGCGGAAGCGCGCCGCCGCGGCCAGGTAATCGTCGAGCGGCGGCCCGTTCTTGTGCAGATTGCTCGGCGTGATCGAGAACCCGTAGATCGAGTGCTGTTTCACCTCCGGGTTGGCGTCTTCCTGAAAAGTGCGTTGCATGCCGGCGTAGTTGTGATCGAGCCGCTCGCAGATTGCTGCCATCATCTCTGGCGAGTAGACGCCGCGCACGTAGAGCACGTCGATCTTCTCGGCGCGCATGTCGTGCAGCAGGTCTGGACAGCGATGCAACTCGTCGACGTGCACGTCCAACGTGACGAGAAATTTGGCGCTCATTTCTGCAAGGTCCCCCGATCGGGCACCGGCGCGCCGGTCCCCAAATCCGTATTATCTGAACTCGGCCGTCGCCGCGCAAATCCAATTTTCTGCCGGTGGGACGCGACCGCCGTTCAGCGCGGGTCCGAGTCCTCGAGGCCGGGACGATTCGACCCGCCGCTTGCGTCGACCTGCGCGCCAGGCGCCGGCGTTGACCGACCGGGAATGTCCGGGGCGGCGCCGCGCAGGAGTTGCCGGTACAGCGCCAGGAAGCGATCGGGCGCACGGAGCGGGTGGCAGTACATGTGCAGCAAGTTGGGGAGATCGAACCGCAGCCGCGCGGGCGCAGCGTTCCAACCGGTGAGACGTCCCACCGTCAGCGATGCCGCCGGCATCTCGACCCCGAGGACGGCGAGCAGATCGCTGGCCCAGCAGCGCGCGCCGGCAACGAATTCGTCCTCCGGCCGCTCTACCGGTTCCTGCACGAACGCGCAGCCATTCGGGTCCCACACCCAAACCGTCCCACCGTCTGCGTGCGCGCGCTCGACGCTGTCGCCCTCGAGCAACGCGAAGACCATCGTCGGCCGCCGGCCGCCCGTGGCGTCTGGGCCCAGCACGTACATCTCGAGAAAGAGCGACGACGCGTAGAGAAAACGGGCGAAATCCTCCAGCGCCCGAGCGAGCGCGGCACGCGAGGTCGCGTCGAGCGTGAGCGTTCCGGTCGCCGGGCCGAACGGCGCCGGCGGGCGTGCGCCGGCACCGCGCGGGGGCCACGCGGCTTCGGGCAGCGTGGAGATCCACGGTGAACGCGTCATCGGCGCGACGCGCCGTCGTCGGCTGAGCGTCAAGGTGTCACCGGGCAGCGGCGCGAGGAACAGATCGCCGAAGCGAGGCTTCAGCCGCTCGCACACGACGCGCGGATCGC
>Ga0066388_100000242_pt1 | contig 23242 bp, 15 predicted proteins | sample PanSoiMetaGPlot6_FD_64539 | JGI IMG/M metagenome (GOLD analysis project Ga0066388, IMG submission 64539) | Tropical forest soil microbial communities from Panama analyzed to predict greenhouse gas emissions - Panama Soil - Plot 6 (Hybrid Assembly) | ecosystem: Environmental > Terrestrial >...
TGATTCCGCGGTATGGATAGCGTTTCTGGATGGCGTACGTGGGCCTTGCTTGGCTTCCGGTATTGCTCGCCGTGGCGTTCTTGCTTGGTTCGAGAGGGAGGCAGTGATTGAAGAGCGCCTTTCGGAAAATATCGGGCGTTCGCAGTCTAGCCGGCGGGACCAGGTGGTATTTGAGCGAAGACTGCTTGCTCGCCGCCAAACGTGTCTTGTACTCGGTCGAATACAAGCGATTTTATTTGCAAGATCTGGAATCGATTGTGGTCTGGCGGAGCCGGGCGTGGGTCTGGCGAATGATTGTTCCCGGGGTGTTATTTGCTCTTCTCGATGTTGCTTTTTCCCAGTGGGCAAATCTTGAGACGGGAGCGGTTTTCGGCGGCATAGGTTTCGCGTGGGTGCTGCTAGAGCTGGTGCTGGGGCCGACAGCAAAATCGCGCATCCGCACTACTGGTGCAAGCGTTGAACTGCCATTGGTGGCACGTGCGCGCCGAGCGCGCAAGGTTCTTGCGAAAATCGATGGGGCGGTTCGCGCTGCTCGTGGGCAGACCGCGCAATCGGCTGGTCCGGCGACAAGTCCTGAATCGGTGAAGCCGCCCGCCCAAACCAACTCCGGAGGTTCCGCGACGCCCATTCCCATCGCGGATGCTACGCAGACGAATGGCTCCTGATAAACCAGCCGGTCAGTTCGACAAACGCTCCGCGCCGCGCTTGCGTGACGCTCACTGTCTGTTTCATCCACTGCGTGAGGCGGCTGCGCGATGTCCGCATTGTGGAGGAACATTCTGTCGTGAATGTGTAACGGACGAGGAAGGAAAGCTTGCCTGTCCGCCATGTCTTCGACGCATGGCTCTTCCTCCATCACCAAAGCCGTCGCGAGTCCGTCGATTCGGGCAGTTTCTTGCCGGATTCGCCTCTCTCGCCTGTCTGATGGCAATCTTTTTCTTGCTGCTACGCTGGCGAACGAATACGCCGGAACAGCATCTGAACTTCGGTGACGTCACGCAGGGCACGCCGGTCGAGCAAAGTCATGACTGAAATAACCCGGGCTCCGCTGACTCCGCAATACAGCCGCTCGACGCCCTCACGCGCTCACCGGAACCGGCTGAACTCGCTGGAAGCACTGGAACGCGGGTTCGCGCTCTTTCGTTCTACGTTCGGACGTGAAGCGTGGCGCTATTACGCAGGCGCTGCGCCTTTCGTGTTTGCTCTCATTCCGATGTGGGTAGCCAACGGCCAGATTCGTCTGTCCAATGGCGCGCTCGTGCTGGAGGCAGCGTTACTCTCCGCCGCATATCTGCTGCGAGCGTGGATGGTCAGCAGCTACATGCAACGCGTTCGCGAGCTTGCGTTTGGCACGCCGGCATCGAAACCGGCAGGTGTAATCGCACATGCGGCATCTCTGGGTCAGCTGCTCGCGTGGAAAATCACGCTGAGCATCGGCACGCTGGCGGCATTGCCGACGTTCGCGGGCCTGCCTTGGCTCTACAGTGCGAGCCAATTCGCCAGCCTCGAAGTGCGCGAGGACGGCTCCGAAAGGCATACCATTCGTGGCTGCGTGGCGCTCGCGGGTCAATGGTTCGGTGGCGGGTTGCTGCTCTTCTTGATGCTCTTCCCACTTTGGATCGCCGTGTGGCTAAACGGTTTGATCGTGGCGTTAGTCGTTCCGCAGCTTCTGCACTCGATTCTCGGAGTGAACACCCCTCTATCGACGGCAATGGGAATATTTGCCTTGATCCGCAGCTCCGCGTTCTGGCTTGCGTTGTTCGCGGGTGCCGGGCTGGCGCTTGATCCCATCGTTAAATGTTCGTTTGTCGTTGTTCATCAGCATTTGCGTTCGAGACGCGAAGGAGACGACCTGCGAGGGTTGCTGGCAAGCCTGCCACGCGAGCAGAAGAAGAAGGCGCAGATGATTGCTTCCGTCGCAACTGGCGGCAAAGCAGTGGCCGGCGCATTGATCGTGCTGGCTGTGGTTCTGGCCGGGACTTTCCTGCCGCCGATCGCGTGTGCGACGCAGGCGCCACTAAACCAAAGCAGCGCGGTGACGTTGCCCGATGCGGCGCGCCAGGCACAGATCCAGAAATTGCGACGGGCGCTCGACGAGGAATCGCAGCGCGCGATTTATCGTTGGCATGACGCCGAGCACCCGAGTCCACCTACCTGGTTTGATAAGCAGCTTGAGAAAATCGGGAACGCGCTTAGCCGGGCATGGAATGCAATCTGGAATTTTATCCGCAAATTGTGGCCTCGCGGTCTAAACCTCTCACCCGGAAATAAAGGCCCCAGCTCCTGGCGGATGAAAGATCTTCGCGTATGGCTGGCGCTGGTCGCGATATTGACTCTCGCGGCAGTAGCAGTGCTCTTTTGGCTGCGGCGACGGCGGCAGAGTGCATCGCTTTCTATTCCGATGGCGATTGCGCCACTTCCCGATCTCAATGAAGGTGCACTAGCTACTGCGCGTTCCGAGGACGAATGGTTCGCGCTGGCAAGCCGGTTGCAACAGGAAGGCGAATTGCGTCTGGCCGTCCGCGCTGCCTATCTCGGTTTGCTGGCGGGATTGGGGCAGCGCCAATGGCTGACGATTCGCCGCGATCGCACGAATCGTGAATACCTCGAAGAGTTCAGGCGCCGGTGGCAGCGACGCCCACAAGCGGCGCTCGACGCGCGAGCGGAAATTCCCGAGAAACTACGCGGCAGCTTGAGGCGGTTTGATGGCGTTTGGTATGGGTCTCACGCATTGACGTCAGAGTCGGTTGCAGCGTACCAGCGAGATCAACAGGAGTTGCTTGGCCATGTCTGAGAGTGCGTTCAGCAAGGGCCTGGCACTCAATTGGCGTGGTCCTCTGCTGGCCGCCGGAATTTTTGCGGCAGTATTCGCGATTCTGCTGCTTATGGCGCATCAGAATCAGTCGAATACGAGCGATATGGGATCCAGTTTGCGTGAGGACCCGTACGGCACCAGCCTATTGTTTGATTCCTACGCGCGCGCTGGGTATCGCGTGCAACGCAGCCAGGATGAAGACTCTCTAGCCGATCAAGACGCGGAGAAGACCGCAGCATTTTTTATCGGTGGTTACGGGTTGGGCTTTCAGGGAATCGAAACCGAAAATGTCCGCGCGGCAGAAAGATTTCGTGGGCGACTGGAAGATTTTCTTTCGCGCGGCGGGCGCGTGGTGCTGATCGAGCACGTTGGAAAGCTGCGGTCCCAATTGCAAGACTGGGAAGTCGAGAACAATTGGAACCACACCGGTCAGCAGTCCGGTCCAACTTGGATTTCTCCCGATCCCAGCGTAATGCCCAGAGACAGCGAGATGATGTACCTCAACGCTGATGTTCCTCGGCTCAAGACAGACTCTCACTGGACCACACTCTATGCAGAGGCAGTGCAAAACAAGGCAAAGACTGACGGTCCCGAGCGTATTTACATGGCGATGCGAAAAGCCGGCAAGGGGGAAATCATTGCCGTCAGTCAGGAATGGTTTCTGCTGAACGAAACCATCAAGAGCCATCCAAATCCGGTGGTACTGCATTTTCTGACGGGGGGGCGCCCTGAGATTTGGGTGGACGAATCCTTACACGGACTACAACAGGATAAGGGCGTGCTTTGGCTGGTGCACCGATACCGATTGCAGGTGTCGCTGATGCTTTTCTGGGGGGCTTTGCTGGCATTGCTTTGGAGCATGAGCGGTGACTTGATGCGACGTCCGACGCGTGACCAGGTCGCGCAGATCATGCGGCAAGGCGAAAGTGCCGGAGTAGCCGGGCGACGCCTGCTGCAGCGAAGTATCGCCGCGGAACTTGTCGTGGCGGAATGCTGGGATCAGTTCCGGCGCCGCTCACCGCAAGATGCACAGGTCATTTCTGCGGATCCAAGTTCTAGTCGAAGATTGCGCGGCGCGCTTCAGTTACCGCCGCTTGCCGGCTACCGCGAGCTGAGCCAGTTGATCGCGGAACGCCGTGCATCCGCAAAAGGTCTGGCTCATGTTACGCGCCATACTGACAGCTCCAGGAATCCAAAGAAAAGTGTTCCTAAGGAGGAACGGTTCGCATGAATGAGAGACCAGCATCAAGTTCAAGCGGGCAGGCACCGCCAACGAATACGGAGATCACTGGCAGCGCACGGCGTGTTCGCGAGGCTATTGGCCGCGTGATTGTGGGCCAGGACCAAGCCATTGATCTCGCAATGGTGACGCTGCTCGCTGGCGGGCATGCGTTGATCGAGGGCGTCCCGGGTGTTGGAAAAACGCTGCTCGTAAAAGCGCTTGCGAGTGCGGTTGCTGGCGAATTCCAACGCATTCAATTTACGCCGGACCTGATGCCCGCGGATATCACGGGGACTAGCGTTTTCGACTTGAGAACACAAGAATTCCGGCTCGTGCGCGGCCCTATTTTCACCAATTTCTTGCTCGCAGATGAAATCAACCGCGCGCCTGCGAAAACGCAATCGGCCCTGCTCGAGGCGATGCAAGAGCGGCAAGTGACAATTGACCGAGAGAGCTGTCCCTTGCCTCCGGTATTCGTTGTTTTCGCGACGCAAAACCCCATCGAGCACCAAGGCACGTATCCGCTGCCGGAAGCACAGAAGGACCGCTTTCTTGTAAAGATTCGAATGGGCTATCCGGATGTGCAGGAGGAAAACGAACTTGCCAAGTGCGTAGCAGCGGGCGAGGCGCCGGAACGGCGTTTAGCCGAAGACCTTCGTGTTCCGGTGCTACAGCCGGGTGAACTCGAACATCTGCGGGCAGCCACTTCGCAAGTACGCGTCAGCGAGGCGATCAGCAGTTACATCGTAAACGTGGCGCGACAAACCCGGCAGCACCCGTCTATCTGGGTTGGCGCAGGACCTAGGGCGACACTCGCGTTGCTGTCTGCGTCGCGTGCCCTAGCGGCGCTCGAAGAGCGCGACTTCGTCCTTCCCGAGGACGTAAAGACGCTCGCTGTTCCCGTTTTGGAACACCGCATGGTGTTGCGACCGGAATTCGAAATGGAAGGCGTTGAGATTCGCGAAGTAATCAACGCCGTGCTGGAGACCGTCGAAGTGCCAAGGTAAGCGGCGCCAGCACGCAGCAAATGACAGTATGGAAGCAGGCGAGAATCAGACAAGAAGATGATGGCCGGAGACAAAAACCTGGCGAGCGTCGAAGCGCGTGGCGTGGCTATCACTGCCGAGTATCAAGCCATCGCAAAGTCGCCACGTCGTACGCCCGAATCGCACGATAAACTCGCGCGGCGGATTGCGTTACAGCCAGCGGGAAAACTGTTTAGTCCAGCAGGTTCGCTCGTTTGGATGATAGGACTGCTAGGTGTGGGTGCGAGTATCGCGCCGTGGATCGCTCACGGATGGGCCTGGTTCGAGCTGGTGTTTGCGACTGTGGTGCTGCTGGCATCCTATGACGCGCTGACACTGTGGCTCGATCGCGAAGAATGCGCACCAGTCCTTTTGCCACCGGAGAAAGGTCTCCGCGGTGGCGAAGGGCAGTCCATACAAATCCCACTCGCCCTCACGGGGTCCGGCCGGCGCAGGCTGCACATTGAAGTGCGCGCCGCTCTAATGCCGGCGACAGAGGAGAGCGAGACGGCCATTCAGGTGAAAAGCGAGCCGCAATGGCTGAAGCTTGAGCAGTCAGAGCCGGCCAATGCTGGGTCAGCTTCGACAGACGGTGCGCATATCAACCTCTGGCCATGGACGCCGGAAATTGCTTTGCTGCGGCGAGGGCTATGGCCCGGGCCGCGCGTTGGCATCGAGCGGCGCTCGCGCATTGGAATCTGGCGTTTGCGGCAATGGTTCGATTCACCGGAGCAGTTGCGAATCGATCCCGACTTGAGGTCCGGGAGACGGGAGATTTTGCGCAGCCCGGTTTACCGCGCGCTGGTGGCGTCACTGCAAACCCCGTGGACCGGGCACGGGCGCGAGTTCGAACGCCTGCGCGAATATCAGGCTGGTGATACGTACTCGGAGATCGCTTGGAAGTCGACTGCCCGCCGAAGCGCACCGGTCACGCGGATGTTCCAATGGGAGCAGAAGCAGGAAGTATATTTCGTCGTGGATCAATCCCGTGCGTCCGCGCTCGTGCTCCATCCAACCACAGCCATCGAGAGCGAATCCCCACAAGAGCATGCCCCACGAAGAATGTTGGACCTCGCGGTGGAAACGGCTTTGGTGGGTGCGACGGTCGCTCTGGAACTGGGCGATGAATTCGGTCTTGTAACCTACGCGGACGAACCGAAATCCTGGTTGCGGGCAGGAAGCGGTCAAGCGCAGTTTCATCAATTTCGGGATCGTCTCTTGAATATCGAGCCGTTGCCGACAACGGCCGATTACGAAACGCTTTTCAGTGAAATACGCGTGCGGCTGCGGCGGCGCGCGTACCTTTTGCTGCTCGCAGACTTGACAGAACGCTCGGTTTCGGACTCCCTGCGACGCGGAGTCGGCCAGGTCCACTCGTCACATGCGATCTTGATGACAAGTATCATGCCCGCTCACGCGCGGCCGGCATTTTCTCCAGGTGAGGAACTGCACACAGACGAGGACGTCTATGCAGCGCTCGCTGGTGAGAAAGAAAATCAGCGGCTTGGCGCGCTCGCGCGGCAACTGCGCCAATTGGACGTGCAACTCCGGTATGTTCCCGCGGAGACGTTCCTTCGAACAGCTGTCGAAGGGTACCTGGAAAGCAAGCGGGAGCAGCGGCTGTGATTCTGGATCTGGAGCGATTTCAAGCGCAGGCGAGGCCACGCTGGAACAACCTCGAATCACTACTCGCCCTGGTAGAAGGCCGGCCGGACCACGGGTTGAATCCGGCGGAAGCCGAACAACTGCAGGAGCTGTACACGCAGGCGGCTGCGGACTTAAGTCGGGTCACACACGGCGCGCTCGCCCCAGAACTCAGACAATATCTCGAGAGGTTGGTGGCGCGAGCCTATGCGGAGCTGTACTACGATCCGCCTAAACGTTCTCAATTTTGGCAATGGCGCAGCTGGCTGAGGATTTTCACGGCATTCCCGGAAGCTTTCCGGCGTCAATCTCGCTACTTCGCGTTGGCCGTGCTGATTACACTCCTGGGCTGCACCATGGGTGGACTCGCCGTGCGCTACGACCCCGCTTCTGTGGATCTCCTGCTTCCGGCCGATTACTTGCGCGATCCGGGCAAGCGCGTGCATGCAGAAGAGAAAGGCGAGAACCGGCATGTGCCCTCAAGACAAATTGAAGCCGCTTTCTCTGCGCAGCTGATCAGGCACAACATTGAAGTGTCACTATTGGCGGCTGCGCTTGGCGTGACGTTTGGTATTGGAACGGCGCTGCTCCTGTTCGAAAACGGCGTGCTACTCGGCGCCGTGGCCGTTCGTTATACGCAGCAGGGCTTCGGGTTGTTCGTGGCAGCGTGGCTTTTGCCCCATGGCGTGTTTGAAATTCCGTCAATGCTAATCGCAGGACAAGCGGGATTCTACTTAGCGCGCCTTCTGCTGCGCCGGCGCGAGGATCGCGACGTGCGTCAAACTATGCGTGAGTGGTTGGTGTTGATAGCTGGTCTGGCCTTGATGCTGACGTGGGCAGGAATCATGGAAGCGTTTTTCTCTCAGCATCACGAGCCGGAACTCCCGTACGGATTTAAGGTTGCGGTGGCCGGGGCAGAGTTCGCACTACTTACGGTGTATCTTCTGGTGATCGGGCGAAGAAAGACTGGTGATTTGACGCAGACCAAGGTACGTGCTGAAGATAAATGACAAATGCTCGTCCAATCCGCTTGAGCACTTCCGCCGAACTAGCGATTGCCACGCCGGAAGGTGTGGTCTTTCGATTGCCCTTGGCGGGTCCCGCTTCGCGGCTTTACGCGATGCTCCTCGATATCGTGATCGTGCTGGTGACGGTGAACGGATTGGCGCTGCTTGTTTACTGGATCTTTTCGAAAGCGCCCGGGTTCGGAGTCATGGCGATCACGCTGGCGGAATTTGCCATCGGATTTGCCTACAGCGCGTTGTTGGAAGGCTTCTGGAACGGACAGACGATCGGAAAACGCCTGTTTCATCTGCGCGTGATTGACCAAACTGGACTTCCGCTGCGAATCGAGCAGGCATGGGTGAGGAATCTGATGCGTGTGTTCGATACGCTGCCGTTCGCCTATCTGGTCGGAGGAATTTCCGTGCTAAGCAATCCGCTAATGCAGCGCTTCGGCGACCGTGTGGCGGGGACGCTCGTTGTACGGCAAACGCCCCTGCTTCCACCGGGAGAAGAACCGTGGACCCACCAAAAGTACAACTCCTTCATGAATTATCCTTCCATCGCAATGAAGCTACGCCGAGCAGCAACGCCGGAACTGGCCAGCCTGATTCAAGATGCACTGCGCCGCCGCAACGAACTGGCGCCGTACGCCCGGCGAGAAATCTATCGCGAACTGTCGGCGTATCTGCAGAGTGAAATTTCTCCTTTCCCTGACGAACTCGTTGAAATGCTTAGCGACGAACAGTACTTGATTAATGCGGCAGGCGTTCTGTTTGGAGAGCAGCGGCTATTGAGAGTTCGCCGCTGACAATTGACGCCGAAGAAGGAGAAATTTCCTGACTGCGCGTAGTCATGCGCTTCCATCGTCGCCCGTGCCGTGCGCGGAAGTAGCTCTACTGGTTGAGGAATGCTGCCCGATGGGCGGCGTCGCAGAATGCTTCTGTTCCGCCTTGGCGTGTTGTTGAAAGTGCCCCCGCAAGATTGCCAAGCCGCAAGCACGCTTCAAGCGAAGCCCCGCGGATGAAGTTGTGCAGGAATCCCGCATCAAAACTGTCACCCGCACCAATCGTGTCTATTGTTTCGGTATGATGCGGCGTTGTCGTGATTACTTCCTTTCCACGCCGGGCGACCGCACCTTTCTCGCCCCGCTTCAATACGACGAGGGGAACATAGTCTGCAAGGAAGGCGAGCGCGGTGTCCGGGTCGTCGCGCGTTGCTAACCGGCACGCTTCGCTTTCATTAGGCAGCAAAACGTCGACGTGCTTCAGCACTGATGCAAGATCCAAATCCCAACGACCTTCCGGGTCGTCATTTGTATCGAGGGAAGTCGTGAGTTTGGCCTGCTTGGCAAGCCTGAATAGCTCCCCGATTTTGGGACGCAGCGCCCGCTGCAGAAAAAAGGAAGAAATGTGTAAATGCTCTGCAGAGAAAATACGCTCAAGATCCAAATCTTCAAATCGCATTTCTGCCATCACACCCGGATATGTCAGGATATATCGCTTCACCGGCTGGGGAAGGATGACAGTCAACCCAGTTTTCTTGCCGCTAAGTCGCTTCACAGCAGAAATGTCTGTCCCGCTCTCTGCAAGTCGTTTCAAACACAGTCCGCCCAGCGGGTCGTCTCCAATCGCCGAATGAAACCCAACCCTGTTCCCCAGGAGCGCGAGATTGTGCGCGAAAATCGCGGACGAGCTCCCTAGTGTAAGTCGCAAATCAGACGCGAGGTGTTCTCTATCAAGTTCGAAGTTGGGTGGCAAACCGTAGAGAACCAGATCGAGATTCAGCTCTCCTACGACTGAAAAATCAAATTTCGGAGGAGTGGGCATGTTTACTCTGCGGGTCCGTGCGCTAAGAGGATCTCAACGCGAACTTGCGCCTCAAACTCTCGGACTAACTCTGCACGGACCGCACCTGGTGAGTCAGCAATGCAGTTTGCGGCAGCACAGGCTGTGGCTTTGCGAATCGCTTCTGCCGGAGCAAGGCCACTACAAAAAGAATGAGCTAATCCGGCGACGGCCGCATCGCCGCAGCCGACGGTCGAGCGTGGACGGAGCGACACGGCAGGAGCAAAGAGCATCTGGGCATTCTCACGAGCGGCGTAGACCATGCCTGACGAGCCGAGGCTCAGCGCCACGCTACGCGCGCCAAGTGCAATTAGTTGCTGAACTGCTTCCGCAGCAGCATGGTTCGAATCAATGGCAAAGTTCACAAGCGCAACGGCTTCTTCACGATTTGGCTTCACAAAATCCGGCCGCGCAGAAAGTGCCACTCGGAGGGCCTCGCCGCTCGAATCGAGCAGCGTGTGGCAACCCGAATGACGTGCCGAAGTTATGAGCCGCGCGTAAAGATCATCCGGACCGCCAGGAGGCAAGCTGCCAGAGAAAATAACCAATGTAGATTCTCCCTGCTTCTCGAATAGCTTCTTGCATTGGCGTTCGAACGCAGCAAATTCTTCACTCGATACGGGATCACCGGGTTCCCGAATTTCCGTGACGCCGCTTGTGTCATCAACAATTTCCAAATTGGTTCGTGTCTGTCCGCCTATCGGAACCGAATGAGGCGCGATGCCGAGGGATCGCAGACCAGCCACTACCTGCTCCCCAGTCGCGCCACCGCACATCCCGATCCAATGCGGCTGCGCCCCGAGTGCCTTTAACACCATCGCGACGTGCGTCGACTTTCCCCCCGGGAAACTCCGCACAGTCTGGGCGCGATGAATTCCTCCGGGAACGAGCGTAGGAAGCGTAATTCGCTTGTCGATCGCCGGATTGGCGCTTACGCACAAAAACATTATGAATTTACGCCGTCCTCTCCCTAGTAGCGCGGACTCTCTCGAACCAAGGTCGCGCCGCTGCAAGCCGCGCATTCACATTCTGAATGTTCTTCGCGCCCTGGTCCCGCAACCAAACATCCAGTGCGTCTCCACCATTTTTGACAAAAACACCCACGCCATCCTGCCAAGTGGCGCGGCCACACAAAACGCCAGAAAAAGCTGAGCCCGCGGCTGTAGCCAGGTCGAGAGCTTCCCTGAAGAGTTCGTTCGAAACTCCTTCAGACAAATAAATGAACGGAAGGGAGCATGCATCCGAAGCGCGCCGGAAATACTTCACAGCCTCCTCTCGTGTATAAAGGGCGTCCTGTCGCGAAATGTTCGCCGAATGAACAAATCTCATATTCACGGGAACGCCGATCTTTATTACGTCCACCATGTACTGCGGCTTGCAAAACTCCTCTACAGATCGCACGACAACATCCGGCTTGATGCGCGCAAACTCGGGTCCCTTCTCATCCATGTCGTCGTGGTAACAAACAATCTCCAAAAAAAACGCAACGTCTGCTGCCACGCACTCTTCGCTTACTTGCCGAACCCAATTGTATTTCTGGGCGTTGATCTCCGTAGAGCTGAAAGGCGAATAGTACAGCAGCACCTTAACGGCGTCCGCACCTGCCTGCTTGAGCCGCGCAACGCTAAAGTCGTTTAAAGTCGAGGGTAATCTGCCGGGAATTGCTTTGTCGTAGCCCGTCTTTTCATAAGCAAGTAAAAGGCCCGCGAGCGAATCGCGCTGTGCCGCCGCGGGAAGCCCGTATTCAGGATCCAGTAGAATCGCGCTAGCATACGGCGTGAGCAACTTGCTGACATGGGTTTTAAACTTAGCGAGCCGTTCACCGGGAACATCGTTCGCTGCTTGCCCCGATGCAGCTGCGAACAACTTCCGCAACGCACTGCGCTGATCGATTGCCAGCGCGGCGATGATACCGCTTTCCGTAGAAAGCGCCTTTAGCCCACGTTGCTTGCCTTCCGTTGCTATCAATCCTGTCTCCCATGAAATTGGTACGATGCGCCATGTGCTGCAAATAGGAACGGGTCTACCTACACTATTTTATTGGGGGGCTTCGTTGAGGATCGCTTCCGACTCCGGATCCCAGTAAATTCTTTTGCCGGTCCAATAGGCGCGCGTGGCCATCATGCAAGCTACCGAGTGCGCGAACCCATGATGTACCGTCGCATTCGGTTGTTTGCGGCTGCGCAGGCAATCCAGCCAATTGGTCATATGCGAAGGCTCTTCATCTCCCATTCCCATAGGTGGAAGACTTGTGTCTCCGGGAAGCAAGACGTCTTTGACAGCTCGCTTCGAATCAACCGTCACGTCGTCCTCATGATTACCCTTTTCTTCCACCATTTGCCAACGTGGGCTTCCTTCACCCCCTGTGTTAATCAGCGTGGCTTTTTTCCCCATAATCCGAGTAAAGCTAGGAGCATCGTTGCCAAAGCTAGTTGCGTAGCTCGTTAAAAAACCATTTGCGTAGGTGAAAAGCGCCTGAAAAGTATCCGGATTCTCGCGGCCGTCATGCCAGGCAAAAATCCCGCCGTTCGCTACAACGGAATACGGATACTCCACGCCCATGAAGAAATGGCAGAGATCAATGCCATGGCTCATCCACTGATCGGCAATGCCGCTCGAGAATTCTTTGTACAGGCGAAATTCGAAGTGAAGCCGCGGATCGAACGGCCTGTATGGTTTGGTCATCAGCCAGGCGCGCCAGTCCGTATCCTGTTCACGGATCATTTTTACTTCGGGACGTCCACGCCAGCGAGGCCCATGATAGTTCCACACAATCTCATATTTGGAGACTTCGCCGATAGCACCAGCGCGCATGAAGTCGCGCGCGGCAATTTGATACGGTTCACTGCGGTGCTGCGTGCCAATCTGCGTGATGAGATTACGAGCGATAACAGCATCGCGAGCTCCCTTCACCTCTTCGAGAACATTGCCCATCGGTTTTTCGCAGTAAGCATCTTTGCCAGCTTCAGCCGTCAGCTTTAGAATCGGCGAATGCGAATGTTCGGGCGTAGAAATCATCACGGCGTCGACATCTTTAAGCGCCAATAGCTCTTGCGGATGCCGCATGGCGCGTGGCGCTTTGCCAAAATATTTCTGATTGGCGGCGACGGCGCGCTCGAGGTTGTGTGTCCACACATCGCAAACCGCGGAAACCTCAGCATTTTTCTTGTCTTTGAGAGAAGCCACAATGCCATCGAGCTCGCTGCCACGATTTCCAATGCCAATGTGCCCGAGGGAAATGCGGTCGTTCGCACCGATGACGCGTGAATAGGAGAGTGCCGTGCTGCTCATTGCTGCGCTGCCGGCCGCCACGGCCGCACTCTTCTGCAGAAATTCTCTCCGGTTAAGCCTTTTGTCCATGGCCGATTTCCCCCGTGTTGAAGAGTCGGTAGCAAAAGGGGCGAACCCGTGTCCGCCCCTTTTCGGTAATTCTAAGTGTTTGCGCTTGGCCGGACCAGAACGAGCTTCGAACCCGCTCGACCGTCAGAAGTTCAGACGGAGGGCCAATTGGATGACCCGCGGATCGTTGCCCGGATCGAAAATGAGGCCAAATGACCCGCAGTCCACACAAGTATCCGGATCGCCTCGACCAACGCGGTTGAATACGTTGAACATATCCGCCCTGAACTGAACCGCGACTCGCTCGGTCAGGCGCGTATTCTTTATGATCCCAAAATCCTCGTTAGTGTGCACTGGGCCTCGCGTTTTTGGCAGGAACCCGGGAGCATTGCCAAACCGTAGGGCGAAGCCATTGCCGGGGGAAAGAGGTGGCGTGGCAAATGCATCGGGATTCAGGTACTGCGTTCCATTAACCGTGTCTAAACCTTGCGAGGACACCGTCTGAGGGACTCCCGGGATGACATCCGCTCGCAGTCCGGCAAACGAAAAAAAGCCAGGAGCAAAGGATGAAGTAATGACAAGTGGATCGCCTGAAAAGTAGTTTTGGATTGCGGTGACTTGCCAACCTGAGACCAATCGATCGAGGGGGCCGCCGCTTGCCAACCATCGTCTTCCGCGACCGAAAGGTAGCTCATAGATCCAGGTAAGCTTTAGAACGTGCGGATGATCAAAGCTGGCAATGGCCCTCTCGGCTCTTCGGTTATAGAAGTCCTGAACAACTTGGCCACCGGAGGCAGAAAGCGCGCTATCCGTGTCCGTCAGAATTTTGGAAAACGTGTAGGCACCGATGAAACTCAGTCCGTGGGCCGTCGTTTTGCGTGCCATAAGCTGGAGAGAATGATAGGTGGAACTTCCCATGGTTGGATAATTGTTGACGAGACCTTGATATTGAGGAAAGGGCTGAATGGCTGCAGCCACTGTCGTGTCATAGTTATTGTTCTCAAAATCGGGATACGGCAGACCCGTGATCCCAAACTGTGCGAGCGTGGTTGCTGAATTGGGGAAGTCGGCCGTGTTGCAGTCCGTCAGCGCACACTCCAAGTCTTCCGTAAGGTAGTCGCCCAGGCCAAGAAACTTCGTGGGGGCTTGGTTGAAGGAAGAGCCGAAGTAGCCGTTCAAAAGACGCGTGCCTTTCGAGCCCACATAGTCGGCCTGAAGTAGTACGTCGTGAGGGAGTAGGTACTGTAATCCAGCGCTCCAATTCTGCACATACGGCTGTGCAGCAGCGTTCCTAGGCATGAAGTCTAAGAATTGCCCGTTAGCCGACGAGGGATCTCGGTCCGGGAGCGTGCCCGCAAAAGCCGGGACCCCAACGCGCGCCGCTGCCGGCAAAGGCGCGGACTTCAGAGTTGACAAGTACGTTGCCGGATCTTGGGAAAACCCCGTTGGAGAGCTTCCGCGGTTCAAGTTCACTTGGCTGTTGAACCCGAAAAGGTTCTGGCTCCCGAAATTGTTTTCGATGGGAGGACCGTAGGAGATACCGTAGCCACCGCGAAAGACCAAATTCTTTTGAATCTGGTAGGCGAGACCAAAGCGTGGTCCTACTTCTTTGAAATACCAATCCTGGAAAGAGTTGCGGTGAATGCATGTTGAACAACTACCCAGAAATACCAAGGCTCCTGGAATGTTATCAGCACTAGGATTCGGAACGGTTGGGTCGAACCCCGATTCGCGGTTCAGCACTTCTCTTTGGGGCAGTGGAATTTCCCAGCGGAGCCCAAGGTTCAGAGTAAGCTTCGGAGTCGCCTTGAAGTCATCCTGGACGAAGAAGGCAAATAAGCCCGCTCGATAGCCGGGCGCCGTGGTATAGATGGTTTTGCGCCCCGTGTCCACGGCTCCGAGGATGAAGCTGGCAAAGGCGTGCCCCGTCGAGGAAGTAAAACCCGGGAGTGAAGTTTCGCGGTCGGTGAACGTGAAATCCCCCGACAGAGGACCTGGCTCAAACGTGTTATACCGATAGCGGCGGAATTCCGCTCCAAACTTCAGACTGTGCTTCCCACGCAAATAACTGAAAGTGTCTTGGTAAACGTAGCTTTCGGAAGGGTCAACGTTCTTGCACCCGACACCGAAAAGGGGCGCGACGGGATTATGACTGCTGAAACGCAGGGGAGGGAAACAATCGTCTGGAATTCCAGGAATGCCTAACTGCGGCGTAAACTTCGCATTATCCGTAATATTGTTCTTGTTTTGGAAGCGGTTGTAGCCTACAGAGAATTCATTCACCATCCTGCTGTTAATTGTCCAGGAATGTGCGATGCGCACTTGCGGTCCGCCCACAATCTGTTGCTTAACGGGGTTGATGGGCTGGCCGGGGAAGGGTAAGAAGGTTCGGCTATTGTTTCTGTTGTAGCGATCCCTGTTGTTCCATGTAAAGGACCCCCAAATTTTCTGGTTGCTGGTCAGAACGTGGTCAATCTTTCCTGTATATGCGTCCCGCGAAAGGATGGGGCAGCAGCCACTCAGTCGGAAAGCATTATTCTTATCTCCTGACAAAGGTGGATCGGGAATGAGAGGGAGCAGAACCGACGTGGCGTTGCTAAACTCCCCGGCAGGAATAACGTTCAGGTTGCCACCCGATGTGAAAGGATCGCGAATGACTGCGTCGGCGTTAGCGGTCAATCCAGTTTTCGAGTCAACTTGCCCCGCCGTTACGTCGCGCGTGGTCGTGGGGTCATAAATCTCATTTTGAAAGACCGGCCGCCCCAGTGCGTCGGTACCGATTCGGGCTCCCAACCAGGAGCTGAAATCCCCAGTCTTCATAGCCGCCGTGGGCAACGTCATTGTCCCGGCAGGGGCAAAGCTCCGAAAGCGATCTCCCTCGTAATTGAAGAAGAAGAAAGTGTGATCCCTTCTGATTGGACCGCCGACATTGCCTCCGAAGTTGTTCTCCTTTGAATTGTTTTTGGGAGTGCCCGGACTCGAGTTAACCACGGGGCCAGCGGCGTTGAAGACAGGATTCTTGTTGTACTCAAAGAGAGTGCCATGCAAGTCATTGGTTCCGGACTTGTAACTGAAATTTGCTACGCCGCCGCCGGTCTCTCCGTACTCCGCGGAATAATTCGAGGTCTGCACCTTGAACTCGCCAATTGAATCTGTCCCGGGGCTGAACTCATCCAGGCTGCCGCCGCTGAGGTCGTATCGCCCGATAGTGACGCCGTCTATCAGAATTTCATGGCTAAAGAGTTGGCCCCCGTTGATGGAACCCGAGAATGTATCGCCTACGGTTCCCGGAAGACTCGTAAAGATGAAAGTTTGGAGTTGTCGTCCTCCATCACCAACTTCAATCGGCAGGGTCTCAAATTCCTGTGGACTCACGGAGGAGCTTACTTCTGCGGTTGAGGGTGTGAGCAGCGGCGCTGCAGATGCAACTTCTACCTTTTCGGATTGACCGCCAACTTGCAGCGTAAGGTCAATGGTAACCACTTGCGCGACCGGAACAACGACCTTTTCCGCTATTTCTGTTTTGAATCCTTGCTTTTGCACTTCCAGCCGGTATGTTCCAGGAGGAACCGCAACCCTGTAGTAGCCTGCACTGCTGGTTGTCGCGGTCCACTTCACTCCCGTTTCAACGTTTGTAACGGTCAGCGGAAGATCGGGGACTACCCCACCGCTTGAATCCTGTACTGTTCCAGTGATGGCCCCGAGATTCCCCTGTCCAAGTATGGTCGCGGAGAAAAAGAGAGTCGCAAAAATAACAACACAAACGAGAATTGCTCTGAGCTTCAAAAGACACCTCCCACCTGGAATATCTGAGAAACGGTGTACCACGATAAGAAAGCAAACGCAAGAATAAATAGCGAGTAAAAATTAACAAAGAAAAGAAGAAGAAAGTATTTCTGTGGAGATACTTTCGTCATTTGACGCTTTTTTGAGATGGACCCTATAATAAGCCACGGAAAACGGTGCATGTCTCCCAGAGCTCGCCTTTTAACTGAACAGAGACGCAGAAACTTGCTGGATTTGATCGACCAGAGCGGTCAAGTGACCGTTGCGGACATGGTGAAGCAGTTTTCCATTTCCGCTGTCACCGCGAGGAATGATCTGGATGCACTCGCCTCCATCGGGGCGGTTGTGCGTTCCCACGGCGGAGCCGTACGCCGGCTCGTCGCAACGCAAGACTACCCACTTCGAACGAAAGAAACTCTCCACCGCAACGAAAAAATCCGCATCGGAAAAGCCGCGGCGGAGATGGTCAAGGCCGGCGAGACAATCATTCTGGATTCGGGAACAACTACGGCCGAGGTCGCGCGCTATCTGAAAAAGCTGAACCTTTCCTCGCTTACTGTTATCACCAATGCTTTGAACATCGCGGTCGAATTGATGGAGAGCCCCGGCATTTCGCTGATTATGATCGGAGGCCTTTTGCGACCTGTCTCCTGCTCTTTCGTCGGACCGCAAGCTGAAGCAATGATGAATGAATTTCACGCAGACAAGCTCTTCCTGGCGGTCGATGGCTTTGATTTAGAAAACGGACCTTCTACACCAGACATCCTGGAAGCACAGTTGAACAACGTGATGATCCGTTCTGCGAAAGAAGTGAACGTGGTGGCCGATTTCAGCAAACTGGGCAGACGCAGCGTTTCCAAGATTGGCCCCTTCGAACGAATTCAGCGTCTAATCACAGACAACAGAGCGCCCTCGGAATTCACTGAGGGCCTGCGTAAGAAAGGCATTGAGGTTATCGAGGCGTAGCGCCCGCTAGAACGAGTCTCGCAGAGTGATGCGACAGTCTGCCGTCAGGGAACAGAAAGACTTCGCGCAACATCTTTTCTCCATTTTCTTTATCCCCTGCCGCGATTTCGAGCGTTCCCGCAACGTAGTACCACCATCCGGGGGAAGAACTACTCTCCGCTGTAGTCTGCGCTCGGGAAGCCCCTTCAACCAGACGAATCCGCCAGTTTGCTGAGTCGAAATCCGGCTGGTGTTTGGCTGCCGCCCAGATCCAAATGAGGTCCGAAGCATCGCTCGATTTCGCCGCCAACTCGTATCTAGCGGCAGCTTCCACTTTTTTTCCACAACTGGAATAAACCTCTGCAAGCAAATAGTTCCCTCTGGCCGATTTGAGAATTGGTTCCAGACCGTCTTTCGTGAAAGCGAGTCCTTCGACGGGAGAGCCCAGGCTCTCCGCTATATCAAGCGCTGCTTTGCAATTGCCGGAGTTAGCCAAACCGCTCGCCTGCAGAAGCCTAACTTCCAACCACACTTGCCTGACATTGGTGCCACCTTCCTCACGACCGAAAAATCTGTCGCGAAAAAGAGCAATCGCGCCATCATAGTTCTTTGCTTCGGCGCGACTTAGTGCGAGCTCATACACAAGTGGCGTGGGCATTTGTTTTAAATCGGGGTAGCGTTCGAGCATTTTGACGCGATCCGCGCTCGGTTTTCCGCCGAGGCTCATAGCCGCTGAATTGCCGGCATAATTCACGATGTTCTTGGGATCGGATTGGATCCCTTCATCAAACGCTTTGGAAGCGGACTCAAAGTCATGCTTTTCATGCAAGAGTGCGAGTCCGATGCTCGCCTCTAACGCCGGAATCTCCGGCTTCTGTTTGCGAGCCGCTTCCCACTCGCGCAGCGCGTCAGAAGTCTTTGCTCGAGCGAAAAACCATGTTCCCAGAAGATAATGCGCCGTCGCATCATTGGGATTGGCGCGGAGAGCCGCCTCCAACGCCAATTTGTCTTCCAACGTGCTCGGAAAAATGTAGAGCGTTGAAAGACCCGAGGCTCGCGCAAAATTCCTCGCTCCGGATTCGCCAATTTTTTCCAGGCAGTAGCCTCGAAAATACACGACCAACGGATTGTTCTGGGGCAAAACTGTTCCCGGTTCGCTCTGATCTTGATTTACAGCTGGATAATCCCGTGAAAGAACTCTCAGCGCGTCTTTATAGAGGCCCAATCTCGTGTATTGGACGGCAACATTGAGCACCCTGTAGGGATCAGCTGCCAAGTGTGAAAGACTAGGATTGCCAATCTCTTCCCGCAGGAATGCGCTTGTGGGAAAGCCGCGCAGCAATTCTCTCGCTTGTTTTATCGCAAGCCCTGTCTTGCCCCTGGCATGGAGAATAGCGACCTCCACTTCGGCCGTGCGCAAGTCTTCCGGAGCGGACTTCCTGCTCTCCAAGATCAGCGCTTCAGCTTTTTCCAAATCATTGCGTCGAGCGTAGAGCTCCGCAAGTTGCAAGGCCGCTGCTGCGCGATGCAAGGGCGAACGCATTGCAGCCTCGAATCTCTCCGTGGCTGCTCTCTCATTTCCAAGCGCATTTAAGGTGATTGCCTGATAATAAGAAACCTCAGCGTCCGTGGTGTTGCGCTCATGAACATTCAGAAGGCGCGGAGCAGCTTCCTCAAATCTTTTCAACGCTGCATCAAGGCGGCCCGCGGCTTTGTTCAGCTCATAGCTTGTCGGATACTTTCGGAGCGCTTCATCGTAGGTCTTGACGGCGGTCAGCAAATCTCCATTTAGCTCGTCGGTCTTTCCGCATTGTAGCCAGTCATCCTCCGTCCGGGCATTTTCTTCGGGACACTTATAGTTGGCTTGCCGTCCAATGCTGATTTCCGATTCCGGAGTCCACTCGAATTCTCCTTCCGTCTGACGCAAAAGTGCGATGCCGTTACCGTCTTTCAAAACAAAGGTGCATTTCTGCTTGCCGCCCGCCGCTAGGATTTTCTTGCTCCAATTTCTTTCGGGCGTTAGGTCTGCTTTTTCGCTAAATAGGGACGCATTTCCGTCCAGGATCTCCAGCGTCGCGGATGGAATTTTCTGATTTACATTTAGGGAGACTCCCAGAGAGTCGCCTTTGCGTTCAAGATGTACTACGCTGGCTAGGTTCGCGCGCGAAATTCCGCCAGTTCCTCGAACCGGCATCCAATATTCCGAAAAACGAATTTGCTGCCGTGGTTCCAGAAACGCGTATGTTTCTTGATTTCGAAAGAGACCTGCCTGCACTTCCGCATAGGCGCTGCCGTTGTCTGAAAGAGCCTTTCGCCAATCGAGGCCGTCCGCATCCACACCCCAGGACCAAATTTTCTTGGCAGGCAGTTCCGAATATTCTGCGTAATGCGCGGTTCCGAAATTCGTGTGCGGATTCCAAATTCCCATGAATCCTTCGCGGCTTCCGTGGACGAACAACGAGACTGGGCCATCCGTCTGATTCTTGACGATGCTCAAATCTTTTCCGTCAGCTCCTACCGGCCAGCGCTGTACCTCCGCAAATCCATGCGCCGCTACAAATCGCATCGGATATTCGATACGGGAGTCGTCCCATACTTCCACGCCCGCGTTGCTCCACCAATAGAAACGGTGTCTAACGTCGCTGCGATTGCTGAGCCGGACACGCTGCTCCAATACGGTTGAGACCGGCCGCAGAATCAATTCCACTGACCATTCCATCCCGTACACGCGATCAATATTCCCCACAGTGACGGAAGCGCTGCCGTCCTCATGCGACCCGAAAGCGAAGTCCACCGGCGACATGGACATCCAATTGTGCGAAACAGGAAAATTAAATTCGACGCCGAAGGCCGCCCAGGCACCGCGGTAACCAATGCGCGCTTTTTTGATCGACGGATTTGCATAGAACATCGGCTGCCCGCCGATTTTGTCCAAACACGTGTACACGTGCCCGCCGATGTCGGGCAAAACAGAGCACTTCAAGTATTCGTTTTCGAGATAAATCGCGCGGAGCTTGTGCACGACTCGCCGATCGGTAATTTCGTTCCGGAGAGTATAGGGATAGTTGAAGCGGTTCGTCGCGAATTGATCAAACGAAGGATTTGAGTCCGGCATCCCCTCTTCGTACACCGGTAATTCGAGCGTGCCTTCCCAAACCCGAACCTGCGCGCTTCCGCTCGAAGCAAACACCAAAGTCAGCAAAAGCAAGAATCTCCATCGCATGAAGATCACCTCAGGAAGCCGTATGCAGAGGGAAGCTTTCCACCACTCGATTAATCACTCCTCCCTCAGAAGGCGAATCGGGCTGAAGCCCTTCTTCGAGGCAACGGAAAAAAGCAAGCAACTGGCAAACGACAACGTAAACCGTTGCAGCTTCGCTTGCGCCCAATTTAGACATTCCCGGACAATGGATAACTTCATCGCCAGCCCGCACCGCGGTTTTGGGAACGTTTTCCCCGACGATTAATTTGCAAAGCCCCAACTGCTTGCGGTCCAGTTCAGACAGTAGATCCAGCTCATAAGCGCGGGCTGTTGGATCAGAAGAGAGTTGGCAAACGACGAGTGTATCGTCGTGAACGAAGCTCATGGGACCGTGCCGCAAACCGAGAAACGATTCGGACATTGTCGTAATGCGGCCGGAGGACATTTCCAACATTTTTAGAGCTGCTTCGCGCGCGGCTCCAGACTGGGCGCTGCTCCCCAGAAATACTACGCGTCGAAAATCGGCGGAAGCGACACGAGCGATAGTATCGAAGTCTGCCTGAATCAGATGCTGAACAAGGACGCTAAGGCTCGTGCATATCGTCCTGTAATCATCCGGACGATCAAGCAAGCCCAGATAGCGCGCCGCGAGAACCAGATTTGTGAAACTGCTGGTCATCACCAGGCTTTCGTCATTCGTTTCTGGCGGCAGCGTGATCACGCGGACATTCTCATGTCCATTCCAGGATCGGGCTAGGCTGCCTTCCGCATTGCAAGTAACAACAAGATGTTTGTAGTCGGGAGCCGAATCGACCAGCAATCGCACAGCTCCCGCACTCTCAGGACTGTTTCCGGAACGCGCGAGCGACACCAGAAGGCCAGGCTTCTCTATGGGCAAAGCCTTGGCCCCCTGCAAGAGCAGTGTCCCACCGCTCACGCAGGCAGTCGCTACTCCCAGATCGCTTTGAACGGGACTCCGCACAATTTCGCCCGCATATTCGGAGCTGCCCGACCCTGTGAATGCCAGGCTCCTGATGTTGCTTGTAATTTCTCGCAAAACGTCATGCGACGCGATCATCTGGTCACAGGTACGTAGCCATGTCCATGGTTGCTGGCAAATTTCCTTGAGCGTGTGGAAATAGCCTAGCCGTCGCTGTTCTGCTTCTGGCTTGCCGAACAATTCAGCCGCTTTCGTCTGACTGTTCGTCAGTGCGAACTGCCACTCAGCTTGCGTCATCACAGGGCTACTGCTCATGCAATCCTTGCAGACCTTCTTTCCAAAAAGAACCGAAACTATTGACCAGGCCGCAATTCCGGCGTCACGATGTCCAATGGCCTATCTTCGTTCGTAACCGTGCCGTGCCAAACGCCGCCACCAAATGTCGTGATGTATACGCTCTGTGGATCGGCAGGATCGGGAATCACGCGATAGCCCCATTTGAAGTTGAATCCTGGGATGCGTGTCCAATGCTCTCCGCGATCAATCGATCGCCAGGCGGAAGATTCGAATCCCGCCGCGTAAAGAATCTTCGCGTCCCGAGGGTCGATAGTCACGTCATAGACGTGCCTGTCTCGATCCAGAATTTGCTTCCAGGTTTTGCCGGCATCGTCGGAGAGAAAGATCCCTCCGCCATCTCCATGATCTCCTTTGGCACGGGCCCAAGTCGCGAGATAAAGCCGGTTGGGATCATCCGGATCAATTGCCAGCCCGTTGGGAGCATTCGTCCGTTCCGGCATTGCCACTGGTGTCCAGTGTTCTGCCCTGTCGGTCGAACGATAAAGTGCTCCATCACCATCCGTGCCGATGCTTCCATCTTCTGAACGGCGGGCAACCAAGAGATAGAGCACGCCGTTCCTGTCGCGCACAATTCTCCAGGCAAATGGCTCCTTTTGTGTGATACCCGAATTCTTCAACGCCCAGCTCTTTCCACCATCCACGCTCTTGTATACGCCGCGTCCAAATCCAGCAACGTAAAGAACTCGCGCATCCACCGGGCTGGTCGGATCGAGCAGTATGTGCGTCGCCGCGGTTTGCTCCATCCCGTCATTCGATTTGGACCATGTCCGCCCGCCATCCGTGCTGATGCAAACCCCACCCCGGTACTTCGCAACACTCGAGTGTCTCCACATCTTCGGCCGCGGAAGGTCATGCGTCCAGCTATTCACGCTCCAAACCCGACCTTTCACTTTGGGATCAAAGACAATCCAATACGTCGTGTTCGTCCAGTCCTTCGGAACGCCCTTCGTCGAACTCATCCACGATTTGCCGCCATCTTCGCTGCGGAAGAGACCGATGTCCGTAGTGGAAATAAACTGGCGATTCTGATCAAACGGATCGAAATGGTAGCCGTAAGCGTTGGTTACATCGAGTCCGGTGGTTGCCCAACCGCCGTTCTCGGTTTTCTTCGAATACGC
>Ga0066388_100000243_pt1 | contig 23236 bp, 17 predicted proteins | sample PanSoiMetaGPlot6_FD_64539 | JGI IMG/M metagenome (GOLD analysis project Ga0066388, IMG submission 64539) | Tropical forest soil microbial communities from Panama analyzed to predict greenhouse gas emissions - Panama Soil - Plot 6 (Hybrid Assembly) | ecosystem: Environmental > Terrestrial >...
TCTCCAGCAACTCTGGAGCAGAGAAGAGGCACTACCCATGGTCTGCTGTCATCGAAACAACACAAGCGGAAGGTTGGATGCGCACAAGAACCACCGCCTTCCCAAGACCGTCGTGCCGTCGCGGTACGAGCTCAAGCTCATGCCCGACCTCAACGGTTTCGCATTCTCTGGTGAGGTCAGGATTCAGGTGACGGTCGTCGAGCCCGTCTCCGAGATCGTTCTCAACGCCAAGGAGTTGGCGTTCCAGGAGGCGATCGTTTCCTGCGATCAAACCGGCACCACTCTCGACGGTACCGTCACGCTCAACGAGAAGGACGAGCGGGCGACGATCCGCTTCGCCGGCAAGCTGTCGAAGGGCGCCTGGACGTTGAGCATCAAGTTCACCGGCCAGCTCAACGACAAGTTGCGCGGCTTCTACCGCTCGTACTGGACGGACAAGGCCGGCGAAAAGCACGCCATCGCCACCACCCAGTTCGAGTCGACGGACGCCCGCCGCGCGTTTCCCTGCTTCGACGAGCCGGCGCTCAAGGCCACCTACAAGGTGAGCCTGGTCGTCGACCCGAAGTACACGGCGCTCTCCAACACGGAAATCGTCAAGGAAACCGACATCGAGGTGGAGCGCGAGCTCTCCGTCGACTACGGCAACGGGCTCCGCTACGTGCAGGGCAGGTACACCGAGAAAAAGAAGCTGATCGAGTTCGCCGAGACGATGAAGATGTCCACCTACCTGGTGGCCTTCTGCATCGGCGAGTTCGTCGGCTCCGAGCCGGTCTTCGTCAACGGCAAGCGCCTGCGCATCTGGACGGTGCCCGGCAAGGAGCACCTGACCGGCTTCGCGCTGCGCTCGGCGGCTTACGGGCTCAACTGGTACGAGAAGTACTTCCGGATCGCCTACCCGGGCGGCCCGAAGATCGACTTCATCGCCATCCCCGACTTCGAGGCGGGCGCGATGGAGAACCTCGGTCTGATCACCTTCCGCGAGGAGTCGCTCCTTCTCGACGAGGCGACCGCCACCCAGGGTGAGCGCGAGCGCGTCGACGAGGTGGTCAAGCACGAGCTGGCGCACATGTGGTTCGGCGACCTGTCGACCATGGCCTGGTGGAACGGGCTGTGGCTGAACGAGTCGTTCGCCACCTACATGTCGCACAAGTGCATGGCCGCCGAGTACCCGGAGTGGCACGTCTTCGACGGCTTCGGCATGTCGCGCGCGGCGGCGCTGCGCCTGGACTCGCTGAAGTCCACGCACCCGATCGAGTGCCCGGTCAACCACCCCGACGAGGTGCAGGAGCTGTTCGACCTCATCTCGTACGAGAAGGGCTGCTCGGTGCTGTACCAGATCGACATGTTCATCGGCGAAGAGGTGTTCCGCAACGGCATCAGCGCCTACCTCACCAAGCACAGCTACGCCAACGCCGAGACCCACGACCTCTGGGACGCGCTGGAGGCAGCTTGCCGTGAGGCCAAGTCGGACATCCCCGTGCGCCGGATCATGGACGCCTGGGTCTTCACCAAGGGCCACCCGGTCATCGCGGTGAAGGAGAGCGACGAGCACGGGTTCGTGGTGCTCTCGCAGCACCAGTTCCAGTTCCTGCCCGCAGGGGCCGGCAACCTCTTCCCCGTGCCGGTGACGGTGCGCGTGAAGACCGGCGACGTCGTCGAGACCACCCGCTTCCTCTTCGAGGGCGCCGAGCAGAAGGTGTTCGTCGGCAAGGGCTACGACTACATCGTGGTCAACGCCGGCGGCACGGGCTGCTTCCGCGTCACCTACTCGCCGCTGCTCGCTGCCAGGCTGACCGCCGACGTGCAGAACACGCTCACGGTCATCGAACGCTACAACCTGGTGAACGACACCTGGTCGTCGGTACGCGCCGGCCGCGTCTCGGCGGTGGAGTACCTGGACGTCGTCAAGCTCTTCGCCACCGAGACGAACCCGAACGTGTGGTCGATCATCCTCGGCTCCGTCGCCACGCTGCACTCCATCCTCCCTGAGACCGCGCGTGCGGCGGTGGAGAAGATGGTGCGCGATCTGGCGCGCCCGACGTTCGACCGCCTGGGCTGGGCCCCGGCCGCGGGCGAAGACGTCCACACCCGGCAGCTCCGCGGCTCGCTGCTCGGCACGCTCGGCACCATCGCCGGTGACAGCGAGGTGCAGGCCAGGGCCCGCGAGCTGTTCGCCACCTGGAAGACCGACCGCACCGCGGTCGATGCCAACCTGGTGCCGTCACTGGTAGGCATCGTCGCCTACGGGGGTGACGAGAAGCAGTACGACGAGTTCAAGGCGATGTTCAAGTCCGCGGCGACGCCGCAGGACGAGGGTCGCTTCCTCGACGCGCTGGCCGGCTTCCGCGACATCGAGCTGCTGCGCCGCACGCTGGAGGCGACGCTCTCCGGCGAGGTGCGCACGCAGGACTCGCCGTTCCTCCTGGCGTCGCTGATCCGTCACGACGTCATCGGTGTCGAAGCCTGGAACTTCCTCAAGAGCAACTGGGAGAAGGTGGGCAAGACCTACCCCGAGGCCATGATCCCCCGCATCTGCGGTGCGGTGACGGCACTCGACACTCCCGAGCTCGAGCAGGACGTCAGGGCCTTCTTTGCCGAGCACGAGGTGAAGATGGGCGAGATGGCCATCGCCCAGGCTCTCGAGCAGCTGCGCATCAACGTGTCGCTGCGCGAGCGCGAGTCCACGAAGCTGGCGGCCCACCTGGCGGCGGCGGTCTGAGCGGACGAAAGGCCCAACCTGGGAGCGCGGGCGTCTCGCCTGCTTCTCGGGAGCACCATCGTCGGCGGGGTCGGCTTGTGAAAGGGCCGGCCCCGCTTTCGATCCCTAACCCTGTCCTTCTCCTCGACATTTCTTCGCTCCTTCGCTGTAACAATCGAGAAGGAGTTGCTCCCCATGAGCGAGCAAGACAAATCCTCCACGACTTCTAGCGACCGCACTCGTGAAGAGGCGGATCTCAAGCTTCGACTGCTGCGGGCCCAGGTGGCCGATGCAGAAGCCGACGCGGAAAAGGCTCAGCTCGACCTCGAGAAGGCTCGACGCGAGCGGGACCTCGCCAATGCCGAAGCGCAAGAGGCGCTCACCTTCACGTTCTACGACGCCGTCAACGGCGAGAGCGTCAAGGCGGCCATGGCAGAGCTGGGCAAGTGGCATCGCCGCTTCCCTGGCAAGCCGATGACGATCATCCTCAATTCGCCGGGTGGGTCCGTCATCGCCGGACTCGCCCTCTTCGATTACATTCGCCACCTGCGGGCCAGCGGGCACCACGTGACCGTGGTCGCGCTGGGCTACGCAGCGTCGATGGGCGGCATCCTGCTTCAGGCCGGTGACAAGCGCGTCATCGGCCGCGAGGCGATGCTGCTCATCCACGAGGTGTCTTCGGGCACCCAGGGCAAGGTGAGCGACATGGAGGACGACGTCCGCTACACCGGACGCCTGTGGGACAAGCTGGCCAGGATCCTGGCCGAGCGTTCCAACCTGTCCTTCCGCCAGATCAAGGCTCGCGCCAAGCGGGTCGACTGGTGGCTGGACGCCAGCGAAGCCGTCAAGCTCGGCTTCGCGGACGAGATTCTGTAAGGGGCGGCACCGCCGCCGGGCGAGCCTTGCTCGCCGCTACGACACCTCGTTCAGGCGAGTCCGCAAGCGCGCATCTCTCGCCAAGAACCGGCGAAGGCCAGAGGGGCGGCCAGGCGGCCGCCCCTCTGGCCTTCGCCGGTTTCACACCGTAAGCGGGCGCGTGGCCAGCCGGCTTCGCCGGCTGGCCACGTCGCGTTGCGACTTCGCATCCGCCATATCCTCCGGAGGCGCGCCTCGCGCGCCTCCTCCGTTAACTGATACCGCTGGCGGTGCAAATCCATCGCCGCACATTCACGACTGCAAGACAACTACCACAAGATTGCAGTCGAGGATAGGAGAGTTACCCATGTTCTGGAAAATGATCTTGGCAGTGCTGACGCTGGCAGCCGGTTACCTCGGCTTGCAAAGCGGAGGAGCCCATGTGGCTGTGCTCTCGGGCCTGGTAGCGCTGTCCACTCTGCTGTCGATTCGATCGTATCTCCGGCGCAAGCCCTGGTGGGCCGTCGTCATGGGCACGCTGGCCGTCGGCTTGACCGTCGGCCACTGCTCGGGCAGCACGGCCATCACGCTCGGCGCCGTCGTCGTCGCCTTCATCGGGCAGGCCGTCATCCACGACATGCTCCAACAGAAGCACTCGCTGGAGCGCGCCTTCCCCGGTCTCGCCCACTTCCGCCGGTTCGCCGAGCTCATCCGCCCGGAGATCCAGCAGTACTTCATCGAGCGTGACACGGAGGGCAAGCCGGCCACCAGGGACGACCGTTCGTTCTGCTACGCGGCCTCCAAAGGCGAGCTGACCGACATCAGCTTCGGCACCAAGAGGGATTACCACAAGGCTGGGCAGATCCACATCTGCAACGCCGATTTCCCAGTTCCCGACCGGGAAGAGATCAACCTGCCGCCGCTCGTGCTCGGACCGACCCGCAAGCACCCCGCCTTCATCTGGGGGCGCCTGGGTGTGGGCGACATGAGCTTCGGCTCGCTCGGGCGCAACGCTGTCGAGGCGCTGGCTTCCGGCGCCGGACGCGCGGGCATCCTGCTCAGCACCGGCGAAGGCGGGCTGACGCCGTACCACTTGAACGGCGTGCACATCAAGCCCACGTTCGTCCAGTACGTTGCCTGGGCCTACGCGTACGCCCTCTCGTTCGTTTCCAGGAGCTGGCGCCGGGAGCCGATGCCCAAGGCCGGCTACATCGGCAGCGGGCAGATCATGCTCGAGCTCGGCACCGCCAAGTTCGGTTGCCGCACGGCCGCCGGTGACTTCGACTACGAGAAGTTCGTGGCCATCACCAGCAATCCGAAGATCGTGGCCATCAAGCTCAAGCTCGCTCAGGGCGCCAAGCCCGGCGGCGGCGGCATCCTGCCCGGCGTGAAGGTGACCAAGGAGATCGCCGAGATCCGCGGCATCCCCGAGGGCAAAGACTGCCACTCGCCCAACACCTGGAGCGAGTTCAGCGACGTGCCTTCGATGATGGCTTTCATCGCCCGGCTGCAGGAGCTCTCCGGCAAACCGGTCGGCATCAAGATCGTCATCGGTCAGGACAAGTTCATCACCAACGTGGCCGAGTGGATGAAGGAGCACCCCGGAAAGGGTCCGGACTTCATTCACGTCGACGGTGGTGAGGGCGGCACGGGGGCTGCGCCCCTCATGCTCGCCGACTTCGTTGGCATGTCGATTCTGCACGCAATTCCGCTGGTGGACAACATCCTGCGCAAAGCAGGTGTGCGTGACCGCGTGGTGCTGATGTCCAGCGGCAAGGTGTTCAACCCCGGTCAGCTTGTGATCCAGCTCGCTCTCGGAGCCGACTTCGTCTTCGCCGCGCGCGGATTCATGTTCTCGCTCGGCTGCATCCAGGCGTTGAAGTGCGCCACCGGCGAATGCCCGGCCGGCGTCACCACGCACCACAAGTGGTTGCAGCGGGCGCTCGTGCCGCGCGTCAAGTACGTCCGCGTCGCCAACTACGCGGAGACCATGCACAAGCATCTAATCAAGCTGCTGCGCGTGGTCGGCGTGCGTGACACCTTCGAGCTCATGCGCGGGCACATCCGGATCGTCTCCGGCACCCACAACGAGGTGCCGGGCGACGTCGTCCATCCCTACCCGCAGGGGTGCGCTCAGCCGCAGGTGCCATCGATTCCTGCCACCTTCGGGCTGAAGGCTCCGGCCGGACCGCCGCCGTGCGCTCCGCCGCCGGGAGTTCTGCCTCCGCCTGAGCCCGAACCGGAGCACGCCAAGGAGAAGGGTGACCCGCGCGGTCCCGTTCTCATTCAGCTGCGCGTAGCCGACAAGCACTAGTCACAGCGCCTGCACGCGTTGGCTCCGCTAGATCCGGTGTCTGCGTGTTCATGCGAAAAAGGTTGGGGGGCGAGTCACGTCGCCCCGCCTGCCTCTCCCTTCAACTCGTCCATCGCCGGCCGTGTGCCGGCCCAAGGAACCATGGACCTAGTCGAACCCTCCCGTAGTACGTTCAAGCGACTGCTTCCCAGGGCAGGCTTTTTCGCTTTCGAGGTAATCGGCGGCGTTTTCAGTCTGTTCTGGGTGGTCGTCATGATCATCTCTGCCTTCCGCGGCGCGGCGCTGGGGATGGGCATCGCCGAGCATCAGCTCATCCCGGCTCTCGGGTTGGCTGATTCCTCGCTCGGCTGGATCGCTCACGGAACTCTCGCTCTCGGCGGCGCTCTTGCCGGCATCGTCATCGTCGCCGTGATCGAGATCATCGTGCTGATCCTGGTTCTCCTGGCGGTAGCGGGCGTCATCGCCCTCGCCGCTGGAGCCACCGAGGCCATCAAGCCGACTTCTTCGCAATAAACGACCGCAACCTCTCAAAACTAGAAGTGAGGACTACAAATGAAGAGTGTCGAATCTCCCGAGCGGCATCTGAGCGCGCGCTTCGGGCTGACGGCCAGTCAGCTCGACCGCGTTTTGCACGCCGCGATCAACGGTCGTAAGGAACAGGGTACGTACTGCGACGTGTACCTGCAGGCAGGCAGCGAGCAGGGCCTTGTCTTCGACCAGGGTACGCTCAAAAGCACCTCGTTGAAGGTCGTCAACGGAGCCGGGGTGCGAGTGGTGATCGGCGACAAGACCGGCTACTCGTACACCGACCACGTCAACTTCACCAACCTGCGCAGGGCAGCGATCATCGCCCGCGCGATCGCGGATCACTCGGCCGGCGCCGAGCAACTGACGCAGCCGGTCGAGGGCACCAGTCGCCACGACCTCTACTCCATCGGCCAGTCCCCGGTGCTCGTCGACCTGCAGGAGAAGCTGGCGATCCTGCGCCAGATCGACGCGGCAGCGCGTGCGGTCGATCCGCGCATCGAAAACGTCACCGTCAGCCTGGCGGTGGAAGACTACGACATCGTCATCGCCAACTCGTTCGGGCATGTCATCTTCGACAAGCGCCCGCTCCTGCGCGTGTCGGTAAGCTGCCTGGCCGTCGACGGCAACCGGCGCGAAAACGGCAGCTCCGGCGGCGGTGGTCGCGCCGAGTTCTCGTTCCTTCTCGAGAACGAGCTCTGGAAGAAGCACGCCGAGATTGCCGCCAAGCAGGCAATCACTCTGCTGTCGTCGGTTCCGGCTCCGGCCGGCGAGATGACGGTCGTGCTGGCGCCCGGCTGGCCCGGCGTCCTCATCCACGAAGCGGTCGGTCACGGCCTGGAGGGCGACTTCAACCGTCAGGGAACGTCCGCGTTCAGCAACCTGATGGGCGAAAAGGTCGCCTCCCCGCTGTGCACGATCATCGACGAGGGCGACCTGCCCGGCCGTCGCGGCTCGCTCAACGTCGACGACGAGGGCACGCCCACGCAGCGCACGGTTCTCATCGAGAACGGCGTGCTCAAGGGCTACATGCAGGACCGCATGAACGCGACGCTGATGGGCAAGGCGCCGACCGGCAACGGTCGCCGCGAGAACTATCACTTCGCGCCCATCCCCCGCATGACCAACACCTACCTGGCCGGCGGCCAGTCCACGCCCGAGGAGATCGTAGCCTCGGTCAAGTACGGCATCTACGCCGAGACCTTCGGCGGCGGCCAGGTGGACATCACCTCCGGCAACTTCACGTTCAGCGCCACGGGCGCCTGGCTGATCGAGGACGGCAAGCTCACCCGCCCCGTCAAGGGCGCCACGCTGATCGGCAACGGTCCGAAGGCGCTGCACCGTGTCTCCATGGTCGGCAACGACGTCGCCCTCGACCAGGGCATCGGCACCTGCGGCAAGGCCGGACAGGGTGTCCCCGTCGGAGTCGGCATGCCCACCGTTCGCATCGACGGCGTCACCGTCGGCGGTACCAAGAGCTAAGGAGGATCACATGAATCGTCAGAAACTCGAAGACGTTGCTGCGTTCGTGGTCCGCGAGGCTGGCCGCCTCGGTGCCAGCGACTGCGATATCGCCATCGGCGAGTACGAGTCGGTCGACACCGGCGTGCGCCTCGGCGAGGTGGAGCAGCTCGAAGGCGCTCAGGGCAGGGACCTCCGCTTCCGGGCCTTCGTCGGCCAGAACAGCGCCACCTGCAACACCTCGGACTTCCGGCGCCGCTCGCTCACCCGCATGGTGAGGGAGACGGTGGCCATGGCGCGCGCTTCTCAGCCGGATCCGTTCGCCGGTCTGCCCGACCGCGAGCTGTTCGTCGACGGCAAGAGCCTGCCCGACCTCGGTCTGGCGGACTCGAGCCTGACCGGACTCAGCGTCGATCGCAAGATCGAGCTGGCCCGCGAGGCCGAAGCCGTTGCCCGCGCTGCTGACTCCCGGATCACCAACTCTCGGGGTGGTGGCTTCTCGGATCGGCGCGGCGTCACCGTGTATGCCAACTCGCACGGATTCCTCGGCAGCTACGAAGGGACGAGCTGCTCGCTGCACGCCACCGTCATCGCTTCGGCGGACGGACGCATGCATGTGGGCGGCTGGGGCTCGTCGAGCCGCACGCTCGCCGGGCTGGAGGCTCCCACCTCCGTCGGCAAGACGGCGGCCGAGCACGCTCTGCGCCAGCTGGGCGCGCGCAAGGTGGCTTCGCAAGCGGTGCCGGTCGTATTCGATCAGCAGATGGCCAGCCGCCTGCTGGCCCAGTTCGCCAGCGCCGCCAGCGGGGCCGCGATCTATCGCAAGGCGTCGTTCCTGCTCGGCAAGCTCGGACAGCTGGTCGCGGCCAAGGGCGTCAACATCGTCGACGACGGTCGCCTGCCTGGCGCTCTGGGCTCGCGCCCGTTCGACAGTGAAGGTCTGCCCACCAGTCGCCGGTCGATCATCACCGACGGCGTGCTTAAGCAATACTTCCTCGACAGCTATGCCGCGCGCAAGCTCGGCACCAAGCCCAACGGCGGCGGCGCCACCAACCTGTTCATGGAGCCCGGCACCGCCACGCCCGAGGAGATCATCGCCTCGGTCGCCAACGGGCTCTACCTGACGAGCGTCTCCGGACCGGGCTTCAACGCGGTCACCGGCGACTACTCGCTGGGCGCGTCCGGCATCTGGATCGACAACGGCAGGCTCGCCTACCCGGTCGAGGAGATCACCGTCGCCAGCAACGTGCTGGAGATGTTCGCCTCGATCGAAGCGATCGGCAACGACCTGGTCTTCAGGTCGTCCGTCAACGCGCCGACCATCCGCATCGCCAAGATGACGGTCGCCGGCTCGTAACCACGACGTCCACCACTGCCGGCCGGCCGTGGGTCTGGAACCACAGGTGGTGCTCGCCTCCAAAACGAGCACCACTCTGGAACCGGACCCCGGCCTGCCCCGGCAACCTTCGCCGGCTCCGCAATGGGCCCGCCTCTAAGCAGATACGATATGGAGGTACCATGTTCGAAGCCAAACACAAAGCCGTCATCGGGTTGGGCAACCCAGGCGCAACTTTCGATTTGAGCCCGCACAACGCGGGTTATGCCGTCGTCGATGCCCTGGCCGCGACTGCCGGAGCCGAGTTCAAATGCGGCATCCTGCCCAGCGCCCTCGTGACCGATCTCACCTTGGGTGACATCAGACTGTCGCTGGTCAAACCGACGACCGGCATGAACGAGTCAGGGCGCGCCTTTGCCGAGGTGCTGAGCAGGCTCGCCCTCGACTTCCCGGAGATCCTGGTGGTGTTCGACGACCTTTCGCTACCGCTGGACACGCTTCGCTTCCGCGACAGCGGCAGGTCGACGGCTGGACACCGCGGGCTGGCATCCGTTTTCGAGCACGTGCCGGAGCATCGGCTTCTGTCCAGGCTCAAGGTCGGCATCGGTCCGGATCCGGGCGGTGCCAACCGTTTGACGTACGTCACATCTCCGTTGCCCGAACCGAAACGCCCGCTCTTTGCGGCCGCCCTGGTAACGGCCCGGGATGCTGCCCAGCATTGGGCCGAGCATGGACTCTCGGCGGCGATGAGCCGCTACAACGCCACCGGCAAGTGACCAATGGCACGCCAAACCCTAACGCAACCGCACGTTCGTGTGACACTGCGAAAGATAGTGAAAGCAGACTTACCGAAAGTTCTGCGCATCGAGAACGAGGCTTTCCCGCTTGACGCCTGGGATCTGGAGAGCTACGAGGAATTCCTCGACTCCAGAAACAACGGCGGCACGGTGGCCTGCGTAGACGGAAAGATAGTCGCGTACACGATTCACGAGGTTCACTGGAACCGAGTGCATCTGCCCGGCATCGCCGTCGACTTGCCTTACCGTGGCCGTGGAATCGCCCGCCTGCTCGTTCAGGACTTGATTTCAGCACTGCCTTCGCTGTCTCGCACGCGGCTCACACTCGAAGTTCGTCCGACCAACGAGGGAGCACTCAACCTCTACAAGTCGTTCGGCTTCAAGAGAGTTCGCATCAAGCACGGCTACTATCACGACGGCTCGGACGCCGTGTTCATGGCGTATCAAGCCCCGGACAGCCCCAGCGAGGAGTAGGAAGCTCCCAACGTTGGAGACCCTGTCCTGACGATCTCAACGATTGAAAGGGCACACATGCTGATTACCGCTGTCTGGGCACTGGTGTTCGCTGCTGCGGCGGCAACAATCACCTTCACGCTCAACCGGGCGTTTATGCTGCGGGCCAACAGGCTGAGTGGTTACAGTCAGGGCTCGACCTTCACGGCCACCCTGGCCGTCAGCTTCGGGCCAATGTTTCTGTTCCTCAAGGTGTACAAGCTCCTGGGGGTTGCGGAGGGCCACGTGGGCGGGGTAGTCATCATCCTCACCCTCGTCACCGTAAGCAGCATGGTCTACGGGCTGATTTCTGGCTCCACAGCGCCGCGCGGCGGTCCCGAGGACGACGACAAGCGTTCGTAACGACGATTTTCCGAGGGAGGCTGCGCTCTTTGCGGCGCAGCCTCCTCTCGCTCTCCGCTCACGCTCTGGCCGGGTGACGCCGCAGTCGGACGGTCAGGGCAGCGGAGACGCTCTGATGCGCAGGAGCATCGAGCCTAACTCACCGGAGGCAGGGTATTACGGCGGCCCTCCTCCAAAAGGGGGCGGACATGACATCCGCTGATCTCTCGGTCGCGGCAGGCGCGGTGAGCGCTTCTGGGCTCATCACCCTCATGCTGACGACGATACTGTGTTGGGGTGCCTGGGGCATCTTCGACAAGAAGGCTTTGGAAAGCGGCTCCCCGAGGGACGTTTTCCTGATTCTTCTTCTTTGCGAGCTCCCCCAGATACCGATAGCCGCCGCGATCCTGCACGGGCAGGGTCTCGCCTGGGAGCCGAGCTGGTCACAGATCATGTGGCCAGCGCTCTCGGCGCTGACGATGACCATAAGCACCCTGGTCTATCTGATAGCGCTCAAGGAGGCGGAAGCCAGCTACGTGCTGGGCATTACGGCAAGCTATCCGCTGCTTGTGCAGTTGTTGGCAGTCTACCTGGTCGACGAGCCGCTCAGCCTCGAGAGGCTCCTGGGCTCGCTGCTGATTGCCGGCGGTGTATTTTCTGTTGGCTTCTCGGCAAGAAGCGGCACAGGCGAAGGCTCTAGACGGCGCTGGTTCATCGTCGGCGCTGCGGTGGTATCGACCGTGTGCTGGGCACTTTACGGGCTTTTCGACAAGAAGTCCGTAAACATCAGCAACCCGTGGTTCGTCTACTTCTGGCAGAGCGTCTTCAACGGGATCTTGATCCTGCCAGTTGCCGCTTATCTCAGATGGAGAGGCCACAGGGCGAAACTGAGGAGCGGCAGAACCTGGCTATTCTGCGCTCTCTCGGCGCTGTCGCTTTCGCTGGGCGCAGTCTGTTGCCTGCTGGCCATGGCAGCGGCACCGGCTACCTATGTAATCGCCATTTGCGGGTGCTACCCGCTGGTGATGTACGTTCTGGCCGTGGCCGCTCTTAAAGAGCCGGTCAACTGGGTGCGCCTTTTCGGCATGGCGCTCATCGTCGGTGGTGGCATCGTCATACAACTGACGCAAGCGCTGTAATCGGCGCAGCGGGCGGGGTCAAGCCCGCTGCTGGCGCCGTACCTTCTCTTGTTGATTTTTTCCCGTCGACAAAGAACTCGTGATTTCAGCGAGGAGGACAGCATGACCCTCATGAAACCGTACCGCACCGAGCATGACAGTCTCGGTGCGGTAAAGATTCCGCTCGACGCGTATTGGGGGGCCTCGACCCAGCGCGCCGTGGAGAATTTCCCGGTGTCCGGATTGCGCTTTCCCCGTCCGTTCATCCGCGCGCTCGGGCTGATCAAGCTCCACGCCGCGGAAGTGAACCAGGAAACCGGAGAGCTCGACAAGGTGGTAGCCCGCGCCATCAAGCAGGCCGCTCAGGAGGTCGCCGACGGTGTCTTGGACGACCAGTTCGTCGTGGACATCTTCCAGACCGGCTCGGGCACTTCCACCAACATGAACGCCAACGAGGTGATCGCCAACCGTGCTCTCGAGATCTACGGCGGCACGCGGGGCGACCGCGACCTCATTCACCCGAACGACCACGTGAACATGGGGCAGTCGTCCAACGACGTCATCCCCACGGCCACTCACGTGGCTGCACTCGCCGAAATCACCAATACGTTGATTCCGGCCCTCGAGCGGCTGCGGGCCAGCCTGCGCGCCAAGCAGCGCAAGTTCCGTAAGGTGATCAAGACCGGCAGAACGCACCTGCAGGACGCAACACCGGTTACGCTCGGTCAGGAGTTCTCGGGCTACTCCGCACAGGTGACCGGCGCCATCCAGCAGCTCCGTGCTGCTGGCCGAGCGCTCAGCGCCGTTGCCCTCGGCGGAACGGCCGTCGGCACCGGACTGAACACGCGCGCCGACTTCGCCGGTCGCGTTCTGGCCAGGCTGTCGAAGGACACCGGTCTGCGCATTCGCGAGACCGCCAACCACTTCCAGGCGCAAGCGACGCTGGATGCGCTTGTCACCGCCAGCGGTGCGCTCAAGCTGACGGCGGTCACGCTGACCAAGATCGCCAACGACATCCGTTGGATGGCATGTGGTCCGCGCGCCGGTTTCGGTGAGGTCACGCTGCCGGCAGTTCAGCCGGGCAGCTCGATCATGCCTGGCAAAGTCAACCCGGTCATGGCTGAGAGCCTGCTGCAGGTCTGCGCTCAAGTCGTCGGCAACGACGCGACGATCACGCTGGCAGGTCAGTCGGGCAACTTCGAGCTCAACGTCATGCAGCCGGTGGCCGCATACAACCTGCTGCAGTCCATCGCTCTTCTGGCAACAGCGTCCGAGGGCTTCCGCGCTCGCTGCCTGGACGGCATCACTGCCACCAGGCAGGGACCGGAGCTGGTCGAAAGCGGTCTGGGGCTGGCCACCGCGCTCGTGCCGCACGTGGGCTACGACTGGGCGGCCGAGATTGCCAAAGAGGCACAGGCCACCGGTCAAACCGTCCGCGCTGTCGCTCTCAAGAAGACGGGGATGAGCGAGGAGAAACTGGCGGCCGTCCTCGACCCCATGAAGATGACTGTGCCCTCACCGGCTCCTGCCGCCAGCAGCTGCCAGCCGATCTCCCACCGCGCGCGGGCTCTGGCTGTCTGGGAAGACGAGGGCGGTCGCCCGGGGCCTGCCGATGCTTGCGACGACGACACGACCGATCCGTATATCGATATCGGTGGCGAAGGCTAATTCGCCACCGGCATGGAGTAATCATGGCTGACGCACGTTCTTACGTTGCTAAGGATTTCTCGCATCTCAAGGGTATGCGCGGCATCTCCGACCAGACCCTCGATACTCACCTGGGGCTGTATGCCGGTTACGTCAAGAACACCAACCTGCTCAACCAGCGGGTGGCAGAACTGTCGGCCGCCGGCAACGCTGGCTCCCCGGAGTACGCGGAGCTCAAGCGCCGGCTCGGCTTCGAGTACAACGGCATGCGCCTGCACGAGCTATACTTCGGCAACCTGACCGCCGGCACCTCGCGACTGCCCGCTCGCAGCCGCCTGGCCAGGGCGATCGTGCAGTCGTTCGGCAGCGTCGAGGCCTGGCGCGAGGACTTCGCCAAGATTGGCACCATACGTGGTGTCGGCTGGGCCGTGCTCTTTCAGGACCCGCAGACCGGGCAGCTCTCCAACCACTGGATCGAGCTGCACGAGACCGGCAACGTCGCCGGCTTCGTGCCGATCCTGGTGATGGACGTCTGGGAGCACGCCTGGCTACTCGACTACAAGCCGGCCGACCGCCCCAAGTACGTGGCCGCCTTCTTCGAAAATGTCGACTGGTCCGCGGCCAACCGCCGCCTGCGCCGGTAGATCCCTGACTGCTAAAGCCCGCCCCACAAGGCTTCTCTCCCATCCCTCCCAGCACCTCCGCGAGGGGGCGCTCGCAAACCGAAGGGTTGTATCACCATGAGCAACGCAACGCGCTCGCGGACCGGATACAAGTTCTCGGTAGAGAATCGTTGGCTGACCATGCCTGACGGCGTGCGTTTGGCGACGACCATCTACATGCCGCGTCCCAAGCGGCGTGGCGAGACGTTTCCGGTCCTGCTCGAACTCCTCCCTTATCGGAAGGACGATACCTTCTATCTTGTGGATTACCCGACCTACTCCTACCTGGCCGCACGCGGCATCATGGTGGTAAAGGTCGACATCCGAGGCACGGGTGCATCGGACGGAGAGGTGCCGCCCCGCGAGTACTCTGATCAAGAGCTTGCCGATGCCGAAGAGATCATTCGGTTGCTGGCTGCTCTGCCCGAATCCAACGGTAACGTGGCGATGTGGGGCGTCTCCTGGAGCGCCTTCAACTGCCTGCAGGTGGCGATGAGGCGCCCGCCGGCCCTCAAGACCGTCATCTCCATTCACGCCTCCGACGACCTCTACCACGACGACGTGCACTACGTCGACGGCGTCCTGCACCTGGACCCGTACCACCTGTTCATCAACCACGAGCTCGGCCTGCCACGCACGCCCGGCTACAAGCTGGACGACGAGTACTTCACTGGCCGCTTCAGTCGCGAGCCCTGGGTGTTCACGTACCTGAGCCAGCAGTTGGACGGCAAGTTCTGGCGCTGCAAGTCGCTGCGCGAGGACTACGGCGCGGTAAACATCCCGGTCTACCTGATCGGTGGGTTGCTCGACGGCTACCGCACCGCTATGATGCGCATCTTCGAGAACCTCCAGGTTCCAATCAAGATGGAGATGGGTCCCTGGGATCACTCCTGCCCTGACGACGGCACGCCCGGTCCCAACTACGACTACCTGCAGAATGTGGTCCGCTGGTTGAACCGCTGGCTGAAGGGCGTCAGAAACGGGGTGGACAAGGAGCTCTCGCGCGGCAAAGAGATGCTGGTCTTCGTGCGCGGCGGCCACGATCCCGACCAGAACATGGTGGTGACACCCGGCTACTGGCGCCGGACCAAGTGGCCGATTCCCGGTCTTCGCCTGCGCAAGTTCTACCCGCAGGCAGACCACCGGTTGGCCGCAACCGGGGGGCGTGCCGCGCTCGATGAGCTGGCCTACAAGCCGGGAGCCGGTGTGGCTGCCGGTTCCTGGTGGGGTGACACCACCGGCGACATGAGCATCGACGACTCTCGGTCGCTCGTGTACGACTCCAAACCGCTCACCAGGCCGATCGAGATTATCGGCTCACCAAAGGTCACTCTCAAGGTTCGTTCCACCGCCGCGCTGGCCAACTGGTCAGTGCGCCTGGAGGACGTCAGTCCCGACGGCAAGGTGGCTCTGGTCACCGGCGCTCTCATCAACGCCAGCCAGCGCAACGACCGCCTGGCGCCATCACCGGTGGTGCCAGGTCAGCCGTACGAGCTGGCAGCCGGCCTGCACTTCGCCACCTGGACATTCAAGCCCGGGCATCGCATCCGGTTGGCTGCCGCCAACGCCCAGTTCCCCATAGCCTGGCCGAGCGCGGACGCGATGACGGGGAGCTTGCACGTCGGCTGCAGCGAGACGATGTTGGCTCTGCCGGTCGTTCCCGGGAACAGCGGTCCACGCCCCAGCCTTCCGCAGGTGGCGGACAGGATCGACAGCCCGTACGGCGAGGACATCGATCTCGGCGACGGCAAGCCCGACGCCGAGAAGTACTGGATCGACAACCAGTCGGACGGCAGTACTACCTGCTACTCGAAGAAGCGGTCGACGTACCGGATCCGTAGGCGTCGATTCGTGGTCGAGAGCAACAGCTCCTGGAAGACGTTCGACCAGGAGCCATGGAACTCGCAGTACCTCGGGGAGGCGACCACCACCATCTCGTCTGGGCGGCGTGTCATCAGGCTGCAGACGAAGATCCTCGTGCAGTCCGACAAGAAGTACTTGCACGTCACGGTCAGGCGCACGCTCTCGCTGAATGGTCGGCAAGTGCGGATGCGGACCTGGCAGAAGAGCATTCGCAGGCAGTTCCAGTAGCTGGCGCTGCCTTTTCTCTTCTGCAACACAAGACCCGGCTCACGGGGTTGAATCCGTGAGCCGGGTCCCCGATTGAAGGCCACACACCTATGGCGCACACCTGGAAAGTCCTGTCGATCGACGGCGGCGGTATTCGCGGCATCCTCCCGGCGACCGTTCTCAGCTACATCGAGCAAAAGACAGTCCGGCCGATCTCTCGCCTGTTCGACCTCGTCGCCGGTACTTCCACCGGCGGCATTCTTGCACTCGGTCTGACCAAGCCGAATCCCTCGGCGCCGGACAGCCCACAGTATTCGGCCAGCGACTTTCTCGCTTTCTACGAGCAACAGGGACACAACGTGTTTCCGAACTCGACAAGCCTCTGCCGACTGGCTCGCCAGCTCGTGCGCCCGAAGTATTCGGTGCGCGGGCTCGAAGAAGCGCTCACACGCTACTTCGCCGGTGGCAAACTGAGCGAGTCGCTGACGAATGTCTTAGTGACGGCATACGACATCGAGCGCCGAGCTCCGTTCTTCTTCAAGAGCATGAAAGCCAAGAGCGCGCCCAGCGGCGAGAATCTGGATTTCAGACTCGAGGACGTGGCTCGCTCGACATCAGCGGCCCCGACGTATTTTGCGCCAGCAAAGGTGTCGACGCTCAATCAGGGCACTAAGTACGCTCTCATCGACGGCGGTGTCTTTGCCGGCAATCCAGCCATGTGCGCTCTCGCCGAAGCGAAGAAGCGCCTGGTTCGCGAGGACGACGAAATCCTCCTGGTTTCGCTGGGCACCGGCAAGTGCGACGGTCCGATCCGCTATGACCGCGCCAAGAACTGGGGCGCCCTGCAGTGGGCGCTGCCGGTTCTCGAGATCAGCCTCGGCGGCTCGGATGCTACGGTCGACTACCAACTCCAGCGCATCCTCCCGCGCGACCGTTATTTCCGGTTTCAGAAGAAACTGGAGGTGGCCGACGACGCGCTGGACAACGCGACGCCAGCGAACATTCAGAACCTCAAGCTCGAGGCAAGCAAGCTCGTGGCAGCAAACCAGGCTGACCTGGATCGCCTCTGCGGCTTGCTGGTCGAACACAGCCAACGGTCATGAGTCGTCGAGCAGCAGCTTAGATTCGTTAAGGAAAGGAGGAGCAGGGCCGAGGCCAACTCGGAGTCCACTTCTTTCTTTTCTTCCGGCCTTTTACTTGTTTATATAGTAAGATTTACGACGGTTAAGCGGCAAGAGCCCCGAAAACTCGTTTCGCGTCTCCTGGCGTGCTAAGCACTTCTGAATGCTTTGTCAGTCTCAGTGCAAAATGTAGGTAAGATTGCCGGCCAGCCCAGGCGCCGGAGATAACGCAGAGTTATCCTGTCATTAGATGAGCGCGGATAACACCGATGGCCACGCGTTCAGCTCGGCGCTCAGCCAGCACCAGGCGGGTATCCTCTCACGTCACCACTGTTTCAAGCTGGACGTTGGAGTCGACGATCATGATTGCGAAGGCAGCGAGTAAAGGTTTGCGCTTGCTTGCTCCGGGCATTTGTTTGCTGTGTTGCCAGTCGACTTTCGGAGCTGGAGAATGTTGCCGGCCGGGGGAAGTTCAGGTTACGGATGAGATCAGAACCATATGTGCTTCCGAGACTCCCGAACTGATATCAACAGCACCGGAAGCTGAAAAGATAGTTGTGGGGTCCCTCAAGAAGCAGGACAGCACCGGCGCGCCAGGGGCGTTGGCCAGGCTGGGGCGAGCCTACAACTTGAAGGTGCGAGTCAAGCTTGCTCTGGCTCGCCAGGCGGGCAGAGCACTCCTGCATGGATCAGATGCTGTTCTGCTCATCCATTGCTCAGTGCGCAGGCATGTGTCAGGGCTTGACCATTGAAAAATCCGGGACCGACGGGACTCGAACCCGCGACCTCCTGCGTGACAGGCAGGCGCTCTAACCAAACTGAGCTACGATCCCATAGGGGACAGGATCCGGAGTATAACACAGTGTAAGTAAGACAGTCATTCCCGCCTCCCGCTCGTCTTAACTCAGCGGTTATCTGTCTGCAAGAATCTTTCGGCGAGCTCAAGAGCTTGCTCGGGTGAATCCGCCCACGCTGTGCGCGCGCAGTCCTTGATCCAGGTACTGTAATAGTCGTTGACCTTGCCGTAGTTGTTGTCGAGCAAGACGGTCGGCCGCTCCATCAGCAGGCTCAGGACGAACCCGTGCAGCATGTCAGTTATTACACAGCGCCCGGCGCTCAGGAGTTTTAGGCCGTAACTGACGCGCATTCGAGCCAGAAAATCGTAAGCAAGCAACAGCGGACCATATGATTGATGCCACCACTGGCGAAGACAACCAGACTCTCCTGTGAGCGTCTCGCGAGCCTCGGAAAACCACTTGCCTTCCTGCAGCCAGTTCGCATGCCTGAGTGACGCAGTTACCGGCGGCAGAGGATAGCCTAAGGACTCTGCGTCTGTGCGGGCCAGCCACACGATTTCACAGGACGGTCGACGGGGCGCTCTCAGGGTCCCCAAGAAAAATGCCATGTCGGGGCAAAGCACGCTCCTGCTTGCAAAGCTGCGGCGTGCAAGAGCCAGGCTGCGCTGATCACGCGCCAGGATGGTAACGGCGCCGTGCCCATCAATTACTTGCCTGGCCTGCGCAAGAGTATCCGCACTCTTAAATAGAATGGAGTGCGGAAATATGACAATTCTGTGGTTCGGGAAATCTCGAATTACTTGTTCTCGAAAGCGCTGGTGATGGTGCCAGATATCACCGAAGTTGCCACCGCCTTGCATGACGATGATCGACTCGCCGTCGATCATTTTCCTCATCTGGGACTGCGAATACGTGTTGAGATCGCAGCAATAGGCAATCTTCGCATCTACGCTCTTGAGAAAAGCCCGCTGGCCAAGCCATATTGCGCTGTCTCCAACATTGGGATAGTTTGGAAAGTCAACCAACGCGCACTGGCTTTTCGCGGGAATCAGATCTCCCAGAATACGCAGGATCTCCGCCGAAGCCGATCTAACGACTGCGGCAGCACCGGTCACGCCACCGCTGGAAGCAACGCGACTTTCCTGTGGTCCGCTCTCAGCCGTAACAAGCATTCTGCGACCCGCCGTACAGTTGGCAAGAATCTACCTTCCCGACAGATCATAGAGGCCACCACACGAAGCACTGATTAATTACTTGACAGGTAAAACCGCCATCCGCCGGCACCAAGGTCCAAACTCGCCGAGGTCGAATCCGCACGTTTCCGTCGTTGTTGAGGAAGTACACCGACTACCCGGCAAGTCGATGGACAAGCTTGACCAGCAGCGGACATGTACTTACTTTTGGCTGGATAGCTTGCCCTAGCGCGCTTGAACCGGCATCAGCAAATATTTGTAGTTCTCGTCACCAACGCCCTTGAAGATAAGCGGCTTGAGAGGGCCGGTCATCTCGAGGTGCACGTCTTCGGTGGAAAGCTTTTGCAGTACATCGAGTACGTAGCGAACGTTGAGAGCGAGGTCGATGACTTGCCCTTCGAAGTTCATCGCCACTTCTTCTTGTGCGCGCCCGACATCGGGTGTGTTGGAAGAAATCTGCAGCAGCTCTTCTTCGCAGTGGAGTTTTACCAGATGCGTGCGCTCGTCAGACAGCACGGCAACGCGCTCGATTGCAGCCATGACTTCCTCACGCTTGAACCTGGCCAGGTACTTGCACTCGGTTGGGAACAGCTCCTGATAACGAGGATATTCGCCACTGATCAGCCGCGAGCTCAGGAAGTGAGTTTCAGTCTCGAAGGTAATATGGCCAGAAACAGCGGCCAGTCTTACATCGCAGGCCTCGCGAGCATCAAGCAACTTGAGCAGCTCTCCGCAAGCGCGAGCAGGAACTATGGCTTTCAGTGACACCGGCTTGTCGAGCGTCGCCGTCTGCGTCTTGGCTTCAAGTTCCTTATCCGCTTCGCTGTTGCGCTTAGCCGGCGAGTTGACCAGCAACTCGTCGCGCCGATGGGCGAGCCGGCTGCCATCTGTCGCGGTCGCTTCCAAAACTCCATTTTCGATGAGCAAATACACGCCACCGAGAATATTGCTGGTGTCGTAGCTCGCCGCTGCGAAAGACGTTTGGATTATCGCCCGCCTCAATATGTCGGACGGCATGACGATGCCATCTGCGGATCGGCTGTTAATAAGGGCTGGAAAATCATCGGCTGGCAGCCCGGACAGCGTAAACTTCGAGCGTTGACACGTGACATGTGCCTCAGGTGAATCTTGACTTACTTGGAACGACACCAGGTCATTGGGCAACTTGGCTACGACTTCCAGTAGCTTCTTGCCTGGCAACGTGATCGTTCCTGGTGTATAGACAACTCCCGGGCATCTTGTTTCGATTGACATGTCTAGATCCGTTGCTGCAAATCGAAGCGTGGCGGCATCTACTGTATCGATAAGGACATTGCTCAATATCGGTTGCACAACGCGCGTGGCAACTGCGCTTGTTACGTCTTTCAGCGCTTTTACTAACAAATCTTTCTGTACAGCAAAGTGCATATGTCCCACCCTTATAGGTTGAAGTGAGAAAAGGTTACCGGGTCGACCCTTGTTTTGCAAGACACAAAGCCATCCTTGGTGGTTTCTTGTCCTACCGGGTTTCAAGATCCTCTTATATAGGAATAGCAGGAGGAGCGATTTTCTGTAGATAACGCCGCCAACGGTTGTCCAGCCAGAATTGATCCTGTAGAGAGCCTGTGCATGGTCTGTTCAAAAGTCGATCCTTGTCTTCCAGCTTGGTGTCTACATTACACACAACGCCTACAGAGAATGAACAGGTTTCCTACAAGTTTTCTACAGGCTGTTAATTACCCAATTGGCGGGTAATCTGAGAAATCGCTGACGCCAGAGCCGGGTCTTGGGAGATTTGCTCAGCGATCTTCTTGTACGCGTATATCGTCGATGTATGCTTCCGGCCGCCGAAAGCGTCACCTATTCTCGGAAAGCTCATCTGCATAAGGCTGTGGGCAAGATACATGGCCACATGGCGAGGCAAGGCCAGATCGTGCGAGCGCTTTTCCGACTTAATCTCGCTGGGCTCTACGCGGTAGTGCGAGGCTACGGCCTCGATAATCTTCTCGATGGTGAGCGGTGCTTTTGGCTGGCTGGGGCGGCCTGGCTGCAGAACTTCCGAAACGGTCTTTAAGTTGAGTGGCGCACCGGTGAGAGTGGTGTAGGCGTGGGCTCGTATTAGCGCGCCTTCCAGCTCGCGGATATTTGTCGTGAATAGTGAGGCGATATACTCGAGAACGTCACCGGGAACCTGCATGTTCTCAAGCTCGGATTTCTTGCTCAAGATCGCCATGCGAGTTTCGAGATCGGGCGTCTGGATATCGGCGATCAGTCCCCACTCGAACCGGCTTCTCAGGCGCTCCTCCAGCTGCGAAAGTGCTTTGGGCGGCCCGTCGCTCGATAAGACTATTTGTCGCCCGCTGTCGCGCAATGCGTTGAACGTGTGGAAGAATTCCTCCTGCGTTCGCTCCTTGCCTTGAATGAACTGGATGTCGTCCATGAGCAAGACGTCAATTTGCCGGTAGCGCTTGCGGAATTCAATCATTCGATCGTCTTTGATCGAGTTGATGAGCTCGTTTGTGAAGCGCTCACAACTCATATAGCGCACTTGCATGTGCGGCGAGCGCTCGATGATCTGGTGGCCAATCGCCTGCATTATGTGGGTTTTGCCCAGACCGACGCCGCCGTAGATGAACAGCGGATTGTATGCCTGACCTGGGCGCTCGGCTACCGCCATGGCAGCAGAATGGCTGAAGCGATTGTGAGAACCGACGACGAATGCGTCGAATGTGTACTTGCTGTTCAGGCTTGCCGGTTGCTGTCGAAGCTGTGAGCTGTCAGGCTGCGGTGTCCTGATGGCCATAGGGGAGTTTGCCGCTTGCGCGCGGCTCTGACCGCCACCGGGCGCTGACAGTCCCGAGCCGGAGATGGGAAGAACGGCAATAGATGCAATAGAAGCGGTGTAGGTGTCGGTTTCGATTGTGCTGTCCACGACCAGGCGTGCGGACATCCGCCGGCTCATCACCTGTGCAAGAGCCTCAATGATGGTGCCCACGTGGTAATTGAGAATCCACGATCTATTGAAGTCGTTGCGAACGCCGATTACGGCTTCGTCGCCGTTTATCTCCAGCAACTTGGTGGGGCGGACCCACGATTCGTACGTTGCATGCGACAGCTTCTCTTCGAGAATTTCTTGAACCTGCTTCCAGACTTCGGCAACGGAGCGCTCAAGGCGCACGTCTTCCCGCTCTTGAATAATCATTTCTTGACCGACCCCACCAAGTACGAACCATCTATCGCAACGAAAATCCTTACCGTTTCATTAAGGCGATACTGGCGCCAACGACGAAACGGGCGCTATCTAAATCGTCTTGAGTTCCGAGAGCATGAAACCGACAACACAGTGCTGATGCCCGGCCTGAAGAGCTCGTCGACTGAAGAGGCGCAATGACTAGCGGCAACTGGCACGGTTCAACCCACGGTAGCCCAAGTACGACGTAGAGCCTGCATTAAGATAAGCGGTCACCGGAATTGATAGCATGAAGCTTGAAAGCCCCTGCAGAAGCCGTGACCAGCCCACCTCACCATCGAGCAGATTGTGGACAACAAACGCTCAAGCAATATTGTTGAGCGTGACCGATCTCGAAAATTTTTAACCGAGTCCTTGTGCAGGACCGGCGCGAAGTCTTTGGGTGAGATGATAGCATAATTGTCTAATCGCATAAGGCCAAGAAATTTTTAAATTGGCGCTGCACGGAGTTCAAAGCCAATGAAACGTACGTTACGTGGTTCCATCGCCAAAGCCAAGAAGGGCAGCGGCTTTTTGAAACGAATGTCGACCAAAGCCGGACAGAAGGTGGTCAAGGCTCGCAGAGCAAAAGGGCGCTAC